>Ga0192277_1015_pt1 | contig 45307 bp, 42 predicted proteins | sample Koala_Koa24_J3_FD_131302 | JGI IMG/M metagenome (GOLD analysis project Ga0192277, IMG submission 131302) | Enriched cells from koala feces incubated with labeled cellulose particles, San Francisco Zoo, California, United States - Koala_Koa2-4_J3 ...
CTGCGGCATTATGATTTCCGCGAGTCACAATCCTTACTATGACAATGGCCTGAAAATCATCAGCGGCAGCGGAAAGAAGATTGAGGCCGAAGTTGAGGAGAAGATAGAAGCTTACATTGACGGCGAGATCGGAGAGATACCGCTCGCGACCGGGGAACGGATTGGCCGTACCGTAGACCATCAGGCCGGACGGAACCGCTACATTGGCCATCTGATTTCTCTTGCAACGCGCTCCTATAAGAATACGAAGGTCGGGCTGGACTGCTCAAACGGCAGCTCCTCCGCGATTGCGAAGAGTGTGTTTGATGCGCTTGGGGCGAAAACCTATGTAATTCACAATGAGCCGGACGGAACCAATATCAACCGGGACTGTGGTTCGACGCACATCGAAGAACTGCAGAAGTTTGTGCTGAACAACGGGCTGGATGTCGGCTTTGCCTATGACGGCGATGCGGACCGCTGCATCGCGGTGGATGGGAATGGAAGAATCATTGACGGCGACCTGATTCTGTATATCTGCGGCAAATATTTTAAGGAAAACGGCCAGCTGTTTAACAACACGGTTGTCACGACCATCATGTCTAATATTGGTCTTTATAAGGCCTTTGACCGCGAGGGCATCCGCTATGAGCGGACGGCGGTCGGCGACAAATATGTCTATGAGAATATGTGCGAGAACGGACACTGCCTCGGCGGCGAGCAGTCCGGCCATATTATTTTCTCTAAATATGCGACCACGGGCGACGGCATCCTGACTTCTATCATGGTTATGGAAGTGATGATGGATAAAAAAATGAGCCTGGCGGCGCTGGCCTCTGAGGTAGAGATTTACCCGCAGCTTTTGAAGAATGTGCGTGTCGCGGACAAAGCGGCTGCCCTGGCTAATCCGGCGGTAAAAGACGCCATCGCGGCAGCAGAAGCCGCACTCGGCGACGATGGACGTATCCTCGTGCGGAAAAGCGGCACCGAGCCGGTCATCCGCGTGATGGCGGAGGCGCAGACTGATGAGCTTTGCGCGAAATATGTGAATGCGATTATCGAGGTGATGAAGGCACAGGGGCTGGTAACGGAGTAACATTTTCAGTTCATCTGGTTCCATAACTATTTGAGAAGCTCAGACGCGCGTGGAGATGAAAAAGGCCATACCCTTTTGGCGGCGCTCCATCATATTATGAGAAATTAGAAGAAGAAAAAGAATAGAGAAGAGAAGAAAGAGGAAGAGAAAAATGGAACACAAATGGAAGCGGCTTCTGAGTTATTACAAACCATATCTGGGCCTGTTTCTCTCGGATATGTTTTTTGCGATCCTGGGAGCCGCTGTGACGCTGGCGATCCCGCTGATTGTTCGCTATATCACCTACAATGTCATCGAGCTGCCCTCGTCTGAGGCGGTGCCGATCATCGTAAAGCTGGGGACGGCCATGCTTGTGATGGCGGCTGTAGAGTGCTTTTGTAATTTTTACATTGGTTACTATGGACATGTCATGGGCGCGAAGATTGAGCATGATATGCGAGATGAGATTTTCAGCCATTATCAGAAGCTTTCGTTTGCGTATTATGATAATCACCAGACCGGACAGATGCTCTCACGCATCACGGCGGATCTTTTTGACATCAGCGAGCTGCTGCATCATGGACCGGAGGATGTGGTGATCTCGATTATCAAGCTGATTGGTTCCTGCGTGATTCTTGTGCAGATCAACTGGCGGCTGACTCTGGTGACTTACCTGTTTATTCCCTTCATTGCGGGATACGCGCTTTTTCTGAATAAAAAGATGAAGATCGCGTACAAGGAAAACCGCCGCCGGATGGCGGACATTAACGGCCAGATCGAGGACAGTCTCTCCGGCATCCGTGTGGTCAAATCCTTCGGCAATGAACACATTGAAGAGGAAAAGTTTCATGCCGGCAACGAGCGTTTTGTAGGGGCGAAAAAGCTCAGCTATAAGTTTATGGCCATGTACAATTCCGGCCTGGGCATGATGACGACACTGGTTACGATTGTCGTGCTGCTAGTTGGCACCGGTCTGATCACGACCGGCCTGATGGCCATCGCGGATCTGGTGACGTTCCTTTTGTATATCAACAATTTCACCGAGCCGATCAAAAAGCTGATCACACTGACGGAACAGTTCCAGAACGGCTTCTCCGGATACGAGCGTTTCCTTGAAGTGATGGACATTGAGCCGGATATCCAGGACGCGCCGGACGCAGTCAGCATCGGTGTGGCAAAAGGAAACATTCGCTTCAAAAATGTCTCATTTAAATATGAGGAAAATCAGGATACCGTTCTAAGCCATATTGATCTGGATGTGAAGGCCGGAGATTATCTGGCGATTGTCGGCGCGTCGGGCGGCGGCAAGACGACCCTCTGTAGTCTGATTCCGCGTTTCTATGATGTGGACAGCGGAGCAATTCTGCTTGACGGAAAGGACATTCGCAAAATTAAGCTCTCTGACCTGCGCCGCCAGATCGGGATTGTGCAGCAGGATGTGTACCTGTTTACCGAAAATATTATGGAAAACATCCGCTACGGCAAACCGGACGCGACCGACGAGGAAGTCATCGAGGCCGCGAAGCTGGCGAATGCGCACGAATTTATTTCCCAGCTGCCGGACGGTTATTATACCAACATCGGTCAGCGCGGCGTGAAGCTTTCCGGCGGACAGAAACAGCGCCTCTCCATCGCGCGGGTATTCCTGAAAAATCCGCCGATCCTGATCTTCGACGAGGCTACCTCTGCACTTGACAACGAGAGCGAGCGTATCGTACAGCAGTCTCTCGAAAAGCTGGCTAAGGGGCGCACCACTTTTGTCATCGCCCATCGGCTTTCCACAATCCGCAACGCGCAGAAGATTCTCGTCCTCACGTCAAAGGGTATCGAAGAGCAGGGAACGCATGAGGAGCTGCTCGCGAAGAACGGGGTGTATACGAAGCTGTATGAAAACCGGTAAGACTGATTATCTGATTGGAAAGGAAAATATACAATTATGAAAATATGGGAATCAAACATCCGCAAGGTCACGCCTTATGTGCCGGGTGAACAGCCGAAGCGTACGGATGTGATTAAATTGAATACAAATGAAAATCCGTATCCCCCCTCGCCGAAGGTAGAGGAGATGCTGCGGCAGATGAGCACGGAGCCGATGCGCAAGTATCCGGATCCAGAGGCGCGGATGCTGGTGGAGGCGATTGCCCGGGAAGAGGGCGTTGTTCCGGAGCAGGTGTTTGTCGGCGTCGGCTCGGACGATGTGCTGGCGATGATTTTTATGACCTTTTTTAATTCATCGAAACCGATTTTCTTCCCGGATATCACGTACTCTTTCTATGATGTGTGGGCGGATATGCTGCGGATTCCTTATGAGCAGAAGCCGCTGAATGACGCGTTCGAGATCGAGAGCGGGGACTACTATCCGGAAAATGGCGGTGTGATTTTCCCGAACCCGAACGCGCCGACCGGAGCGCTGCTGGGTCTGGATGCGGTGGAAGATATCCTTGCGCACAACCAGGATGTGATTGTCGTAGTGGACGAGGCTTATATCGACTTTGGGGGGACGACCTGTACCGGACTGCTGGAGCGGTATGAAAATCTGATTGTGGTGAAGACCTTTTCCAAGTCGCGCTCGATGGCCGGTATGCGCATCGGATATGCCATCGCGAGTGCGGAGCTCATCCGCTTTCTGAATGATGTGAAGTATTCGTTTAACTCTTACACCATGAATCAGACAGCGATCGCGCTGGGAACGGCAGCGGCGGAGGATCACGCGTATTTTGAAGAGACCAGGCAGAAAATCATCGCGACTCGTGAGACGGCCAAAAAGGAACTGCAAAAGCTGGGCTTTTCTTTCGCGGATTCGATGGCGAATTTCCTGTTTGTGACGCATGAGCGCGTTCCGGCGGCAGAACTGTTCGCGGCGCTCAAAGAGCAGGGGATTTATGTGCGTTACTTCAACAAGCCGCGGATTGATAATTATCTGCGTGTCACAATCGGGACGGATGAGGAAATGGAGCGGCTGTTTGCGTTCCTGAGAGAGTATCTCGGAACGCATTAAAGTCTGTATTAGTACTTTCAGCGTAACTGTGAAAGTGCTGAACAGTTACCTTTCAGCAGGTCGAAGCAGGGGACGAACGGTGATATCCAGGCTATTATGATGCGCGAAGGATTGAAGGATTATATGCAGGCTATATGAAAAACGCATGGGAACGCATGGAAGGGAGGAACTATGGCGTCTTACGAAAGCTTTGCCCGGGTTTATGATATTTTTATGTCGGACACTCCTTATGATGAGTGGTGCGAGTATCTGCACAGCCTGCTGCTGCGCTATGGAGTAGCGGAAGGGCTTGTGCTGGAGCTGGGCTGCGGCACCGGACAGATGACGGGGCGGCTTGCCTCTCTCGGCTATGATATGATCGGCGTGGACAATTCGCTTGATATGCTGGAGATTGCCCGCGAGAAGCTGGCGGAGCGGCAAAGCGGCGTCAGACGGGACGATGAGGGAATCTCTGACCCTGCTATGCGGTGCGAACCGGAGGAAGAAGGTAAGATTACGAAGCAGGAAACAGAGCCTGACATCCTCTACCTGCTGCAGGATATGCGCGAATTTGAGCTTTACGGCACGGTGCGCGCGGTGGTGAGCATCTGTGATTCGATGAACTACATCACGGAGGAAGCGGATTTATTGCAGGTCTTTCGCCTGGTTAATAATTATCTGGATCCGGGCGGGGTATTTATTTTTGATCTGAATACCTTATATAAATATGAAGAGATTCTTGCGGAAAACGTATTCGCGGAGAATCGGGATGAGGGCAGCTTTATCTGGGAAAACTGGTATGATTCCGAGACACAGATCAATGAGTATGACCTGACTTTGTATATAAGAAGTGAGAGTAATGGATTTCGCGACTGCAGTGAAAATTCTTATGAGCGGTATGAGGAAGTGCATTACCAAAAGGCATATGCGATTGACCGCGTGAGTGAGCTGCTTAAGGAGGCGGGACTTCATCTGGAGGCCGTCTATGATGCGTTTACGCTGGATCAGCCGCGTCTGGAGAGCGAACGCGTATATTTCGTTGCGCGGGAGACGCAGAAACGATAGTCTGCGCTAAAAAATGTTTCGCATGCGTGATCTGACAAATGAATGGATATGGAAAAGCTTCTGGCTGATACGAACCTCAGGCTGGAATGGCGAGCGAAGCTCATGTGTCCAGTTTCGGCACTTCGTAGGTCTCGTTATAATTGAACTCACCCACATCAATATCGGTAATCACACTGTCCTCCCAGGTAAAGCGCAGATAACGGTAGATGACTTCATGTGTGCGCAGGTAGGTGGAAGAACTCAGCAGGGAATACAGTTCCTCGTCTTCAATCTCGTTTTTTTCGCAGATATCCTCTTCTGACATGGGTTCTTCATCAATAAAAAAGTTCGCGATGAGTGTCGAAATATTTTCATCGTAGGGAATTTTGTTTATAGACATCACAAGGTAGCTGGAATCAACGTCTGTGTAGGCTGCCTGAATGACATAGTCGCTGTAGGCTTCGATAAACTCAGATTTTCCATCGCCGATGGCGACCCCGTCGTGCGTAATGCCGTTTTCGACTGTGAACACATCGGCTGATGCGACTGTCTGTTCATTTTTTTCACATCCGGTCAAAAGTAAAACCGTTATCAATACAATTAGCTGTAATTTTTTCATAAGAAATAAGCCCTCTTTTTCTTCTGCTTATTAAAATATCACAAAATTGGAAAAGATTCCAGATAAACTTAAGAATTTTTTAAGGGAAAAGTATCCAAAAGAAATATGGAAATAAGGTGAACAAAACCTTAAATTTTAATTTCAGTGGTTGACTTTTTTTGTGAATTGTCTTATCTTTCATATGTTTTTGAAATTTCACTCGGTTTTTACATAATATTTACGAAACAGTGCAATGAGATTACGCGAGATGGCAAAGGATCTAAAACTTCAGAAGCCGGATGAATTTCGCAGAGAGGAGGATGTTCTCAGTTGTTTGCCAGAAAGAACGGGAACACAGAAACAGCGGAACAAAGAAAGGTGTCAGAAACAGCAGACTCGTTAGAAGAGGCAGGAGATACGACACAGAAAACAAAAGATAAGATACGAAGAGTGATGAAGAAGAAAGTAAAAAAGGAAAGGCCGCGGAATCCAAAGATTGACCGTACGATTGCGTGGATGAATCGTTATTCGATTCTGCTCCATATGCTTTTGGCCTGCGGTGTGTGCTTTGTAATTGAGTGGATTTCCAGACACTCGTTTTCAGAGGCGTGTGAGTTTGCCACAGACCGGAATCTGGTTTTTTTGTATAACGCGTTTCTGATCTGGACAACCCTGACACTGGTATACATAGTAAAGCGGAGAATAGCGGCGCGCGTCCTGATCTGCGCATTCTGGCTGTTTCTGGGAACGATCAATGGCTGTGTGCTGGCAAAGCGGGTCTCGCCGTTTGGCTGGACGGATCTGAAGATGGTGGGCGATCTGTTCACCATGAAGAGCAGCTATTTTACAGATACGGAAGCGGCGATTGTGATCGGAGCAGTCGCTGTGGTTTGTGCCCTGCTGGTGATTCTATGGATAAAGGGACCGAAGTACCAAGGGAAGATTCACAGACTTGCGGGCGCATTTATGGTGATGCTGGTGGTCGCGCTGATTGTGCCGAACGTGACTGACGCGGCAAAGAGCAGCAATGTGCTGGCGTCCTATTTTGAAAATCTCGCACAGGGATATAAGGATTATGGGTTTGTATACAGCTTTTCCTCCAGTGCGCTGGATCAGGGGATGAGTGCGCCGTCCGGATATTCGGAGGAAGCGGTACAGGCAGTGCTGGATCATGTCAGCAGTTCTTTGGAGGAGGATACGGAGACAGACGCAGAGGGTCAGGCGGATGCTGACGCGGATGTGGATGCGCAGGCGGATATAGGAGCGAATGCTGCTTCTCTGGTGCAGACGGGTAGTGTGAGGACATGCTCGTCATCAGAGAACGCGGATATAGAAGATAGCGATTCATCCAAGACAGAGATTTCAGAGGAGACGGGGAATTATGATGACTGGGAGTACCCGAACATCATTGTCGTGCTTCTGGAATCTTTTGTTAATCCGGATATGATTACTCTTTTCGAGACCAGCGAAGAAGCGGTTCCGAATTTTGAGTATCTGACCGATAATTATACGTCCGGGTATGTGGAAGTCCCGGTGGTCGGCGCGGGCACGGCGAATACCGAGTTTGAGATCCTGACCGGGATGAGTATGCAGTTTTTTGGCCTGGGCGAGTATCCGTATAAGACGATTCTGAAGGAGACAAACTGTGAGAGCATTGCCTCCGATCTGGCGACGCTTGGCTATGGCACGCATGTCGTGCACAACAACGGCGGCAATTTTTACAGCCGGGCAAACGCGTTTTCCCAGATGGGATTTGATACATTCACCAGCAAGGAGCTGATGAATATTCAGGAATATACGCCGCTCGGAACCTGGGCGACGGACGAGATTCTGGTCGGTGAGGTGGAAAAATCTCTGGACTATACGCCCGATCAGCAGGATTTTGTCTATACGATCACAGTGGGCAGCCATGGCGATTACCCGCAGTATGAGGTACTCGAAGACCCGGAGATTACAATTTCCGGCGTAGAAGACGAGGGCATGGCTTATGCCTGGGAATACTATGTGAATATGCTGCATGAGGTGGATGAATTTATCGGCGACCTGATTGAGATGCTGGAAGAGCGCGGCGAGCCGACCTATGTCGTGATGTTCGGCGATCATCTGCCGACGATGGATCTGACCGAAGAGGATATGACGACCGGCAGTCTGTTCCTGACCCCGTATGTGACCTGGAACAATCTTGGCCTGGAGAAAAATGACAGCGATATGACCTCCTATCAGCTCCTGGCGGATACGCTGGAAACGCTTGGCATGGGCGGCGTTGGCACGATGTTTTCTTTCCACCAGAGCCGCGATTCCTATGAGACGGAAGAAGAATATACGGATGCCATGGAACTGCTTCAATATGATATTTTGTATGGTGAGCATTATGTTTATGGCGGCGAAAACCCGTATCCGGCGTCGGACCTGATTATGGGCACCGAGGAAGTGGCTATCGATCGCATCATGGAGACGGATAAGTATTATTATATCGTTGGAAGTAATTTTACGAACTGGAGTAAGGTGTACGTCAATGGCGAAAAAGTCAGCACGACTTTTTATTCCTCCAGACTCCTGCGTGTGAAAAAAAGCAAGGTTCCAGAGGGTACCAATACGATTGTGGTGAATCAGGTCGGTTCTTCAAGCACGATCTTCCGCAGTTCGAATGAAGTGGAGCTGGTTGTGAGCAGTGAGACGGAGACAGAGACGCTGGCACAATAGGGAATAAGGAATGCCGTTTCCTGTAAATATGGGGGATAGCACATATACAGGGCAGGGGAAGAAAATGCTTAAAGTTTTTTTGGTAGAGGATGAGGCTATCATCCGCGAGGGGCTGCGCGAGATCATCCCCTGGCAGCAGTATGGTTTTACCGTCGTAGGAGATGCTGGTGACGGGGAGCAGGCACTTCCGATGATTCGTGAGGCGCGCCCGGATGTCCTGATTACGGATATCCGGATGCCGTTTATGGACGGGCTGGCCTTAAGCAGTCTGGTCAGCAGAGAATTTCCGAATACAAAAATCATTATCATCAGCGGCTATGATGAATTTGAATATGCGCGTCAGGCCATTCGGATTGGGGTGGAGCAGTATCTGCTTAAACCGGTGACCAAGGCGATGCTGATCAAAACACTGAATGAAGTGCAGGCGAAGATCAGCAGTGAGCGTGAGCAGGAGAGTTATAAGGAGCGATTCCGCAGTGAGGTGCAGGAGTATGAGCAGTTTTCCCGGCGCCGTTTTTTTGAGGAGATTGTGACCGGGCAGCTTTCTGTGGAAGAAATCTATGAAAAAGCGGATCAGCTGGGCATTGCGATTGAGGCGCAGAGCTATCGGATTCTGATGTACAGCATTGTCGCCCGGCATATGCAGTCGGGAGAAGGTACTGCCGTCGGATATCCAAAGCTGCGGCGGGAAGACGAGACCAGAGGGGGCGTATCAGTGGCAGACCAGGCGGCCGGGAGTGCATTGCAGGAGGACACCGCCGCCCGCCTGCAGGATACCCACGATGGGCTGGCACAGTTTTTTCTGATGTATCCCGAGTATCTGGTGTTTCGGTGGAACATTCAGACCTATGCGGTGCTGATCAAGGCGGGCGCAGGTCAGATGGACGAGAGAACTGCGCAGTGTCTGGATACCATCCGTATGCATGTTCTGCCGGTGGAAAACGAGGTCGAATGGCATGTGGCGGTCGGGCGGGAGACGACGCGGCTTTCCGCTCTTCCAGCCTGCTTTGAAGAGGTAAGCCGGATTTATTCCTGTCGGCATTTGCTGGGGGACTGTCATGTCCTGACGAAGGAAAATACACTTGATCTGATGGAAAGTGAAAATGAGGAGAGCTTGAAAAATGTCGATATGGACAGGCTGGATCCGTCGATTCTTCGGAGATTCCTTGAAAATGGCCAGCCGGAGGAGATCGGCAATTTTGTGGACGAATATATCAGTGGAACCCACGACGCCGCGATATCACGGCTTTTCTGTCAGTATCTGATGCTGAATGTCCGGTTTACCGCAATTTCTTTCCTGGAGAGGCTTGGATATGACCAGAAGGAATTTATTGATGATTTTCCAACCGCACAGGTGGCAGCGAGAAGCCTGACAAGGGCAGAACTGAAAGAGTATGTCCGCCAGATTCTGGTTCGGACGTTTGAACTTCGGGAAAGGAAAAACAGGAGCCAGAATAAGACCGTCATTTCGCAGGCACTGGAATATATTGATCAGAATTACGCGGATGAAAATATTTCTCTTAAAGAGGTCGCAGGATACGTCAATGTCAGCGCGAATTATTTCAGTGCAGTTTTCAGCCAGGAAATGCGGCAGACCTTTGTTGAGTATCTGACACAGAAACGGATGGAGCGGGCCAAAGAGCTGCTGCGCACATCGGATCTTCGTTCTGCGGAGGTGGCTGCCGAGGTGGGGTACCGCGATCCGCATTATTTCAGTTTTGTGTTCCGCAAGACGCAGGGGTGTGCGCCGCGCGATTACCGGGCGATGTCTGGAAGCAGCGTGAAGAGACGTTAGCGGTCGGATAAAAAGACTTTAGACGCAAGAGAGTACACAATTTGTCAGAAATACTGTGCCGCAATGTGTTTTGTGTGGAGGAGTGGATGTTGCAGGTCACATCTGTGGCGGCAGAGACAACGTAGATTTGGTCGTGGTGTGACCTGTAACGTTTTGTGAGGAACGAAGGAAGGTATGGGGAAAAAAGAGAAGGCTTCGAAGCCAGTGACTTTAGGCCGACAGATGCGGACACTTCTGTTTGCTTTTTTTTCTCCTGTACTGATTCTGTTTTGCGCCCTTTTTACGGCAATGATTTCTTATGTAAGTCAATACACTTCTATTTCACACAATGTCACGACAGCATCGGAGTTTAACCAGGATTTTAAAGAGACCATCGATCTGAGAATGTATTATTATGTGGTTGGAAGCCACTATTCCGATGGCCTTCCGATTGAGGAGGTGGAGGCTGCGCAGGAGCTGGCAAGCGGGCTTTTGGAGACGACGACTCAGTATGAAAGCTGGAAGGCGATCAATGGTGTTCTGCAGCTCTGTGAAAACCTGGAGGAAAAAATATATCTGATCGAGGCGACCGACAATTATGATGATCGACAGATGCAGCTGGAAAATAATATTTATGTACTAACTGAACTGATTCAGGAGTATATGTATGATTATCTGTATCATGAAGCTTCTCTTTTGGATGCGCTGCAGACCGAGATGATGCGGAATCTGTGGCTGGAGCTTGGCCTGATTGCGGTGGTAGCGCTGGCGCTGATGTTTTTGTCACTTCGGCGTTTTTTACATTTTGCAAATTCGATCACAAAACCCATCAGTGATCTGTGCGCGCGCGTCAAATCCATCGGCAGCGGCGATCTGACCGTACAGGAGCCGATTCAGGCGCAGGAGTATGAGATCCAGACCTTAAGCGACGGCTTTGAGGACATGGTTGGCCGTCTGAACCAGCTGATGGAACAGAACCGGATGGAGCAGACGCGGCTTCGAAGCGCGGAACTGGCGCTTTTGCAGGCGCAGATTAACCCTCATTTCTTATATAATACCCTTGATGCGATTGTATGGCTGATTGAGATGGAGAAAAACGAGCAGGCGGTGGAGATGGTGACCAGTCTTTCTTCCTTTTTCCGCTCTTCCCTGAGCAATGGACAGGATATCATCAGTCTCCGGGAAGAAGAACAACACGTTCGCAGCTATCTGGAGATCCAGCAGGTGCGCTATAAAGATATCCTCGCCTATGAGGTAGCGATTGAGCCGGAGCTTGGGGATTACCGTATCCCAAAGCTGACCTTGCAGCCTCTGGTGGAAAATGCTCTTTACCATGGAATTAAGCTCAAACGCGGGCTGGGGCATATCCGGGTGAGCGTGTATCTGGAGAAGGTGGATGATACGGACGTCTCTGCTGCCATGATTGTCCTGAAGGTGGAAGACGATGGCGCGGGTATGGATGCGGAACGCCTGGAGCAGGTGCGCGCTGCGCTGAAACACGAGCAGAGCATTGGTTTTGGAATTGCGACTGTGCATGAGCGGATTCAACTGATGTTCGGAGCGGAATATGGTCTGTCGATCGAAAGCCGGCAGGGGGTGGGAACCTGTGTGACGGTGCGTATTCCGCCGAAGACAGAATAGAAAAAGAATTCCTGATTTGTGGTTGACACTCCAAAATATAGGATATATACTATATTTTGGAGCAAGTAAAACAGTGTGCTACAAATGAGGAGGTGAAATAATGCCTGTGATTTCGAGGTTTCAGGGGGTTGTTATTAAAATGTACTTGCGGCAAAAAGAACATAATCCACCACATATCCACGCGATTTCCGAAGACTGTGTCGGAATGTTTTCCCTTCCGGATGGGATTATGTTCGAAGGCGATCTTGACAGCAAAAAACAGAAAATGGTGAAGAAATTTATTAATACATATGGTTCGGAACTGCTTCGTATGTGGGAAACACAGCAATTCCAGTATCTGTCTCCGATTGAGTGATAAAGAGTTTTATGGCAGGAAGGACGGTGAGTAATATGGCACATAAGATAAAAACGATCAAAGCAAGGGAAAATATGATGATCGAAGCGACTTTCTTTGATGGAACAATAAAAGAATATAATATTGCGAATTTGTTTTCTACATATCCACAGTTGAAAAAACTGGAAAATAATGCTCTGTTTTATGCTGTACAGACTGATATCGGAGGGTATGGTATATCATGGAATGATGATTTGGACTTAGACGCTGAAACAATATGGGAGGAGGGCACCCAGATCGGAAAAGATTGTACAGATCCGATATTAGAAGTGGCTTTTGAACTGACTGTAGAGCGGGAAAAAGCAGGGCTTACGCAAAAACAATTGGCGGAACGAGCCGGTATGTATCAGGCAGAGATTAGTAAAATTGAGAGAGGATTGAGTAATCCGTCCATTTTAACTTTGCAGCGGCTGGCAGAATGCATGGGTTTGACTTTGCAAATTCGGTTTCAGAAAGCAGAAATGGGCTGACAACCGGGTAAGAATAGAGGAGAATGCCGGATGAGGAGAAAGAAAACCAGGACAACAAGGGAAAAAATATTTGTGGTAATTGCGTTTGCCCTGCTTGCAATGACGATGGCGTCAATGCTTTCCGGCTGTGGAAATCAGACGGCAGTGGATACTCAGACAGAAGCTTCGGACGGGCTTATCTCGGTCGCTTTTTCTGAGGTGGGTGCGGAGTCCGACTGGCGGGTGGCAAATTCAGAGTCTATGCGTACCACTTTTACGGAAGAGAACGGCTACGAGTTTTATTTTGAAGATGCAAAGGGAAAACAGGAAAATCAGATTACGACCCTGCGCAATTATATTCTGCAGGGGGTTGACTACATCGTGCTGGCTCCGGTTGTGGAGACTGGCTGGGACGAAGTGCTCCAGGAAGCAAAGGACGCCGGGATTCCGGTCATTGTCGTAGACCGGATGGTGGACGTGGAGGAGGAAGACCTGTACGCGGCCTGGGTAGGCTCTGATTTTAAGGAAGAGGGAGAGATCGCCGTAGAGTGGCTGGAGAAATATTTAGAGGAGCAGGGGCGTGCCGATGAGGAGATTCAGATTCTCCATGTGATGGGGACGTTGGGCGCTTCTTCCCAGCTTGGCAGGACAGAGGGCCTGGAGGAGGGCGTGGCAGCGCACGATAACTGGGAGATCGTCGCACAGCTTCAGGGGGAATACACTCAGGCAAAGACGTATGAGGTGGTCTCAGAGTATCTTGCCGGGTCAACAGATATTGATGTGATCTATTGTGAAAACGATAATTCCGCGCTGGGGGCGATCCAGGCTCTGGACGAAGCCGGGATTTCTTATGGAACGGACGGCGATGTGATCCTGATTTCCTTTGACGCGACGACCGTCGGACTGACCGCCTGTCTGGAAGGAAAGATCAATCTGGACGTGGAATGCAATCCGCTGCACGGCCCCCGTGTCGAGCAGATCATCCTGCAGATTGAGGCTGGAGAGACGCCGCAGAAGCTGACCTATGTGGATGAGACATATTTTACACCGGATACGCTCACGGCAGAATTGATTGAGGAGAGAGGGTATTAAGGAATTTTACGTTTGGGGAATTCACAGCTGTGCGGAGCATTCCGGCAAAAGTGCAGCTCCTGTGCTTTCCCCGTTTTGAAGTACCATCGGCAGCCGGACGGATGAAACGTATTTGCCCTCTATTCTGGACAGCAGAAGCCGGGCGGCGTTTTTCCATGTGCCTCCATTGGGGCAGACGGCACAGGTGATTCGGCTGGTATCGGATTTGTCCAGATTCCCATCCTGAAACGCGGCGATGGAGATATCCTGTGGTACCGACAGGTTCAGCTTTTTCAGTTCATGTGTCAGCCATACGGCGATGCTTTCCTCCTGGCAGATGACTGCGGTACAGCTGGCCAGCTGAATTCGGATAAAGGTGAGCAGGAGTCTGGCATCCGGCATTTGCGTTGCCAGAGGGTCATACCATAGAAAGTTTCGGTCATCAAAGGGAATTCCCTTCTCACAGAGTGCGTGCAGGACGCCAGCGTACTGTTTGCGGCCGCTCAGATTGTCGAGACGAAAAATCCCGGCAATTTTTTTATGCCCAAGCGAGAGCAGATGGCGTGTAAGCAGCTCGCCCCCGCCAAAGCTGTCGGGAGTACTCTGAAGCACAAGAGTTTCCGGGTTTGAAAGGATTTCTTCTGTTTTCGTACGGAAGCTGTGCTCCGAGAGGGGCGGAACGCTTTTCAGATCCGGATAGGCGTCACCGAGAAATACGATGGAACATCCTTTTATCAGCAAATCCCTGTAAAGCGGCAGATTTGGATTGGGAAAAGCGGTGCGCACACCCTGTACCAGCAGTCCGCGTACTGGCTTTTCCAGCAGATTCATCAGAATCTCCCGTTCCTTCGCCGTGCGGTTTTCTGTGCTGAAAATGGAAACGGAATATCCGGCTTCGCGGAAAAGCGCGTATGCGTCCTGAATTTCATGGGATGAAGCGTGGCCTGCGGCGTCGGGTACAAGCAGTGCGATGTCGTGTGAAGAAAGCGCCTTCGGAAAAACGGATGGGGAAATATAAGTGCCGCTTCCCTGGCGTTTTTCGATGAGCCCTTCCGCAAGCAGGACGGACAGCGCCTGCCGCACAGTCTGACGGCTGACCTGGTAAATGCGCATCAGTTCTGCCTCAGTCGGCAGTTTGGGATTCCCCTGCGGACCGCGGCTCGCAATCTCTTTTTTTAACGCTGCTGCAAGTGTCTGGTATTTTAGAGCCATGCTTATCCCTCATTTCTGAAAAAAATCTATGCTCTTATTTAGCCCGAATATTTTCCAAAAGTCAATTGTGAAATGAAAATTTTTATCTGTAAACATATGGAAAAATTTTCAACCAGTCTTTTTTTGACAGAAATGACAGTAAAAAAGCCGTCCTCTGCGTGGCTCCCCCCATGAAGAGAATCAGAAAAAAATCAACTGGAATCCAGAAGAAACGAATAAAATCCCCCTTTTTTAGCGTTGATAAAAGCATCCTGGGGAAATTTGTATTTGATTCATAAAATTAAAACAGAAATTTGTATTGTGTGATTAGATGAAATTGTTAAAAAGGAATAAAAAACGGTTGACTTTTGCCGGGAATTTGTTTAAATTATAAATAGCTGTTAACGTAGCAATAAAATTTTTTATGAGAAAGTGAGGATTTAAAACATGAAACGTAAACTTATGGCAGTTCTGTGTGCTTCTGCAATGGTTATGGGCCTGATGGGCGGCGCGACAATCGCTTCCGCAGAGGAAGATGTCATTACCGTCGGCATCATCAACAATGACCCGAATGAGTCTGGTTATCGTACCGCGAACGTAGCTGACTTTGAAAAGTACTTTGGAGAAGACAATGAGTATGGCTTTGAGACATCCTTCTTCTACAGCCTTGAGAACGAAGAGCAGATCCAGGCAGCTGAGGGATTCATTCAGGATGAGGTGGATTATCTTCTGATTTCCGCAGCAGATACCACAGGCTGGGATGATGTTCTGGAATCCGCACAGGAGATGGGCATCACCGTGATTCTGTTTGACCGTATGCTGGATGCTGACGAAGAGCTTTACGCAGCGGCAGTTGTTTCTGATATGTCTGAGGAAGGTGTGACTGCTGTATCATGGATGGAGTCTCAGGAGCTTGACGAGTACAACATCATCCATATTCAGGGTCTGATGGGTTCTGACGCACAGGTTGGCCGTACCACCGCTCTTGACGAGGCAGTAGAGGCGAATGACAACTGGAATTATGTTGTACAGCAGACTGCTGAGTGGAGCGCTGAGACTGCACAGGAGATCGTTCAGTCTGTCATCGACTCCGGCGAATCCTTCAATGTTATTTATGCTGAGAACGACGATATGGCGAAGGGTGCTGTAGCGGCTCTCGACGCGGCTGGTATTACACATGGCGTTGACGGCGATGTCATCATCATGGGCTTTGACTGCAATCAGTGGGCTCTGGAAGAACTGCTTGCAGGCAACTGGAACTATGACGGACAGTGCAACCCGTTCCAAGCTGAGACCATCGTAGAAATCATCGAGCAGCTGGAAGCTGGCGAAGAGCTGGAAGAGAAGATTATCTACTCCGTAGAGGTTGGCTTTGACGCTACGACAATCACACAGGAAGACGTAGACAACTACGGCATCTGATAATACAAGGGATCATAGAACATAAATCGAATGCTTGCATTCGTATTTATGTGGGAAAGAAGCAGTAATTGTAAGCGCGGTGCAGCGGCCTGCACCGCGCTTTTTCAGGAAGAAGAAAGAGGTGATACACGGGTGAGTGAAAATGTCGTACTGGAAATGAAAAATATCTCGAAAAGCTTCCCCGGGGTACGTGCCCTGCAGAATGTGAATTTTAAGCTTTGTGAAGGAGAAATCCATGCCCTGATGGGCGAAAATGGCGCCGGAAAATCGACGCTGATTAAGGTCCTGACTGGCGTTTACGGAAAGGATGAGGGCGAGATCTACCTGAAAGGGGAAAGCGGCGCGGTTTCGATCCGTTCTCCGCAGGAAGCGCAGAACCTGGGAATCAGTACCGTATATCAGGAAATTACGCTCTGTCCGAACCTGACGGTTGCGGAGAATATGTACATCGGACGCGAGAAGGGATGGCGGCAGAACTGGAGGAAGATCAATGCGGATACGAACCGGATTCTGGAGTCGCTGGGAATTCCGGCGAAAGCGACGCAGCAGCTTTCGAGCTGCTCGATTGCGATTCAGCAGATGGTGGCAATTGCACGCGCGGTTGATATGGACTGCAAGGTGCTGATCCTGGATGAACCGACCTCGTCTCTGGACGAGCAGGAGGTAGAAAAGCTGTTCGGCCTGATGCGCGACCTCCGTGCGAAGGGGGTAGGAATCATCTTTGTGACGCATTTCCTGGATCAGGTATATGAGGTGTGCGATAAAATCACGGTCTTGCGCGACGGGCAGCTGGTTGGGGAATATGTGATCGAGGATCTTCCGCGTGTGATGCTGGTGTCGAAGATGCTTGGCAAAGATCTGGATGACATGGCGGATATTAAGAGTGAGAGCGAAGAATACACCGGAGAGGGTGCAGGAAGTGTCTTTTATGAAGCGGAAAATCTGCAAAGCAACGCAGGTATTCAGCCATTTGATTTTTACATCAAAAAGGGCGAGGTCAATGGTTTTACCGGCCTGCTGGGCTCCGGACGAAGCGAATGTGTGCGTGCGATTTTCGGTGCGGATCATGTGACTTCGGGTAAGGTAAAGGTGAATGGGAAAGAAGTAAAAATCACCAATCCGCTGGAGGCAATGCAGAATGGGATCGCTTACCTGCCGGAGGACCGCAAGGGCGATGGCATTATCGGTGACCTTTCTGTGCGGGAGAATCTGATCCTCGCGGCGCAGGTACTCAAAGGCTTCTTCCGCCCGTTCTCGAAGGCGGAGGCGGAGAAAGCAGCGGATGAGTATATAAAGCTGCTGGGGATTAAGACAGCGTCAAAGGAGACGCCGATCAAGTCTTTATCCGGCGGAAATCAGCAGAAGGTGATCGTAGCCCGCTGGCTGTTCGCGCATCCGGAATATCTGATTCTGGACGAGCCGACGCGAGGCATTGACATTGGTACGAAGACCGAGATTCAGAAGCTGGTGCTGAAGCTGGCGTCAGAGGGAATGAGTGTTACCTTTATTTCTTCCGAGACGGATGAGATGCTGCGTACCTGCTCCCGCCTGGTGGTGATGCGTGACCGCAAGGTGGTGGGCGAGCTCACTGGCGACGACCTGAATCAGAACAAAATCATGAGTACAATTGCGGGAGGTGAAGAAGCATAATGGAAAAAACAGCAGTAAGAAAACAGAATCCTTTCAGCCGTCTGCTTCATTCGCAGATGATGATCCCGCTGGTGGCGCTGGTTCTGCTTCTGGGTTTTAACCTTCTGATGGATCCTACGTTTTTTAAGATCACGCTCGGCACGAACAGTGCGGGGAATCCGGTTTTGTCGGGTAATCTCATTTCCGCGCTTAACAATGGCTCTGAGCTGGCGATCCTGGCGATCGGTATGACTCTGGTCACGGCCGCTTCGGGCGGGCAGGATATCTCTGTCGGCGCGACCATCGCGATCAGCGGCAGCGCCATGCTCCGCATTTTATGCGGGACGGAGTCTAGCCCATCCACACTAGCCGCACCGATCATTCTTGGATTCCTGGTGGCAGTGCTTGTGGGTATGCTCTGCGGCTTGTTTAATGGCATTCTGGTGGCGACGTTTAAGATTCAGCCAATGATTGCCACGCTGATTCTGTATACGGCCGGCCGTTCCATCGCGGCCTGGATCAACAACAACCAGCTTCCGATTGTTCCGGGCAATGCCTTTACCTATTTTGGCGGTTTTATTCCGGGGATTCCGATGCCCACCCCGTTCCTGATCGCTGTGCTGTGCTTTATTATCACGGCGCTGGTGCTGAAATTTACAAACCTTGGCCTTTATACGCAGGCAGTCGGCATCAATGAGAATGCGGCGAAGCTGAACGGCCTGAAACCAGCGTTTATCAAGATTCTCTCCTTTGTGATCCTGGGTGTATGCGTAGCGGTGGCGGCGCTGATTAAGTGCAGCCGAACCTCGACGATCAACTATTCCGTTGTGGCACAGAACATCGAGATGGACGCGATCCTGGCGGTAGCTCTTGGCGGCAACAGTCTGGGCGGAGGAAAGTTCAATATCTGGGCGTCGGTCGTAGCAGCCTATGTCATCCAGCTTCTGACAACCACGCTTTATAAATTTAAGGTATCTTCGGACGCACTGCCGGCCTATAAGGCAGTTGTAGTCATTCTTCTGATCGTCTTTTCTGCTCCGGTTGTGAAAGAAAAAATGGCGGAGATCGGGAAAAAGATGAGGAAACCGGCAAAGGAGGTGGGCTGATATGCCAGCGAATAAGAAAAAGAGAACATTATCTGACGCGAATCTTCTTTTGCTGATCACCATTGTCGTTTTCTTTGTAATGTATATCAGCGCGGTGGTCTTTCTGGGGAGCGGATTCCGGAAAGCACAGATGTTTTTTAACATTCTGGACGCAAACGCCGGTCTGGTGATTACGGCCTGCGGTATGAGCCTGGTTATGATTACACAGGGAATCGATATTTCCATCGGCGGCGTCGTGCGTCTTATCTGCATGAGCTGCGCGGTGAATCTGGAATTGCAGAACGGTACTCCTTTTACCGCATTTCTGATCGCAATGGGAATTGGGCTGGCGTTTGGCGTTGTGCAGGGATTCCTCGTGGCGTATCTGGAGATTCAGCCGTTCATCGTGTCCCTGGCGGGTATGTATTTCGCGAAAGGTCTGACGACGATTATTCATACGAATCCGATCAGCGTGACGAACGAGGCGTTTAAAGCACTTCGCAAGATCGAATTTGTACTGCCGGGACTCGGCTATTACAACAAAAAGGGAACCTATATCAACACGACCATAGAGCTGGGGTCAGTAGTCGCTATCGTAGTGGTGATTCTGATGTTCCTGATGCTTCGTTATACGAAATTTGGGCGCAATTTCTATGCGGTTGGCGGCAATAAACAGAGCGCTCTGATGCTCGGCATCAACGTAAAACGTACGAAATTCATGTCGCATCTGATCTGCAGTCTGCTGGCGGGATTTGGCGGGTTCGTGTATTTTGTACATATCGGCAGTGCGGCAACCTCTAACGCGAACGGCATGGAGATGAACGCGATTGCCTCCTCCATCATCGGCGGGACACTGCTCACCGGCGGCGTCGGCAACGTCATAGGTACCCTGTTCGGCGTGCTCTCTCTGAACACGATTCAGAACATTGTATCCTCGATTGGCCTGGATGACGCCTGGTGGACTGACATCACGATTGCCGGAATGCTCTGCCTGTTTCTGGTTATCCAGAGTGTGGTTATGAGCCGGACGAAGAAGAAATAAATAGCAAAAAGAACGCACAGCTTCAGAACAGGGGCTGTGCGTTTTACACAATATTTACTTTTCTCTTACATTTCTTTTGCAATTCCTTCTCACTTGTGGTATGGTATATCTGTAAAAAGTTCGCGTTTCTTAGCTGTAAAGGCGCAAAGCAATTACTTCGCTTAATCGAGACGAGAAGAATCAGTAATTGATTATATCATTATATTTGAGTCACACACAAGGAGGAAGGGAGACAAAGGCGTTTCCCTGAAGAAGACAGATGGGTATAAGCAATATCATTTCATTATTTGGAAGCCTTGGCCTGTTCCTGTTCGGTATGAAGTACATGGGGGACGGCCTTGAACTTGCGGCAGGCCCGAAAATGAAAGACCTTTTGGAGACCCTGACCCGCAACCGGGTTATGGGCTTCCTGCTTGGAGCGCTTGTCACGATTGTCATCCAGTCATCATCTGCGACTACTGTGATGGTGATGGGCTTTATTAACGCAGGCATCATGGATCTGGCCCAGGCGACCGGAGTGATTCTTGGTGCAAATATCGGTACCACAGTTACCAGTGTCCTGATTGCTCTGGATGTGTCTGGTATCGCGCCCTTCTGCATCTGCCTCGGCGCGGTATTGATGCTGTATACCAAAAAGAAACGTACCGGCTATGTGGGACAGGTCATCCTTGGTTTTGGCCTTCTGTTCCAGGGACTCAGCTCTATGAGCGCCGCGATGTCACCTCTGAAAGATTCTCCGGCATTTCTGAATTTTATCGCAAATGCGACGAATCCGGTGATCGGCTTTGTGGTCGGTGTGATTCTCTGTGCCATCCTGCAGAGCTCTTCCGCCGCGGTCGGCGTCATTCAGGCACTGGCTTTGCAGGGATTGATGCCGCTTCACTTTGCTGCTTTTATCGTCTGCGGTATCAACGTTGGCTCTTCCACACCGCCGATTCTCTCTGCGATTAACGCGAGAAATAATGCCAAGCGGGCGGCGATGATTTATCTGATTTTTAACGTGGTTGGCGCGATTATCTTTGTTCCGCTTACGATTCTGCTGCCGATTACCAGCTGGATTGAGGCAGTCGTACCGAGTGCGATGTTCCAGGTGTCTCTGTACCATATCCTGTTTAAGGTAGTGACCGGTCTGATTCTGCTGCCGCTGACAGATCTGGTCGTAAAATGGACTTACCGGATTATTCCGAAGCAGGCGCACGAGAACGCATTCCGTCTGGAATACATAGATAAGAATATGCAGGTAGCCTCCCCGGCTGTTGTGACGCTGCAGGTTGGCCGCGAGGTAGAGCGTATGGGACGCCTGGCGCGGGAAAACCTGGTTCGGGCAAAAACTATTGTGACCAATCAGAATATGGCCGGAATCAAGGAGCTGCGCGATACGGAAGATGTGATCGATTATCTTGCTTCTGAGATCACGGAATATCTGACTACGATCAATGCGGCCGAGATGCCGGCGAGCGTTTCCCGCTACATGAGCAGCGCGTTTCACGCGATCAATGACCTGGAGCGGATCGCCGACCATGCGGTGGTGATCACCGGGCAGACGGAGACGAATGTAGAGGCAGGGGAGCCATACTCGGATCAGGCGCAGCAGGAGCTGCTGGAGATTTTTGACCTGGATTTGCAGCTTTATGACATCACGATGGGGCTGTTCAGCCGACACAGCATTACGCCGGAGGACTGGGTCGAGATTCGCAAGAGAGAGCACCGGATCACGAAGAAAATCTCTAAAGCGCAGGCAGGCCACATGGAGCGTCTGAAGGATGGGCAGTGTTCGTTTGAGAAAGGTCTGACATTTGTTGAAATTCTCGACAGCTTCGGGCGTATCGCGGCACACTCCGTGAATATCGCGGAGGAGAGCGGACCAGAGGTGCTTGGCGGGATGCTTAAGTCGGACAATAATTGAGTGAAAACCTCAGTGTCGGCTGTGATGTGACCTGTAACCTGGCTGGCAGTGAGCCGATAGAAAACAGGTAAAAACGGTTGACAAAAAAAAATCATACTGCTATCATTTTGGTATGGTTGGACAAAGACGTTCTTCCTTTTGGTGGGACGTCTTTCTTTGTCTGACAGAAAAGCACTTTGGATTTTTCCAGCGGGCAAAATCCTTAAGGGAGATGTGAATGCCGCATCATCAGGAAATAGTCTGCTGTTCTGAATATTATCCATTTATATAAAAGGAGAAGCGAATATGAGTAAATATACCAGAGAAGACATATACAGAATTGTGGAGGAAGAGGATGTGCAGTTTATCCGGCTGCAGTTTACGGATATGTTTGGCACGTTGAAAAATGTTGCGGTGACAGTGAATCAGCTGGATCGTGTCCTGGCGAATAAGGTCACGTTTGACGGTGCGTCGATTGAAGGATTTACACGAATTGAACGGTCGGATCTGTGTCTGCATCCGGATCTGGATACGTTTCTGATTTTTCCATGGAGGCCGCAGAATGGCAAGGTGGCGCGTTTCCTCTGCGACATCTGCTACGCGGACGGGACGCCATTTGGCGGGGATCCGCGGTATATTCTGAAAAAGGTGATTGCCGAAGCGGCGCAGATGGGTTATACGCTGGAAGTAGGGCCGGAGTGTGAATTTTTCCTGTTCCATACGGATGATGAAGGCAGGCCGACGACGGTGACGCATGAGCAGGCAGGGTATTTTGATATTGCGCCGATTGACCTGGGAGAAAACGCCAGAAGAGATATGATTCTGACCATGGAGGATATGGGGTATGTGGTTGAATCCTCTCACCACGAGGCGGCTCCGGCGCAGCATGAGATTGATCTGCGCTACGACGAGGCGCTGCGTTCCGCGGACGGCATCATGACCTTCCGTCTTGCGGTGAAGACTGTTGCGAAACGGCATGGTCTGCATGCCTCCTTTATGCCGAAGCCGATTGCGGGCGTGAATGGCTCCGGGATGCATATCAATATGTCTTTGACACACGAAGGGAAAAATGTTTTCTACGATGAGACGGATCCGATTCATTTAAGTCAGGAGGGGCGCTGGTTTATCGGCGGCCTGTTAAAGCATATCCGCGCGGTGACTGCGGTGACGAATCCGATCGTCAATTCATATAAGAGACTGGTGCCGGGGTTTGAGGCGCCGGTGCATGTGGCGTGGTCGGCGAAAAACCGGATTCCGCTGATCCGCATTCCGATTATGGGAAATGGTACGAAGCGTATCGAGCTGAGGAGCCCGGATGGCGCGAGCAATCCGTACCTGGCGCTTGCGGCCTGCATGTCGGCCGGACTGGACGGCATCCGCAATCAGATTACCCCGCCGGAGAGCATCGATGAGAATCTCCACGCGCTGACCGCAGAAGACCTGAAAGCAAAAGGGGTGGAGCGTCTGCCGGTCACGCTGCTGGAAGCGGTGGAAGCGCTGGAAGCGGATACCTTTATCTGCGGCGTTCTCGGCGAGCACGTGACAAAGCGTTATATTAAAGCGAAAAAAGAAGAGTGGGAAGAATACCAGGCAAGCGTGAGTGAGTGGGAGCTGAAACGCTATCTTGCGAGAGTCTGATGTCTCTGCCATAAGAGAGAAGCTTCAATGCACATGACGCTTAGGATTTGCCCGACCCTGATACATTGGGAGGCATCCGGCGAGGTGTGAGCTAGTATGGCAGGAGGATACACATGACGAATGTAAATATAGTGGTAGTATTTCCCAAACCCGAAGATGCGAAAAGTGTCCGGAATCTGCTGATCCGCAGCGGATATGGGGTTCGCGCGGTCTGTACGAGCGGCGCACAGGCGCTCTCGGCGGCGGATCGGCTGGGCTCCGGAGTGATTGTCTGCGGCTACAAGTTTGCGGATATGGTCTATTCTGAGCTTTTTGAGGATATGCCGTCTTCTTTTGGAATGCTCCTTGTCGCGTCCGCGCGGGCAGTCAGTGAGGGAATATCTGATGGCGTCCTCTGCGTAACCATGCCGTTTCACGTAAATGACCTGCTGGATTCTCTGGAGACCGTGATCGCCCAGATGGAGCGGCGCAGGCGGCGGAAACGCTCGATGGCGCCGCAGCGCAGTGAGGAAGAAAAAAAGCTGATCGAGGAGGCGAAATCTCTCCTGATGGAGCGCAATGGCATGACAGAAGAAGAAGCGCACCATTACCTGCAAAAGACGAGCATGGACAGCGGCACCAATATGGTAGAGACCGCGCAGATGCTGTTTGCGCTGATGCGGTAGGAAGAAATGCTCTGGCAATGAATGTGAGTGCGGGGAGGATGGGAGAATTGATTTCTATTGAAAAGTTACAGACATATTATCAACAGGATAAAGTTTTTGCGACACAACATGCTTCAGAACGCTGCCGACAGAGAGGAATAAGAGTAAGAGATATACGAAAAGCTGTGATGACAGGCATAATAATAGAGCAATATCCGGATGATTTTCCGTTTCCAAGCTGCCTTATATGTGGTGAAACGGAAGGACAGGGTATGATTCATGTTGTTATGAGTGATGAAGGAACAGGAAGCAGAATTATAACTGCTTATTTTCCGGATCCGGAAAGATGGGATGCTGATTTAAAAATCAGGAAGGAGTGACTTAGATGAAATGTCTGATTTGTAAGGATGGGGAAATGGAAAGTGCAATTACCACGTATTTTGCACAAATGAGTAGTTGTTATGTGATTATTGAAAATGTTCCTTGTCTGAAATGCAAACAATGTGGAGAGGAATTGTTTTCAGCTTCTGTATTGGAAAAGATTGATGACATTTTGGAAAGCCTGGAAAAGATTGCAAGTAAGATTTTTATTATGGATTATGCAAAGGCGGCTTAGCGGCTGCGGATTTCTTTGGAGAAACTGTAGTCAAGAGCAGGAGAATGAAAATGAAATTCACGAAAATGCATGGCATAGGAAATGATTACGTGTATGTTAATTGCTTTCAGGAAATTGTTGAGAATCCTCCGCAAGTTGCTATTCGGGTCAGTGACCGCCATTTTGGGATCGGTTCAGACGGCCTGATTCTGATCAAACCGTCTGACAGGGCGGATTTTCAGATGGAGATGTATAATGCGGATGGTTCTCTAGGTGCGATGTGCGGCAATGGCATCCGCTGTGTGGCGAAGTATGTCTATGATTATGGCCTGACCGATAAGAAACAGATTAGTGTGGAGACTGCCAGCGGGATCAAATATCTGGATTTGACGATAGAGCAGTCTCGGCAGGATCCGGATTGCGCGAATGCGCGGGGGAAGGTCAGCCTGGTTCGCGTGGATATGGGCGCTCCGATTCTGGAGCCTGTGCAGATTCCGGTGGACAGTTCGGTTTTCCATCCGCTTTCTGTTATTTCATCAGAAGACGATACACGGATGGCTGCCAGGCCGATTATCAGCAGAGAAATGCTGGTTGATTCTAAAACATACGCCGTCACCTGTGTTTCCATGGGAAACCCGCACTGTATCGTCCCTGTTGAAGACGTGGATGCCCTGGAAATTGAGAAGATCGGACCGCTTTTTGAGACGCATCCGGCTTTTCCGGATCGGGTGAATACAGAATTTATAAAGGTGATTGACCGTCATACAGTACAGATGCGCGTCTGGGAGCGCGGCTCCGGCGAGACCCTGGCCTGCGGTACAGGCGCCTGCGCGGTAGCAGTGGCATGCACTTTAAATAAATGGACGGACAATGAGGTGACCGTGAAGCTTCGCGGAGGAGATCTGCGGATTACGTGGGATCGGGAGCAGAATACGGTCTATATGACCGGACCGGCGACAACGGTATTTGATGGGGAAATGATTCTTTAAATTCACATACCCGCTTTACGGGAATAGAGGAACTATTCCGAACAGCAATAAAAAGCAATCTGCTGTTCGGAATTATCATAAAAATTAAATCCATAAGACTTAGGAGGCTACTATGTTCAAGATCAATGACAACTACTTAAAACTTCCCGGCAGCTATCTTTTCTCGACAATTGCGAAGAAGGTCAGCGCATTCCAGGCGGCGAACCCGGATAAAACGGTGATTCGCCTCGGGATCGGCGATGTGACGCAGCCGCTTGCCCCGGCCATCATTGACGCGCTGCACGGCGCAGTGGATGAGATGGGAAAAGCAGAGACTTTCCATGGCTACGCACCGGATCTCGGCTATGAGTTCCTGCGCACGGCGATCGCGAAAAATGATTACGCGGACCGCGGCTGTGATATTGCGGCGGATGAGATATTTGTTTCGGATGGCGCGAAGTGCGACTCCGGCAATATTCAGGAGATTTTCAGCGTAGACAATAAAATCGCTGTCTGCGACCCGGTCTATCCGGTTTATGTCGATACGAACGTAATGGCTGGCCGTACCGGCACCTATGATCCGAAAACGGAGATGTGGAGCGACGTAATTTATATGCCGTGTACCGAGGCAAACAATTTCTCTCCGGAGCTTCCAAAGGAGACCCCGGACATCATCTATCTGTGTTTCCCGAACAACCCGACTGGCGCGACCATTACAAAGGCGCAGCTGCAGGAGTGGGTGGATTACGCGAACCGGGTCGGCGCGGTCATTATCTATGACGCGGCATATGAGGCTTATATTTCTGAGGAGGATGTGCCGCACACCATTTTCGAGTGCGAGGGCGCACGTACCTGCGCGATTGAGCTGAAATCTTTCTCGAAAAACGCGGGCTTTACAGGCACCCGGCTTGGGTATACCGTTATCCCGAAGGATTTGAAGTGCGGTGATGTGATGCTGCATTCCCTCTGGGCACGCCGCCACGGCACGAAATACAACGGAGCGCCCTACATTCAGCAGCGCGCGGGTGAGGCCGTCTACTCACCGGAAGGTAAGGTGCAGCTCGCGAAGCAGGTGGCTTATTACATGAATAATGCGAAGGTTATTAAGGAAGGCCTTCAGGAGGCTGGCTATACCGTTTCCGGCGGCGTCAACGCGCCGTATATCTGGCTCAAGACGCCGGATGGGATGACATCCTGGGAGTTCTTTGATTATCTGCTGGAGAAGGCAAACGTTGTCGGCACACCGGGATCCGGTTTTGGACCGAGCGGAGAAGGATACTTCCGGCTGACTGCGTTCGGCACCTATGAGAATAGTGTAGCCGCACTGGAGCGGATTAAACAAATGTAAATGCGCTATGAAGAACAGGGGACAGACTGTATCAGGGAACTGTCCTCTGTTTTTTGATGCGCAGGGCAGCGAGAGGTATTTTCCGGCTGCCGCCGTGTTATGATGCTTCATAAAAGTACAGATAGAATATGGAAACCTTTGGTTATAAGTGAGACGATTATCCGGAGATAATATAGAATGGATTATAAAAGATTCGTGGATTTAAAACAGATTGAATGCCTTGTGGCCTGCGCGCAGACCGGTTCGGTTACCAAAGCAGCCGAAGTATTGCATATGTCGCAGCCGAGTGTAAGCAAGGCGATTAAAACGATGGAGGAAGCACTTGGCGTACAGCTGTTTAGCCGATACGCGAAGGGGATGTCCCTGACGAGGGAAGGGGAGTCTGCCTACCGCTATGCGAAAGACATACTGGAGAATCTGGACAAAATACAGGATGTCCATGCAAAACAGACGACAGAAACGCTGCGTATGTCGAATAATCCGAGTTCCTGGTTTGCGGATGCTTTTCTGGCGTTTTATACAGAACATCAGGAGGAAGATTTGCATTATCAGATTTATACGACGGGAACACGCGAGATCGTGCAGAGAGTGGAAGACAGAAAAGACGACGCAGGATTCGTGTATGTGATCAAAAATCAGAAGGCAGCTTTCGAGTATTATCTGAGCCGGAATTATCTGGAGTTTACTCCTCTGGCGGAAACATACGTGGCTCTTTTTTCAGGGGAAAAGAATAACTCTGAAAATATACAAAAACAGGATACGGGATTGTCTGCTTTGCGTCTGGTCCAGAGGTTTCCGGATGAGTTTTCCCCGGACAATTATTGGGATATTATAGATGCAAGCGGACATTCCACGGAGAATGCGGAAACCGTAGTGACAACGAACAGCGAATATATCATGACAAGGCTATTGCAGCAAAGTGATTTGTCAAATATCAGTGCTGCCTGGCTGACGCAGGAAAAACCGTCGGAGCTGACTGCGAGCCGGATGACGGGGTTAAAGGAAGATCAGATTATATTTGGTTTTGTAAAACGCCGGGGTGAGGCGCTTCCGGAAGGTGTGGCAATGTTTGTGGATTACGTGAAGATGATTCTGGATGCGGGAATAGAAAAACCAGTCTGAGACGGGCTGGTTTTTCTATTCCTACAAAACATAGATCTCTATATCAAATACGAATAGCCGGATAACCCCCGGTGGGGCTTGCTTCAAAGGAAATGGGGTTTATAATCATTTATTATGAAAGTGTCATCAGTCGTTTGGGCTCATGCCTTGTCTGCACGGCTGAGAGCATGAAGTTTAGTAAGAATAAATGAACAGTACGAACCCTTCAGGAGGCAAGAATGAAAAAGAGATTGTTTACTAAGCTGCTTATCACGGGTGCGCTGATTACAGTGCTTAACGCAGGAGCGACACTGGTATCACAGGCGTCCGGGCATATGGTATTCGGACAGACCCAGACATACAGCTCCCTCGACCCGAGTAATGAATATGACGGCTGGATGATTGAGCGCGCGGGCGTTGGCGAGACGCTGACGAAACTGGATTCCTCTATGAATACCGTCGGTTGGCTGGTCGAGGACGACTATTCTGTTTCAGAGGATGGCCTGACGTGGACCTTCACGATTAAGGAAGAGGTTTGTTTCTCAAACGGGACGAAGCTGACGGCAGAGCTGGCGATGGCGTCGATTCAGTATGACTTTGACAATTCCGCGCGTGCGGCGGACTTTTTCTCACTGGATTCTATGACAGCGGACGGACAGACACTGACTATCACGACGGCAGAGCCCGCGCCGACGCTTCCGGGTATGCTTGCCGATCCGTTTTTTGTGATTTTTGACACGACCGTGGATCTGACCAATCTGGCGGATGAAGGCCCGATCTGCACCGGACCGTACGTGATTGAGAGCAACGACCAGATTTCCATGACATTGAATGTAGTGAAAAATGAGAACTACTGGGATGGAGAGCCGCAGCTGGATTCCATTGAATTCCTGCAGTTCCAGGATCCGTCGGTTATGAATCTTTCTTTCCAGGCGGGGGAGCTGGACGCCTGCTATGGCCTTAGCACATCGGACGCGGCCGCTTATATGGAGGATGACAATTACATTCTGGAACAGTGTAACGGTTTGCGCACGGACTGGGGTCTGATGAATCAGAATGGCTTACTTGCGGACAAATCGTTGCGCATCGCTCTGCTGGAATGTCTGGATATGGAGACGATCTGCGAGGTGCAGCTGAACGGGATGTTCCAGGCGGGCAATACGCCGTTTGCATCCGAAGCGCTCGGTGTAAACGATCTGGAAAATCCTTATTCTTATGATATCGAAGACGCGGCGGCTGTTCTTGCGGAGGCCGGATATGCGGACACTGACGGAGACGGGATTATTGAGACAGCAGACGGCACGTCGGTTGTCCTGGAAATTTACTCCTACACGACAAGAGCAGAGCTGCCGATTATCTGTGAGGCGCTCCAGTATGCGGCGAGTACGCTTGGTATAAAGATCAACATCAATTATGTGCAGGATCTTTGGGCGGGAACCATCCAGGACGGCAGCTATGACATCTGCATTTTTAACAGCAGCGGCTTCCATTCCGGCGATGCGGCCGTATTCCTTCAGCAGTTTTTCAAGAGTGACGCGGTTTACAATGCGTATGGTTATGCAAACGAGGAAGTGGACGCGCTGATTACATCCCTTGAGAACGTATTTGATACGGAAGAACGTGTGGAAATCGAGCGGGAGATTTCCCAGATTCTGATGGATGACGCATGCTGCGCGTTCTACAGCTACCCGACGATTTACATAGCAGCGAAGAATACGGTAAGCGGTCTGGAATGCACACCGGCGGATTACTACTGGATCACAGCGGATGTGGCGATGACGGAGTGACAGGGGGTAAGCACATTCCCAGGTCGATTTGCAGTGCTATTTTGTTACTGGTCACACCTGTAGGGGTGAAAATAACGTAAATCCTGTCAAGGTGTGACCTGTACGTCATTTTTTACTGCTGGAGGAAGCTATGAGTGCAAGACAAAGGAATGAGCCATGCCATGAAAAATCATGGTACCGTCCTCGATTTGCCGCGCAAATCAGGGCATTGGGGAAACGGCTCCTTCAGATGGTAATCGTTCTGTTTGGGATCAGTTTCTTTACATTTATTCTGACCTATCTGTCGCCGGGCGATCCGGTTACCGCGATGTATTCCGCCAGCGGCTCCATGCCGAGTGAAGCGGTCTTGGAGGCGACCAGGGAAGAACTGGGGCTGAACGATCCATTTCTCGTTCAGTACTGGAACTGGCTGACCGGATGTCTGCATGGGGATTTTGGCACTTCCTACTCCATGCATAAGCCGGTGCTGCAGCTGCTGTCCTCGCGGCTCTGGCCGACGCTGAAGCTTGCGCTTACTTCCCTGGTGATCATGCTGGCGATAGCGGTGCCGTTTGGAATGCTTTCCGCTGTATACCATGGCAAAGCGATTGATTATCTGGTGCGGCTGTTTACTTTTTTGGGCGTGTCCATGCCGAATTTCTGGGTGGGCATGCTTTTGCTGTATTTTTTTGCCATTCAGCTGAAAATTTTGCCGGTTGTATCCTCCGGAGGGGGATGGAAACAAATCATTCTTCCGGCTCTGACGTTGGCGTTTGCCATGGTGGGAAAATATACCAGGCAGGTGCGCACTGCCGTACTGGAAGAGCTGAATCAGGATTACGTCATCGGCGCGCGGGCGCGAGGCATCAAAGAAAGCACGATATTATGGAGACATGTGTTCCCAAATGCGCTGCTGCCGTTGGTGACCATGCTTGGCCTTTCCCTGGGCTCCTTGTTGGGCGGAACCGCTGTGGTGGAAGTGATTTTTTCCTATCCGGGGCTGGGCAATCTGGCGGTGACTTCTATCAGTGCCAGAGATTATCCGATGATTCAGGGGTATGTCCTCTGGATCGCGTTGATTTATATGGCGGTGAATCTGGTTGTGGATATTTCTTATGATGTTTTGGATCCGCGTATCCGGGAAAATGAAAACGCGGCGGCGGAAAAATGGTTTCAATAACCCCCGGGGAGGCTTATCAAATGGGGAGATGCCTGTTATAATCGACCGAAACGAGTGCAGGCAGCAGCGTCCGGCGATAGCTGGAAAAGTCATTACGCTGCTCTGCGCATAAAGAAGGATGGACGAATTTGGATGGATAAGGCAAAGAGCATAAAAGAAGACGTGGTTTCTTATTGGGGTGCGAGATCGCAGGACTTTGCGGCACAGCGAAAAAGAGAACTGGAAAGCAGTAAGGCCGGGCGGTGGAAAAAAGAGATCCTGCCTTTTCTTCCGAAAGACCGCAAAGAAACGAGGATTCTTGACGTTGGCACCGGAAGCGGTTTTTTCCCGATTCTGCTGGCGGAGGAAGGATATGAGAAGGTAACCGGTATCGATCTGACGCCGGAAATGATTGAGAGGGCGAAAGACTTGTCCCAGGGACTTGTGCCGGCGCCTTCCTTTTTTGTCATGGACGCGGAAAAGCCGGATTTTGAAAAGGAAGCTTTTGATGTGATCCTGACGAGAAACCTGACCTGGACGCTGCCGCACCCGGATCTGGCGTACCGCGAGTGGTATCGGCTGCTGAAAACGGGCGGACTTCTGCTGAATTTTGACGCGGATTACGGGGAAGAGGAGGAGTCCTCTGTGGAGCTTCCGGAAAACCACGCGCATAAAGGGATTGCTTCAGAACTGATGCGAAAACACGACCAGATCATGGCCGCGCTTCCGAACAGCTACCTGAAGCGACCGGGGACAGATGTGGAACTGCTGAAGCTGGCAGGGTTCTCCACTGTCACGGTAGACTTTCAGGTGAGCGACCGGGTATATAGAGAGATTGATGAGTTTTATAACCCGGTGCGGATGTTCAAATTGTGTGCGAAGAAGTGACGTTTTGAAGTTTTTTATGGGGGCAATATGCATAAATTCGATCAAATATCAATTCGGGACATAAAAAGGGATGGTTCGATATGTGAAATGACGACCGACAGCAGCCTGAGAATGAAAGCAGCTGTCGTAAATGAGGAGACCTTTGCGATTTCCTTTTATCTGGATGGAAAGAAAGAAGAAAAATCGTATACGATCCAGGAAAAACAGGAACAAAGGCCGGAGGTTCAGATAGCGGAGCAGGGAGACCGGATCAGCATCCGTACCGCTTCCCTGATCCTGGAGATTGATCGGACTTATTTGAAATATCGGTTTCTGGACAGTGACCGGCATGTGATCGCGTCTTCTTACCGGGAAAAACCGGTAGCGTTTGACAAAGACGGAAGCTTTCGGTTTGCCTTAAGCCTGCGCGAGGAAGAATGCCTGTATGGGCTGGGAGAAGACAATGACGTAAGCGGCGGAAGGCTTAAGTCCGGAGAAGATCAGACAGTATCGAAAAGAAGGCATTCACTTTATGGTCTCGAACTCGGAACCGATGCTGAAGAAAAATGCGGATATCGCGGAGGCGGAAGGAAGGCAAAGCTATTTTATCCATGCATTGTCGAAGGAAGAATGGCTGGAGTACTCGATTATTTGCGGAGAGGAAGACGAATACTCGGTGGTATTTGCATACAGAGGTGAGGCGGAGACCGCCATTTTACTAAATTCGCAGCTGGTGACGGGACACATCCGGCTGGAATCCGCAGAATTCACAGAAGCTGCCATAGCCAGAATTCATATCACGAAGGGAGAGCATGTGCTTGGCATCTAGGTATACGAGGGAACACTCGACCTGAAAGAACTGAATATCCTCCTTTAAAGGTTTCATATGCAGCCTACGCAGGATCAGGATTCCGCGTGGGCTGCATACTTTTGCATAAACTGCATAGGTGTGTAGTGATACTGTTTTTTAAACATTTTGTAGAAATAAGACAGATTGTTGTAGCCGCACAGATAGCAGATGTGCAGGATTACCGGGATATATGGGGATTAGTGTTGGAATCCGAAGAAAATAAACGGGGATTTGCGTCGTATTTGCGCTTGTAAAACCGGGGATTCGTGCTATAATGTGTTATGGGAGGTAAGACAGACATGATCAAAACCGTTTTCAGGAGAAAAATATATGATGAAATGCTTGACTGGAAAGAAAAACGCAGTGACAAATATGCGCTTTTGATTAAGGGGGCCAGGCGGGTTGGAAAGTCGACCATAGCGGAGGAATTTGCCAGAAAAAATTTCAAGTCATATATTTTGATCGATTTTGCCCACACCAGCAGAGAAATTATAGAATTGTTTGATGACACATATCATCTGGATTTTTTCTTTTTGCAGCTGCAGCAGTTAACTGGCGTCAGGCTGTATAAAAATGAGTCTGTAATTATATTTGATGAGGTTCAGCTGCTTCCAAGGGCCAGGCAGGCTATAAAATATCTTGTGGCTGACGGAAGATATAGGTATATTGAAACAGGATCACTTTTATCGATCAGGAAAAATACAAAGGATATATTAATTCCCAGTGAAGAGCACAGGGTATCCATGTATCCCATGGACTTTGAGGAATTTTTATGGGCCATAGGCGATGACATCACGGCGGATACGATCAGTCTTCTATTAGAAAACAAAAGGGCGGCAGGCAATGCGCTGCACAGAAATCTGATGCGCATATTCAGATTGTATATGCTGATCGGCGGAATGCCTCAGGCTGTAGAAAACTATCTGGAGCATAATAATCTGCAGGTGGTTGACGAAGCAAAAAGGGAAATCGTGGATTTATATGAGGAAGATTTTACGAAAATAGACGGCACGGGACTGGCAGGCGATATCTATGATTCGATCCCGGCCAGCCTTACGGGCAATGCATCCAGATACATGTTATCAAACGCAAGAGAGGGTATACGTGCAGAACAGGTACGTAAATTAATACCGGATATCCTCAGCTCATATACGGTAAATATCGCTTATCATGCCAATAATCCCGCTGTAGGGATGTCACTTGAAAAGGATGCGGGACGATATAAGCTGTATACTTCAGATGTGGGACTGTTTGTGACTCTTGCATTTAAGGATAAAAAGTATACGGATAATATTATTTATAATAAGCTCCTTTCGGATAAGCTGGAAACGAATTTGGGATATGTATATGAAAATGTTGTAGCACAGATGCTGACTGCGAAAGGCAATCATCTTTTTTATTATACGATGGAGAGTGATACGTCAAATCATTTATATGAAATAGATTTTATCCTTTCTGTGGGAAATAAAATCAATCCTGTGGAGGTAAAATCCGGTAACTACAAGAGCCATAAATCCTTAGATGTTTTTTGTGATAAATATAGCAGCCGTATCAAGGACAAATACATTGTCCATACGAAGGATTATAAGTGGGAGAAAGGTATTCATTATTTGCCGGTATATATGGTTCCGTTTCTATAGGTTGCAATTGTCTATTGATTATAGGACAGTTGAATATGAGGAAGAGATTATATGAAACTGAAAATCGCATTGCTTCAACTCCTTCCAGGGAAGAACCTTGCGGAGCAGAGTATGATTGGAAAGAAAGCCTGTGAGCAGGCAAAGGCTATGGGTGCGCATATTGCGTTATTCCCGGAAATGTGGAGCAGCGGATATTACATCCCACAGGATGAGAAAGCTGTAAATGAATTGGCTATTTCTGCTAAAGACGATTTTGTGCATGACTTTCGCGCTCTGGCGGCGAACCTTGAGATGGCAATTGGGATTACTTTTCTTGAAAAGCATGAACCAAAACCACTGAATTCCATAATTCTTTTTGACAGAAGAGGTCATGAGGTGCTTCATTACTCTAAGGTACACATCGCACCAGAGCCTATGAAAATAAGATTGCCATTGCCACATGTAATTATCCCAGCGGCCAGCCGGTGAAAAGGCAGCTGATATATGGGGAGTATTTTTATGTTTGAGACACAAGATCTTTTACTGGATAAAGCAAAATTCCCAGACTGGGAACCGATGTATCGAAATGTCTGGTCTTATCCGGAGAGTGCCAGGTATATGATGTGGAGCGTTACGACCAGTGAAGAGGACGCCAAAGTCCGGATACAGAAGACGATAGAGTTTCAGAAAGCTCATGACACCTATCTGGTTTACGAGCGAAAAACAGGGGAGGCCATAGGCTTTGCCGGTGTAGAAAAGGCGGAGCCGGGTGTATGGGAAGAGGCGGGAATCTGCCTTGGACCGCGTTATGTCGGAAAGGGATACGGAAAGCAGATTCTGCAATGCCTGATTCGTTATTGCAAGGAAGAATTGGGTGCAACAGAGTTTCGTTATAGCAGTTGGGAAGCCAATGAGGCATCGAAAGGGCTAGCGAAATCTCTCGGATTTCAGTTGATTGGCAGTGAGGAAAAGACAGACGGGCGCAATGGCCAGTATTATGTTCTTCAAAAATACTTTCTAAAACTGTAATTTTCAGCTTATCGAGGTGACACTGTGACAGAACGAAAAGAGGGCGAAAAATGAGAATGTGCCTGCTATTTACATTTCAACGAATCATACCGGGCTGTATGAAAAATATGGATACAGTTTTTATCAGATGATGCAAGACATGGAAGGCGAGTTATCCAGGGTTTACAGGAAAGAACTTGTGTGAAGCCATGCTGTAATTCAATCAGCTTCGCAGGAAGGGAGTGAGAAACATATGACAAGAATATATTTCGTGCGTCATGCACAGCCATTACATTCATGGAAGGATGATAGAACAAGACCATTGGCAGAGGAAGGATATAGGGATACTTCGTCGGTTCTTGCTTATTTGAAGGATAAGGAGATTGATGATTTCTATTGCAGCCCATATAGGCGAAGCCTGGATACAATAGCCAGTACGGCGGACTATTATCGTAAAAATATTATGGTAGATGAACGGCTAAGGGAAAGAGAAGCAGGCGATGGCAGTAATTACGAGGGAATGTTTCGGAAACGCTGGGAAAACCTTGACTATTACGAAGAGGGTGGAGAATCCATCCTCATGGTCCAGAAACGAAATATTGAGGCTCTGAATGAAATTCTGGAGAAAAGTGCTGGAAAAATTATCGTTATTGGCACACATGGGACAGCGCTCAGTTCGATTTTAAATTACTATGATAATGGTTTTGGCTGCGATGATTTCCTGCGTATCATTGACTGGATGCCGTATATTATCCGACTTGACTATGATGGGAGGCAGCTTCTTCAGATGGAAGAATGTTTTCATATCGAAAAAGAATATAAGGGGTGATAAGAATAAATTTTTATGGCAGATAAAGTTTTTTGCAAACAGAGGTGCAGGATAAGATTTAATTACTCGAATAAGCGGAAATGGAAGGTGATATGAATGAGTAAAAATTTGACAACGTCAAAATTAGATAGACAAAATATTCTTAACAATGAGTTTGCCTTGTCTGAGATTCAAAATCAAACTGGCATTCAAGGAATTTTGTTTGAGAATAAAATTTATTTTACCAAAACAATGGTGGCAACCTTTTTCGAGGTAGATATAAGAACTGTCGAGAGATATGTTAGCGATAATATAGATGAGCTTTCATATAACGGATATGAAATTATTAAGGGAAAACGTCTAAAGGAATTTCTCGATAAAATTGAAAAGTTGGATGTTCCCGACATTAATGTCGGGAACATCAGTAATCGTACACCTCAACTTGCCATCTTTGATTTTCGAGCATTTTTAAACTTGGCTATGTTGCTTGTTGAGAGTCAGCCAGCAAAGAGTTTGCGCCAAATTATATTGGACATAGTGATAGATTTTATAAATCAGAAAGCTGGTGGTGGAACAAAATATATTAATCAACGAGATAGTGAATTTTTGGGAGCATTTTTGCAGGAAGAAAATTATAGAAGAGAATTCACTGATGCTTTGAGGGATTATGTTGATATGGGTAATGCCAAGTATGGAATTTATACGGATAAAATATATCAAAGTATATTTCGAGAAAAGGCAAAAGAGTACCGTCAAATTTTAAAGCTGTCTGATAAAGATAAAGTGCGAGATACTTTCTACTCGGAAATACTGACGCTGATTGCATCATACGAATGTGGACTAGCAGATATGATAAAACAACAGTCCGAAGCCCTGGGACATAAATTAAATAACTGGGAAATGACGGATCTATTTAATGCGTTTGAGACATTACCGTTATGGAAACCATTGATTGTACAGGCGAGAACTAAGATGGCAAGTAGAGATATGGCGTTAAGGGATGCATTTCATTTTCAATTAGAGGAATATATAAAACCGTTATCGGGAGATGAATACGAGAAATTTTTAGGAACAGCAGGCGATGAACTTGAAAAATTAATGGCAGAGAATCAAGATGTGCTGAAGAGACTGAAGGAGAGTGAATAATGGGAAGCTATGTATATATCACTCCTGAACAAGCCAAAATAACGCACGCAAAAACAATTGAATATAGTGGTGGAGGGACACTTGACGAACTTGATTTCGGAAAGTTGGAAAGCGTTTTATACAATATACAGAATGATGACTGGTATCCAACATTTGTAGATAAATTAACGCATTTGTTTTTCTGTACATGTCAATTTCATTGCTTTGCTGATGGAAATAAAAGATTGGCAATCACATTGTCAACGCTGTTTTTACTTTTGAATGGATATATGTCCATAGCGGCTACATTTTTACAAAAGACAGAGAATATCAGTTTAAATGTGGCAGCTAGTAAAATAGATAAAGCTCTGTTGCATAAAATTATGGAAGCAATAATGAACGAGACAATTGATTCTGATGAGGAGCTGAAATTGGAAATTTATAATGCCATAAATACTGAATTATAGGTGATAAGATGACGCTGACCTGTATAGAAAATGTGGAGATATAGTTTGAACATAATATGAGGGAGAAAGATTGTATGAACCTGAAAGTTGCATTGCTTCAGCTCCTTCCTGGGAAGGGCCTTACAGAACAGACTATGATTGGAAAGAAAGCCTGTGAGCAGGCTAAGGCTATGGGTGCACATATTGCGTTATTCCCAGAGATGTGGAGCAGTGGATATTACATCCCACAGGATGAGAAAGCTGTAAACGAGCTGTCTGTTTCGGTCAAAGACGATTTTGTGCATGGTTTTCGCGCTCTGGCGGCTGACCTTGAGATGGCTATTGGAATCACTTTCCTTGAAAGGCATGAGCCCAGGCCATTAAATTCATCCTTCTTTTTGACAGAAAAGGGAAGGAAGTGCTTCATTATTCTAAGGTACACACCTGTGCATTTGCTGATGAGAAGATGCTGTCAGCGGGCGAAGACTTTTATGTGGCGGATCTGGATGTTGGAGAAGACATAGTGAAGGTCGGCTCCATGATTTGCTTTGACAGAGAATTTCCGGAGAGTGCACGAATTCTAATGTTGAAAGGCGCGGAGGTTGTGTTAGCTCCCAATGCCTGCCCAATGGAAATCAACCGGCTTTGTGCGCTGCGCACCAGAGCCTATGAGAATAAGATCGCCATTGCTACCTGCAATTACCCAATTGGTCAGCCGGACTGTAACGGGCATTCCACCGTTTTTGATGGTGTCGCGTGGCTTCGTGATGAGCCAGGAGTACGGGATATGTGCATACTGGATGCACCGGAGGAGGAAGGCATTTATATAGCTGAGATTGATATGGATTTGCTGCGGGACTATCGCGAGCATGAGGTGATGGGGGAGAAGTATCGTCATCCGGAGAAATATGGTGCGATAACAGTTATGAAAGAAATAAGAGAACAGGCAGGTGGTAATTTCATATGTACTTTGTGATATGCGAAGATAATCCGGAAGAAGGATTGTGGCTTCAGGATAAACTGAAAAAATGGGCGTATAAAAGGAACGTGGTGGTAGAGACAGCCAGATACGAAAGTGCGGAGCAGTTCTGGTTTTCCTATGAGGAAAAACAAAAAATAGATGCGATTTTTCTGGATATTCAGCTGCCGGATGAGGATGGCATGACGCTGGCGAGAAAGCTGCGCGCGCGAAAGAATCCGGTTCCGATTCTTTTTGTGACGGGAATAGAAGATTATATGGCAGAAGGCTATGACGTTCAGGCCATTCATTATCTGTTAAAACCCGTCTCCGAAGAAAAGCTGGAAGCATGCCTGGAGCGCATTATGCGGGCTTCAGATATGGAGGAGCCGCTTGTGATATTGCAGATAGATGGGGATGCAGTTCGGGTTTTGCAGAAGGACATTTCCACGGTAGAGGTGTTTGCGCACCAGTGTGTTTACACAACGGCGGAGAGTTCATACACGGTTTCAGAATCCCTCAAAGAAGCACAGGAAAAGCTGCAAAGCGGATGGTTTGTGCCGACCTACCGGGGAATCCTGGTAAACCTTTTTCATGTAAGATCCATTAGCCGGGAGAAGGTTTGCCTGACAGATGGCAGGGAGGTGCCGGTCAGCCGACGAATGTATGGAGAGCTGAACCAGGCATTTATCCGATTTTACAGGGAAGGAAGAGCGTGATGTTGGGGTATCTTGTTCTGACTGCTTTGCTTTTGATAGTATTTGCAGTATTATTTTTTGTGCTGGAGCCCAGGATGGTGGAAAAACGCTGAGCACAGTACCAAAACCATCTGGCAGAGCGGCAGATGGAGGAATTGCAGAGCAATTACAGGGAGCTGCGGGGCTGGCGGCATGACTGGCGGAATCATATGCAGGCTTTGAAGGTCTATGTGGATGAAGGCGATCTGGACAAGGCATCGGATTATATTGTGCAGATGGGCGAAGCATTTGAACGTGTGGCGCAGACCGTGAAGTCCGGCAATGCCATGGCGGATGCGATTATTAACAGTAAATTATCTCTGGCGCGTGAAAAGGGGATTGCGGTGGACGCCACATTCCGTGTTCCTGAGGTACTGCCTGTATCGGATGTGGAATTCTGTGTTTTATTTGGGAATCTGATGGACAATGCCATCGAAAGCTGTTTGACCATCCCTGAAAAAGAGAAACGCTTTATCCGGATTTATATAAGCACATTTCAAGAGCAGTTTTATCTGTCAATTTCTAACGCGACGGCTAAAACAACACGAACCTTGACTTATTTTTCTCGGAAAGGGAAGGGACACGGATTCGGTATGACAAATATTGATTCCGTGGTAAAGCACCACAAGGGCTACTTAAACCGCAGCAACGAGCCGGGTGTCTTCCAGACGGAGCTGATGATTCCCTATGAATAACCGCTTGTGTCCGGGAAATAACCGCTTGTGAAAAAAACGCAAAATAAGTTTTGAATGTGATATCCTCTCTTTATCGACGATAATCAGAGGATATTTTTCTTCTGTTTGGAGCAGCTGCATTCATTACATTATACCGGAGGTCTTAAGCTATGAAGAGAAAATCATTATTGCAATATCAATGGAAAAAGAACCGGACAGTTTTCTTTTGCGGATTTTTCTATGTACCGACAGGAATCCTGGCAGGTTTGCTGCGGGTTTATCTTCCCAAGGCGGTGCTTTCGGAGTTGGAAACCTCACAGACCGTGGCGCACATGGGAATGACGCTTCTTGTAATTTCAGTGGCGCTGCTGTTGCTTCTGCTGGTGCAGACAAGGCTTGAGGTGTCAATTTCACGTTACGGGTATTTGCTTCTTCAGGAAATGAGAGGGGAGTATGCGAAAAGACTTCTTACAGCGAATTATGAAGAAATGGAAACGCAGGATTTTCGTTCGGCGCGTGATCAGGCAAAACAGGCAATTTACGGTGAACGGATGGATGGAAAAAATATTACTCCAATCAATGATTTTATGAAAAATCTGTTGTCTGCACTTACCAATATTGGCTCTGTGGTGCTCTATATTGTGATGATTGCCCAGGTTTCACCGATCCTGATCCCTGTGCTTCTTCTGCCGCCAATGCTGATTTTTTATCTGGATGGAAAGGTTGGTGTTCGGGAAAAGAAAAATTGGGATGCGGTAGCGGACGCGGCGCAGAAGGAGGCGTATACGAGAGAACGTGCCGGAGATTTTACTTACGCAAAAGATATACGTCTCTACAATATGAAACCGTGGCTGCTTGGCATGTATCAGAAATATGCTGGGATAAGGCTTGGCTTAAAAAAAGAGGAGCTCCTGTTTACCGGAGGCCTTGCGGTAATCAACAATGTAATTAATTATCTGCAAATTGCCTGTATCTGCGGATTCTTTTTGTACCAGGCATGGATTGGACGAATAACGATATCCGATGTAGTACTTTATTTCGGAGCGGCTGCTTCTCTAACGACAGCATTGCTTACAGCCTCTCAAACAATGGTTGACCTACGCCTTATGGGGATCAATTATCAGAAATACGCGGATTTCGTGGATATGCCGGAAAGTAAATTCGATGAGGGTGAAACACTCCCTTCGAAAGTTGAGATGCCAGGCGCTGGTCATCCTGACTCTGAAACGGTCACATTGGAGCTACAGTCAGTTTCCTATCGTTTTCCGGATGCAGATACAGATTTACTGCATAATCTGAACCTCACTGTAAAAAGCGGTGAACGAATAGCGGTTGTCGGGTTAAACGGCGCCGGTAAAACTACACTAATGAAGCTGCTTTGTGGTCTTTTGACTCCTACAGGCGGGAGAATTCTTTTAAATGGAGTGGATATGAGTACCCTGCCGCCCGAAAAGCGGTATGAATGGTTTTCCTGTGCGTTTCAGGATATCGGGTTCCTTCCGGTATCTGTGCAGGAAAATATATGTGGCTATGGAAAAGCTGACAGATTTAAACTTTTTGATTGTCTGGAAAATGCCGGTATCATAGATAAGATACTTTCCCTTCCAGATAGCGTGAATACGTTGATGGAAAAGGACATAAACGAGGACGCGGTTGATTTCTCCGGAGGGGAGAAGCAGAAGCTTGCGCTGGCACGCGCCCTGTATCAGGATCGACCGGTACTGATATTGGATGAGCCGACGGCGGCGCTTGATCCGCTGGCGGAATATGAGATGTATCAGCGTTACGCGGATTTTGCAAAAGACAAATTGTCTTTCTTCGTATCGCACCGTTTGTCCAGTACACGATTTTGCACACGCATCCTTCTTTTGCAGGACGGCTGCTTTGCGGAGCAGGGGACGCATGAGGAATTGCTTAAGAAGAATGGCGTGTATGCGGAACTGTTTCGGCTGCAGAGTTATTATTATAATCGAGAGAAAGAGGGTACGGTATGAAAATAGAAAAATATGCGTTTGAAGGAAATGCTGCGTATCAATTTCAGAGGACTTACGTTTATTGCTCAGGATAAAATCCGGGGAATCCTTCTGATGCTTTTCATCGGGATCATCAACGCCGTTTATAGATTCTGGAATGTGTGGCTGCTCGCCGTGCTGGCGGACGCTTTGCAGGCACATGCCTCTGCGCAGACTCTGATTCGGGATCTGGCTCTGATGGCAGGAGGAGGCTTGCTCGTAGGCGCAGTGAGATTCACCTCCATTTACATCCTGTTTTATATCGGCTCGAATGTCTGGGAACAGGCGGATCTGGCGCTGAACAGTAAAATGATGGACATGGATTACGAGTATATGGAATCTGAGAAGGTTCAGAATCAGAGGCGTGACCTTGATGAAATATCGCGCAGTTATGGGGGCGGCGGTATTAATTTCCTGTTCTGGAGAGTGGAGGTCGTTGTCCGTACAACAACAGAGGTTCTGATTGCTGTTTTTTATCTGGCTCAGATGATTTATAAAAGTGCCACCCTTCCGGGAACACATTCCCGGGAAATGGGATTTATGACCGCCTTATTTATGTTGATGCTCGCGGCGGCGCTGATTTTTTCCTACAGGCAAAATATTCGCTGGCAGGAGGATCTGTTTTCTCTGGAAAATGAAATGATTCCTGTGAATCGCTCCTTTACCTGGTATGTGGAAAATTATCTGGAGAAGACAGAGGCCTCAAAAAATATTCGGCTTTTTAAGCAGCAGTCCGTCTTAATGGAACGGATTTTGAACATTTTCGAATCCATTACCGATAAGGTTGGGCGAATATCTGAGATTAATGAAAAAATACAGCTTTTTCTGGGCGCGATGCGGGCTGTGCTTTTGGGACTTGTCTATTTCCTGCTTGGAGCGATTGCCCTGCAGGGTGGAATGACCGCCGGAAATGTGGTGCTGTATGCGGGAGCAATCGGGATTCTCATTGAGTATTTCAGCGAATGGGTGTTTGCTTTGTCAGAGCTTGGCTACAAACAGCAAATATCTGAAAGCATTTTTTGATTTTCTCGATATTCCGAATCAGAAGTATGAAGGGACACTGCGGACAGAGAAGCGGGATGATGACCGTTTCGAGGTGAAATTTCGGCATGTATCCTTTCACTATCCGGGCAGTGAGCAGGAGGTGCTTAAGGATTTCTCTATCCGTTTCCGGATTGGCGAGCGGCTGGCTGTCGTGGGAGAAAATGGATGCGGTAAGACCACGTTAATTAAGCTTCTTTGCCGTCTCTATGACCCGACCGAGGGGGAGATTTTATTAAATGGGATTGACATTCGCAAATATGACTATCAGGAATATATGAATTTGTTTGGAGTCGTCTTTCAGGATTTTAAGCTTCTGTCCATGCCGCTCGGACAGAACATTGCCGCGAGTGAAAGCTATTCCCCGGAGCGTGTGTATGATGCGATCGCGCGGATGGGAATGTCGGATTACGCAAAAAACCTTGAGAAAGGACTGGATACAGTATTATATAAGGATTTTGACAGCTCCGGAATCGAAGTGTCCGGCGGCGAGGCGCAGAAGCTGGCGATGGCGCGGGCTCTGTACCGGGATGCACCATTTCTGATCTTAGACGAGCCAACCGCCGCGCTTGACCCGATTGCGGAATACGAGGTTTACTCTAAATTTGACGAGCTTGTAGGGACAAAGACTGCGGTGTATATTTCCCACCGCCTATCCAGCTGCCGGTTCTGCAACGACATTCTCGTGATTGCGGACGGTCGGGCGGTGCAGCGCGGAAGCCATGAGGAGCTGCTTGCGGATGAGGAAGGGCTATATTACCGGCTTTGGATGGCACAGGCACAGTATTATGTATATGGGAAGTAAAGGTTATGGGAGAATCAAGATGCGGTTTGTTGTGCAGCGAATGTGAATACGGGAGTGCCCAAAAGGAGACGTAGAGTTATGAGATATTTGTGGCTTGACGATTTTTTGATGAATAAACCGTTTGTGACAAAAGATATCCAAAAGGACTGGAACTGGATTCGGTATCAGATTGGTGGGAAAATGTTTGCGGCGGTCTGTCTGGAATGGGGAACAAACAAGCCGTATTATATTACGCTGAAGCTGGAGCCGTCAGAAGGAGATTTCCTGCGGCAGCAGTACGAGGACATTATTCCTGGATACTACATGAATAAAACACATTGGAATTCTGTAAAACCGGACGGGAATGTTCCGGATGACCTGTTAAAGGATATGCTAAATAAGTCTTACTTTCTTGTATGGTCAGGATTCAGCAGGAAAAAACAAAAAGAAATTCTTAGGGAAATGACTCAGGGTATTTTATAACAGGAAAGAGTAAAGAAATACATTTGAGATTGGCATTCGGTTCATAAAGACCGGATGTCTTTTACTGATTTTAGGGATTACGCAATAGACGATTCGTGCTATAATATTGAATATAAATCGGAATTGAGCCGGAGAGGAGGATGACAAAAGAGTGGACATCGAAAAAATTAAGGAGCTTCGTGGTCAGTCAAAAATAAAATGGTCGTCCCATGCATCTGCGAGAATACAACAAAGAGGAATTAGTCGTGAAGATGTAATAAATTGCATCATGAGTGGAGAATTATAGAGGAGTATCCGGAATATTGGTTGAATCCAGCATGTTTGATTTTTGGCTACTCTGTAAATAAAATGATAATTCATGTGGTAGTAGGAGTAGATGATTATATTCATATAGTAACCGCATACTATCCGAGTGAAGATAAATTTGAACCTGATATGAAAACGAGGAAGGAGCGTTGATTATGTGTTTTTACTGTAAAGGTGATATGAAACCAGCGACAACGACACACGTTGTAACTTATAATGATTGTTTGATCGTAATTAAAAATGTGCCATGCGAAGAGTGTGACCAGTGTGGGGAAATCGAGTATTCAGATGAAGTTATGAAGAGACTGGAGATGATTGTAAATAACGCCAAAAAGTTTCTACAGGAATTTTCTGTCATTGATTATGCGAAGGTTGCATAATCAGTGAGACATCTCAAATGTAATGACGGTC
>Ga0192277_1024_pt1 | contig 39704 bp, 41 predicted proteins | sample Koala_Koa24_J3_FD_131302 | JGI IMG/M metagenome (GOLD analysis project Ga0192277, IMG submission 131302) | Enriched cells from koala feces incubated with labeled cellulose particles, San Francisco Zoo, California, United States - Koala_Koa2-4_J3 ...
TCAAGGAAACAGTCATAAACACTCACAATCCCTCTGATCCTGTTCAATGTAGCCAGTTTTCGAGCCTCCGCTATAAAGCTGTCCAGGCCGTGTTGAAACTGCTCCTCTGCGTCCCCGGAATAAATCGTCAGCCTTGTAACACCATATCCTCTGGTCGCATAATCACTCGGAAAATATTCTTTGATCGCTACGACACGGTTCAGTACCAGATCCCATCCAATATAGGTAATTCCGAATCCGCCGTACCCCAAAACCTTTCCAACCATATAATTTTTATGCAAAACGGTCTCCGGAAAAAGATAGTATGCTTCCTTCACTGTAGTTCCCCGGATATAGCCACAATATGGACATTCTGTAACTTCATCTTCCAGTTCTTTCATACAGCCCATGCATCGTCTCATAGCAGCACTCCCTGTTCACTTTTACACTATTTTACAGTTACACTCTTAATTGCGCTCCAGGCACCATAGATATTTTTCCCGTTTACGGTTACATACGCTCTTATACGCACGTAATATTTTTTCCCACTCACCAGCTGTTTTTTTGTTACCTTAGTATATGTGTTTTTATCCGCACTGTCCGTTACCGTCTTGCTCGAAGTAAATTTTTTTGTTGTCGAAACCTGTACCTGATATCCGGTAGCCAGTGAATCTTTGCTCCACTGAACAGTCAAAGTCTTACTGGCAGAAGAACTTATGCCGGTAATTTTCATCTTCTTAGGCTTAATTTTCACCGTGATTTTTTTTGTTGCCGAAACATAATTTCCGGTCGCCGCAGCTTTGACTGTAATTGTAGCAGTTCCATATCCTTTTATAGTTACAACTCCGGCAGATGATACCGTCACAACGCTTTTATCGCTACTTTTATAAGTCAGCTTTCCAACAGCCGCAGCATCCAAAGTAAATTTACCTTTGCTTTTATAAGTCTTTGTATAGGAAGAAGTAGCTGTGATCGTCTGTGTGAGTAACTTTGTCCAGTGCGCATATAGGGTGTGATTACCTGCGGTGCTGACTGTAGTAGTACTGGTTACTTCTGTACCTCCGCTGGATGATGTATACCATCCATCAAATCGATAACCGGTACGTTCCAACGTCGGTAAGGTTCCATAAGCACTCCCATAGGTCACGCTTTTGCTGGCTGTCGACGTACTGCCTCCGTTTGCATTAAAAGATAGTGTATATGAATTGCCCTGCCAATGTGCATATAACGTATGATCTCCCCAGATCATTACCGTGTTTGTTAATATAACTTTTTCTCCACCACTCTTTTCCGTATACCAGCCAAGGAACGTATATCCATCCCAGGTTGCTGTTGGTAACGTATTATAAATTTCACCCCAGGAGACTACCTTAGACGTCGTATCGCCCGAGCCGCCGCAATAGTCGAAATAAACTGTATGTGTAATGGAATCAGCTACAGTAAGAGTACCTTGATCCTCTGCCAAAACGGCTCTGTCCTTAACATTATCCGTTCGGAACAGAGAAACTTTAATCGTATAATCTCCTTCCTCTAAACTCTTAGGATATAAAGTAAAATTGAAATCACAATATTTTCCTCCATCCAGGTAAATCACACCGATTTCCTTCCATATACCATCTATTTGTATTGCCGCTTCAACCACATATGTTTTTGAAGCATCCACACACTCTGTTCCACAATCAATTTCACAGTCAAGGTAAAGATAGCAGTGACCATTTGCAGTGTAATAATGCTGTTTATTCAGTACACAATACTGTTCACCTGACGTAGAACTTTGACCATAGCCACATGCCCGACAAGTAATAGCATCCGTTGATGGATATCTTAGCTGAGGCGAATAAGCCTTTGCCAGTATACACATTCCATACCAAACCAACAGAATCAGGCCAATACACCACCATATTTTCTTCTTTACGATTTTCACCTTTTTCACTTCCCTATCTGTCAATTGCTTACATTATTTTCTTTCAATTATACATACATTTCATCCATATAAAGTCTGGCACAAATATACTGCCTACCGAATTGTTATCCAGATTTCTCTGCATACCAAAATGAAACATAACAACTGTTAAACTTACGACCACTGCACACCATTATTTACCATAATCGCAATCGCCGAGTAATTATCCATCTTTTTTCCATTGCCATTCTTTCTCACTTCCCTCTTCATACTCTCGATCCACTGCCCCACTGTCGCAGCCTTTCTCAGGCATTCTTCCATCCGCCCTTCCTCTATCCATTCCCAGAATCCATCCGAGCAAAGCAAATACGCCTGCCCGGCCTTGAGTGGTTTCGGTGGCGCGATTTTATAAGGCTTCTTCCCCCATTCCACACCCATCGCGCGCAGCAGACGGTTCCGATCCGAATGCCCCCGTATCTCGTTCTCTTTGATTTCTCCGGCCAGTGCGAGCATCTGCGGCACACTGTGATCCAGTGTCCGGCGCAGGTAATGCCCATTTTCAAATTCATACAGGCGAGAGTCCCCGATGTGCCCATATAGCACCTTCTCGCCATCCATCATACAGATCACAAGAGTAGATTTCATTCCGAAAAAGTTTCCAGGACGGCTCTGCTCCGCCAGCAGTTCTTTCTGCGCGCGTTCAAAGCACTCCTCCAGGGAGTTTTCAGACAGGTTATTTTGAGAGGTAAATTCACGCAGAACCGCATCAACGACCAGTTGGGACGCCACATCGCCGCCGCCGTGTCCGCCAAGACCGTCTGCAAGAACAAAACATGCCCTGTCCCCGGACTGACGGAAACCAATCGCGTCTTCATTCAGGCTTCTGCCGCCATTGTCACTTTGCATTGCATAGAGAAGTTTTGTCTTTTCATTACCAACTGTGATTTGCCCATCCACACCCATGCCTACTCCCTTTCATTGTCTTGAAGTAACCATTCCGTATCTTTACAGGTTACGTTCAAAGAACAATCCTCTTCATCAGGTAATTACACTTAATATAACATTTTATGTGGCTATCAGCAACATATTTTTTGATATTTTGTATCTGTTAGCCTTTGTATTTTCAGATTCAAAACTGGAAAACAAATTTCACATTCCCATGAATCGGGATGCAATCGGAGAGGAGTTGAGATCCATTTGTAATCTATCAGATCTGGTGGAGGAACAAGGTATTCAGAAAGGTATTCGTATCGAAAAACAGCGCCAAAGCAGAAAGCTTCAGCGCGAACGCAAAAGAGCGGATGCTGCAGAGCAAAGAGCAATCCGCGCGGAGCGGGAGGTGGAGCGGCTAAAGAAAGAATTACTCCTTTTGAAAGCAAACTAAAAAACCTGGAACTTCACTGCCAGCGAGCAGGAGATGGCATTTCTGCCCCCTGCTCGCCGTGTGGTTGTTGTACTGATTTGAATCCTGCGGAATGACTGGCTCAGTTCACAAATATATAGTCATCCGCAGAGCTTCACGGAGAATCCGATGATGACGGGCTGTACCCACCGCTGCTGTTTTCGCCCAGCTCAAATCCTTCCTTCACCAAATATTCCTCTGTAGCCGCATCCGCAATCCCTGTTTTTTGAAACAAATCTATAAAAGTGTCAACTTCTTTCATTTCCACCTGTATATCCCGGTTTAAGACAGACTGCCATAACTCGTTTAAAGCTTTACGTGTATAATTTCAACTTCAAAAAGGTAGCTTGATAGCATAAATCTTCCACCCATCACTGTATCCAAGAATTGCAAGACAATCATCAGAAACCTCTATCCATTCTCCCCCCGATTCGTCCGAATACAGATATTGTCCATCAATATGGGCTTTAATTACATAAAGGTATGACTCAAGCTCACAGTTTAACAGGCTCCTCAAAAAATCAGTAGCAGAAAAACCATACGAGTCTGTCAAAGCAACCAGATAATTAATACGGCTTAATCTTTTTTCTACAGCAACATCCGATATATGCAGAGAAAAATCCAAAATATTGTTTAATTCTTCCTGTATTTCAGGATCTTCCATCACTTCAGTAGCTGCAAATAAATTTACTATTTCTTCTTTTGACTCAGCTTTATTAATTATTTCTACTATACTTTCCGGTGAACCCCAGTTTTCATTCAGTGGAGTTTCAAACTCTATTACCCAATTATCGCTTGACGTGCTTCTAATAAGTTCGATATCATAATTGCCATTTTCAACGCTATCCCACTGGTAAGAAATATAACTATATTCCTCATCCAAATAATCATATGACGAATAGACATTGTATAGCCATTCTAATACTTGATTATCTTCAAAAAGATCAGAATTCGTTAATACTGCCGAAGAATTTATAATCACATTTTCGTCGCAATGTAGATCTGGAGTTTCAATATCTGTATAGTAAAAATGTACTATCCGCCATTCATATCCGTCAGCAGTATCAATTTCTTTCCATAACATCCTAGCAGAATACATGCCGTCAATGGTGACATATTCACTATCATTATATTCTTCCATCAGTTCATCACAACTTTTCCCTTCCATATACAAATATGGTGAAAACACGGTCTGACTTTCTATCGTTTCGGTAAAAAAACCAAATGCAGCAAGACAATGAACAGGATAGATACCGGCAAGCAATAAACCGCATAATATATTCAATATAAAGCAATACAAGATTTTCATTTTTTTCACATATTTCTTCATAGTTGCCCCTTCATTCGTTATTTCTTACTCTTCTAAATTAACGTCTCCATCTGACACAAACTATAATAAAATTTTAGTCATCTTCCTTTATAATCAAAATACCAGAATCGGTATTTTCATCAGAAAAAACCTCCGTATTCTCCCATTCACAGATAAAATAACCAGACACAAAGTCATCATCGTCGCTTACATCATCCCAGGTTCCTGGCGTGATACTGAAGTTTGAGCCACTTCTTGTACCATTGCAAATTGCGGCATAAATCTGCCCAGCATGGTAGCTGTCCGGTTCTCCTTCTGCCCAATTTGTGTAGCTCAATTCTTCCTCCGTAACCCAATTCCACACTCCATTCTCGTCTGTATCGCTCAATCCTATATAAACATCCTCATCCCCTATCCTATCTTTTATAAAGCTATAGACTGCGTCCTGCTCACCTTCTGAAGTAATTGTTACCAAATGTCCACCAAGACTTTCACAATATTCTTTCGCCTCATTCCAGGTATAGGAACTGTCATTTATGAATTTATATGTATTTCCATTGTAAATCAGAGTGTTATCGTCATATATAATTTCCGACGAAGAATCAACTGTATTTGATTCCGTAGAGCAGGTAAATGTGTTTAAATCAATATAAAATGTCGTTGTCCCACCGTACTCATAATCCTCAATAACTGCGATAGCCTGTCCGTCATATACTTCTAACGATACTGCGCCCAGATAGGTGTATATAAAAGAGGATTGATCTATTGTTCCAAGTAAATCCCCATTTATATCTATCGCAAAAAATGTAAGATCGCACTCTGGTTCAATGACCCCAAATCCATACAGATTTCCGTATTCATCAAACGTGTGCAGATCTGTCTTCGTGCCAGATGTAAGGCTTGTATTCTCCCACATTATGGTTCCGGTATTTTTGTCTAATGCAATTATTTTTCCATATTCAGAGTAATAATAATAATCTCCATTCAAGCCAATATCATTTAACCTCTGCATATCCGCTAGCATATATTGCTCTGTCTGATAGCTCCACACAATATTATAATCCGAATCGTAAGCGTAAATAATTGTATATTCATACCCATCATCTTCCTTATGATCCGCTTCGATCGATACTACTTCTGCGGTTTCCATGGTATTGTTTTCGTTCTCTCCCCTCAGGTAATACTCCCATGATGAAAGATCAACACAAACGATAAATGGATAAGAGCTAAGACTTTCATCATACGTTCCATCCATATAAACCAAAGCAGTCCCATCACCGGGAAGTTCAACCTTATATGCCCAAAAGAGTTCATCGTAGAACGTATCAATTTGCTTCACCGTCTCTCCATTGTAGGAAATTACTGAAAAATCTGGCCCATAGTATCCACATAGATATATTGCGTCATCGCCCATCACGGCTCCGCCGCTGCCAACACCATCCGAATTCTTCCAGATCAGATTTCCATTATAAAGATTTAACGCCGTAACGTTTCCACAATCAACAAAATAGTACGTGTCATCCCTGATTCCGATTTCATAGACAGCCGTCAGCTCAGCCATTGTATATTCGTCAGTCCGGTAAGACCACACGGCATTCCCATTCTCTTCGTAGGCAGTTACGGTACTATATGCAATATATGTTGATTCATCAGCCCAGCTTTCCTCTATAGAAATATGATCAATCGTTATATCTGTAACCCCATTTTCCTCAAAAGAAAGCGAGTCAGACACTGTACCATACACATATGTTGCAGTGGAGCCAAGCTCCAAAACATCAGAATCATACGCAGTAGTAATATTGTATGTGCCATAGCTTTTAACCAAAATAATTCTATTGTTTGAATCATATTCCCTTGTATAATATGTGTTTGATCCATCTTCGTATTTTTCTGTCAAATGTCCATCTTCATCAAATGATAAATTGTACGTAGTATTAGAATAAGTACCGACATTACCATCATAAAAATAATACATATTATCCGCTGAATTGTAAATAAACGTACCTTTAACGCTGGTTTGTACAACCTCAGATGGAATTCCGCTTGCATTATCATAATTGTTTATATAATAGTAGCCAGTCGCAGCTGTCTCTGAGTAAAAATTATATATAAATTGTGTTTCTAATCCATATTCATCGTACATGAAATAAAAAGTTTCAAAATTATCGTCATTACTCTCTACCATCTTCGACTTGATAACGCTATTATTATAATACGTGTAGGTTACAGTTAGAGTATACACATGCAATGTATCTCCTTCTGTAAATGAAAAACCTAATTCTATTTCACTGATAACATTCCCCTTACTATCAACCTCAAAATCACCGGAAACTGTTCCATCGCCAAAAACACCAAAATCATAATTTATCGTCATCCCATCTGGATTCCCATTTTCATCATAATTGTAATCTCTCGTATATGAATAAGAGTATTCATGAATCCCTTCGGAGTCTGAATAATACCAGGTTCCTTCCGTTGTTTTCAAAATCAGATATTCTAAATCAGATGGGGCCGGATATGTCACGGATACCTTTTGCACCAAATATTCTGCAATGGATTGATGTTTTTTTATATTCATTCTTTCCAGTAGAGAAATTTGTATAAGAGTAATATAATTCTACTCCATCCTCGCTATATGCATATTCATAGGTTTTGGAAACAGAGCCATCACTGCTGTATGAAATTTTACTGATTAAATTGCCATCTGCATCATATTCTATATCACTCGGAATATATTCTGATGATTCTACTACGGTTCCATTCGCGTCATATTCTATTTTGCTTATCAATTCCCCCTCACTGTTTCTATTATATTCAATCCATGAATCCACAACTCCATCTGATGTATATGATATCTCTTTGATTACATTGTCTGACTCATCATAGAGATACCCTGTCCAGGATTTTACTTCACCACTCCTATTGCACTGCTTATCAACAATTTTATTTCCGCTGGTATCATACTCGTAGTAATACTCAAGTGAACCATCTTCGAAAAAAGAGGCCTCACTGACCCTGTTCATTTCCGAATCATATCCATACTCATCCCAGGATTCAAAGGAGCCATCCAAATCATAATACAGATGTTTCAGTGCTTCTCCAGAAACATAATACGAATGAATCTGAAAGATTGTTCCGTCTTCAAAAACGGTTGTTTCAGTAACTGTGTTACTTTCCATATCATACTCACAGGAGACATACAGTGTTATGCCTTCTTCAATGGCTTTTTTAATCCCTGAAATCATTTGCCCATTGTCATTGTATTTATAAGTGGCAACAGCGGTTCCCAAAGACGAATCATAATCCGTCATTACAATAAGATTTCCCGCGTCATCATATTCATAAGTATATTCATATTCCAATTCTCCATAGCTGTAATAGAAAGAACGCTGAAGAATATCCCCATTATCATTATATCTCTCCAATTTCCGTAAAACACCATCCGAATATTCCATACATTGAATTAACATACCAGCATCATTATAGGTATATTCCGTACAGGCTTCCACTTTACCGATAGAGTTATACTCTTCCACCTTTGACAAATTGCGGTTATCATCGTACGTATATTCTTTCCACGCAGTAACAACGTAATCGGAATTATATTCTGCCTCTCTGATAAGCCACCCGCCTTCATCAAAATCATAGGAATAACCTGTAAATTCATCATCTGAATATGACTCAGTGAGCAGATACGCAAGCGTATCTCCAGTATAATTGTAGTATTCACTTAATGATTCTGCCTGATTCGCGTCATCTTCAAAAATATCAAATATTGCACCCGCAGTACTCGAATAAAGTGCTGTGAGTAAAAGAGATAGCATTATCACAATTGTTATTTTTTTTGTTTTATATTTCATTATCTCCCTCCCTTAATAAATTCGTAAACAAACGAAGCATTGCTGATATGACTGAGTGAATTACGGGAAAAGTCTCTTTATACACGCGGTGTAATAAGACTTTTCCCTGTGTCATCTACATTATCATAGGTACTTTACAGGATACTACTCCGAATAGCCATATTTGTTCCGAATTATTTCGAAACCTTTACTGCTTTCTTACTGCTCCATGCAGAATAATAGGTTTTTCCGTTGACTGTTTTATAGGTTCGTATCCTGACGTAATATGTTGTTCCCGTAGTCAATCCAGTTAACGTGTAGCTTTTTGATGTTGCCCCGGAAATTTTCACTGTTTTATTTCCACTCGAAAAGGAACTGCTCGTAGAATACTGGATCTGGTAGCCTGTCACTTTCGTCGTTGATGACCATTTTACCGCAATCTTTCCCGACGATGAATTAACGGTACTGGAAAGTGAGACCGCTTTCAGTCTGTAAGTCGTTTTAGTGGCGCCAGAACTGGTAGTATCTCAGCAGAATCAGTTGACGTTTCCTCCGCCTCATCTTCCGCCACATACAGAGAAGACAATAGTTCTTCGGATACGGATTCGTTTGCACCAACTATTCCGGCTGGTGCAGAAACTGCCATAATCATGGCCATAACAAATGCTGCTTTTCTCTTCATTTTCTTTTCCTCCATTCTTTTTTTACGAGTGGTAATAGTCTATGCGTCGACTGGATGAACCAATCGTTATTCAGTCGTATAGTACATAACGAACGGTAAGCTTTGCAGGTCGCTCATATTAACGTCTGATCCGTCAGCTTCATTTACTACTACGACCATATCGCCTGAAAGTGAAAGATAATAATAATCGCCAAAGTATATTACAATTGCATCCCAGGCAGAAGAATAATACATTGGAACAGCAGTTATTACCAACGGTTCGGCAATTCCAATAAGTTCCCCGGTACTTGAACTAAAACCATAAATAAGGTAGAAACGCAGGCTCAATCCAGTGGAATAATTTAAAAAATACATATCTAAAATTAATTCCGGAACTCCGTCATAATTCATATCAAACAGAAAGTATGACAACCTGGCACATCCATTTTCATCATAGGAAAGCTCACTGGTAAACTCTGATAGAATAGCATCATAAAACGAAAGTACAATTTTCCGCACTGCATCATTATCAGTAAGGTAGCTTCCCAGACTGTTCAAATACACAAAGGATTCCGCAGTCTGTATGTCTGAATAAGCACTGTATATTAATTCCTGTGTGTTAGAGTCAGCATTATAATCCCTCTCAATAACGTCCCAGGTAAGATTCACCCACTCGCTTAAATACTCAACGTTGCTCCCATCCAAGTCACATCGCCCTTGTCTGGTGTTAAAATCCAGGGTAACCTCCGTAAAACAGATGCATCCATCCAATATTTCAACCGCACTGACGTTTTCTTCTGAGATCAGTGTAACGTTTCCTCCATCGTAATCCATCAGATACAGAGAACCCCCATGTGGAAAACCGGTTGCTGAAACCAGTAAACAGTTTTCACCCTCAACCGGCTGGATTGTATCAACATCCTTACCAACAGTCACCACAGTATTATTTGACATGTCAAGAACAGTCAAATTACGGTATTCTCCAGAATATTGCGTATCATCTCCAAAATACAGATAGCTATCTATGACTGCTATTGGAGAAATCATTGGTGAGGATTCCTTTTTCTCATAAACAATTTCCTGTTCTATCGTCTCGATGGAATATCGGTATATAATGACGCTCGAATATATGTAAGTATCACTTTGTGACTCAAAAGAGCCGTACGAATAATAAATATACTGTTCATTCATTACCACAGACGGACTCTTACAGTCGAATGGCAGGCAGGAACCGTCCGTATATATATAATACCCAAACGCTTCCCCCTCACCACCATTGTAAGCCATCGAATAAGTAACCCCATTCATTTCTATAGATCCATCACTTGTCAATTGAACAAATGACGAAGCACTGTCCGTCTCACTGTCATCTGTTTCAGGTACCTCTTCGGATGCTTCCCCAATTATAACAATCTCTTCATCTTCCTCGTTGCCACTTGTCTCTTCTCCACCTGTCTCTTCTTCATTTAAATCGTAATTCCATATTGTATCCAGAAGCTTCCATCCATCCAAATACACAAAGATGCAATCCCAATTGGCGCAATCTTCATATTCATACGCTGTCATATTGAGATTTGCATTAATAATGTAAATTCCGGCGTCAAGGTCACATGTTTCCAGATCAGCTTCCGAAATACCGAAATTATTTGTTGCGGTAGTTACTCCAAACAGGGCACTCAGCCTTACCACATCCAGAACCTCTACACTGATTTGTAAATCCTTTAACCCCTCGTCCGTGGCAATGATTTCTTCCTCTGTAATTTCTCCGGCTGACAGTTCCGCAAGCGCGCGTATTGATGTAGCGCCATTCAGACTTTCAAGTGATTCTTTCGGTGAGCCATAATCCGTATCTGCCCCTGGCGTAAAATACAGAATATAAACATCACTCTGAAAGACCAGTTCGATATTGTAATCCCCTCCTTCTACTCCATCTTTCTGATAGGATATATACGCGGTTCCAACATTATCCGTGAAGTCGAAAGATCCGTACAGATGCTGGACATATTCAATAACAATGTCTCCATTCTCCCCGGTATCATCCAGCCACAGAAAGCAGGTGTCGATAATGACTCCGTCTTCGACTGACTCATCTGCGCCATCCCCGACCGATTTATAATACGACTGTCTGACCTGCCAGTTATGCCCATCAAGCTCTACATTCTGATATAAAATATGGTACTCCAGTTCTTCAGTACTCCAGAACACGACGTCCTCGTACTCATCAGGTAACTCGGAATACGCTGTGCCCTCATTGTAGAGATACCTGGAAAACACGGACGCAGAATCCTTCCCTTCCTTCTCATAGAACTGGTCAAAAGTAGCACCTGCCATTTTCGTGCAGATTAAAAAGGTCAAGATTAATACAAAAGTGGTACTGCCTGTCATGATTTTCCATCTTTTTTTCCTTTTCATATTCATTCTTCTCCTAGTTACTGCTGCTTTACCTTTATTCCGCAATAGGGGCAAAATTTAGTATTTTGTTTTATTGCTTTCCCACACGCAGGATTCGGGCATCTACATTCAGCTCCAACATTCTGATTCTTTCTCTCTTCCGCTCTCTTTATCATAGTCCCACACCCTGGACAATATTTTGAAAAGCCGGAAATCATCTGCCCACAGCCCGGACATAAGATTTCCTGTGAGGGATTCGCCTTAGACTGTATCTGTCTGTTAGCCGGTATATAGTTCGGTATATGCTCTGCACGTGCAGTTTCTTCGATATGCAGGAACCGATTTATATGTTTTCCAAATATAAAATATAACACAAAGGCAATCACTAACATGATCACATATACAATCTCTGCATTGTTAGATGGCAGGATTCGAAGTCGGTTATATATGATCAGATTATACAAAAGTGGAGTGAAAATGATAGCAGATCCCGCTATGATATAAATCCGATAAGAGGATTTCTTTATTACAAATCGCTCCAATAAGCTGATAGCAATAATAAACGTATACAAAAATAAATATGTAATAACCCGGCTTAAGGAAATATAGCTTACATAATTGCGATAATGCCACAGGTTGGATAATATATTAATTATACAAAAGATAACTGGAAATGCATATCTGTCAGCATCTACATAAATCATGGCCAAAGCCAGTGAAACTGCAAACAAACCGGTAGCCACCAGGCAATAATTCTTATATACATTGTAGGTTTCAAAAAATGAATATTCCACAAAGTAAAGCATGAAATGTACAATCAAGGTATACAATAACACAACCCAGTTATCAGATAAGAATTTTTTTATTGAAAAGACACGCTTATAACCAGCGAATGACCTATCCGGTTTTATAGATGTTCCTTCTCCACTCGCATTATCTGCCCTGGCAAAACCAGTTCGTTCTTCTTCGCTATATTCTGATAGCGACTCCCCTAATTGCCTGTACTTATGCCATAGAAAACATGACACCGCAGGTAACAGGATGGAACAGATTCCCCATACAGAAAACCCGCCAATGGTATCCTCCTTATTGATGGCAACAACAAAAGTCAGCATCAGAGTAAAGAACAGGATGTTACTTGTAAGTGAAATATCCAGCATTGCTCCATGATCGAAGATAGCGGCAAAAATACTAATAACATTTATTGCAATAACAGCAATAATCAGGTAATAGAAAACCGTCATGGTCTGTTGCATTGATTCCGGGTCATCCGAAAAATAAGAAATCAATGCCATTAATTTCTGCGTCTCGAATAAAGTCAAATGTCCCTCTAAAAAGCTATTATACGCCTTTGATACACTATCCGATATATAATTCTCTATATCAACAAATCCGGAAAAAAGATTGAAACTCGTAGTTGCGTTTGCTGATACTGTAAAATATGGCAATCCATAAAAAGAATAAGCAACAAACGCGAGCAGTAAAATAGAGAACCATTTGTATTCCATCGCTAATCTTTTTGTTTCATTATACGTCTTTTTCATTTCTCACTCTCCCTCTCGTCAGAAAAGTTTCATTTCCTGTCAGTCTATAACAACTACATTATCATCCGTAATTTCATTCTCTGCGTTATTTGTTGAATTCTCCTGTGAAAACCCCAAAATCTCAGTATATATAAATGCAGGAATATCTGTGCAGGCATATATATAATATCCGCCTCCGCCAAGTGCAGCGATTATCATTATAATGATTATTGCTTTCAGTAATCGTCTCTTCTTTTGGGGTTTTCCTCCATGTAATGGCGTTCCACAATTATCGCAATATACTGCTTCCGGCATATTCACCATACCGCATTTGGAGCAGGACACGCCCTGCGGCATCTGCGTATTCATCGGTTTGATCTGAACGCCACATCTGCCACAGAAGCCAAAACTGTCCGGGTTTACAAAGCCACAGCTTCCACACACAATCTCACCCCGGCGCGGAGCAATCTTCGGAAAATTGTTTTCTTCCTGTTCTGGATTAACACTTATTTTGCGAAAAGTGCTTCCACACTCCTCGCAAAACAGGGAGTCCAGCGAATTCTCCCTGCCACAATTCGGACAGATTTGAACACCATTCAAAACGGTATCTGGTTTTTCTTCCGGTTGTACGACAACCTCTTCCTCTGGATTGATAAAATCCTCAGGCTCAATCTTTGCGCCGCAAGACATACAAAACTTAAAACCTGGCTGAATCAACTCATTACATTGTCTGCATCTCATTTTCGTTCGCCTCCTCGAATTGCTGAATCTGTTTCCCGTATCCCCTATTCTGTAAAAGTCCCCAGCGCAATCGTAACACTCCCCATAGCGTCTATAATATTAATATCTTTTCCCCATGTATTATAATCCGTTGATTGCAGGAGGATTGTTTTGACCTCAGTCGCAGTCAGCTCCGGATGGATTCCCCAGATGATCGCGGCGATCCCCGTGACCATAGACGCTGACATAGACGTACCGCTCAGATAATCCGTCGAGTTTCCCGGAAAATCACTCAATATCTGCATCCCCGGAGCATAAATATCCGCATTTCGGGCGCTAAACCAGGACTCATCACAATATGTTTCCTCCCCCGTCTGCAGCGAGGCTGCCCCCACGGTAAGGATATGTTCTTTCACAGATTCACTGGAAATCCGGCTCAGAAAATCATAGGAAGAATCATACTCTATACGAATAACTTCTGAATCATCATCCGCATCCGTTTTCATCCGTACACTGTAGGGATGTTCCATATCATAATCCTCATTCACCACCCAGGAATATCCGTTTTCGTTCCCGGCGGCTTTTACGATCAGAAAATCATACTGTTCAAGGCACTTCGACAGGAACAGTGACATAGATTTAGCCAAATTATCCAGCGCGCTGATCGCGTCTGATGTCTCAGCTGTCAGTCCCCGGTTCTCGTCATACTGAGCAGAGACAGACAGTTCCCGCCCCTGTTCCATGGAAATATTAATGACCCGAACATCGTCTGCCAGCAGGACTGCAATCCCATACTTCCATTCCATCATGGAAATATACTCATATTCCTCTTCTCCAAATAACGAAAATCCGTAAAGCTTTACATTCTGACTGACGCCCGTGATCCCAAAAGAATTCGCCTCCGCTCCAATAATGCCCGCAACATGGGTTCCATGGATTATCTTTTTCAGCTTACTGTAAAGTTCCTCCTTTTCCGTTCCATCTTCAGAGGCTGCATAAGTATCGTATGTCTCTGTATATAAAACACTGACATCCTCCGGGTTCTGATACACTTTTGCGAAGCTCCCAGACAAATCTTCATTTGTCGCATCAAACATAGAGTCAAGGATTCCCACATTGACAACCGAAAGCTCCGTCTCAAAGTCCAGATCCCACACGGACGAAATCGAAATCACTTCTGCCCACCAGTTACTGCCACCTGGATTTTGCTCATCCCACTCCACTGCTTCCTCTATACTATCGGAACTTTCGTCCGCGTTTTTTACCTGCCAGGGGTCACCGGAATAATCAACCGCGGACGTCTGCCCGTCAAAGACAAGATTCAGCGTGGCTGATTCGACCGCTTCATTCGAATTTAATTCCGTTAACAATTCCTGTAACTCCCCGTATATCTTGCCTTCCGGAAATGAAATCTGATAATCGTTGGAAACAAAAATATGGCCGACGATTTTCCCTCCGGAGCTTTTCACCATCTTCTTTATGGCAGACCTGCCCACATTCTCTGCGGCCGTAATCAGGATCTGGGAATCCACATATACATCCCCCTGCTCATAGACGATCTCATCCTGAGCCGCCTCCTGGTAATAATCATGAAACGGCCAGCCAGTACCGTTCATATAGAAATAAGCAAACGTTCCTCCGCCTCCTGCAATGCCGAGACACAGCAGCCCAAGGATGACATTGCGGACAAAATGTTTCTTCGATGTTTTTCCCGTCCCTGTGTGATTTTCAGTTTCCTGCATTACACCAGAGGGCAGCTTTCTCCCACATTTCGAGCAAAACTTTGCACCCACCCTCGCAGGAGTTCCACACTTTGGACAACGTGCACCGCCCATCTGAAAGCCATAATTGCCACTCGCAACCGTTTTCGTTCTTTCCTTTTTCATTTTCACTGTTCCCATCTTTTCTTCATTTTTTATTCCTCCCACAGGCCGTCATCAGAAGGGGAATCTACGCATATCTGCTCCTGCCTAGAGTCTCTGCACTCTTTTCAAGCACAATTTTTCTCCCTTTCTCACTCTACAGGTGTTCCGCAATTCACGCAAAACCTTGCTCCCGGTATCAGTTCATTTCCACACTCCGGGCAGAATCTGTTATCCGATGCGGAAATCGCTTCTGCCCCTGCTGTAGCTGCCGGTGCGGCCATTTCGCTTTCTTCATTGATAATACTGCCTTTTCCCAGTATATTGGGGAGTGCTATATCGTACTCTTCCTTCCCAGGATCCGATAATTCTGTCGCCCTCTCAACACCAGAAAGCGACTCCTTCTGCTCTGCCTCGGGGATATCCGCAATTTCTTCAAACGGCTGTACCGGCGCACCGCATTCTGTACAGAATGCCTGCCCAGTATCCAACCGGGCGCCACAAGCCGTACAGAACGAATGTCCAGAGTCGCCGTTCTCAATATCAGATGCATCAGATGCTTTTCCATCCTCAATGGCAATACGTGCCCCACACTCAACACAAAAGACCTGTCCTTCTTCCAGTAGTGCGCCGCACTGTAGACATCTGATTTCTTCTCGGAATCGATCAGTCTCCTCAAATCGGTCAGCAGAAGCGTCTTCTTTCTGTGTCAGGTCAAAGCCACAGTTGTCGCAGAATCTCTGCCCTTTTTTCACTGTGCTTTTACAGGCTGGACAAATCGTCCATTCAGGTTCCGGCTCCGCTTCCTGTGAAACCTCGCTTATCGGTGGTTTTTCGATTTTAGTCCCGCATTCCATGCAGAATAATTGCCCTTCTTCTATCGCCGAGCCACAGTTCGGACAGGTACCCGCAAATCCAGACGGTTTATTCCTCACCACCTCCGGGAACTGGAAACCACAGGAATTGCAGAATCGGGATCCTGTTATTACCTCGGAATGGCATTGAGGGCATACCATCACTCCCCTGATCTGCTGCGTTTCTTTGATCAATGCTTCTCTTTCCCTCTCGGTCTGTGAAATCTGCGCAACCAGACTTTCTGTTTCAGCATCCGATCCAATTCCGTTTTTTCTGAAATTATAATATGCACGTCCCAGTCTCTCATAACTGGCCGTAAGATCTGTCTCCAGGCTCTTTATCGCGTTGTTTAATCTGACCGTGCTGGAGATATCCTCCTGTTTCCTTTTCATATCACGTCCGAACACAGATATTCTCTTCCCAAAATTATCGTAGATAGCCATCGTATACCTCCGAAAGATTCTTTCCTATTTTAATGAACCAAGCAGCAGCTTTCGAGTAATAAAGTTCTTTTCCGGATCGCAGCAAAACATGTATACACCCAACGGCAGGATCACAAGCATCCCACACCACTGGGATACCGTTAAAGGCCCAATCATCCCTCTGATCTCATCTCCCCTTAAGAATTCCAGAAAGAAACGCAGGATACTGTAAAGGATCGCATAGAGACCAAAGTTCTGTAACGGCTTTTTCAGTCGATCTGTTGCAAGGAGCAGAATGAAAAACAGAATCAGGTTTACGCCAGCCTCAACAGGCTGAACGGGAAAATAACCAATCCCATTCTCTGCCACAGGAGACTCATGATACACCACGGAAAAAACGCCCTCGTATTCTATTCCGTAGCAACAGCCGGTTAAAAAACAACCGATACGGCCGAAGCAGTGGAACAGAGGTACAGAAACCGTAAAATTCTCCGCCAACGCAACACTGTTTTCCCCGAAAAAATGAGCGTATAGAAAAGCGCCACAACAACCGCCCAGCAGTCCACCATAAAACACAAAACCGCCGCCAAGGTATGTAAGGAATGAGCGGGCGCTCTCAAAAATAAGGGCACGGTTCCGTAAGAACTGAGGCAGGTGCTGAATCACATACCACAGCTTCGCACCCGCCCCGGCAAACACCAGGATAAACGCGAAAAAATACAGCATGTCATCCGCCTTTAAGCCCTTTCGTTTACAACGGAACATGGAAACCGTGACAGCTGCCAGGCATCCGAAACCCATCATAATACCGTAGGTCGCAATTTTTCTTTCAAAAACCTCTATATACGGACACATTTTACTGAATCGACTGCAGGATTCCGCCAATACCGGTACCGATAGCCCCAATACCACAGGCGGTGCATGCAAACGCAGCTCCTCCTATCACAACGTCAATAATGGAAAGCACCAGCCCGGCTGTAGCGACACCGGTGGAGCCGTTTCTGTTTTTTGATACTGCCGCCAGGATAATGCCAATTACTCCAAAAAGAAATCCAACACTTACGGCCGAAGTGACAAGACCCAGGATCCCTAAGACCAGCGACGCCACAGCCGCACCATCCGCACCATTTTTCTGCGGCGGATAACCATTATATGGTACGCCATCATTCCCTGAATTGACATGAATATTGATATTCCCCGCCGGATTTACAGATTCCGTCCTCTGTCCGGACGCCCCATTTTCCGCCCCGGATGTTCTCTGCGCATGATCCGGCGATGATCCGGCTTTTACAACCGGAGTCCCACATTTCGGACAAAATTTCTGTGTGTCTGTAAGCTGGTTTCCACACTTTCTGCAAAACATTTGCACTTTCCTCCTGAAAATCATTTATTGAAACCTCTGCACTGCATAAACAGCCCAGAATCGATCTTTCCCCTGTACGCCTGTTCCTGATGCAACAACTCCAATAAAAGCAATCAGCATATTCCAGACCTTATTTTCATTAGCTTATCCTTTTATATTCCCACGTCTGCGGATCAACAGAACATATAAATTCAGCAGAAGATGATGCTGGTCCGGAGGAATAATATATCCATATGAAACCATCCTCCTGCTTCTCCATTTCATAAGGAAGAATGACCACTAATACAAGCATTGCTATGGCTGCACCGTTTATCTTCGCCTTTTTCTTTTTGCCACCCAGATTCACACCACAGTACGGGCAAAATTTCGCGTCGTTCGGCGATTCATTACCACATTGAGAACATTGCATACCTGATTTACCCTCCCCGCATCAAACTCTATTCGTAACTGTTCAGTGCCCTCACAGTTACGGGAAAATGTCCATTTAAAATCGCTGCGCGATGGGACTTTTTCCTGTAAAATCTGTTCCCGAACTGTCTGAACCTAATCACATCTCCATGCAAGCTTCTGCTCCTGTATAAAATCCATGTATTCTCATCAAACATTCGCACTTAATATAGCATTTTATGTGGCTATCAGCAACACTTTTCTACTATTTTATATCTGTTAGCCTGTGTTATTTTCAGTTAAAAAGGAATACCTTATACCTAAAAGTGAAATGGGAGATTTATATGAATTTAGTAAAAATTGGTAATCGTATAAGACTTGCAAGAAGAGAAAATAAACTAACACAGGAAAAACTCGCAGAATTAGCGGATGTAACTCCACATTACATATACGAGATTGAACATGGATTAAAAGCAATGTCTCTTGACACCTTAGAAAAGATTTCTCTTGCACTTGATCTGTCGCTCGATTATCTTTTCTGGGGAGACGGCATGTCCGACAAAGGCAGTGGTACCTCTACCAGTAATGATCAGCTGAACGCTGACATAAACAGACTTTCCAGGTCGGAGAAACAGGCGCTCGTGAAGATACTGTCAGGAATCATCGTCCGCCTTAAGGATGACTCTAAATAGCTATACATTACCTAAATAGAACTCCTCGTCATCCATTTTCCATATTCCCCCCACATCTTCGAATTTCAAAACAAAGCGGATACAGAGCATTTCTCTCCATGCTCAGAATCAGAATATACCGCCTTGTCTCATCAAATCTTTAAAAAATCTCTCATTTATTCTATTATCTAAAATTCTATATGTTACTTTATTCAATAGTATTATATCCATAATATCGTATTATTGATTTTGATTAATAATATTCTTGACATATTTCATTTTTCTTATATAATATAAGTCAAATCAAATCTTTGCTTGCAAATTTTATAATTGCCTGTATAATAAAGAAAGGAGATGCTTTCCGTGGATAACGAACTTGCAAGGTCGATTTCCAACGCCGGTCTGAAGATCCAGTACGACGCACTCTGTCGGCAGGTACTCAGCCACAGAAATATACTCGCATGGATCCTTAAACACACAACCGAAGAATTCAAAACCTGTTCCATCGAGGAAATATCCGATTACATAGAAGGAACTCCTGCGATTGGAAGCATCCCTGTAAGCCCTGGCGAGACAAATTTTGATGCCCATCACCGTCATTCCCGTCCTGATGATTTACAATCAGCGCGGATTACGGGTATGTCCAACGAAAGTAAAGTTCACGGGGAAGGAGTCATCTACTATGACATCCATTTTTCCGTACAGCTTCCAAAAAAACGTAGGGAAACACACAAAACTGCTAAAGTTCAGGATTCTCGAACCTCAAGGTCTACGAAAGCGTCAGAAAAAATATTACTGCTACATCTGAGCAGCCAGGCAGCATTTTAGAAAAAGAAGAAATCAAGCAAAAGCGGATTCTCGCGGATATAGAGCCACAGAAGTCCTTCTATCCCGGATATAAAATCGAGACCCGCGGCATTTACTACAGTGCGCGGATGATTTCTTCTCAGCTGACTACCGTGTTCGAGGACTCTGACTACGACAGTATCATGAAGACCATAAGCATTTTCATCTGCATGAATGCGCCAAAGAAAACCGGCAACGCTATCGTACGCTACTCCCTCACCCCGACTCACGTGTCGGGTAATTACCCTGATCGGCCTTCCGCTTATGATAAAATATGCACCGTCGTAATTACGTTAAATGAATCTGTCGCGACAGAAAACGCCTTTCTGCAGATGATGAATACGCTTCTGTCAAAAACAAAATCATATGAAGAGAAAAAAGAAGAACTGGAAAACAAATTTCACATCCCTATGAGTCGGGGTGCAATCGGAGAGGAGTTGAGGTCCATGTGTAATTTATCAGATCTGGTGGAGGAACAAGGTATTCAGAAAGGTATACGTATAGGAAAGCAACGTGAACGTAGGCGCCAACGCAGAAAAGCGCAGCATGAACGTAAAAGAGCTGACGCCGCAGAGCAAAGAGCAATCCGCGCAGAGTTGGAAGTAGAACGACTGAAGAAGGAATTGCAGCTCTTGAAAGCAAATTAAGGACACAAGTAACCGTCTATCCTATTTACCGAGAGGGGCGAAACCGCCCCTCTCGCCTTATCTCTGACACCCCGGACAATACACACTGCTGCGTCCGCCGATCACGCTTTTTCGCAGCACTTCCCCACATTTTTGACATGGTTTCCCCGCCCTGCCATACACTCTCAGATACGGAGTATTCCGATAATCCTTTCCTTTTCCGGCCAAATACTCTTCCGCTGTCAGGCTGTTTTTTTCGATAAAATACTCCAGCTGCTTTGGAATTTCATCCGCGAGTACTTCCCACTCTTCCTCTGTCAGGGAATTTGCCGACTTTGACGGAGCAATCCCTGACATGAAAAGAATTTCATCGGAATATATATTCCCAATACCGGCAATTACTCTCTGATCTAAGAGACATTCTTTAATGGGCTTCTTTCGTTTCTCCAGCCGGTCCGCAAGATACCCTGCACTGAAATCAGCATCAAACGGTTCTTTTCCCAGATTCTGAATGCCCGTCACCATATCCGCTTCATCCGCCCTTAGATACCAAAGCCTCCCGAATCTTCTGGTGTCAACAAAGCGCAGCTCCCATCCGTTATTCATTTGCAGGATGATATGGGTGTGCTTCTCCATTTCATATTCTGGCGGTGTAAACAAAAGACATCCTGTCATACGCAAATGAATGGCAACCCAATCACCGCTCTCCAGCAATATCGTCAGAAACTTGCCTCTTCGCCCGGCGCCCTTCACCACCTGATTTTGTAAGTCTTTCGCAAACGTATCTGCATCCGGATAAGCGATCACTTCCGGGCGGCTGACTACAACATTTTGAATAGAGAGTCCTCTGATCTGAGGCCCAATTACTCTTCTCACGGTTTCTACTTCTGGCAATTCCGGCATCTGTTTTTCTCCTGTATATCAAAATCTTTCATCGTGGCATCGTCATCCGGCAGAAGCTTCAGCAAAAACGGAGACACTGGAAGCTTACCACCGCCATTTTCAGGCCTTTCTCCATCATCTGCCGCAGCCAGTAAATATCTCCCCGGCGCACTTCGCCAGGCATAACGTATCTGAAAAGGCAGCGCCTCTTCCCTTACATCGAAATCAGTTTGCGGCGCACATTCCGAAAATGTTTCTCGTTGGAAACCGCGGCTCGGGGTCAGCACAATTTCTTTTCCGTTTACAGCTGCATCCAGCGGTTGCCAGATGCCATCTTCTCCTTCAAATTCAAAAGGTAACGCCCCCTGCTCTCCTTCATCGCCCTTAAAATCAGCTGGAAATACTTGTCCGGTCACACAATCCAGAATCCCCAGTTCCTGATCAAATTTTAACAAAAACTTCGTGTTGGATACCGACTCTGGGCAACGCCCCCTCCCTTCAGTCGGCGGCAGGTCGCGGCACCCATTTTGAAAACGCTCCGCGTTGGGTTCCGCTTCCCATCCAACCAGGCGCGGTCCTTCACTCACCACGTCCTCATGGTACACGATTCTGCGCAGCGCAAGCACCGCTCTGTGCGCCGCCTCCTTTTTGTTTAGAGGATGCAGATCATTGTCGTCGCCAATGTCGATATTCACTGTCACCGCCACGTCCGGCAAGCTGCCCGCCCGGCGCTGCGCTTCCCGTATCTGCGGCCAGGCGTCGCCTTTCGCAATGTCAATTCCGCAGTTTGGCAGCTGCACGATCACGAAAGGCAGCTTCTCCTGCATCCAGCGGTTTCTCCAGTCAGCGATCATATCCGGCAGCAATCCCTGATACTCCTCCGGTTTGTAGTCGTTCGACTCACCCTGATACCAGACGACGCCGCTGACGGTGTACGGCAGGCAGGGCGCTACCATTCCGTGAAACAGACCGGTCGCCCCACGATTCAAAAATACCTGCTCTGGGGCGGGGCCAACCTCCGATAAAACCCGATATTCCCAGATTCCGGCGAGAGAGATGGGTGCAGGAATCTCTGCCGTGTTGGCATCATTGCTCTTCCGGTTTTTTTTCTGCGACAGCTCGCAGCATCCGCCCTCTAAACGCTCCGCGTCAATTGTCGCAGCATATCTCGAAACCCAGGAATCGCTGCACACATCCTCCCACGCCAACTCAATCGTCTTCCCTTTTGTCATGCGGCCGCCGCCGTTTCTGCACATCAGGTAAATCAGAACCTCATTTTCACCGGCTTTCAGCACACCGGCCGGTACCGTATAACGCCTTGGCGGATAGCAATACCCCGTATCTCCTACAAAGATTCCATTTACATAGGTACGATCCGCGTCAGTCAGCGTTCCCAGGCGGAGCAGAGCTTCCTTTCCGGCACATGCTTCCGAAACCTGAAATTTCTTTCTCAGCAAAAGCGTACCGCAGAAATTTTCCAGACCCGCTTCCGCGAGATAGCCCGGCAGGGAAAGCAGTTTCCAGTCTTCGGCCTTATTTTCCGCTTCCATATCATTCTTTTGCCCGCGGTTCTCATCACATTGTCCGGCAGTCATACCGTTTTCCTGTGACACATCATCTGAAACAAGGCCTTCCCGGACGCAGTCCTCATCTGCAACGCCGTCTTTTGCGGCACTTCCTCGTTTTATATACTCATCCTTCCAGGGTAATTCCTTTATCCGAACCTCTCTGCGCCACGCAAGCTCTTTTTCCATATATTGTTCTGTCAGTTTCCCGCAATACTCCTCATTTTCCAGCATCTTGCGCTCTTCCAGGTACTGCGGCCAGCTTTGCAGCCCGTCCTCGCTCATCCATGCCTGGATCGGTGTTCCTCCAAGACTCAGATTCAGAATACCAACAGGAATTCCCTTCTCTTCGGAAAGCTCTTTTCCCAAGAAATAAGAAAACGCAGACACTTCAGCTAATTGATCTGATGCGCAAATTCCCCACTGCGCGTTTTTATGCTCTGCAGCCTCCTGTTTAAAATCATAGTCTTCCTGCACCTTATATACATGAACGCAAGGTAACGTCTTCTCCCGTTGGTCAGCGGTAGCCTTCCCCGTTTTCCCGCACGCTTCCTTCCAATCATCGGATAAATACGCCGCATTCAAAAATTCCTCCGGATACCGTTCCCGCACCCGCCGCATCGGCAGCTCCATATTAGACTGCCCCGCACAGACAAATACGTCCCCCACATAAACATTGCGGCTCACTGCTTCTTCTTCGCCGGAAAGAAACCGCAGACAATAGGGGCCGCCCGCACAAAGCGCTTCAAAATAGCCGGCAAACGCACCCGTTTCATCCGCTGTCGTGGCACACCTCGCCACGATATATTCGCTTTCCTGCTCACACTTTGCAGCCCTGCTCTCATCCCTGTCTCCACAGGTCGTCCCCAAAGATTCCCCGTTCTGCACAAAAAGTGTAATATCCACACGTGCTCCCGGAATGCATTTCCCCCAGATTCTTGTTTCCGTCCCCCGCTGCAGCACACAGTTATCGCCCAACAGCTTCGGAATTTTCAGCATACTTTCCATAATTAGTGTTTCCTCCTCAATGTCTGCCCTTGCTCTCATCTTTTTGAAGAAGACTCTAAAGTCTTTCGTTTCCCATGCAGTTATTATACATAATTTTAAAAGTAAATCAACATTAGGGAATGCCCTTTCCTTTGATAGCGGCAGCCTACTCGCAAATTTGACTGGAAAATAGAATTGCAGTCTACGAAGTCGGCTTTGGCTTCGGCAATTATGAATACGACTATGAAATCAACGCAATTACAGGAAGCATTCTTGAGAAAAAAGCCGAGCGAAACTAATCTATCCTTGCAACAGGTTATCGGTAGAAAATAGTTAAGAATGAATATAATAATTGTAAAATTCTGTCCGGCGTGCTATACTGTGTCCCACATATGTGAAGCAGCAATTTTATAACTCCGTTTAGGGCAGCATTAAAATGAATCATAAACTTCTCACTGTAAAGGAGACATACATTATGCAAAACACCTTCCAGAACCCAATCCTCTCCGGCTTTTATCCGGATCCCTCAATCTGCCGCGTTGGGGAGGACTATTATATGGTCACCTCCTCGTTCGTGTATTTCCCTGGCCTGCCGATTTTCCACAGCCGGGATCTGGTGCACTGGGAGCAGATCGGCCACGGCATTTCCCGGCCGGAGCAGCTTGACTATAAAAACTGTGAGACCTCGCTCGGTCTCTGGGCTCCCACCATCCGCTACCATGAGGGAACCTTCTATATTATCAATACGTTTGTTTCTGAAGGGCGAGAGGCGCGCCGGGACAATTATATCATCACCGCGGCCGATCCGGCCGGGCCATGGAGCAACGCCTGTTTCATAGAGGGCGCGGACGGCATTGATTCCAGTCTGTTTTTTGACCGGGACGGGAGGATGTGGTACGCGGGAAATTATATTTCCGCTGACGCACTCTACGAGGGTCATCACGGAATTTATCTGAACGAGCTCGACCCCAAAACCTTTCAGTTCAAGGGTCCGCGTACAATCATCTGGGACGGAATCAAGTCCCGGAGTAAATGGATCGAGGCACCCCACATTTACTTTGAGAACGGCTGGTATTACCTGATGGTGGCGGAAGGCGGCACCTTTACAAATCACTCTGTCATGATGGCGCGCTGCCGCACGATCGACGGCGATTATGAGATCTGCCCGCGCAACCCCATCGTCTCACACCGGCACCTTTCCCTGCACCGTGAGATTTCCGTCGTCGGTCACGCGGATATCGTGCAGACACAGCGGGGCGAGTGGTGGATGGTGCTGCTTGGGGTGCGGCCATACAAAAAGACAAACACTCTGCCCGGAGACTTCGTCATGGATCACCCCGGCGACGCGCATTTTAACCTCGGCCGTGAGACTTTCCTGCTCCCGGTCGTCTGGGAGGAAGACGGCTGGCTGCGCGTAGACAACGAAAACGGACTGGTAAACCGCACCGAGCGCCGCCCGGATCTGCCGCTTTTCCTGCCAAAGCCGGAATTATCAAGCGACAACTTTGAATCCCCGCGGCTTCATTCCCGCTGGAACACCATCCACCCGGCAGAGACTCCGTTCTGGTCGCTTGACGCCCGTCCGGGCTGCCTGCGCCTGAACCTGCTGCCGGAAGAGCTGCGCGAAATCTGCACCCCGGCTTTTCTGGGGCGCCGCCAGCAGCACCGGGAATTCCGGATGCAGACCGCCATTGATTTTGTTCCGCGCACGGAGTACGAAGAAGCCGGTCTCGCCCTGATCCAGGACGACCGCTTCCACTACCGTTTTACCATTTCACTGGAAGATGGAAAACGGGTTGTTTCCGTATTTGCGCGCCAAAAATGCAAAAGCATTCCGGCCACCGATAATCCGCAAGACTCCGCCGATCTGCTCCTGGGAAAAGAAATCCTTCCCGGTGCAGTCACTGACCGCGTCTATCTGACTGTAACCGCCACAGAGGAGGGGTATCATTTTTACTACGGAATGAATGACCAGAGCTTTATGCCGGTCGTCGTGCGCGCAGATGAGAGGCTTTTAAGTTCGATCGTGAACGAAGGCTTCACCGGCGCCTATCTTGGCATATACGCTTCCTCCAATCACAGGGAGTCGGATAACTATGCGGATTATGACTGGGTTGTTTATGAGGGGAAATAAATTTCCCCTCGCGGGAACCTTCCCGGAAACGTAAATCCACAGAATTGCTCCGGGCGATATCCTGAAGTTTCCAGGTGTCTCCGTCTGCGTTTATCAGGGAAAGCATATTCGATTTGACGCCAGGCTTATTCTGCAGAAAGTAATCCGGTTAAACTCCTGGAAGCAATTTCCGCGGCTAATTCATTTGCTGAAACTGGACTTGCAATACAAAGAAAACCATGAAATTGTTTTTTTTGAAATCAGAGCAGAGGGAAAACGCATACAGATCATGGGCAGTGCCGATCTGGCTGATGGTGTGGAATACCCAACCGAAGCGGATGTTCTAATCCTGCCGCATCAGGGACGGAGCGATATCGATTCGCATAATAAAGCAACCATAAAAAGCTGAAGCCCAAACGTGTATTGCTGGATCATTACGATGACGCATATTCTCATACAAAGACCGAGGAGATACACCACAAGCTACCGCTCTCAGAGTGTGTGCCGGTATCAACAAGCGTGAGTGTCAGGATGTCGTTTTCTATCAGATAGACCAACTTCTGTGCAGCTGCGGAATCCTTTTCGGAGATTGCTCCGTTATCAGCCGCAAATTATCTGATATAGTCCACCTGCATTCCGGTTCTTGGCTTTACAGGCTGTTTTTCATCATAATTTCCCAGAGCCAGCGCGCCGCATATCGTTTCCTCTGCCGCGATTCCCAATGGCTCCAGAAACTTACGAATGGACTGATTTTCATCCAACCAGTGCAGCTGATTGATCCAGCAGGAGCCGACACCCAGGCTTTCCGCTTCCAGCATCATATTCTGCAGTGCGCAGGCCGAGTCCGCGACTGCATTCGGATATCCTTTCCGGTTTGCAACCACAACCAGAATCGGCGCATGGTAATCAAACGCATAATTCCCGCGTCTGGACAACCGGATGAAATTCTGGATGCTGACATACTGATCATCGGAAAGCTCCATCTGTAAGAAAGCTTCCTGAACCAGTCCCCGCAGGTTCTCCCTGATTTCCGCATTCGTAATCACCACAAAGTGGACTGTCTGGCAGTTGCCGCCGGTCGGAGCATAGCGCCCGGCCTCCAGAATGTCGGTCAGTTGTTCTTTCGTGACCGGTTTGTCATTATATTTCCGTGTGGAACGGCGTTCTATTATCGTCTGCAGCATCTCATTCATTCTGATTTTTCCTCCCGTCAAATTCATTCTTACTCTGTTTTGCCTCAAATCACCTGCGAGAGACCACGACTCCTGCCGTGACCACAACCATCATAACCGCCACAAGAAGAAGCGGTATCATCCCATCTACATAGCCCTTCACCTTATCCAGATTCTAAGGAGAGCCGCAGGCATCTTTTTGGAAGCAGCGTCTTTCTCAATCCAGTGATTTGCCGCTGCTTTATATTTCCTATTGAATCGCTTCCAACTTAAGGGTGAAATCTTAATGTTCAGAGACGCAATAGTATGTCACAAGCCGGAGAAGTTAAGAGCATTGAGAGAGGAATATGGTCTCTCCAGAAAAAACAATACAGCCCACAGGCATCCTGTAAATGATCAAGATGCCTGCGGGCTTCAACTTTTTCGTGATTCATTTTTTACACAAAATACCTCCTTCGTTTTACTCCTTATCCCACAGGCGGAATGTCCGCCTGTACGCACAGTCATTTGGCAGTGTGGGATTAAATAGCGCTGTAAACAGATTCACTTTTCCGCAGTGATTACATTTGCGGAAACGATCTTCATAAATTTTGCACAGATGTGTTTCTGTATCCAGATTTTCGCACGGGTCGTCAAAATGAATCGACACGCGGTTCTTTGCCCAGACAGAGCGGGCATAGCAGCACTTCCCACAGCGATTGCATAACGAATCCCAGTCCTTTCGCCATTTGAGCCAGGCTTTAAAAATACGAATCCACATTTCATATGCCTCCAGGCGTTATTTACTGCTCCCGGCAATATCAGAGCTATCTTTGTGTGAGAAATTTCTGCAGAATTCTCTGTAGTTGTAATCCTTCCCCGGCCGGCATAGCACAGCAAAATCAATGGAGTCAAACAACTGATCGCTTCCCTTGCCATGAAATGAAAGGTTCTGTATCGCATGATAGAATAAATTGGACACAACAGCGGCATCATTGCCAAATACACCGCAGCCAAACGCGCCCAGAATCAGGTGACGGTAATTCTGCGACGCGGCAGTAAGCAACATTCCCTGAATGCGGTGGCAGAGCATTACTTCATACTCCTGCTGCGACATTCCTTCCAGCCCCAGGCGGATCATCGGAGCCGCGCAACTCATGACAGAGACTGGGAATGGTTCAGAAAGTGTCTCAGAGGAACCATCCTTGAGGACTTCCACATATGGAGAAATCATCACGCCGTCTGAGCCCATATGCGTCTTCCGTGCATTGTTGTAATCATAATATTTCTTAGCGCCGTCACTTTCCAGAGAAAGCAGGAGCGAAGTCCTGCGGCAAAGGTCTTCCTCCTGTGCGCTGGCACCCTTGCGGGTCTGGCCGCCTGGATGCGTGGAGCTGGCCAGATTCAAGACTAAAATCCCGGGATCAGATTCCCCGTTTTCCTTTAATTCCAGATATCTCCGCTGTGCGAGAACCAGAGCGTCAATATTTTCACATCCAAACGTGCAACCTGACATTGCCTGCGCCCGGCTGCCATCGATTTCCGCATCGTCTTCGGCAGCGGCAGTATTGAAAGCAGAGACAGTCTCAGAACTTTCCTCTGTTCGCAGCAATTCAATATCCTCCGGCAGAAACACCTGTATTTCCCGCATCTGTTCCGGAGCGAACTGCAGTTTTATTTCCTGCCCATTTTTTTCAAAACTCCCATTTTCCAGGATTTCCAGAGTGTCCTCCAGTGTCTCAATATTCTTTTTTCTGCGCATTTCCTTCTGCCGTTCTCTTTCCTGAATTTCTTCTTCGGAAAGTCCCTTATACTCCGCGGCCCGCATCTGCGCTGCCATCTGCTTCATGCGTTCTTCTTCGGATAATTCTTTGTTTGTCTTCAGCTCAGCCATTTCCATTCCACCTTTGTCGGCATCAGCGGTGCGCCGCATTTTTCACAGCGCGGCTCATGTCCCTCATTCCAAATCTGATAATCGTAATAACGGCTTCCGCGGTCTGTGCAGATATTGTCCCTGAAACTCTCCTGGAATTCCACAACATTCTGAGAGCCGGCGATGGTATGCAGACAGTCCAGGTTCTGTGTGACGATGTGACTGTATTCACTCTTCATGATTTGCCGCCTCCATCGAGCCATTTCCTGACTGTTTCTTCATCAATCTTATTTAAACGCAGACCGGAATGGACGTTTGCGCCGACACAGGCCTTCTTAAGCTGCTGTACCGCAGTTTCAGGACCGCTCATCCCGCTGGTGCAGAAAGGATAGACCTCATTTCCACTGAAATCATACTGCGATATAAAGGACAGAATCAGCTGCGGGCATTTACTGTACCAGATCGGAAAGCCGATCAGAATACGGTCATATGAGCCGAAGTTCTTTACCTGATCCACGACTTTTGGGAGCTCATTCGCAGAGAATTCCTTCCTGGAAACTCCGAGTGCAGTGAAATAATTCCCATAATTTTTCTCGCCCCTGATCTCAAAAAGATCTCCGTTTGTAATTTTTTGCAGTCCCTCCGCTGCTTTCTTTGTAGCTCCTGCTCTTGAATAATAAGCAATCAGTGTTTTCATAATGCCCTCCTTTAAAAAGACAGCACCCATCAAAGAGAGGTGTGATCTCTGGTGGTGCCACTTTTCGTCAATGATTTTCTCAGATGTAATTTACCGCAAGCGAAACGGACAGTTCCCTTGCTTCGGCGCTGCCGCTTAAACTGTATCCGAGTGCAGCTGCGGAAACCGGCTTAAACCCTTCCGGAATGCCCATCTTCGCACACAGGTCTGCGTTCTTTGCCAGAGCCTGCACACCACCCCAGAGATAAATATTGTCTACACCTGCATCCGTCGCGGCGATCAGCATATTCTCAATTACGCACGCGGCATTTGCGCATTCAATCCCTGGTGCCATCTGTTTCTCCGAAGCGGAAACAATAATCACGGCAGGTGCGCCATAGAAGAAATCTCTGGGTTCCATTTTCATGGCAGCAGCGGTGGACTGATTGATTTCGTTTAAGATCTCTTTGTTCCGGCATACCGTCAGATGAAGAGATTTCCGGTCATTTCCGCCGATCGGGGCCTGGCAGCCTGCCTTCACAATCATATCTACAACTTCTTCCGGGACCGCCTTATCCGGGTCAAAATCCCGCGTTGATTTTCTTTTCGCAATTGTTTCTAAAGTCTGCATCAAAATTACCTCCTTAATGTAATTCAAGTAGCTACATTATATTGCGATATAAAAGTAATGTCAAGAGCTACATTTGATTTTTCAAAATAAATCTGCTATACTCATTCCAATATTTATGTCGGAGAAAAAGGGTAGTTCTATGCGTGTCAGCAAACGATTCCCATTGGCAGTTCACGCATTACTGTTTGTTGCGGTTCTGTCTCCCAAAAAACGTGTGACCAGTACACTTGTTGCGGAAAGCACCGGTGCTAACGCGGTCACGGTCAGAAATCTGTTCCTTGAATTATCTGACAGCGGCCTGCTGATTGCGACCGCCGGCAAAAACGGCGGTGTACATCTGGCCAGGGAACCGAAGGATATTACCTTATGGGACATTTATCAGGCAGTGGAAACGCCGGATGCGGATGAAATCTTCAAAATGTACGAGGGAAGCGATACCTGTCCTGTCGGGAAAAATTTTTATCAGATCCTGTATCCGCACATGGAGGCTGCAGTCAATGCCATGAAAGCAAGTCTGGAACAGGTGACGCTGGAGACGCTGAAGGAGGAGCTGCAGCCTCTGCTGAGGGAACTCCATGCAGAGAAATGCCCATCTGCTTTGCCAGATACAACATCAGAATGATCAGAATCTGATCGTCCGATACCGTTCCATCGAGAAGAATGCTGAGCCAGTTCTTTTTATTCATATGATATCCCGGCAGAAAACCGGGAGACTGGCGCAGAACGGCGTAGGACGGGCAGCGCGCCCACAGATACTCCGGCGTTGTTTTGTATTTTTTCTTTGCATAATCAAAAATCTGCTGTCTGTCCATTTCTTTCTCCACACAGTCCGATAAACCGGGGATTATCAAACGATACCTGTGAGAAGAGTCGGAAACAGATCAAAACATCTGTTGCAGCTGCGTATCATCGTGTGAGTTACTCCGCGAAGTGTCTCCAGCATCATTGTCCCTGATTGACATCGAAAATGAGCCTGACGCGCAGTATAGAAGACTGCTTACAACATCCAACCTTCATCGTTGTAACCTCCCCTTATAATTTACACGCAGCAATTTCTCTGTACTGCTCAGCCTCGTTCCCGCGTGATTGTCCTATTATAAATCATTGTTCAGATGAAAGCTACAGGGTAGCGACCCGATATCTTCCTGATTTCTGACTAATTATCACCCGGAAATCATCTGGGAAACTCCCGGGAGACTCCCGGTGAGTGCCTGAAAACGATCCGGTGAACGCCCGGAAATCACCCGGCAGCTGTTTGGAATAACATCAACTGGTTTTCGGATTTTCTCCAATCATCGAATCAAAAATGCGTATATACGCAAAAATATTTTACGTGCTGCTTGACCAGTACACAAAATGTTAAATGTTGCCTTCAAAAGTCCTTTGAAAAAGTTTCCGTTTTATTCAAAAAGTCGCTTGAAAAAGTTTGCGTTTTCATTTAAAAGTCCCTTGAAAAAATTGACGTCTGTGCGTATACTATATGACAGATGACAGGGAGGTGGCTATCAATGCTGAAAAGAAAAATGGAACAGACTCTTTTGGAATGGAAAAACACTGCGAATCGTAAGCCTCTGATCGTGAAGGGCTGCAGACAATGCGGAAAAACTTTTTCCGTGCTGAATTTTGCCCATAAGAATTATAAGAATGTGGTCTACCTGAATTTCTTTGAAAATCCGGATTATGCTTCTGTATTTGCCGGATCTCTGGAGATTGATCATATCGTTATGATGCTTACTGCATTGTTGGGAAACTCTGCTGTGTTTGAAGCTGGAGAAACCGTGCTGGTGCTGGATGAAATTCAGGATTGCCCGGAAGCGAGAACGTCCTTGAAATTTTTCCAAATCGACGGACGATATGATGTGATCGGAACAGGCTCTCTGCTGGGAGTTAAGGGGTACGGCAAAGAACCGAAGTCTATCCCAGTAGGATTTGAAACGGTAGTAGATATGTATCCTTTGGATTTTGAAGAGTTTCTGTGGGCCAATGGCATTACTGATGGCGTCATAGATATGCTCAAAAAAAGTATGGACACGGAATCTCCCGTGCCGGAAGCGCTTCATAATCGTATGCGCCAGCTCCTGCTGCAGTATACGGTTGTTGGCGGTATGCCGGATGCTGTGCAAACCTTTGTCGATACCCGGCAGATGAATGAAGTATTGCAAATACAGCGGGATATTGTACGCTCCTATGAAGATGATATGGTTAAATATGCCGAGAGGAAGGATAAATCCAGGATCAAAGAGTGTTTTCAATCAATTCCCAGGCAGCTCGGCAAAGAAAACAAGAAGTTCCAATATTCTGTAGTAAAGAAGGGTTCTACCGCTGCTAAATATGCCGGCAGTTTGCAGTGGATCGAGGATGCAGGTATTATTTCCCGGTGCTACAATCTTTCCATTACGGAATTGCCCCTGGACGGCAATGCAGAAGAAGACTGCTTCAAAGTCTATATGCGTGACTGCGGTTTATTTGTCAGCATGCTGGAGGATGGCACACAATACGACATTCTGCAGGGCAATCTCTATGGATACAAGGGTGCTATCTTTGAAAATCTGGTTGCAGATATCTTTGCCAAAATGGGCAGAAAGCTATATTATTTCCATAAGGACAGCGGTTTGGAGGTGGATTTTGTTATCCGCTATCATGGCGAATGTGTACTTGTAGAAGTCAAGGCCAGTACCGGCAATACCAAAAGCACAAAAACCATCCTGCAGCATCCTGAAAAATATCATGTACAGCAGGCCATTAAACTGGGGGATTACAATGTAGGTCGTAACGGACAAATTCTGACCCTGCCACTATATATGGCTTTCCTGCTGAAAAGTCTTTGATTTAGCATAATTGAGGTTTATGTGCCACAAATCAAGAATTTTTTTGAATTTGCGGCACATAAACGCAATGCTGAAGAATCGATGGAGCTGCTGGCACCGGCCACAGTCATATCACAGAAAAGGAGTTGCGTCAGCTTATCTGGCGTTCCGTCCTGCCAGATACGAAATACATTATCCACACAGGCATTTAGTTTGCTGTTGGGATCATACCCGCGATCAGCTCTCCACATTGGCCCATCCGTGCTCATCCAGTGTGATGCCGATCACTTCCGGCCTGTGACGCAGGATCAGGCTCATATATTTACTCGTACTCTGCAGTGACATAATTTCATTCCACCCGTTGCTTCTTTTTCTTTGCCGTCATCTGGTAACTCATATCCAGCAAATCCAGGATCTGATCGTCTGACACCGTTCCATCAAGAAGAATACTGATCCAGTTCGTTTTATTCATATGATATCCCGGCAGAAAACCAGAAGACTGGCGCAGCATGTCAATCATCACCGGGTCACACTTTACATCCAGAATATCAATGACATCTGTTCCCTGTAGCCCCAGCTTGTCCTTTGGAACATCCATCACAATACCATACCATTTTTCGTTATCCTGATGGCGCAGGACAGCATAGGACGGATAGCGTGCCCACAGATACTCCGGTGTTGTTCCGTATTTTTTCTTTGAATAATCAAATATTTGCTGTCTGTCCATTTTACTCTCCAAATGCGCCGATAAACTGAAACATATCAGTTCATATTTACAAAGTATAGGCCAATCAAACAAATACCAACTCCTATAATTTTGTTCCAAGTCAGTGCTTCATGATAGAGAAGACATCCAACAAAAATAAGAGCAACTGCAAGAAACGCGCTCTGGACAATAGATAGTGTGCTTACCTGCCACCCATTTCTGTATGCATACAGAAACCCCACTTCCAAACCAACCAATACAATACCTAAAACAAATGGAGCGGCATTCATTTTGCTGTATTCTGATAAAATATTGCCTTTCTTATTCATAGCAAAATACAACACAAAGGAAAACACCGTTCCGACAGAATAAGTAACTGTCAGCGAGGCAAAAGGATTCATACCATCTGGTAATGACTTTGCACATATTTGATATAACACATTAGATAGCACGACCAGCAAAACCGGCCAAACATAGTTGAACATAATGAGTTCCTCCTGAAAAATATTTGGCCTGACTGTCGGTAGGTGCCCACCCGTTTATATTTGAAAGCATGGCTTTTCAAATTCCGATTTTTCGAGCTGTTCACGCTTCATTATATCAGTCCATCACACACCAAACAAGAAGAAATCTCAGTAATTTCTATGTAAGACAGCCCGAAGGCTGTCATCAGGCTTACGCCTGTCTGCACCGACTTACACCGGCTCATCATCATCGAAACCGCTGTCGTCATCGTCAGAATAATCCATATCGGTATCATCCGCATAGGCATCCCTGTAACCAAGCGCTTCACCACATATGGGACAATACGATACAGTCAGACCGATTATCACGAAAATATTTTCTTCTTCATCATTGCATTCAGTACGATATTCTGTTAAAATGACCATGGTTTGTAAGAACCACGATCCCAGGGGACGATCTGGCAGGAGGGTACCCTGGGATTCCTTTCTATATACTGAATGACAGTATATAGAGCAGACCAGGGACAGTCAAGCAAATCTATTTCTGGTCATTTGAGTTTAGCAACAACAATCAAATCAGGACAAACCAGGACAGCGCCGACAGATCCTGGATATCTTCCGATCACGATGAGGAAACTATCTGATCAAACTTTTACATACTTTTGATTCTTGCTGCCCGGCTTATCTGGAATAGTCATTTTGACTTTCACGCTTATTCCTGAATTGAAAAAAATGACTGCAGATAAATGACTATGTAGTTGTTACAGGGTATTGATTTCTTTTTCCAGTTCCCGGACTGCCGCTATGACAGTATCAAATGCAGGTATATCACCATACAACATATCCTTCATAGAATCGTAATCCGCCTCTAATGCTGCGAACCGATATTCTGGCGGAATTAGCTTTAAGGTGCCTGGCACAGCCTCCGGGTACTTCGCCCATGCCCTGGGATAAAATTTCATTTTGAAATCCACAACTTTCTTCAGCAGGTCAGGTTGAGAAAAAGCGGCTTCTTTTACCGGAGTCATAGCCATGCGGTACAAATCGTAATAATGCCTGGAATACCGCTGCGGCATTTCCAGATGTTCCGGCCTGTTGGCCTCATGGTGCAGGATCGTAGCTTTTTCCCAAAAAGTCCGCTCCGGGGCAACTGTCAGAATATCCGTTCCTTTCTGCTTAAACACATCAGGGTAATATTCTGCGGCATACGGCGTAATCTCCACAGACTTTGCCGGCGTCCATGCGGCAAGTGCGCCGATTTCCAGTCGGATCACCTGCAAGGTTCCCACATTGGTAAATAATTTGGGGTAGGCAAAAATAACCGTCTGCTTTTCTTCCTCGTCCATGTGAATGTCAGCTTCACGGCCAAGCTCCTGAGACAATCCTTCTTTGATTGCGGGGCAGAAGGTTTCTGCCAGAAAGACCTCTGCCCGTGCATTGGCCTCTTTGTTGAAAGCGTCCTGCTTCGTGTTGGAACGTTTCTCCCAGGGCTCCTCCCTGCCATATCCTAAAACCCGCCAATCCAGGATCAGGTCAATATCTTCGGAAAACCGGCTGATCAGGCGAAAGGCTTTCGACAGGCTGGTGCCGCCCTTAAAGGTAATCGAATCTTTCCAAGGGGAACGGTGGAACAGATAATCCAGAGTAAAGCATACCCAAAAATCTTTTTCCACAATGGCATCGTTGAGCCCCATCTTATCTGCTGTGTTACGAAACAGCCCCCGCTTATCATTGTCTGAAAATCTTGCAATGTTTTTCATCTCTATTGTACCTCCCCGGCAATCTGCCGTATCGCATCGTAAACCCAGTCCGTAGACTCTGCCGCCTCTCTTAGCATAGCGGCTTTATCGTCCTCATTCAGCCGGGAGCGAAGCGTTTGGATCGTTTTGGAAGTGACATTTGTTTTCCCCAAAGTTTTCAATGCCTGAATAACCAGAATCGTCATATAAGAAAGGCCCGTGATTTCCTTGTTAGTTCTGTGCTTAAATTCCAGCTTTGTGGAATTCCACTCATAAGTCTTATATGGGCCGTCGCTGATATAGGACCATACCGCTGTTACCTGCGTGGAAAGCCCTAACAGGTTCAGTGCCGTATTCCCACAGGGGGCAATCGTCCAGTGGTAGTTCCGGGCCAGCGCCTTTGCTACCGCCTCCGGATCCGCCGCTACATATTCTTTCAGCATTTCGCTGTATTCCGGCTTCTCATAAACACCTTTCAAAATCCGCCGGAGCGTACCTGCCTGTGTAAGCCGGTTCAGGTTCCGTCTTATGGTTTCCGTATCAGCAATATCCGCAAAATCAGAACTGACAAAAACAGTTCCTTCAGCCGCTGCTCCAATCCGTTCCTGAATCTGCCTAGAATATCCATTCGCCACTTTACTTACCTCCTTTTGTCCCGAATATTATATATTATTCGGGACAATTTTTCAATAGGCTCCGGAAGTTGTGTTTATATTATTTCCATACAGATCAGGATTTATACAGCAATCTAAAAAAGGAAAGAACCGCTGCCGGGAAGGGACAGAGCATATGCCTCCTTTTTATCCCGGATTTTATGTATTACTCGGGACAATTTAAACACCCGGAAGATAAATCCAGTCGTGCATCAGGCATAAGCTGGGCTCGTCCTCCCAGGGGACCATGTGGTAGGTGCTCTGCGAATATAAAAGAACGCCCAACACCAGCCACCTGGTACAAGACGTTCTCATTTCAATACATTTCAAATTCTGACATAAGCGGTCGCCGGTCCTGACCCGACCTTTTTACTGGCTCTTTTATAAAATGTCCTCATTATTATCTCCCTGTTTTTTAAAATATCTCCATCTTTTTAGACTAATATGACGGAGATTTCAATAGAATGAGGGAGATATTTTCTTATACAGAATCTCACAGCAGCAAAAGAACAGCTTACTCATCCAAGCTGACTGACTTCCGATTTCGGCTTCATATCACATAATCACTCCATATTTTACCAGGTATAGGTTCTTACTTCGCAGTTCCCGATGCCGAAGGCGGCAAATTCTTCGTTGGTCATATCATAAAAATAAGACTGCACCACACGGGAAATACCATTGTGCGCCACCAACAGATAGGTCCTGTCATCTGCCCAGATATCATCAATCAGGTTATATACCCGCTGACAAAGCTGCATCATCGTCTCCCCGCCATCATAATGATCCAGAAAATGCGTCTTCGCAATCTGAAATTCCTTCCCGTCTCTGGGAGTGGATTCGTACCGGCCAAAGTTCTGTTCCTTCAGCCGCGGCTCCATCCGCATGGGAATACCGGTTTCCTCTGAAATATGGCGTGCCGTCTCAGATGCCCGCACCAGAGGTGAATACAGAATTTCATCTACTGGCAGCCTTTCTGCGGCAAGCCGTCTGCCAAGTTCAATCGCCTGCGTATGGCCGAGCTCCGTCAGTGCGATGTCTGTTGCCCCGCAGATTTTATTCTCAACATTCCAGACTGTCTGCCCGTGTCTGGTGAAATAGAGTGTACCCAAGCGCGTCTCCTCCTTATCGAATCGCGAACCAATGACTATATCATTCCGAACAGGCTTTGCTGTTCATATTCCTGCGTCCGCTGTAATGACACAGGAATTTTCTGCAGAAAATCCTGTGTCTGTTCACCGTTACAAATCCAGTTTTCTACATCCTCTTTTTCCAGGATCAGAGGCATTCGATCATGCACTGGCGATACGGATGAATTTGCCTGTGTGGTCAATATTATAAAGCGAATTTCATCCTCTATCAGATTATAAAAGCCTGCCATGTACAGCGTGAAACCACTCTCACGCAGGAAAGTGACTTTGTTCTTAGATGCATCCCATTCGTAAAAATGCCGCGCCGGTATTACGCAGCGTCGATGAAGAACGCTCTCGCTGAAAGTTTTCTTCTGCAGAGCAGTTTCAGCTCTCGCATTTATGAATAAGCCTTTTCCACTGTATTGCGGAAAGCCCCATTTCATTTCATCAAGCCATATACCCGCGTTTTTCTTCATTATAATCGGAGCTGTTTCACCCGGGTGTACATCCCCTGCAGTCCATTTTAATCTGCAACTTTTCCGGCCCATAAGCAGACCGGAGACTTCATCCAGAGTGTCATCATCAATATAATATCTGCTGCACATATGTGTATGACCTCCTTATGGCTCCTGAATGTCTTCTTCATATTCCACTTGCATGTTTGCCAGAGCCTCATATCGCCGTACATCCCGCCGCAGACTGTGATTGCGAAAAACATGAATATCTACCGATTCCCATAGAAACACCCAGGCCACAATATCGGCCACTTCTGACCAGACCGCCGACAAATCCATGACGCCTATCGCAATCAGCGTCAGGATTCCGGCAAAGGCCAATACCCATGCAATCTTTCGGTTGCGGGAAAATTCCTGCTGTGCGGCTGCAGCGCAATCCCTGTAATATCCAGCAATGCCTTTCCTGTAGAGTTCTTTCTCTGTGTCGTCTATGCAGTTGCTTTTTATGATAAGGGTCAGATGTTCGGGACGAATCAGATCCTGAATACTGTGCTCCAGAAACTGAGCTACTTCGGAGCTGATCACAGGAGTATCAGTAACTGAATATACGGACAGAAAATCACTGTCGTCCTTCACTGTCATGTGAATGACTGCATCCGTCTTGTTTTTCTTTTTCATTCGTGTCACCATTTGCGTTCGATATTCGCGGCCATCCAAAATCGGGTCAGAAGGCCATTGAAAACCAGGTCACTGCTTTTCTTCTTACACATAAGGCTTGCACAGCCGGCCATAGACCGGGCGGTAGATTTTCCGATACAAATCTTCTGTCGCGCAGTGCAGCTGTTCCGGTGCGGGATACATCTACGGAATTCTTTTCGGGGATTGTTCTGTTATCAGCAGCAAATCATCTGATATAATCCACCTGCATTCCGGTCCTTGGTTTTACAGGCTGTTTCTCATCATAATTTCCCAGTGCCAGCGCGCCGCATATCGTTTCCTCAACCTTGATTCCCAACGGTTCCAGAAATTCACGAATGGACGGATTTTCATCCAGCCAGTGCAGCTGATTGATCCAGCAGGAGCCGACGCCCAGGCTTTCTGCTTCCAGCATCA
>Ga0192277_1026_pt1 | contig 37957 bp, 33 predicted proteins | sample Koala_Koa24_J3_FD_131302 | JGI IMG/M metagenome (GOLD analysis project Ga0192277, IMG submission 131302) | Enriched cells from koala feces incubated with labeled cellulose particles, San Francisco Zoo, California, United States - Koala_Koa2-4_J3 ...
ACATCGAACGCCAGGTGCGTGTCCTAAGCGGCGGCGAACAGGCCAAGGTTAGATTATGTAAACTGATCAACAGGGAGTCCAATGTCCTTCTTCTGGACGAGCCAACAAACCATCTGGATGTGGATGCAAAGGAGGAGCTGAAACGGGCCCTGAAGGAATACAAGGGAAGCATTCTGCTCATCTGCCACGAACCGGAGTTCTATGAAGGGCTGGCCACGGACGTGTGGGATTGCAAGGAATGGGCCTTGAGGTTGTCCTGATCAACAGCAATGATTTGAAAGCGGGGCATGACTACCCGCTTTTTTATTTCTGTACATGGATTGCACGGCCCTGCCCTGCATTTCTCTCGCTAACGGACTAAATCCACCCGTTTAAGGACACTTCTTTCCTCCCGTCCCCCAGGGTGCTATAATTATGCTCATAAAACAGTTCCGAGCTGCAGCAGGAGAAGAAAAGGGGAAACCTATATGAATTTAATATTTAAAACCGTACTGAAAAAAGCAGGCATGCTCTGCCTGTCTACCCTATTGTTTGCACTGTGCTCTGTGCTCATCTATATGACAAAAATCACTGGCAGCGTACAGCGCCTTCCTGATACACCTGAATTGCCCGCTATGACTGCCAATCCAAACCTGGATGAAAAGACCCTGGAACAGTTGGACGGATACTGGACTGTGGCAGTATTTGGTCTGGACAGCCGCAATGGCAGCGTAGACAAGGGTAATAATGCGGATGTGCAGATGCTCTGTTCCATTAACCGCACAACAGGCGATATCCGTCTCGTATCTGTATATCGGGACACCTACCTTATGAACAATACCACCCGTAACACCTATGGGAAATTAAGCTGGTCCTACATGGACCAGGGCCCGGCCGGAAATGTGGCCGTCCTCAGTACCAACCTGGACATCGCCATTGATGACTATGCCGCATTTAACTGGAAGTCTGTGGCAGATTCCATTAACCTTTTGGGCGGAGTGGACATTGAATTAAGTAAAGCTGAGTTTTACTATATCAATGCATTTATAACAGAAACTGCGGATATAACAGGCTTACCATCCAGTCATTTAGAGGAGTACGGAATGCAGCATCTGGACGGAGTCCAAGCTGTTTCCTATATGCGTCTGCGTAAAATGGACACGGATTTTAATAGGACCGAACGGCAAAGAACCGTCATCAGCCAGGTGTTTGATAAAGCAAAAAAGCAGATCTTAAAACCTTGATGAAGGTGCTTGAAACAGTGCTTCCCCAGATTGGGATCTCCATGGACCAGGAATCCCTGCTGGAAATAGCGCGCAATATAAACAAATATAATATCAGCGCTGCCACGGGATTTCCTTTCACCTACCAACAGGCTTCTCTTGGGAAAAGCGGGGACTGTGTCATCCCTAATACCCTGGAGTCCAATGTAAAGCAACTCCATTCCTTTCTCTATAACAATGAGGAATATAACTGTTCCGACCGGGTAAAGGAGATCAGCAGAGACATAATCAAAGATGCAGTGAGAAATTGAGAGGAAGGAAACAATGATACGGATTGCTGTTTGTGACGATGAACACTGTTTTGTGGCACAAATCCACACCATACTTACATCACAGGCCAAGAGCCTCCCCTGTGCCATACACATTTCCACCTATTTAAGCAGCAGCCAGCTGCTTTATGACGTGGAGGAGGGGAGGCACTTTGATCTTCTGTTTTTGGACATAGAAATGCCGGAAAACAACGGAATGAACCTGGCGTCCGCCATAGGTAAGCTCCTTCCCCTGGCACTGACCGTCTTTTTCTAAACAAAAACAAAATATGCGGTCAAGGCTTATGAACTGTCTGTTTTCCGTTATATCCCCAAATCGGAACTGGAAACCTGCCTGCCCCTGGCCCTGTCAGATGCCTGCGGACTTTTGACAAGAAATTCCCACGACACTTATGTAATAGAGTCCTCCCGCATGATGAGGAAGATAGCAGCGGATGACATCCTTTATATCTACAAAGACCAGAAATATGCGGTCATTGTGCTTGAACACGAGAAGATTCTTCACCGTAAATCCCTGGATCAGGTCCTTGGGGAGTTGTGTGCCCCCAAAAGGGAGGGAGGATTCCTAATGGTGGAGAGGGGTTATATTGTGAACCTGTTCCACGTGGAAAAAATGGAGGGTAGTGAGCTGTTCCTGGATAACGGAGCCGTTATTCCAGTCAGCCGCAGGAACCAGAAGGAAGTGCGCAATGCCATCACTTCATACTGGAGGAAAAAATTATGAGCCAGGCAACCATCAACCAAGTATACACTGGAATGGAATTGTGCTCTAATCTTGTAGAGGCATGGTTATGTTACCATTATATTGGAATCTTCCTGCCGGACAGAATCCGAGGACGCCTGCCCTTTTTTCTTCTGTCCCTGCTCCTGGTGGGCTCTGTGAGGGCTATGGACCATTTTGGAATCGATCCCCTGATCTCCACCCTATGGTTTGTGTTTTTTATCTGCATGACTACGGTTGTACTGTTTCACGTGGATCTGTTTTACGCGGTTTCCCTGGTGAGTTTTTATTTCCTCTGTATGTATATCATCAACTACTTCTGTATGTCGGTCATGGGTGTTATGGCAGGCAACCAGGAATTTGCCCGGTTTATTTTAAACCAGCTGTCCCTGTGGAGATGCGTTTACCTTGCCGTTGACAAAGCCATACTGTTTCTATTTTATCTGATGGCGCGCAGAGCATTTCGTAAAACCCTATTTTACAATCCAAGGATGGTATTTTTCGTATCCCTATTCGGCATTCTAGGTACAGGTTATCTATCCATGTTTACCTTGAAGAAAATATCGGTCCTCACCCTGTTCAGCTGGGGACTCTGTCTGGTCATCCTCCTTTGTCTCTGCCTGATCATGCTCTTTTACGCCAATTATATTAAGGAGCGGGAAATGCGCAGTATCCTGGAATTTAAGGACAGGTTGATACAACAGGAATACGGGATGATGCAGCAAATACAGAAGGAACAGGAGATTCTTTCCCACAACTTAAAAAACCATCTGCTGATCCTGGATGGCATGGTAAGACAGGGCGATACGGAAAATGCCGGCGCTTACATCAGCCAACTAAGAGCCCCCTGGACCACCTGACACCTGATGTGTGGACCGGAACGCCTACTCTGGATGTGCTTTTAAACCATACCAAAGGCCGGACAAAACGGGCCGGTATCCGTTTTACCATACAGGCAGATGCCCTGAACCTCTATCCCATGGAGGACCAGGATATCTGTAGTTTATTTTCCAATCTTCTCGACAATGCCTACGAGGCAAGCGCCCGGATGCCCCATGGCCAAGGCTGGATCCTTGTCAAAATACGCCGTATGAGGGAAATGATCTTTTTTGACATTTCCAATTCATCCCCCAATGCCCCCTGCTGCAAAAATGGAAGACTTATATCCGGCAAGCGCGACCGGATGCTTCACGGAATCGGCCTAAGCAGCGCCTCCCTGTGCGCCCAAAAATATGGAGGACAGCTAGATCATGAATATGCGGACTGCGTATTCTCTGTGCATGTCTGCTTTCTAGGAGGTATCAAAACAATATCCGGCAGTTAATCGGGCAGATAGCAGCAACATTAATATTAGCCTCCATAGATGCTACGCCTATTTTAATGATGAAAACAAGTCAAATGCACCGCCGGAAGGCTTGATCTCAAAGCACATCCTCTCCCCTGCAGCGGGGTGGGGAAATGCCAGGCGGTATGCACACAGGGCAAGGGCCGGAGATTGGCCGGAGATCCTCCCTGAAGGTTTCTCCTTTATGTCAACCTTTGTGGATATGTGTATACCATACCGCCCATCCCCGTAGAGGGGGGTGCCATGACCGGCAAACTGCACCCTTATCTGGTGGTGCCTCCCTGTAAGGAGCTCAATATCTATTAATGAGAGGAATTTTTCTCCGTCCCCAGGGTTGTGGATAACTTCCATCTCCCTGTAGTTAAGGACCGCTTTCCGGCTGTCTTTCACCGACTTATCCACAATAGACGAAGTGTTGTTTTTCTTGTCCTGCCGTAGATAATCCACATATGCCCCCTGTTTATCCACAAGTTTTCCACATACCACCGCCATGTATGACTTTTCCACTTTTTTATCCTGTAAAGCGGCGCTTAAGGATGCTGCCGACTTCTGGTTTTTGGCATATACCATAATACCGCCCACGGGCTTGTCCAGTCTGTGGATAACTCCCACATACGGGGGCTGGGACCCGGAATTAGCTGTGGTTAGCTTGTGGATATCCTGTGGATTGTGGAGATGGCGGCGTATCTCACTGACCATATCCGGGGCAAATCCGCGGGCTGACTGGGATTCCACGCCCGGGGGTTTTTGTACTACGATAATATCCTGATCTTCATATAATATAGAAATCATGGTCTATCCTCTCTTATCTTTTTTTCCTGTTTATCCATTATAAACCAGGTCCGTGGGATACACAATGGGGTGGCACTGTGATCGTCACAATTGTCCCGGATCCGCTGCTTTCAATAGACAGCCTGCCCTCATCCCCATAGAGCAGGAAAAGGCGCTCCGTGATGTTGGCCAGCCCGATCCCGGAATGGGCCCCCTTTCCCTGCCTGGATTCATTGAGGCTTCCGCATACCTCCTCCCTGATCCCATTTCCGTTATCCTCTATGGTGATTCGGACATGATCCCCAGCCTGTCCTGCCTTCAGGCGGATCACAAACAGCTCCTCAACGGAACGCATACCATGGACAAAACAATTTTCCACAATGGGCTGGAGGATCATGGTGGGGATCTTTACATCTTTCAGCTCCTGGGGATAATCGATCTCCACCTTTAGATTATTCTCCTGGATATAATGATAGATCTCCATGTATATTTCCAGTGAACTGAACGCTTCCTTCAGGGTGATAAACTGCTGGTCTGAATAGGCGGTTATGCTCCTGAAATACTTGCCGATGAGCTGGATGGCCTTGCTGATCTGGGGCGCTTTATTGATCTTGGCAACCGCATTCACTGTCTCTAAAGCATTGTATATAAAATGTGGGTTGATCTGGGTCTGCAAAAAACGATACCGGTACTCCAGGGCTTCCAGCTCCGCCTTGTTTTTCAGGCGCTCCTCTGCCACGATCCGGTCCAGCAGCTTAGAAATCCTCTGGTTCATATTGTTGAAGCACTCTGTCAGCTGTCCGATATCGTCATGGCAGTAAACAGGGGTCACCACCCCCACACTGCCCTCGGACACATAAGCCATGGAGTTTGTCAGCGCCTCCAGCTGAAGGCTTACCTTGCGGGTCAGGTAGTGCATCAGCCCGCTTCCCAGAACCATGGATATGAGTCCCAGCAGGATCCCGCTTACCACCACGCTGCGCCCCATTCCCGTAATGCTGACCATGGGAATGATACCCGCAATATGCCATCCCCCGGCGCTCTCCTTTTCTATGGCATAATACGCCTTGCGATCCCAACTCTGGCCGCCCTCCATGTGTCCCCCGGCCTCCAGCTGCTCCAGGACAGCTGCCTGCAGCGGTTCCTCCATGCCTTCCGTATAGATGCATTTCCTTCCCCTGTTGTAAAACAGCAGGGCTATGTCATGTTTGTCATCCTTAAGCATTTCCACTGACTGTCTCTTTACCCGCGCCACCGCATACCCCACATGCTTCAGAGATGTGATCTTTCTCACTGCATGGAGGATATAGACGTGGTTCCGCTCATCCGATGCCCACATATAACCCTGCTTTAACACAGCGTCCTTGGACTCCTCAACAAACCTTCCTGCAAATTCCACTGCCTCATCTCCCCCGGACGCCATTTTCTGGGATGTATCGGCGGTATATCCTTTATTGGTCTCAACATATACAAAATCAAAGGGTGATACGGTGGACACCAGCTGGTTGGCCATGTATCCCAATTCCTGGCCTGCATAGCTGCTTTTGTCCCCGTCCATTTTGGACATGTAGTCCGGGATCTGGAACATGCTTATGGTGTTAAACAGCTGCATTTCCGTGTCCGATACCCTGCGCTCAAAATTATCAGCCACCTGTTTTGTGACCACATCCAGGTTGTTGATATAATTCTTTTTTAATATGTTGATACAGAATACCACTAGCAGGCAGATGGATAAGAACAGGCTTGTAATAAGGGAAATGCAATATACCAGGATCAGCTTTTGTTTGAATTTAAGATTGTCAAATTTCTTTACGGAATCCAGCATATCTACTCCCTTTTCCTCATTCTGTATTCACTGGGCGTGATCCCTTCCAGGCGTTTGAACGCATTATAAAAGCTCACATAGTTTTCATATCCCACCGCGTAGGCGATCTCCTCCACCCTCATCCTTGTGTCGTCCAGCATCTGCTTGGACACTGCCATTTTATTTTTCATCATATGCTGCTGAAAGGTGATGCCTGTCTCCTTGCTGATCAGCGAAGACAGGTAATTGGGACTGACATAAAACTCCGAGGCCACCTGCTCCAGCTTGATATTCTCCAATGTATGGATCTCCATATAGCGGAGCACGTTCAGTACCAGCTCCGACTTTCCTTTTCCCTGGTCCCTGGCCTGGTCCACGGCCTTTAGAAATGACTTCAGCCATTTTCCAAACATCTCAATGGACGTGTTCTGGATCGCGCTGTAGATGGCGGAATCCAGGTATACAGCCCATTGCTTGTGCTTTTGGATCACCTTGGTGCAATAGATCACCGACATTACCTGAAGGGAAATGATACTGCCCCCGGTGCACCGCTCAAAGGCGGCATATGTCTTTTCGTAATCCTCGGTCCCCCTGATATCCTGGGCCAGCATGGCCGCCTCGGCCTGCAGGTCGGCCGCTTTCCCATAGCGGATGTCTGTCTTTGCCATTTCTCCCGGTCTTGTAACCCCATACCCCTCCAGCATATTCTCATATGCCTCCAGATACAGATCCTTCACCGAATCCTTCAACCCATAGACCCGGCTCGTCCCGATCCGGACCGTTCTGTCGCTTTCACATAAAACAGCGCTGATTTCTTTTAACTGTATCTCCCAGGATATGTCCTCTTCCTCTGAAGTGCACAAGATCACAAGCTTTTCCTCCAACAGGGTGGATATGGTTCTGCCGGTGATCCGCTGTTCTGAATATTCCACCCTCTGGAGAAGAGGCTGGGAAAATCCGTCATTGGCATAGGCAACAAGCATGGCACAGCTGCCTTTACAGATCTGTATGTCGCTCACCAGGGACCACACAGGCAGGTCCCGGCCGGACATCAAGGCCAGTATCAGCCTGCCCTTTAATACGCCTGTCACCTGCCGGTTAACATTTCTGTCTTTTTGAATGCTTTTAACCGCTCTTTCCAGAGCGGTTAAAAGTTCGTCATCATCAATTGGTTTCAGTATATAGTCAAATACGGACAGCTTGATGGCACGGCTTGCATATTGAAATTTGTCGTATCCGGTGATCACGATCACCTTGCTGCCCAGATCCTGGTCCAGGGAGGTCTCCACCATGCTGAGTCCGTCCATATAGGGCATGTTGATGTCCGTAATTACAATGTCCGGCTTTTTTTCTTCCATCAGCCGCTTCCCCTGCTCTCCGTCATAGGCGGTTCCCGCCACCTCCAGATTCAGCGCTCCCCAGTCAACACCATATAACAGCGACTTCACTGTGTTATGGTTATCATCCACAATAATTACTTTATATGCCATATCTTCCCCCTGTGCCTGTCTGTACCTGCCTACCCCTTGACCGCTCCCATCATTATACCACTGACCACATACTTCTGCATACAGAAGTAAAGGATCAGGATAGGCAGCATTGCCAGGATAAAAAAGGCAAATGCCAGGTTAAGTTCTGATGTGTATTCGTTAAAATATGCCATCTGGGCCAGGAGAAGCGTCCTGGATTCCACCTTGCGCAGAAGAATGACCGCAGTGGTGTAATCATTCCATATAAACAAGGTATTCAGTACAAGCTGTGTTGCGTTCACCGGCTTCATAAGCGGAAAAACGATCTTCCAGAACATGGCAAAACGGTTGCATCCGTCTATCCTGGCCGCTTCCTCCAGATCAAGGGGCACTGTTTTTACAAACCCGGTCACTACCAATATGCTGATGGGTATCTGAAGCCCTGTCCTGGCAATGACAAAACCAAGGTTGGAATTGGTAAGTCCCAGGCGGAAGAAGTTAAGGTACAGCGGCAGCATGATACACTGGATGGGGATCAGGATCCCGGACACAAATATCATATAAACGCTTCTGTAAAACCTGCCGTTAAACCTTGCCAGGACATAAGCTGCCATAGAGGTTGCCGTCATCAGGATCAGGACCGCTGGTATGGTGGTAAGGATGCTGTTCTTATACCCGGTGATAAACTGCTCATTTTCCGTGATCACCTTTACAAAGTTGTTAATGGTGGGATGCTGCGGCCAGGCCAGGCGGTTTACGGATATATCAGAGCTGTCCTTTAACGCGTATATGACGCTGACGTAAAACGGCGCGATCACTGCTGTCATTACCAGGAAGATCGTGATGATCTTAATACAGGTTAGGATCTTCTGCCGGTATCTTCTGTCAATCATGCCTGTCATTCCTCCACCTCCAGCCTGTTGCAGACAGCCGTTATGGCATATGTCAGGATCACCAGCACCACGGTTATGATGATCGCAGCAGCCTGCCCCAGTCCTGCTTTATTGAATCCGAAGATATTGTCATACACATACATGGCCGCTGTCTGGGCCGCTTCCATGTTTCTTGCAACCGCCATGGGATAATCAAAACATTTCAGCCCCCATGCCACCAGAAGGGTCACATTGGATATGATGGCCGGGACGATCAGGGGAAATGTGATCCCCTTTACCCTCTGCCACCAGTTGGCCCCGTCCACCTTGGCCGCATCGTAGTAATCATCGGGAATGGACTGCAGGGCGGCAATGTAGATCATCATACAGTATCCCATATCCCTCCATATGGCGATCACTGCCATTGCCGGAATGACCTGGCTGGAGACTCCAAGAGGGCTTACAATGTTAAACAGCGGGGAAATGATATCCGTATACACATAGCTCCATACAATGGCGCCGCTTGTGAGGGCCACTGTAAAGGGGATGAATACCACGGTCCTTGCAATATTTGTGTACCATTTGGATCTGTTCAGCAGCAGAGCCAGGCCAAGCCCCAGGACATTGGCGCCAGTCACATAGATCGCAGTAAACTGGAAGGTATGTAAAAATGCCTGCTGAAAATACCTGTTCCTGATCAAAGTAATGTAATTGCTGAATCCCACGTAGTCATAGTTTGTGCTGATGACGCTCTTCCAGTTGGTAAAGGAATAGGGGATCCCCTGTAGGAAAGGCAATATCACAACAAATGCAAACAGGGCAAATGCAGGAAGCAGGAATAACAGGTTTGTACCATGTATCCTGGCCTGCTTCATGGATACTTAGGTGGTTTCATCTGAACAGCTCCCTTCTGCCGCTTTATTTGCTGATCCTGTCTATTTCATCCAGCTCTGCCTGGGAAAAATGGGTATTGCCGACAATCCCCAGATTTTCAATGATCTGTTCCGGCCTGGATGCCCCGATCAGGACACTGGTCACGACCCCGTCCTTTAATACCCAGGATAACGCCATCTGAGCCAATGTCTGCCCCCTCTCCCTGGCTATTGCATCCAGTCTGCGTATCTGTTCCACCCGCTCCGTTGTGAGATCGGACGCGTGGAGGAACATTCCGTCCCTTGCAATGCGGCTGTCCGCAGGAATACCGTTTATATACTTTTCCGTCAGCATTCCCTGGGCCAGAGGGCTGAATGCAATGATCCCCATACCGTCCCGGGCCGCATATTCCTTTAGTCCGTTTTCTTCAATGGTCCTGTTAAAAATACTATAGCTGTTCTGATTGATCACAAGGGGGAGGCGGACTTCCCGGGCAATCCTCATTGCCTCCCGGGCATGCTCCCCGTCATAGTTGGAGATTCCTGCGTAAAGTGCCTTGCCGCTTCTTACAATCTGCTCCAGGGCCAGGACGGTCTCCTCCACCGGGGTATCAGGATCCATGCGGTGGTGATAGAAAATATCCACATAATCCAGTTTCATCCTTTTAAGAGATGCGTCCAGGCTTGAGATCAGGTATTTGCGGCTTCCTCCATCCCCATATGGCCCGGGCCACATATCATAGCCTGCTTTTGTGCTGATCAGCAGTTCTTCCCTGTAGGGCTTAAGGCAGTTCTCCATGATCCGCCCGAAGTTCTCTTCCGCGCTGCCATATACAGGGCCATAGTTATTTGCCAGATCAAAGTGGGTGACACCATGGTCAAACGCGGTAAAGCACATGGCCTTCATGGTATCATAATTATCCTTGCTTCCAAAGTTATGCCACAGGCCCAGGGAAACGCACGGAAGCTTCAGGCCGCTTTTTCCGCAGCGGCCGTATTCCATATGTTCATATCTTTCCTTGTCTGCCTGGTATTCATTTGCTACGTACATAAAATCTCTCCTTCCAGCAGAGCCACTCTGCTAAACAGACCTTGCTGTCTCCACCACCCACCGGATCCTCTCAAGGGGCAGTTCGTCATGGATGCTGCAGTCCGGCCCTATAATGAACCCCCGTTTTCCCCCTTCCTCTATAAGGGCTTTTGTCTCCGCCTGGATCTCTTCCTTTGTGCCGCTGTACAAAAGGCTTCCCAGGCGGTTGTCAAACCCGCCCCACACCGTGCGTTTAAATGTATCCTTTGCCTGGCTGACGCCCAGGCCGTCAATATAACGTGACCAGCTCACCACCGCCGAGTCATAGTCAGACCAGTCTTCCAGCCTGTTATTGATCTCCTCCCATGCGCAGCAGTGCAGGGCATTCATGTCGCTGAGGGTATTGGCATAATCCAGGACTTCCTTGTCGCTGGGCGTTACCCATTCCCTGTACTCCTCATATGTAAAACGGTTTACTTCCCCATTCTGTACACTGTAAAAGATCCCATCACATCCGGCTTCCTCTATGATCCCCCTGACCAGGAGCTTTACATCCCCTGCAATCACGCGGCAGGCATGTTTTACCGCTTCCGGATCCTCCCTGATCAGTTCCATCATCCTGGGATAACCGATCTCCAGCCTCAGATAGGAAAGGGGGCAGAATATCAGATACAGGCAGCAACATTCATCCTTAAGGGTTGAAACGATTTTTTTGGTGCGGTGGATCTGCTCCCTGATAAACGGATGATCCGGCCCAAAGGCTTTCATTTGATACAGGTCTTTTGCCTGTTCCAGTTTTCCAAGCGCCGGGGCCGGCCAGCCGAAATACCCGTCCGCTGACAGCTTTACAAAATCCACATCCGTCTTTTTGTAAAAGTCAACCTGTGCCTCAATAAATTTGTCTTCCTGCCATAACTCCTGGGGTACATGCTTCCAGAAGCAGACCGGCACATGGTCTGTCTCCAGACCATGGAACGCGGCCCTGACCCGTTCTCTTTTCGTCATATGATTCTGCTCCTTTTACCTTTTTAATTTGTGGCAATGATATCGTCAAACATGGACTGGATATTTGCAATGCACTCTTCATGGGTCATGGGCTTTCCTGTGACCACACTTTCCGCATAGCTTATAAGCGCTTTTCTCCAGGCATTGGTAAACTCAGTGTTCATAGGTTTGGTAAATGCGCCCTGAGATACGTAATTGCCTGATTTTTTCACCTCGGCAATGGTCTGGACAACGGGCAGGAGCTTGTCGGAGCTTTCGCCTGTGATCAGCGGCATCAGTGTGCCCTCAGACCAGGTTAAAGCGCCGTCCGTAACCCAATACTCCAGAAATCCCAAAGACTCATCCAGGGCATCGGCGTTAGGATTCACCATAAAGCACTGGTCCACCAGCACTCCCATCTTTCCTGAGTTTTCCGTATCATCAATGGGCGGTACAAAGAAATCAAACTCAAATCCCTGGTCCTTTCCCCTGGCTTCGATCTCGCCGATATTCCAGTTGCCTGTAAAGATCATGGCGCCTTCCCCTGCTATGAATAATTCCAGGGCCTTGTCCTGGTTATTGGCCATGGCGTCCGTGCGCGGATACAGCATCCTGTCGTCCCACACAGACAGCGCCTCCTCCACATACGGATAATCCGCTACCCCTGCCTTCCCGCTCATCCATTGATCAAAGATATCCAGATCCCCTGCTGCAATTGCCCTGGGCCATATGGTGGAACGTGTTTCCAGATCGCCGGTGGAGCCTTCCCCGTACACATCGATAAAGGGATCGATCCCTGCATCATGAAGCTTTTGTATCACTTCCTTAAACTGGGTCCTTGTCTTCGGCACTTCTATTCCCTGCTCCTCAAATATCTTTTTGTTATAAAAGATACCTGATGTCTTAAAGTCAATGGGAACAGCATATACTTTTCCGTCTGCGGACACATCGTTTAGATCATACTGGTCAAGCCCCATATTCCTGATGACCTCATTATCCGACAGGTCCATTGCATAACCGTTTTCAATGAGGTCCGGGTACATGGCCGGATTTCCCATGATAATGTCAGGCTGTTCCCCGGAAGCCAGAGCGGTTGACAGCTGCGGAAAATAATCCGTGCCCTGGTTGTAGAATACGTTTTCAAAGGTAATTTCAGGATGCGCCTCCATGTACGCCTCCTCCAGCTTAACCAGGGAATCCTGCTTTACGGACTGCCCCATGTAGTGGAATACGGTGATCACCTTGCTTTCCCCCGACTGCGCCTGGGCTGCGGACGTCCCCGCCTGATCATCTTTACCCTGGGCCGCCTTGTCCTGGCCCCCTTATCCTGAGCCCCTTTATCCTGGGTCTCTTTTCCCTGCGTCTCCTTGTTCTGAGGCGCCCCGTTTCCCCCCTTGGCGCCGCCGCACCCGCTGATACTGGCCATCGCCATGATCAGACTGATTCCTATTGCCGCGTGTTTTCTCAAATACATAACGTTCCCTCCCTCTCCAGAGTCTATTTACGCTTCGTACTCATATTATAGTTTTTATAGCAGTTCTCCACAATTAACGAAACTTACTAAATCATTAACAAAAGTTACTGTTTTATTTCTTTGCTTTCATATTTCTTATTAAAGGTCTAAGAAGATATATGTAACAGTTCAGACGGCGGGAAAATTGGTGCAGAGGCGGGCGCTAAGCTGGCTTATAAGACTGATTCTGCACCAGTTTTCACATCGGATGGACATCCGCAGCTTCTTTACCGTCTTTTCCGTTCAGGAAGCTGCGCCGTCTGGACTGTAACAGAGATACACATTTGAATCTAAGGTTTTTTCAAAAAGTGTTGCATAATTTTAAGGATAGGTGTATAGTATATAATACAAACAGATGTAGTAATCGAAACTACATATCAAAGTAACAGTAAATTATTGTCAGTTTTTTAATAGAAGGAGGCTGGTATATATGACAGCAAAACTGAAACGAAATCTTACAAAGGTGAAAGATCCGGGCAGTGCCCTGACACACTTTATCGCCATGGTAATGGCCATCATAGCGGCCATGCCCCTGCTTTTAAAGGCCGCCCGTGACTCCGGCTATCTCCACGTAAGCGCACTGACCATCTTCATACTGAGTATGATAGGGCTGTATGCGGCCAGCACCATCTACCACACCCTGGACATTTCCCCTAAGATCAACCAGATGCTGAGGAAGATTGACCATATGATGATCTTTATCCTCATTGCCGGAACTTATACCCCGGTTTGTATGATCGTCCTGGGTGACAAGACCGGCTGGTCTCTCCTGACCCTGGTCTGGGGAATCGCCGCTGCCGGGATCCTTATAAACGCGCTGTGGATCACCTGTCCCAAGTGGTTTTCTTCCCTCATATACATTGCCATGGGCTGGGTGTGCGTGCTTGCCATTACAAAGATCCTCAGCTCCATGCCCAAAGCCGGGTTTATGTGGATGCTGGCCGGAGGCATCATCTATACCGTAGGCGGCATTATCTACGCACTGAAGCTGCCCATCTTCAACTCCAGGCATAAAAACTTTGGCTCCCATGAGATCTTCCACCTGTTTGTCATGGGAGGGAGTATCTGCCATTATGTGATGATGTACCGTTTTGTGGCCTAGAGGCATTGTAATGCAGCCTGAATGGCGCCTGAAATGTAAAATAACTGAATGATAATAACAAAAAACATCTGTCCCGGAACTGGATCAATATGCTCCGGGGCAGATGTTTTTATATATAACTTTATTTGTAACTTTATATGTGGCTATATATCTGTTTTATGTATGATGGCAGGATCGCTCCAATATCAGCCTCCCATACCCTGCCCTAAGCCGCCGTCCCTGCGCATCAGCATCTCCTTCTGCTTTCTGGTCAGATGTTTGATGGCGTATTCCCGTTTCATGGCTTCTGCCTTTGTCTCAAATGCCTCATAATAGGAAAGCACCACCGGTCTTCTGGGCCTGGTATACTTGGCTCCCCTGCCTGAGTTATGGGCTTTCAGACGCTTGTCCAGATTATTGGTCCAGCCGCAGTACAGGGTTCCGTCCGCACAGGTTAGGATATACGTGTAATTCATTTTCATAACTTCCTCTGTATCAAAGATAGCTGGCTATGTAAACGGCAACAACGCTTTCACTGCGTTATCACCGCCCAGGTTGCCCTGTAATCTATTATAAAGCACCAGCTGGATGCGCGACACAACGATCAGGCCATTGCATAAGCCAGAGAAGATATATCTGAATCATATCTATACTCTATTATATCGCACATACCCTTAAAATGTGCATAAAACCTGATTTATATTCCCAGACATACCCAATTCCATGTAGAATCAGAATCTACGGCCTCCTCCGCCATGGCTGTGGCCGCCGCTGGAGGTATGGGTGGAGCTGCGGCCTGATGAGCTGTGCCCGCCTCCCGAACCGCCTGATCCCCCGGTGTTCCTTGGAATCGGCACACTGGTCACAAATTTATTTAACAGCAAGTCATTACAATTACGGAACATGAATCTTGTATCAGCGCGGTATGCCAGCAGGGCATTGGAGCGGTCCCTCTGCGACTGTTTCATGGAGTAACGTCCCTTTACCCCCAGGCATACACTGCCTGCGATCATGGCCGGTACAATGAGGGCAAACGCAGCTTCATACCACCGTATGCTTTTGTACACACTGATCTCTCCTGTTTCCGTATCATAATTGTACTGGCCCCGCTGGATCCCCTGGTCCACATAATATTCAATGTCCTCAGCAAACCGCATGAAGGCGCCGCTGTAATCCATATATCTGAGATACTCGGCCATATCATCCTGAATGGCTTCAATGCGGCTGTCCGTAAGGATACGGATCATATTACCGCTGGTGGATATCCAGCTCTCCCCGCCCCGCTGGCCCGGCGCGTCCATGTAGAGCAGGACCAGGACGCCGCTTTTCTTGCTGCCTGTCCCATACCCGTTCTGGTCATAGAAATCATCCGCATACTCCATGGCCGAACGTTTTCCGTCATGAAACGCAGTCACGGCCACCACATCCATACCGGTCTTTTTACGGCTGGAGGCAATGGATTCCTCCACCTTGTCCTTTTCCTCATCTGATAAAAGTCCGGCCATGTCAAAGACCCGCTGCTCTGCAGCGCTGCCGCTCTCAGACTGCGCTCCAAAGGCCGTCATACCGCAGACAAAAGTCCAGAATACCATGAACACTGTCACAAGAGCGGCCAGACGCATTTTCCTATTATATCCCATTATCACAGCAGATACCCTCCTATCAGAAACAGAATGCACAGCGGCAGGAAAATGGACAGGAACAGTCTAGCCAGCTTCCTGTTGTCCACAGGCAGCTGACCGCAGACTTTGCCGGTCTGGCCATTGAGGGCAAAGTAATAGATCTTGCCTCTTGCCTTGTCATTATAGGTCAGAGTCCACACCGGAAGCAGGGCATAACTCCATTCTTCTTCCCTGAATTGGGCATCCTTTCGCCGGATCTGCAGGGAATTATAAGAACCTGCCTGGGACTGGAGGCTTTGAAGGGCAAATGTCTTGACCTCGGTCTTCACATCCGTGACAAACTGGTCCTTTTCCATATCCCTGTTCTCTGCCATAAAGCCTGACAGATATCCCATGGAAAACGGCTTCTTTTCCTCCATCCGAAAGGGCAGCACCCCGTCTATAAGCTGCCTGTTTGCCTTTCTCAGTCCGTTTCTGGCCACATTATCCACATCCATGGTCCCCTGGCGCTGGATGTCATAGACTTGGGTCTCCGTGTAACGCATATTGCCGGTATCCCACGTCCTCAGCTTTTTCCCCTGGGCGTCCAGCACGCCGTCCACCTTGCAGCCGTAGAGCCAGTAGGGGAAATATACCCCTGTCATGCTCTCCACCTGTTTACTGGAATAAAATTCATCCACGACATACTTTTTCTTCTTGATCCACTGGGCAAATATCTCCTTCGCCTTGTCTCTGTCGATCTGAAAGGGGATCACATGATCAGGGGCGAATTCCCCGGACAGCCGCCCTGACAGTACCACGGGATTGTGGCAGTAATAGCAGAATGTGGCCGCCGTGGTCTCATCCGTCACGATCTGCGCCCCGCAGCTGGGACAATTATACAGCACGGCCTGGCTGTGTTCCTGATTCTGGCTGTGTTCCTGATCCTGGCTGTACTCCGGCTCCCGGCCGTGATCCGGCCCCTGGCTGTATTCCTGATCCAACTCCTCCAGTTCCTCCTGGGTAAAGTTGGAGAGACAAAATTCGCAGTGGTATTTCTGGGACGAAGGGTCGAAGACCAGACCTCCATCGCAGTTTGGGCATTTATATGTTATAACTCCCATCTGTTATCTCCTGTAAGCATGATATGTGATGCAGCCGGATCAGCCTATGGTCTTGGCTTCCCGCATTCACTGCAGAACTTGCCCGTATTGGTGGTGCCGCAGCTGCAGGTCCATCCCCCCGCCGGTCTTGGACTTCCGCACTCGCCGCAGAATTTGCCTGTATTGGCAGTGCCGCAGTTGGTGCAGTACCAGCTGTCCGGCCCACTGTGAGCGCCTGAAGCCGTGCTTCCCATGGGCTGTGCTCCCGCGGCCGGAGTTCCCATGGCCGGAGTTCCCATGGCCGGAGTTCCCATGGCCTGGGCTCCCGCTCCCTGGTTTCCCATGGACTGGCCGCCGCCATTTCCCTGCATCTGCCCGGCCTGGTTCATCTGCATCTGCTGCATATTGGTGTTGGATGCAGCTCCCATAAAGCCGCCTCCGGTCTGCATGCCAAATCCCATGCCCATGAAGCCTGCCAGGGAACCTGCGGAATTGCCTCCCGCGTTCTTTAGTCCCTCAGCAATGGTGCTCTGCACATATCCCTCGCGGATGCCCGGGTCCCCCATCATGGCGCCCTTGTTCCTTAAGTTGATCAGGTTCTGGGACTCCTCATCATAGGTGATGCTGGCAATACCCACGGCCTGAATCTCCATGCCCCTGAGCTTGTTCCACTCCTCATCCAGGGTGTCCGCCATATACCGTCCCAGCTCCCTGCTCTTGGAGGTCACAAAGGAAATTCTGGTGCCGTCCGCGGACATCTGGTTTACCGATGTCTGGAATGCCTCCAGGAACTCGGACAGATACTGCTCATTCACGGAATCGATCTCCACCTTGTCCGCATTCTTGGGGATCACCTCAGCGTAAAACTTAAGCGGGTCCGTCACCTTGATGGAATAAGTCCCATGAGCCCGCAAAAACAGCTCCGCATTGTAGAAGTTGTCAAAATAATTGATCGGATTGCGGGTGCCGAACTTGATCCCCTTGATCTCCTGGAGATTAATATAATAAACCTTCTGAGCCCCGGGTGTTATGCCGCCAAACCGGATCCTGTTAAAGGATTCCTTTAATGCCTCCCCAAACTGGCCGTTAAACATGGAGGGCGCGGATGAGTGGTCAATGGTGTAGTAACCCTCCTCCGCAGTATAGTCCACCACCTTGCCTCCGTCCACCAGCATCATAAACTGGTTCGGATACACGTGGATCACGGATCCGTTGGACACAAGGTCGGAGGATCCCTTTGTGTTGGATCCCTTTCCCCTGCGCACCTGTACCCCGCGCACAAAGACGGTCTTGTCTCCCATATCATCAGGTTCCACGGCCTCCAGCCATTGGTCTGCCAGAGCTCCCCCTATTGCGGATGTAACTGCTTTAATAATTCCCATGATTTACCCCTTTCTTGCCATTCTTACGCCTGCGCTTTACAGGCTCTACGCACCTGACCGCTATATAGATCATCAGGATCGCCAGCGCCAGCTGGATCAGGATACTCACCATAATCCAATTGTCCGTTATAAAATTTGTGGTCGTCATGCCAAAATAGCTTCTTATTTTGGTCAGCGGCGCGCTTCCCCCCACCTGGCCGTTGAGAATGGCCAAAAAGGTGGCCGCCGGGTTCAGAAGCAAAAGATAAAATGCTCCGCCGGAAGTGGCCTTTACCGCGTTTTCCCCAAATCCGTATGCCGCCACGGAGTTATTGATATTCATGGAGGAAAGGGACAGGGTGAATTTGTTGATAAAGTAAGTCCCGGCCACCACGGCTACCAGTACCCCGTAGGTTACCACCGTGGATATGGTGGAGCGCTTAAACAGCGCTGAGAAACACAGCCCCACGCTGCCTGCAAAAAAGGCCACTGTGATGTAGCACAAAAGCAGGGAAACCGCATCTCCCCAGGTGATGCCCCCGTACACAAACACCATGGCCACTGCCGGGAAGCTGGATACGATCAGGAGCAGAAGGGTGCTGAGTGCACTCATCAGTTTTCCTATCACCACCTGGAACGCAGTCATCTGGGTGGTCAGCATCAGCTCCAGGGTCTGGCGTTCCCGCTCCCCGCTGATACTGGAGGCGGTCACGGCCGGCACAATGAACATCAGCAGTATAAATTCAATGGTGGTCACAAACTCATACATATCCATAAAGCTGCTGTACTGAATGGCAGCCGTTGTCCTGACCTGGGCCACGGCAGAATACATATTAAGAAGTGTTACCAGGGACAGGATACCGTTAAACAAAAGGATGATCACAGGAAGCCTCACGCTTCTGGAATTCACCTTCATCTCACGGCTAAAAACCGGATTCCGCATCATATGACACCACCACCTTTTCTTCTTCATGTTCTGTCAGCTGCATGAACACTGACTCCAGGCTGCCCTTTTCCCTGGTAAACCCATTGACCAGCACATCACTGTCAATGAGCTGCTGGAGCAGCAGGGCCTCATCCTGGGCATCCCCGCTAAAGCGCACACAGATATCCTGTTCCCGGAGGGAAATGGTCTGTACGCAGGGATGGCTCTTGAGAATGGACAGGGCCTTTTCCAGGTTGCTGAAAACCGTTATCACCAGCGGGTTGGATGTGTTGACCCTGGAAAGGATATCGTCAATGTTCCCCTCCAGCACCATCCTGCCCTGGTCTATGATCCCAATATCCGTACACAGCTCCGACAATTCCGACAGCACGTGGGAGCTGATGACAATGGTCTTGCCGGACTCCTGCAGCTCCTTTAATATTTCCTTGAATTCAAACCTGGTCCTTGGGTCCAGACCCGAGGTAGGCTCGTCCAGTATCAGTATGGACGGATCGTGGATCAGGGCCCTTGCCAGGCACAGCCTCTGCTTCATGCCCCGCGAAAGACCGTCCACATAAAAATCCAGCTTATCCTCCAGGCCCACCTGCTCCAGCAGGGCCGTATACCGTTTTCTGGCCACAAGCCCGTCCAGGTGGTGGCAGGAGGCAAAAAATTCCATGTATTCCGACACTGTAAGGTTGTCGTAGACCCCGAAAAAATCCGGCACATATCCGATCCTGGCCTTCAGGTCCTTAAGGTCCCTTAAGGCATTGATCCCGTCTATGGTGATCTTGCCCTCATCTGCCGTGAGCAGGCCTGCCATGATCTTAATGGTAGTGGTCTTTCCGGCACCATTGGGCCCCACAAATCCGTACAGGGCACCTGAGGATACATTCATGTCCAGGCCGCTTAGGGCATGGTACTTACCGTATATCTTATGTAATCCTTTGATCTCCAGCATTATTTACTCCTCCCTGTAACGGTCAGCACGGGCAGCATGATATTCCAGGTATAGTCACCGGTCGCGTCATATACATATTTTACAGTCAGCGTATTGCCTGGTGATAAATAGGGCTCCAGATCCTCCCTGACATATTCTGTGACATTGGTATCAAAGGAATCATAGCTTCCCGTGTTGTAATTATAGAAATACATGTTTCCGCTGAAGGGCACCGTGTAATAATACCGCATGCTCTTGGCAACCTCATCACTGAGATGATAGAAGTTCAGTTTTTCCACCTCTATATTATTCCCCAGATAGTATTCCAGCATAACAGGCGACATTCCATACATGGTATTATTCTGCGCGTAGTATTCTCCGGACAGCACATTGGGCTGCTTCTGCATGGCGGACTGGTAGATCATCCCATCCTTCTCATAATTCACATCAATGGATGAGGTGAGCAGGGTGGAACCATATGTCTCATACCCTGATGATTTTAAAAATCCAGTCTCGTCCTTATCCTTGCTGAACGCCACCACCCTGGCCTCGGAATGATATCCGGACAGATAGTTGCTCATATAGAAGGAGAGCAGGTTGGTCCTTTCCAGCGCCCCCACATAGGCGGCATCCCCAATATCCTTATCCTCTTTATACCTGGAAGCCCCGGTGATCTGCTCCGCCATGGCATAACCGAAATTGGTGGCCCCATATACCATCTTCATATCATCCAGGTCCAGGGTCTCACCCGGATCCATATGGCCCACATACATCATCTGGTTGTACAGGAGGATGGCTACATTTTCCACTTCCTTGCTGTAATTATTAGTAAGGGTACCTGTCACCTTGCCGTCAAAGCAGTTGATATCCCCTGTGAACCCCACTCCCTCCTGATTGGAGGTGTGCTTTTCCATCATAAAGAATTTGGAGTTGAACGCCCCTACATTATCGGCTTTGATGCTGGTCCCGTCCTTGCCGTAATGGATGGTGATGGCGGGCGGCTCCTCCCCTGTGAACTTGGGGACAGGCGTCATGTTGTAGTAGACATTTCCCGTAAGGGGATAAAGGGTGTAATCCTGGTTCAGATTGACAAAATACGGCTTATTATAAGGCGCCCTCATATTGATAAAGGTGGTCTCCGACACGCCCTCACTGTCCGCGTCCTGAATGGAGGCATAGGTGAAAAACGGGCCCGTGAACCTGGTGGTCATTCCCATGAGAAGGACCATTCCCGTACAGCACAGGGAGAGGATCCCCACGGAAGGCATGTAATAGCGCAGCATTCCCCGGTGTTTCATGAAAAAGTAGAGGCCCGGCCCGGCCAGGACCACATAGGCCACTGCCAGGGTCACATACAGCCCCACCTTTGGAAGTTTGGTAAGGTTTCCTGTATTGATCAGGGACTGTACAGACCAGTACTGGTTATAGTTGCCCCCGTCCATGGCGCTGCTCAGGCTGTTGATCCGGCTCTCTCCCAGCAGGGTGGCAAAGAGATTGTCTATATAGGAGATATTCTGCTGGCAAAACTCCCCGATATCCGCGAAGTCATACATGGATACGGCAACGATCCCCTTTCCCGCAGAAACGGAGGAGAGCACGGACAGTTCATCGCTGGAAAGCACCTCGCTGCCGCCCTTTAACAGCACATCCGTACAAGTGAGGGGAATGGAAGCGCCTTCCGGCCCATCCACCGCATACTCCACCCCCATATTGATCACATACTGGTCGGGCTGCGGCACCGGCTCCTCCAGTATATCGCCTGCAAAGGCCCTAAGAGTCTCACTTCCCCTGGCCCCTGTTCCTATGAGCAGTACGCCCCCCTTCTGCACCCAGTCCCATACGGCCTGGATCTGCTGGCCGGAAAGCCTGCCTGTATCAAAGTCAGATATAAGAAGCACGTCCAGCTGGTCCAGCCCCAGTTCGCTGGAAGGCAGGGTGGCGGCAGTCATTTCAATGGACCTGGTGCGCAGGGTACTGTAATTGATCCCCACCCCATTGAGATACAGAAGCTTTTCAGGATCATCGCTGAGAACACCGATAAAAAGCTCCGCCGTATCCATGTTCAGGTTCAGCTTCAGCCGTTTCTGCCCCACCTGGTTCCCGCTCTCATCCAGCAGGCGGACATACATCTGATCCACCCTGGCCCCCAGGGAGACGCTGAGCATCTCCGTGACGCTGCCCGAGGCAGGTATCTCCACCGGATACTCATACCGGTATACATCATAGTCCAGATCCATACTGTATCCCTGAAGATCGCTTTCCATGGCCAGTACACACAGGGTTCCCGTAAATGCCCGGTCCGCAGTATTTTTAAGGTCCACCCTAAGGGGCAGGAAACGTCCGCTCTTAGCAATGTTCTTATACCCGTACACCACATCCATGGTAATGGGGGAGGCTGTAAGCCCCTCCTCCGGCAGCGTATCCTGGGGCGCTTCCCGGTCCGCTTCCCGGGCCGTGTCCTTGGCCGTGTCCCGGCCCATGTCCTGAGCCGTTTCCCCTGCGGCCCCAAAAGCCTGTACGGTCATGGCCGCTGCCAGAATTAAGCCAAAAAGGGAGCTTTTCAGCACCCTTTTTATATTCCTTGGAAATATCCTCATGTTACAAGTCCTCATTGTACTCTCCCGGGGCGTGTCTCATCATTTATTCCCACAATCCTTACGCCCGAATATCAGTTAATCGTTCCAAAGTTCTCTTTGTTAATATCAAAATGTACCTGCAGCTTCACAGTGAACACGGTTCCGTTAAGATCACTGGCCACCTGGATGGTGCCGCCGTGCATGTCCACGATCTCCTTTGCAATGGCAAGGCCCAGGCCCGTACCTCCCGTGGTGCTGGAACGGGACTGCTCCACCCGGTAAAATTTGTTAAATATAAGGGGCAGCTCATCCGGCGGGATCACATAACCGTAGTTAGTAACGGACACGGTCACCAATTCATCATCCGCATGCAGCTTTACCAGCACGCGCTTTCCGTCCGCCCCATACTTAATGGCATTGCCGATCAGGTTGTCAAACAGCCTGGCCAGCAGATTTCCGTCCGCGGTGATGATTTTGGCCGGAACATTGCTCTGAAGGTCATAGGAAAGGTTCTTTTCCACAAAGTTAGGATAAGCCTCCTCCAAAAGCTGTCCCAGCAGCTTCACCACGTCCAGCTGAGCCACATGCATGGAAATCTTCCCATAGTTCAGCTTTGTGAATCCGAACAGGTCCTCGATCAGTTTTTCCAGGCGCCTTGCCTTGCCGTATGCGATCTCTATGTATTTGTGCTGCATGTCCGCCGGTATCCTGGTATTGCCGGCCAGCAGTTCCAGGTATCCGATAATGGAGGTCAGCGGAGTCCTGAGATCATGGGCCACATTGGTGATCAGCTCATTCTTGGTCCTCTCCGACTCCCTCTCCTTATCCATAAGTCCCTTGATATCTTCCACCATCTTGTTCAGGTTAGCTGCCATGCTGGAAAACTCATCATCTCCGATCACATCAATGGTGGTGTTTAAATTCCCTTCGGAAATGCTCTGCACCGCATCTGAAATCTTACTGATATACCGTATATAGGGTTCCTGAAGGATCATAAATGTTACGGCAAACAGCGCCAGGCCAAAGATCACATAGACCAGCACCACAGCCACATGATAGTCCAGTACTGCCTGAATCAGGCCGTTCATCCGCCCTGATTCCTCCATGTACCTGGCGATCATGGAAACATTGGTCACCAGAAATATTTCCACCAGACAGGAAATAATGGCACTGTATATGATATTGGTAATGACCCGCGTGTGATATCGCCTGCTCATGTCACTTTTCAATTTTGTATCCTACTCCCCATACAGTGGTAATGATCTTATTCTGTCTGGTGTCTTCCTTCATCTTGCCCCTCAGGCGTCTGATATGTACCATTACCGTGTTGTTGGCTTCATATACCTTCTCATTCCAAACACGCTCAAAGATCTCATCCGTACTGAATACCTTTCCGGGATTGGATGCCAGAAGGTACAGAATATCAAATTCAATGGGAGTGAGCTTAATCTCCTCATCATCCACCACCACCTTGTGATTGTCCTTGTTGATGATCATTCCCTTGATGGTGATCTCATTATTGGTCTTGTCCTGGGCCGCGCTGTTGGGATTTAGCTGTGTATAGCGGCGCAGATGGGATTTGACCCTGGCGGTCAGCTCCAGGGGATTAAAAGGCTTCACCACATAATCGTCCGCCCCTGTTCCCAGTCCCAGTATCTTATCCAGATCCGTGGACTTGGCGCTGAGCATGATAATGGGAATATTATTGGTCTCCCTGATCTTCTTGCACATCTCAAGTCCGTTCATTCCCGGCATCATGATATCCAAAAGCACCAGATGGATGTCCTCCTTTGTAAGGATCTCCAGTCCCTTGGCAGCATTTTCCGCCTTAAACACTTTATAGCCATCGCTGACAAGATAAATTTCAATCAGATCCGCAATCTCTTTTTCATCATCTACAACCAAGATATTAATATCGGGCATGATATCCCCTCCTCTTACGTTAACTTATATGTATGCCATGCAGCGCTTATTTTATGCCGCATTGAACCTTAATACCTATTCTAACATAATACATCAAGGTTTTCCTTACTTTTTTCTTGAAATATTGTGGGAATTTCTGTTACAATGCATGGTTCTTTCCTCATATACCAAAAGCAGGATACTGTGGTATAATACCGGTATCATAAATATTTCAGTAAAGTGTACGCATTTGTGTTCGGCTGACAAAAAACCAGCCGCAAAGACAGGTGACGGGAAAACTCCGGGAGTACACGAAACTGGCAGGAGGTGGAAGCCATTAAGATCACAACATTAATGGATAATCTCATGGGCGGACGCAAGGACTTTACGGCGGAGCACGGGTTATCCCTCTACGTAGAAACAGGACATACGCGCATCCTATTTGACTTTGGAGCAGGCGCGCACACATTTGAGAATGGACATAAAATAAAAATACGGCCAGACAGGATCGATTTTGCCGTGTGCAGCCATGGACATTACGACCATGGAGGAGGGTACAGGGAATTTGTTAAAAACGGACTTCAATGCCCTTTGGTGACGGGAAAAGGATTTTTTACAGAAAAGTATGCTGTCAGCGGCATCAAGTCATCCTATCTGGGACCCGGATTTGACCAGGAGTTCCTCACGGAAAACCACATTACTCATATGGAATGCCATGGCCTTACCCCCCTTGCACCCGGCTGCTGGGTCATGGGTGATATACAGCGCACCTATGAGTTTGAGTCCGTCCCCGGCAGGTTCGTGCTCCGGGAGCAGGACGCCTGGGTACAGGACAAGTTTTGTGATGAGATCTGCCTGATCATTGAGGAACAGGGGGAGCTGGTGGTGATCGTGGGCTGCAGCCACCCGGGAATCCTGAACATCCTTACCACGGTAAAGGAACATTTTTCACAGCCCATCAAGGCGGTGATCGGGGGAACCCACCTCATGGAAGCGGACGAAGCACGGATCCGTCAGACAGTGGAGATAATGAAGGACATGGGGATCCGTCTTCTGGGATTCAACCACTGCTCCGGAGAACTCTTCAGAAACATGATGGAACAGGAGGAGACTCTCTCCACCGTGTATCTGGGGGCTGGCGACTGCCTGTTCCTGACGTAGGGATACCCTCAGTGGACAAGGAGACTGATGTTTCCTGTTATTTTAAAAGCCATTGGAAGCATAGCACAAACAGCGCTTCCAATGGCTTTTAATAGGTGTGTTACCTTAATATAGTTTTTCCAGTAATTTGTGGTTGTTTAATTCCTTTGGCGGCATGATTGCCTTTCTGTCTATTTTTGAATTTATATTCAAAGGAAATGCATCTAACTGGATCAGGCAGGTGGGGACCATGTAGTACGGGATCTCCTCTTTCATCCGTTCTTTTATGGCCTTCACATCCAGTTTCTTATCCGCGGTAAAATATCCGCAGAGGATATTGCATCCGCCCTGATCGGTAAATGCCTTCACTACCGCTTCCTTCACTTCCCCGCACTCCATGATTGCTGTCTCCACAGCGCCTGCTTCCACCCGAAATCCCCTGATCTTAAACATATTATCCATTCGACAGACATATTGAAGATTTCCGTCCGGAAGTTCCATAAGGATGTCATTGGTCTTAAAAACCCGCTCATATCCCTTTTCCCGGGTAAAGGGATTCTCTGTATAATGAGTGCGTGTCATCTCCGGCAGCCCGTAATACCCACGGCTTACCTGATTGCCTGAAAGCCATAATTCCCCGGGTTCTCCGGGACATACTGCATTTCCGTCCTCTCCCATCAGGTACCCCTTAAGGCCAGGGTTCAGCCGTCCCACAGGGTATATGGCTTTTCCTCCTCCGTCCCTGATCTCATAGTGGGCGATCATGGAACACATCTCCGAGGCGCCATAGACATTAAATATCCTAAAATGCGCCCTGCTGATATCTAGGTTGCGCACCGGCTCACTGCCTACCAGCAGGAGACGTAAGGGTATATCCTCCAGATCCATGGACAGCAGTTTCCTAGCCATATGGGGCGGAAGAAAGGTGATATTGATCCTGTGCCGCCGGTAGAACCGGGCCAGTTCCACAATATTCTTCCGGATACTTCCCGGAATAATATAATTCGCCGCCCCCACAGCCAGGGTGGAAAAAAGGTCGCTGACAGCTGCCACGAATCCAAATCCCGGAAACACCCCGAACCGTTCCTTCTCCGTTGTCTCAAACAGTTGGAGGTTATACACAGAAGCCATTACATTTTTATGCTCCAGCATGACGCCCTTTGGCCTTGAGGTGGAACCTGAGGTATAGATCAGCAGGGCCAGGCAGTCCCGCTCCGAATAATTTATCTCCGGAAGGGTAATTTCCCTGTCTATCTCCTCCCACCACCGGCCGTCTATGAGAATCCGGCAATGGCACTCCAGTATAATATTCTCACTCCTTTCCTTTGGATATGCCCTATCCAGATACACATACGCACAGCCTGCTTTCCAGATACCAATGATACTGGCTATGGTTTCCGCCGTTCTTCCCGTACTAACTGCTATAATTTCCTCTTTCTCCACATTGCTTTGTAACAGACAATGGGCAACTGAATTGGACCACCTTAAAAGTTCTTCGTAGGTGACAGTCCTCCCATCCGCATAAACGGCCGTTCTGTCAGGATACCGTTTCACCGTATCCAAAAATATCTCACAGAAGGTTTTATGCTCCATTACCTCATCCCTGTGTGTCTTTAAGTATTCAGCTCTATTTTCTTCATCAAATAATTTTTTCATCCGCAAACGCTTCCGCCATCATGGGAACTATCTCATACAGGTCTCCAACCAGGCCGTAATCAGCCACTTCAAAAATAGGAGCTCTCGAGTTCTTATTGATCGCTATAATGATATCAGAGGATTGCATTCCTGCCAAGTGCTGTATTGCTCCGGATATGCCGCATGCGACATATAGTTTCGGTTTTACCGTGGTTCCGGTCTGGCCAACCTGGTGCGAGTGGTCGATCCATCCTGCATCCACCGCTGCCCTTGATGCGCCGACCACGCCGCCCATGGCATCCGCCAACTTTTTAATTACTGCAAATCCCTCCGCATTGCCGAGGCCGCGGCCGCCGGATACGATCACATCCGCATCAGTGAGGGACACCATCTCTTTGGCGCTTTTTACAATTTCCAGAACCTGGGTTCTGATATCGGACGCTTCCAGTTTGACATCCACATTTATGATCTCGCCCTGGCGGCTGTCATCCGGTTCCAGCTTCTGCATTACGCCCGGGCGCACCGTGGACATCTGAGGACGGTGTTCCGGACAGATAATGGTGGCCATCAGGTTGCCGCCAAATGCAGGACGGGTCTGCATGATCTTCTTGTCCTGGGGATCAATGGACAATCCGGTACAGTCAGCCGTCAGGCCAGTATTAGCCTTGGCTGCGATTCTGGGGGCCAGGTCGCGGCCGATATGGGTAGCACCATAGAGTACGATTTCCGGCCGATATGTACCGATGGCATCGGTAATCACCTTTGTATAGGCATCGGTGGTAAAATTCTCAAGAAGCGGATGATCCGCCACATACACCTTATCTGCTCCGTAACGGATTAACTCCCGGGCCAGGCAGCCTACATCCTTTCCAAGCAAAACCGCACATACGTCCGTTCCGATGTCTTTAGCCAGCTTCCTTCCCTCGCCCAAAAGCTCCTTTACCACAGGAGTAATCACTCCCTGCCTCTGCTCTGCAAATATCCAAACATTTTTGTATTGACTTAAGTCCATGTTTTACCTCCTGTGTTTACTTAAATAATATGTTTTTCTTTCAGGCTGTCCATAAGCGCGGCCACCTGTTCCTTTGGGCTTCCGCCAAGCACCACGCCTGCTCCCTTTGGCTCCGGAGTAAAGGAACGGAATACTCTTGTTGGAGATGCTTTTAACCCCACCTTGTCCTGGGTAATATCCACATCATTAAAGCCCCATACGGTTATCTCTTTTTCGTAGGCTTCATAGATTCCCTTCATGGTCATATATCTTGGTTTATTCAGTTCTTTTACCGCGGTAAGAAAACACGGTGTCTCTACACGGATCACCTCATATCCGTCTTCCAGCTGCCGCTGCACAACCACCGCGCCGTTCTCCAGCCTGAAATCCTGCACATAGGTAACCTGGGGAATATCCAGCTTTTCTGATATCTGCGGTCCCACCTGGGCCGTGTCACCATCAATGGCTTGGCGTCCGCCAAAAATAATGTCATAATCTCCGATCTTTTTAATGGCCGCGGAGATGGCGTTGGACGTGGCCCATGTATCGGAACCTCCAAACTCCCTGCCGCTTAAAAGGATCGCCTCGTCCGCACCCATGGCCAGACATTCCCGCAGCATAACCTCTGCCTGGGGCGGTCCCATGGAAATGACGGTCACTGTCACGTCTTTATATGTATCTTTTAACTTCAGCGCTTCCTCCAGCGCATTGGCATCGTCCGGATTCAGTATACTCTCCACGCCGTCACGGATCAGAGTCCCTTTTACAGGGTCAATTTTCACTTCGTTTGTATTTGGAACCTGCTTTGCGCAAACTACTATCTTCATTACGTATCCTCCTCATCCTATATTTTCATTACTTTCCAAGAACATGATTTGCAATTACCACCCTCTGGATTTCCGATGTACCTTCATAAATTGCCACAAGCCTTGCATCACGGAACATGCGCTCGATGGGGTAATCCTTCATATAGCCATATCCGCCGTGAAGCTGCAGGGAACGGTACGCGATATTGTTGCACAGATCGCCGCAGTAATATTTTGCCATGGCCGCGTTCTTGGAATAGGGCTTTCCGGCGTCCTTTAATTCCGCCGCGTGGTAAACCAGCTGTCTTCCGCACTCCACCTTTGTTGCCATGTCCGCGATCTCAAACTGTGTATTCTGAAGCTTAGAGATGGGTTTGCCGAACTGTACCCTCTCTTTTACATATTTTACCGCCTCATCCAGGGCGCCCTGGGCAATTCCAAGGCCCTGGGTGGCAACGGTGATACGCCCGGAATCCAGGGTGGCCATACAGATCTTGAAGCCCTGGCCTTCGGATGCCAGAAGATTTTCCTTAGGCACGCGCACATTTTCAAAAATCAGGTCGCAGGTAGGAGAACCGTGCATACCCATCTTGTTTTCCACCGCGCCCCTGGAGAATCCCTCCCAGGCCGATTCCACGATAAAGGCGCTGATTCCCTTTACGCCTCTGGCATTTACATCCGTCTTGGCGAAAACAGTCACAAAATCGCAGCAGGGACCGTTGGTGATAAAACATTTACGCCCGTTTAAGATATAATAGTCCCCATCCTTTTCCGCCGTGGTCGTGATTGCCGCCGTGTCGGACCCGGCCCCCGGCTCCGTGATGGCAAATGCGCCGATCAGCTTTCCCTCCGCCATTCCGCGCAGATATTTCTGCTTCTGGGCTTCGTTGCCGAACATCATGAGCGATCCGCCGGATAAAGAGTTTGGCATAAGCTGTGTGGATGCGCTGGCATCTACTTTTGTAAACTCTTCCGTCACAATGGTAGCAGATACGGTATCCCCGCCGCATCCCCCGTATTCCTTTGGAATTACAATTGCGTGGAATCCACAGTCAATAATTTTCCTGCGCAGTTCTTCCGGATACTCCCCTGTCTCATCGATCTGTGCCGCCATGGGTGCAATTTCGTTTTCCGCAAACTCTCTCGCCAGTTTTCTAATCATTTCATGTTTTTTGCTGAACATTCCCATTCCTCCTGCATCATTATTTTTATTCATGCTTACTCTTTGTCCATGATTTTCTTCAGTCCACCCCAGTTTTCATTGAAAATATCGGCCGGCATCTGTTCCAGATTCTCGCTGATCAGCGGACAGAAATCCATCTGCTCCAAAATATCCTTCTGAAGGTCTACGCTGGGAGCGATCTCTGTGAGCAGCAGCCCTTCGCCGGTCAACTCAAAAACGCACCGCTCCGTCACATACATGATCTTTTTTCCCTGGGCCAGGGACGCCTCGCCGTTAAAAGAAATCTGTTCAATCTCATTAACAAATTTCCTGGAATTGCCTTCCTTTATCACCTTGATATGGCCATTGCTTATCTCATAGGCCGGACCTTCGCCCTTGTGCAGCCCTCCGGTAAAGGTAGCCGCAAACACCACCTTGCTGGCGCCCCCTGCCACGTTTAGGAAACCGCCCACGCCCAGGCCTTCACCGTTTCTCTTACTCACATTCACATTGCCGTTTGGCCCTACCTGAAGCACACCCAGTACGCCCAGATCCAGTGCGCCGCCATCGTACATATCAAACTCATCCGCCATCTCAATGGTGGCCTCCGCATTCCAGCAGCACCCGAAATCATGGCCGCTGGCCGGCACTCCGCCGATGCCTCCGGACTCGGTTGTAAGAGTAATGTATTCGCCGCAGCCTTCCTCCGCCGCAACCGAGGATACCGCCTCAGGTATGCCCACTCCCAGGTTCACAATGGCACCCTTGGTCAGCTCCATGGCCGCACGTCTGGCAATCGCCTTTCTGGCGCTCAACTTTTCAGACGGGATGGCATCCAGAGGCACCCGGATCTCCCCTGAAAATACGGGATTATAGTAAGTCTTGGAGGTCTGCCAGTGGTATTCCGGCTTGGATACAAACACATAATCCACTAATATGCCGGGTACGGTCACATCCCTCGGCTTGATGCTTCCGGCTTCCACAATATTCTCAACCTGACAGATCACGATTCCTCCGCATGCCCTGGCAGCTTCGGCCGCTGACAACTGTCCCAGCTTATATCCTTCCTTATAACAGGAAATGTTTCCCTTTGTATCTGCAACCGTGCCTCGGATCAGCGTCACATCCAGTTTGGGAAGCTTATACCAAAGCCACTCTTCCCCGCCAAGTTCCACCAGTTCCACCAGCCGTTCTGCATTTTTTGCCTTTTCGTTCATGCATCCCGCATCCACCCTGGGATCCATCATGCTCTTTAAACCAATTTTTGTGATAACCCCCGGCGTATGAGCCGCAATATGACGGCACATCACAGACATAACACCTTGTGGAAAATTATATATTTCGCCTTTGTTGTCACGGCTGAATTCCGTCATGGCAGGTCCGCACCCGTTCAGGTGGCCGCCGACCCCCCGTTTTAAGAATCCTTCATGGGCCGCGTGGGCAAGCCCCCTGTCTCCACGGTTTCCGGTAGCCGACTGCCAGTACATGGTAAGGTTCCTTGGATGCCCTGTATCCAAAAAACTCTTTTCCAATTCCACCAGCGCTTCCTCTGCAAATCCGCCTAGAGTAATACCTGTATACATAATGGTATCTCCATCCTTTATCAGCCTGCTCACTTCTTCTGAACGTATAATCTTCATAGCACTGCATCCTTTCTTCGTAATAATATGAACCTGCTCTATTTAGGAGCAATTTCGGTGCCAACCGTATCTGTCCGGCTGACGGATATAAAAAAGACAGAAATCAGGCAAGAGTTTCCGTTGTCCTGTTTCTGTCTCATAAAATTCTTCACAAAAATATACAGTCCAATTACAAAAGTGTATATTTTATATACATTTATTTTAATCCATATTTTTCCATTTTTTCATAGAAAGACCGGCGGGAGAGACCAAGTTCATTTATTGCCATGCTTTTATTTCCGTTGTTCCGTTTCAGGGAATTTTTGATCATACTCTTCTCCAATTCTTCCACTGCATCCTTTAGCTTTCGCGGACATTCGTCTCCCTGCTCATCCGGACATTCGTCCCCCCGCAGGTACTGGGGAAAATCCTTTATCTCCAGCATATTGCCGGTTTTAACGATCATTGCATATTCTATCACGTTCTGCAACTCCCTCACATTACCGGGCCAGTCATATTCCTCCAGCACACGGATGGAGCCGGGTGTGAGATCCGTACTTTCATCCCCACCGTTTCGGGTGATAAAGTAGCGGACAAGAGGCATGATATCTTCTCTGCGGCTGCGCAGGGGCGGTATATGGATCGGCACAACGTGAAGGCGGTAGTAGAGGTCGCTTCGGAATTCATTTTTCTCCACCATTTCCTCCAGATTCCGGTTGGTCGCGGCGATCACCCGCACATCCAGCTTAATGGTCTTGGTTCCGCCCACCCGTTCCAGTTCCTTTTCCTGGAGTACACGGAGGAGCTTGGACTGCATGGTCAGGCTCATATCGCCGATTTCATCCAGAAGAATGGTGCCCTTGTTGGCAAGCTCAAACTTTCCCAGCTTGCCGCCCTTTCTGGCCCCGGTAAACGCTCCCTCCTCATAGCCGAACAGCTCGCTCTCCAGAAGATTCTCAGGAATGGAAGCACAGTTTACCTTGACCATGGGCTGTTCCTTCCGATTGCTGGCACTGTGGATACACTTGGCCATTACTTCCTTACCGACACCGCTTTCCCCCTGTATCAAAATGGTACAATTGGTATTGGCTACCTTGGCAGCCAGACTCAGTGTCTTTTTCAGTTCCTTGTTCAGACTGATATAGGACTGGAATGAGATAGGAAGCTCCGATGCCTCCAGCTGTGAAGCCAGATATTGGACCATCTCTTTTGTCTTCTGGAGCTTTCTGGTCAGTTCCACTACCTGTGTCACATCCTTGAATATGGCGCAGGCTCCCACCTTCTCCTTCTTCTGATTATACAGCGGAAACGCAAGGCCCACGGAATCTATCTTCAGGGATTTGATATATTCCACCTTATTTTCTTCCTGGCTCCCGCCTTCCTCCATCACCCTTATAAGCTTTGCCTGGGGTTCAATATCATAGAGGTTTCTGCCCAACAGCTTCTCGGGCTTTACCCCCATCCGCTCGGCATAAAACCGGTTGATATAAACCACAGTACCCTTATAGTCGATGACAATGATCGCATTATCGGCATTTTCCAGGATGTCCAGTAAGATGTCCACATCCCACTCCTTAAAATATTCTGTCGTGATCAGCCTTGATTTCAGTGACATAATTGTTTTCTCCTGATGTACATCCATCTCAATATATTGTTAAATTTTTACCATCTAGTTTATAGTATACCGATTTTTTTGTGCAAATTCAACACTTTTTTCAATAAGGATGTCAAAGGGCATATAAAAACGGAAGACAAACCTGACACGTCACCCGTTCAAACTTGCCTTCCGTATTAGTAAGACTCTTTTCCCACCTTACTTTCTTCCGTTGCAGTTATACAATCCCAAACTGTGCAATCACAGCCAGACATAGGGCCACAATCAGCGGTATCACAACCGAGCATACGCCCATTGGTCGGTAACCCACGCGGTGGGGAAGCTTGGCCTGAGTCAGTTCATTGATGATGGTTCCGTTACTTGGCAGGGAATCCAGACCGCCGGAACAAATCGTTGCAATTCTATGTACCACCTCCGGATTCATGGCAAGACCGCCTGCGGACACCGGACCGATAAAACGGTCTGCCAGCGCATTGAGGGCAATGGTGAGGCCTCCGGCCGAAGAACCTGCCACACCTGCTGCAATGTTGACCGCCACTACAACCTGGAATTCTCCCGGTCCCGGAATCTTGCCCAGACCGCCGCAGATAATGGCGAATCCGCTGGTAGCTCCTACTACGGACCCGAACGCAATAACCATGGACGCGGTACAGACAGAGTTGATGGACTGCATGGCGCCCCGCTTAAATGTCTCAATCTTGGTTGCCAGTCTCCTCCAATACATGGCATAGCCCACAATAATGCCAAAGGTCGCAGCAATATAAACCGGCTGTTTGAATACATTCAGAGTTACGATCAATACGATGGAGGGGATCAGGCAGGTTATAATGTTCATTTCCTGAAAATCCTCGTCCGCCACCTTTAGCTGCACCTTGGCAATCTCAGCGCCGGTGGGCAGAAATCCTTCGTGGTTCTTCTCCACCTGTGAAATCTCCCATTTAAAATAAATACCTGCCAGGAAAATGGCGATCAGACAGCCGATAATTCCCAGTGTGGGGGCCGCCATTGCATTGGTCCCCAGGGCCTCTCCTGCAATTACGTTATTGACGGACGGAGAACCGGGCGCCATGGTGAGGGCGAGAACTCCTGCTCCCAGAATGTTGACGCCGTAAAGTCTCCACGGCACATCCAGCTCCTCGAACATTTCCTTGGCAACCGCGATCACGGTAAAAAATGCTACGAATACGCTGACTCCGCCGTACCCCAGGATAAAGGACAATGCTGCCAGTGACCACAAGGCCATAAGCTTTTCTTTTCCCGGAAACTTTCTGGCAATCCGGCCAAACTTTAATCCGATGGATTTGGCCGCTCCGCTGTCACCCATCATGGCTCCGAATATGGCTCCTGTAAACATGGTGAGGAAATATTTCTGGATAAATCCTGCCATGCCTTCCATATAGGCGCCGCTCATGCCCGTGGCAATATCCATGCCGCTGGTAATCAGTACCAGAATCGACACCAATGGTGCAACGATTACTGCCGGGATACCTTTGTAGCATGTGTAGATCAATAACGCTACCGCCAGAAGAATACCTATAATACTTACCATCTAATGAACCCCCTTGTCTTGTGAAAGTACGCAAACAGTATCCTGCGGTTTCCCGTGCGATAGAAACAAGCAATGATTCTATTTTGCCATACCATCGTTAATTATTCAACAATATAAAGAGCAAGAAAACTGCCAACTTTTCATTATCTTAAAATTTCTTTTAAAAACGTGTTTATCTGTACCCTGGTTCTGAATTTTCTTATTTCCTGTGTCTACTTATTAAACATTTTGCTTCCGTCACAGTTCCCTTTCTATACACTTTCTATACACTTTCTATTCATTTTTAAGTTCCCCTCCAAACAAAAGAAGACTGCCAGGGCAGTCTCACCTGTCCATAGCAGTCTCAAACAAACCATATTGCATTTTCCGTTAATTACATGTCGTCCCCATATCTGCCGCTATATAAGCCCCAGTTACAATGCTGGATGCATCCGATGCCAGGAATAAAGCTACCGCAGCGATCTCCCAAACCTCGCCCAGACGTTTTAACGCTGTCTTTGCCAGTATCTGCTCCTTTACTCTTGGAATTGCCAGAGGAACCGAATTGATCGCTGTGGGCACATATCCCGGGCAAATGGCGTTGGCTGTAATCCCATAACGTCCCCACTCCATTGCCTCTGTTTTAGAAAGACTAATCACACCGGATTTGGATGCACAGTAAGCCGCGATGTTCTTGGTTCCCACCAGACCGCCTGCGGAGGAAATATTGATCACCCTTCCCTTGATCTCCTTTTCGATCATAACCTTGGCAGCCTCTGCTCCACAGATAAATACGCCCTTTAAATCCGTATCCACTACCTCATCCCACTCATCATCGGACATCTCCACAATTCGTTTAGTGATGCCGATGCCTGCATTACATACCATAATGTCCAGCTTTCCAAAGGTTTCCACGGTTTTGGCTACCATGGCCTGTACTTCCTGGCGGTTTCGTACATCCGCTTTAAAGGGTATGGTGGTTCCACCCATAACATTGATCTCATCGGAAATCTTCTTACAGTCTTCCTCATCCAGACCATTGATCACAACCTTAGCCCCATAAGCGCAGAACGCCACCGCCATACCATACCCCAGCCCGGTGGTGCTTCCCGTGATGACTGCAACCTTTCCTGTCAGATCAAATATCGGAATGTCAAATGGTGTGTTCTTCATTTCAATCATAATCATATCTCCTTTTTTATCAAGTTATTATTATTGCATTCGTTATTCAGCAGCCTATTCTGCCAGTCCTGCTTCTTTATCCAGCTCCCGTGTCCTTTTCTCCGGTTCTTCCTTTTTTCATTCTGTGATGCAGTATTTGCTGACGCCGGCTGCTGAGATACAGAGTTCGGTGATCCGGGATTCAGGAAAACCGACAGCCTTGGACCGAGAAACCGCCCTATGTACCTGGCAAACCATCCAATCATAAAAGCGGATACTAAAGTGCCTTCCCTTACCCCCTCCACTCTCCCCAGAAACGCCAGGGAAATAATCAGGGCCAGCACCACCATGGAACTGTCAAATATAATCTTGCATATGCCGAAATCCAGTTTGGTAATCTTCTGGATACACACTGCAACACCCTCTCCGGGCAGCATGCCGAAATCAGACATGACTACACCGCAAACACCGGCCGCCAGTACAAAACAGCCGAATATCAGGTACAGCATCCTGAATACATAGCTTTGCGGGACAAACCCTCCAAACAGCACACCGGTAAAATCAATCAGCACCGCAAACACAGAGCTTAGGATAAACTGCGTCAAGAACTTACGAAGCGTGTATTCTTTTTTCAAAACCAGCTTCTGGATCACATAGAGGATCACATTGAGGTACATGGTGCATGTTCCCAGAGATTGTCCCACCACAAAGGAAAATGCATACGGCGCGGATGTAATAGGAGAAATCCCCAGGTTACATACCTTTACTACCGTTATACCGGCTGCATAGACAAAGGAGCCTGCAAGGCATACGGCAATCTTTTTAAACAGATTTTTTTCCATCTGATACCCCCTCAAATTTCAATTCGCACGTGAGGGATTGCTCCCCTGCAGAATATTACTAGCAATTTTAGTGCCAACTAATTTCACGCTGGCTCTTTTGCTACCCTTTTGCCGTTTTGTTTGCCGTTTCGTATGTCATTTCGTATGTCATTTCCAGGTCACATCCAATTTCTTTCTGGGCGCGCTCCTAAGGTATGCCACTGCCGGATATCCCATGGCTATGGAGCACACCAGCACCTCATCTTCCTCAATGCCGAGTTCCTGTCTAAGTTCGGCGTTCTCCTTTACCGCATCCGCGAAAAAACCGTTGACGCAGGAGCCAATCTCCATGGTTTCCCCCAATAGCTGAATATAAGCAGCCGCCAGACAACCATCCTTATTAACATTAAATCCTCTTTTCCGGTTTCCGACAACCAGTACCAGCCAGGGAGCGTTATAGAATAACACGTCATTTCCCTTCTGACTTTCCTTATAGATCCGGTTGTAGGCCGGTCCGTAAAATCCCTGGCTCTGGGACAGAAGCCCCAGCGTCTGCGCAGCCATGCCGGTGACCTTTCTCAGGTTATACCTCACGGCCACATACCGAAGTGCCTGCCTGTTTCCGCCCGTTCCCGCATATCTGGCTCCGTCCAGTACGGCTTCGATCTCCTCCTTAGAAGGCGCCTCAATCCGGTAGGATCGCACACTCCTGCGAAAGATCATCCTGTTTTTCAACCCTTCCTTAGATGCAAGTTCCTTAGCCGAAGTCATTTCCACAGACTGCTCGTTGTCATACAGGTCAACGCCTATGGCGTGCCCCGGACACACAGCCAGGCAGTGACCGCATGTAATACAGCGTTTTTCACCGCCGAAAACAGCCTTCTCCTCTTCCATCTTAATACAGCTTAGCGAACAGACATCCCTGCATCTGCCGCATCCGATGCAGGCTTTACGATTGATATGTATCATACAGTTTACCCCTTTCTTTTATCTGAAAGCAGACATTGGTATCCATATTATGATATCCGCAAATTCCATGCCAGCCTTTTATCACATTCCGCCATTCAAATATGTATAC
>Ga0192277_1028_pt1 | contig 36526 bp, 31 predicted proteins | sample Koala_Koa24_J3_FD_131302 | JGI IMG/M metagenome (GOLD analysis project Ga0192277, IMG submission 131302) | Enriched cells from koala feces incubated with labeled cellulose particles, San Francisco Zoo, California, United States - Koala_Koa2-4_J3 ...
TGCGCGATTAGCTCAGTTGGTAGAGCGCCTGACTCTTAATCAGGGTGTCCAGGGTTCGAGCCCCTGATCGCGCACTGAAAGCACTGTTTTCGATGACCATGAGTATCGGGGGCGGTGTTTTTTTCATGTCATTTATCTTCCATGCTGCACAAATGAGAAACCTCATCCGCCAAAGTGATATATTCTGTCAAAAATTCAAACACACTTCGTTCGATTTTTTACCATATAAAAAACATAATTGTAAAATAAAATCTGCGTGTATCTAAGTGTGTTATATCTATCGCAGTTAGTCAACGAAAGCAATGAAAAAGAAAGGAGTACAAACCAATGAAAAAACGCATTGCCATTGTAATGGCGGCAATCATCGCGTTATCTTCCCTCCCGGCAGGAAGTCTCCTCGCCGCAGAAGATAGCGTCATCCTCTCTGATGACACAGGCACGGATAACAATACCAGTCTGGATGATGAAGTCAGTTCGGGTGACACGGATCAGACAGAGAGCGACAGCACAGATCTGGTAGAAAGTATCAGTACTGTGGATGACGCGGATCAGGCAGCAAGTGTCAGTATCGGAGATGGCTTCGGCATGGGCGGTAATACCGGCATGGAAAATGGCGGCGACATGGGCGGAAGCAATTCCAGTTCTTCCAGCACTTCCTATTCCGCTGTACTGATCGTAACGGATACGCAGACGTTGTCTGGCGCTGCCTATACGAGTTCTTCCTCCGATGAGAGTATCATTCTCGTTTCGGACGGAGGCTATCTGACCCTGACAGGTGCTACCCTCACAAAGACCTCCGGCGACAGCAGCAACACAGAAAACTCTGAATTCTACGGCGTGAATGCCGGCGTACTGGTCCTTGAGGGATCCACTGCATATATTTCAGGCGCAACCATTTCCACATCGGCAACTGGCAGCAACGCTGTCTTTGCGACTGGAACGGATGCAAAAATCTATATCAGCGATTCCACCATTACCACCACTGGCAGCAGTTCGGCCAGAGGCCTGGACGCGACCTACGGAGGCTATATCAATGCGTCAAATGTAGTTATCGTGACCTCTGGCGGCTCATGCGCGGCAGTCGCAACGGACAGAGGCGGCGGCACCGTGATTGCGACCGGCTCCAGCCTGGAGACAAACGGCTCCGGTTCCCCGGTCATCTATACCACCGGCGATATCACCGTTTCAGATTCAACCGGCACCGCCACGGCTGCGCAGCTGGTAGTCGTGGAAGGAAAGAATACCGCCACCGTAACCGACAGTACGCTTTACGCGACCGGAGCCGGCAACCGCGGAACAACAGACGTCTGCGGGGTGATGATTTATCAGTCGCAGTCCGGCGACGCGGAAGAAGGAACTGGTACGTTTACAGCCTCCGGCTCTACCCTGACAATTCTCTCCAGCTCATCCTATTATACAACGGCTCCCATGTTTTTTGTCACAAATACGGATGCGGTGATTAACCTGACCAATACAACGCTTTCTTATGGCAGCGGAATCCTGCTGGATGCAGAAGGCACCTCAGAATGGGGCACAAGCGGCTCCAACGGCGGCAATGTCACGTTCAATGCGACAAGCCAGATCCTGGACGGCGATATTGTCCTGGACGCGCTCTCCTCTCTGGTTCTGAATCTGACCGAATCTTCTGCTTATACAGGAACCATAAATGGAGCAAATACCGCCTCAAGTGTAACGCTCACACTTGACGCAACTTCTTCTATTACATTGACTGGTGATTCTTATGTGACTTCTCTGACCGACGCTGACACTACCTACAGCAACATCAACCTGAACGGTTATACCCTGTATGTAAACGGCACAGCGCTTGAAATCACCTCAGATGCCGATTCTACTTCCGATGGAACCCTGGCATTGGGGAACGACGGGAACTGGTATTACTATGTAAATGGCGAAATCGACACCACCTTTACCGGCATTGCTTCCTACAACAGCGGACTTTTCTTTGTCGTTGAAGGCGCCGTAGCCCAGGATGCAAACGGTCTGAATTTATACAATGATGTATGGTACTATCTGGCATGCGGACAGGTGCAGACCCAATACACCGGACTGGTGCAATACGATGACGCCTGGTTCTTCATCACAGAGGGAATTCTGGATACTTCAAAAAATGGTCTGGTTCCATATGATGATGCAACCTTCCTCATAGCAGACGGACAGCTGCTGACCTCCTATAACGGCTTGTGGCAAAACGCTTCCTCGATCAGCGGAGATGACCTGTGGTATTTCATCGCGGCCGGCAAGGTGCAGGCAGTCTCACAGGTCGTCATGTATGACAATGAATGGTTTGTCGTAGAAGATGGGGTGCTCGCCTCTGACTATAACGGCACCATTGAGTATGATGGAGCTACCTTTACCGTCGTGGCCGGACAGCTTTACGCTTAACCGCTTTTCTTTCCCCGCGTCCGGTTACCAGCCCTGCGCAATCGAGCAGGGAGATTTTCTCCCTACTCGCCGCGCGGGGCGCATCCAGCGTCAGCTGGAAAACTTCGATGTGCGCCCCTGCGCATCAAAAATGCGCCTGGTAACCGGCGCATTTTTTCCCATTCTATTCTGTCTGGCCAGATCCGGCCAATTGAAATCAAGCTTCTTACTTTACTCCCCGCAGCATAAACATTGGCCTGGAACCATAGTTCAGCTTCTCGGTCTCATCCCAGACCTTTTCCCCGATCTCTTCATCCGTATAGATCAGTTTAAATCCGGCACGGCGGAGCAGCTCGATATCCGTCTCCGGGCGTTTGCAGCGGCTTAATATCAGCTTTCGCGAGATATCTTCCATTTTGTCGCTCTCCGAGTACGATTCAAAATCTTTTATCTGAGCGTCCTTTACTCGTTTTCGATCTGCCTCAAAAGAAACCGCCTTTTCGTCATCAAAAAGGTAATTATACCATCCGGCGTCAAAATTCAGCAAAACACCGCCTTTTTTCAGAACACGGTGCCATTCCCGGTAAGCGTCTCCCGGGCGTTCCAGATTCCAGGTGAGGTTCCTGGTAACCACCGCGTCAAAGCTTGCGTCGTCGAACTCCAGAGCCTGCGCGTCCATCTGAAAAAACTCAATCTTTTGCGCAACATCTCCCGCGTTTCTCTTCGCCTCCTCCAGCATATTCCACGTATAATCCACCGCAGTCATCTGATATCCCCGTTTTGCCAGGCCAATCGCGAAAAAGCCTGGGCCGGTTCCAATATCCAAAACCCGGTTCCCCGGAATTCCCTTCAGATATTGCTGCAGCACGTCCATCCAGTTGCGCTCGTTCTCATGCTCCATTTCAAAGCGGACTTCCTCGGAATAGCTTTGGGCGCGTTTTGACCAGTATTCCTCAATCTCCCAAAGCATCGTCTGATTCTCTTTTCGCGCTGTGGCATTCATAGCATTACTCCTGTTCTCATCCGTTTTCTCAGTCAGACAAGAGTATATCTCAGACCGAACCCCGGCACAAGCCCCACCGGGGGTTATATTTTTGTAACAGTTCAACCGAAGCGAAGCGTAGACCTGTGGCCTGCTGTGCTGAATAGTTACATACTTACAATATAATAGAATCCCGCAAAAAAGCCTGTGGATACCGCGGACGATACCCACAGGCCGCATGCCTGATCTGAAAAATGCTTTCACATCGCTGCCAAATGAATCGCCGCTTGCAATTCATCCAGCCAAATCCGTTTTCGATTAATACAGCTGTCCGCTCACAACCGTAAACGTAGCTCCATCGTACTCAATCGTTCCGTTATAGCTCGTATCCAGAATGCCGTTTTCGACAACAAAGAATGCTCCGTCATATTCCACTACCTGGGATACCGCCTGCACCTTGCCAGCCGCGATAAAATACCACTGGTCATTGCCGCCGATGGTCGAGGAGTTCAGCCACAGACCATTGTAATCCAGAAGGAAACGTCCTTCCGCTGCCAGGAACTGTGCGTTGTCATAATCTACAAGGCCATTCTTCGTGGTATCCAGAACACCGTTCACGATGTAGAACCATTCTCCATCATACTCCGCCGCGCCGGTCCACTGGGTCTGAATCTGTCCATTCGACAGGAAATACCAGGTCTCATCATAGAGCTGCAGGCCGTTTGCCTCGCTGCAAAGCACACCGTTGGCTACGAAGAAAGAACCGCCATTATACTCAACGATTCCGCTGAATGAAGTATCGGCTGCGCCGTTCTTATAATAATACCAGATACCGTCTGTACCAAGAACAAGCGTACCGTCTGTATCTGTGCTTGTATCTGTAGAATCTACTGGAAGAAGTGCATTATAAGCTGCCTGCGCTGCGGTCAGTGCTGCTACCGCATTCGTATATGCCGCCTGCGCCTCGCTCAGAGCGTCCGCATCAGATTCATACTGCTCAACCGCTGCTGCGTAAGCTGCCTGCGCTGCGGTCAGATCCGCTGCCGCTTCGCTTACTGCCTCAGCATAAGCTGCATATTCTTCTTCGGTAAGTGCAGCAATTGCAGCGTCATATGCGCTCTGTGCTTCCTTTGTCGCCGCCTGCGCTTCCTGATATGCAGTCTCAGCTGCCGCTGTCGCTGCTACCGCTGCATCATAAAGCTCCTGAGCGCTCTCCGCCTCTGCCGTAGCCTTTTCCAGATCTTCTTCCGCCTCAGCAAGTGCTTCCGAAAGGGCAAGCATAGAACTATAAGTCTCCTGAGCTGCAGTAAGCGCATCTACTGCAGCAACCGCTGCTGTTCCTGCTTTTTCCGCAGCAGCCGCTGCTGTTTCATAATCCTCTTTAAGATCATTCGCGAGCGTAGCAGCATTTGTCGCAATTGTTTTCGCTTCCGCTAGTGTCGCTTCCGCCTTATCATATGCAGCCTTTGCTTTTGCATACTCCTCATCCTCTTCTGTCAGAGCTTCTAACGCATCTTTCGCCGCTTCATATAACGTTTTTGCACTTTCATATGTCGCAGTTGCGGTTGTATAGGCATCATATGCATCCTGATACTCAGCATAAGCTTCCGACTCTAGATCTGCCGCTGCTGCGGAAGCAGCAACTGCCACATCTGCTTCCGACTGAGCCGTCGCAACAGCCTCTGCCGCTGCCGCCAACGTCTCATCCGTCACGCCCGCTGTTTCACAAGCTTCCTCTGCTGCCGTAACAGCTGCTTCTGCCTCACTCTGCGCCGTCTGCGCATCCGCAAGCTCCGACTCCAGTGCTGTTTCATTCGCTGTCACGGTAGTAAGAGCCGCTTCTGCTGCCGCCTCCGCTTCTTCCGCCTCACGCAATGTGGTTGCTGCGTTTGAACCCAGTGTGCTCTCCGCTGCTTCCAGTGCAGTCTCTGCCGCTGTCACATCTGCTGCCGCGCTTGTCACTGCCGCGCTGGAAACTGCTACTTCACTCTCCGCTGTGGTCACTGCCGCCGCCGCTGCGGATACAGCATCCTGCTCATCGATTACTGCCGCCGCTGCCGCTTACAATTAAGTCTGCGATGCAGTTGTTACCGGTTCCCTTACGGTGGATGGTTCTGATTGAAATTAGCTCTGCAGTTGTGTCAGCTTCCGTTTCGGTTTCTGTTTCTGATTGCATTTCTGTTTCAGTTTCTGTGACTTCTGTCCCTGTCGTAGTCTCCGTGCTGCTCTCATCCGCTGCATAGACGCAGGGAGCCGCCGCCATGGTCAGGCTGAGTGCTACAGCCAGAATCCCGGCTTTTTTACGTAAGTTCTTTTTGCTCATAACCTTACCTCTCCTTTTCGTACATGAATAAGAAAACATATTTTTCATCAAGCACTTCGATATTGATTCTAACACATTCTACTACAAATTGGAAGTGTCAATGCCTGTCATCTCCAGTATTTTTGATTATGGTGTGAAAATTCTGAATTTTCTGATTTTGTCTTTGAAATACAGATTTCTCATCTGTCAACCTTTTTTCGACAGGATTTGACGCTTTTTTTCATTTTATCAAAATCCACAAAACGAACGTTCTCGTGGGAAAAATATGTAAACCAACTCCTTTCCACACCCAAAAATGTGGATAATGTGGATAACTCAGTGTATAAGTCCATTTTCGCGCATTTTTTTATCCACCGGGATGTGCATAAATCGGGGATAACCTTTTGATGCCCCTGCTTTTTGCCCTCCGAATCTGCCGCAAATTTTGTGCAGGTTTACTTTCCTTTTTTCCATATTTCGCATCACATGACAATTTGTGGCGTCTTATTTATCTGTCTTTTTCTTCTGTTTTCTGATATTTTTCCAACCGGTATTCCCAATTTCCATTTCGCATATACATCACTTTTTCCAGGCATCTGCTCCGTGCGAATACATGCCGCACGACAAGGCCAATTCCCCCATATACAGCGAACAGCCAAACATCCGCGAGGACATTTGGCTGTTATTCGTCATTACAAATCCGTATTCAGATATGAAATAAATCGATTCCCGGCCGCTTCAAACAGCGCCAGGCTGTCGTTTGGTCCGTAGTAGTAGGTCTCCTCCTCACCCGGATTGAGCAAAATGAGGTTGCCGTAATCGTCGTAACCCGTAATGATAACACTGCCGGTCTCGGTAGCGGCGATGACTGCCTTACCTTCGCTGACAAAATAAAGTACCTGGTCAAGCGAACAGCCGGTCAGGTCGACAACATCTTTTTGCAGGCTCTGCTCCAGTATATCGACATCCATAATACCCGTCTTAATAATATCGGGAATCTTATCCAGGCTGATGGTAACCTCATCCTGTGTGTTTCCGCGCTCCCAGACATATTCTTTTTCAGCATTGATGACTACGCCAACCATCTCGTCCGCGCGGAGAATCGCCTCCACCGCAGTCGGCCAGGCGCTGTCCAGACTACCACCCGCGTATACATAGTAAAGCTTTTCCTTTTCCGTATTCGGCGATATTTCTACGGTCATCCCGCCGCTCTCCGAGGCGAATTTTCCATTGATTACCTGTGGATTCGTGTCTGTGATCGTAGTTCCAACACGCAGAAGAATCTCCGTCTGTTTGATATCATCGGTCTGCGTCGCAATGCCGTAATCGACGCTGTCCTCCGTGTCTGTGCTGACAATGGTATCCGAAGTCGTTTCCACATATTCTCCATCCGCAATCGTCACACGGGTAAGCATCAGCAGGCTGTTCGACTGAGTCACTTCCGTCACATAAGCGCCGCTCGGCGTATATTTTTTGATCGTCTCCCCACTGCCGCTCGTGATGACAAGCATATACATAGGGAATACTTCCGAGCCTTCGCTGGAGCTGTCGATATCCGCAAGCATGGCAGTCCCGTAGACCAGATTTTCTTCCATATAGCAGAGCGGCCGGATACGCTCACTGTCGCTGCAGGTGACTTCCCAGGTCTCTCCGGTCTCAAAATCAATCGTATAGAGCGTCTGGGAATCGTAACGCTCTCCCTCAGAAAGCCAGCTGAAATAACGGTTCGATTCCGAGCTGGCGTAGCATCCGGTGTTAACACCGGTAATCACGCCCTCATACTCGCCGGTCGCCATATCAATCCGATAGACAATATTTTCCAGCAAAATATAGCAGTCCTGGCCGTCGTCCGTCAGGTAAACAAGGTCGTCAATATCCAGCTTCAGGCTGTCGTACGCCTCCATTGTGCGCACAAACAGCAGCTCTTCCGAAGTAGTAGAGGATGCCTCGTAGTGGTAAATTGCGACGCCGTTTTCTCCTTCATGGCCGCCGCGGTTCATGTAGCCGGATACGACATACCAGACATCACCATTTTCATCCACACTCAATATTTTGATATTGTTCTGATCATAGGAATCGCGGTAATCCACATCCTCCTCTTCCGGGAATCCAAACACGCGCGTCAGCTTTCCGCCATTAATCACATACGTCCACAGTTCATTCTCCTGTACAAAGGCCACGATGCTTTTATCCTCGTCAAATGCGTACTCCACGTCACTGTCCGTGATGCCCAGGTTGATACCGCCTGATTCCAGGACGGTACTTTCTGTGTTAAAAATCTGGTCTGTTGTCCTGGTAAAATCCAGCAGATAGACACGCGTATCCGTATAGCGCAAACGGTAAAATTCGCGGACATTGTATGTGACCGTCACTCCCTCGTCATCCACAGCAGATATGCGGTAATTCAGCACAAAAGAAGCTGTCGTGCCATTGATATCGACCAGACTCGGCGTGGGCTTGTAGGCTATCTGCGGGTTGAGAGACCCCCACATCAGCTGATCCACCGTGTCATGAATGTCCATCGACGCAAGCGTCTGGCTCGTACCGGTCGTATCATCCGGCTCCACCACAACGCCCAGCGAATCCTGATCGGTCTTATTGACGCATTTTGCGTAAAATCCGGTCACAAAATCAAGATATTCATCCAGGTGCAGGCCGTCCTCCAGAAGCAGTCTGGTATAAAAATAAATCTCCCGCCCTCCGGCGGAAACCTGAATTTTCAGAATATATTCCTGATTCAGCAGCATCTGGTTCTGAATGGTCAGAGTTGCTTCCAGACACCCATCGTCATTCGTCGTCAGGTTCAGCACGCTTGTGTTCTCCAGCGACTCACTCCCATCCAGCGTCAGCACTTCATAGGAAAGACTCTCTACATTCGAATCAAACGGATCGATCAGGATGTCAAGCTCATGGCTTGCGTCAAGTATCGTCACGGTATCACGAATATAGTTTACATCCATCTCATAGGCATAGCCGTGCAGACAATTGTAGCTGACCCCATCATCCTGCATATAAACCAGCGGAAAGGTCGCGCTGGCCATCGCCTCTGATGTATTCGGCGTCGCCTGGTTCAGCACCCGCGCAAAGACATACACCGCTATGACAAACACGAGCAGCAGAACCACGACATGAATCACCAGGTTTCGTACCGTCTTCAGTATATTTTGCATAAGTAATTCTCCTGTTTTCTTCCGGTATTACTCTTTATTCTTCATTAGTATACTATCCGGAAACGGATTGAACAAGTCTTTTTTGCCCGTACAGATAAATGGTTTTTCAGCTGTATTTGGGCCGCCATTAACATTTATCCCGGCAGAAACGGTAGCGTCCGCGCCTGCGGTGCATCTCCTGCAGCACCATCACCCGAATCAGATCTTCCAGCGGCACACACACATTGTCCGCCCCTTCTTCCGCAATTTCATTTTCTTTTGAACTCACGATCGCGCTTTTGGCAGAATCCGGGCGGCGATCCGCATCTTCAGCCCCTTTTCCTGTGATCCCTTGCTCCCGTGCTGCCGCCACAATTTTTTTCTGCACGGTATAAACGGTCGTAAAATCCGGGTACTCGTCAAACATGGCACTCCCTTCGTATTCCATCCGGTCGCACTCCTCCTCAATGAGCGGAAGTAATTCCTTCGCCGTATTCGGATACATGGACTGCAGCATCCGGAAATCCCGCTCTGTCTGCATTTCATCCGTCGGATTTGAAAAATCCACTGGTATAATCGACGAGAATTCCGTCTGACCATGCTTCTCTTCTATCGATTTATTCCCTGCAGATTCCTTTTGCTCGAATTTCTTCTCCTCCGGTTCTTTTTCCACGGATTTCTGTCCCTCAGATTCAATTTCTTCCGCGCACAGGAAAGGTTCCCGGTGTGATGACAGCGGCATTTCCCCCGGTTTTTTGAATGCGTTTCTTCTATTATTAATATAGCCCATAGATGCCTCTGGATTCTTTTTCTCTATCATATGCGCCAAAGCCTGCCGGAGTACCAGGAAACATCGGCCAGCTTTTCATTCTTTTCGATGCTATTCTAAATAGATACAAAAGCTGTACAAATCCAGAAAACTGCGGTATACTTGCACCGACCGCAGCTTTCTCGAATAGAATCGCAGCCAAATCGGCAAACCGAAAAACATTCCGGCGAAATCCGGCAGCAGATGTCCGGCTCGCCGTACACTGTTAAATGAAAGGATTACAAAATGGCAAAACAAAAGGAAATCAAAACAAATGCCATGCGGATCCTCGACCGCATGAAAATTCCATATACATTCCAGACCTACGAGTGCGAAGAGTTTATTGACGGCCAGCACGCCGCCGACCTGCTCGGTCTCCCGCACGAAATCGTTTTTAAAACGCTCGTCACCGTCAGCCCCGAACGCGCGTATTTTGTGTTCGCCCTTCCGATTGATGCGGAGCTTGACCTGAAAAAAGCTGCCAAAGCCGCAGGGTGCAAATCTCTGGCAATGATCCATGTCAAAGACATTCAGGGCGTCACCGGCTACATCCGCGGCGGCTGCACCGCAATCGGCATGAAAAAGAACTATCCGGTTTTTATGGACGAAAGTGCGCTTCTTTATGAAAAAATCGCCGTCAGCGGCGGAAAAATCGGCCTGCAGCTTACGCTCACACCTCAGGATTATGAGAAAGCGTGCCGGGCGGTGTTCTGTGATCTGACGCGATAGATAAAACAAAGGAGGAGCATTATGCTACTGTTTCTGCAAATTCTATTCACCATGTTTATCGCCGAGATGGGCGATAAGACACAGCTTCTGATGATCGCCATGACCTCCCGTTATAAGCTTCGGGATATCATCATCGGCTCCGGCGCCTCAATTCTGGCGCTGAACGCGATTGCAGTCGGTTTGGGCGCGTTGATCAGTCAGTTTATCCCTACCTGGCTGATCAAAATCGTCGCCGCCCTCGCTTTCTTCTATTTTGCATGGACGACACTATGTAAGGTGGAAGACGGCGAAGAAGAGAATGTAAAGGAATCCAAATTCCCGCCGATTCTGACCGTCTTCGGCACCTTTTTCATCGCGGAGCTGGGAGACAAAACACAGCTGACCGCCATCACCTTCGCCGCAAATGAAGGTGTAAACAATGCCATCCTGGTCTGGCTGGCCTGCTCCATTGGCCTGTTTGCCGCGGATCTGATCGGTATGCTGGTCGGTCATCTGATCGAAAGCAAAATGCCGGCCGGTTTTCTGGATAAGCTGGCGTTCGTGATCTTTGCGGTCTTCGGATTTACTACTATGAAGGACGGTGTCTGTCTTCTGACGGCAGGGTGGATTTCCTGGGTCATCGCCGGATGCGCAGCCGCGCTGTTCGCGGTGCTTTGCGTCTGTACATGGAAAAAGCATCAGAAGGTCTGTCAGGGCTGATATTCGAAGCAGCCCTGTGCATAAAAAACACTGGAGATATCATCGTATGTCTCCAGTGTTTTTCTATATGAATGTATGTCGAAAAGTATTCGTCAGCTTTACGATTCACGTACCCATCTGAGATATTCTCGAATATTCTGCTCATATCCATTCTCAGATGGCTCGTAAAATTTCCGGTCTTTGAGAGAATCCGGCAGGTACTGCTGCCTTGAAAAATGCTTTGGGCAGTCATGTGCGTACTCATACCCAACTCCATGCCCCAGCTTCGCCGCACCCTTGTAATGCGAATCCTGCAAATGCGGCGGGACGGCCGCAGGCGTCTGTTTTACTGCCTCCAGTGCGTCAAAGATCGCATTCGTCGCGGAATTACTCTTGGGCGCGCAGGCAATGTAGATCGCCGCCTGTGCCAGAATCAGCTGCGCCTCCGGCATCCCGACCCGTTCCACTGCCTGAGAAGCAGCCACCGCCACCTGCAAGGCCTGCGGGTCGGCGTTTCCGACATCCTCTGACGCGCAGATCATGATCCGCCGCGCGATAAACGTCACGCTCTCGCCCGCGTACAGCATCCGCGCCAGATAGTAAACCGCCGCGTCCGGATCGGAGCCGCGCATGCTTTTGATAAAGGCTGAGATAACGTCATAATGCGCATCCCCATCCTTGTCATAGCGAACCACCCGCTTCTGAATACATTCTGAGGCGACCTCCAGCGTAATGTGAATTTTCCCGTCCTCAGCCGGCGAAGTTGTGAGAACACCCAGTTCTACCGCGTTGAGCGCCCGCCGGGCATCCCCATCCGCGATATCCGCCAGAAATTCCTCCGCGTCCGCGTCAATCTCGGCATTGTACGCCCCCATGCCGCGCTCTTCGTCATAGACCGCACGGTGAATCAGGGCGCGGATGTCTTTTTTTTCCAACGGTTTCAATTCAAAAATTACAGAGCGGGAAAGGAGCGCGCCATTTACCTCAAAATAAGGATTCTCTGTCGTCGCGCCGATCAGAATCAGCGTCCCGTCCTCTACAAACGGAAGCAGATAATCCTGCTGCCCCTTGTTAAACCGATGAATCTCATCCACAAAGAGGATTGTTCGTTTCCCATACATGCCAAGGGAATCCTTCGCTTTCTTCACGACCTCCTCCATGTCCTTTTTCCCGGCCACGGTCGCATTGATCTGCGTAAACTCCGCCTGCGTCGTGTTGGCAATCACCTTCGCAATCGTCGTCTTGCCTGTCCCCGGCGGCCCATAAAGAATCAGGGAACTCAGCTTGTCCGCCTGTATCGCACGATACAGCATCTTATCTTTTCCTATAATATGCTGCTGTCCGACGATCTCATCCAGTGTCCGCGGGCGAATCCGCGACGCCAGCGGAGCATCCTCCTGCATTGTTTTTGTTCTTGCGTATTCAAATAGATCCATTACAGTCTTCTTTCTACTTCAATTCAGTCTCTATTCCCATGAAAGCTTCAGCTTCCGGCCATTCGCCGCACAATCTGAAAGATACAGATTAATCAGTGTCTGATAGGGGATACCGGATGTTTCTGACTGTCCTTTAAAATATTTTATTGTACTTTCGTCTATATTAATCGTAATCTGCCGTTTTAAACGATTCGAGTAAGGATTTTTCCGTGGATTTAATTTCTCAATATCATACTCGTCTTTCATATGACTACCTCCCATTCCATTTTAAATATATCTGTTTCTCTTTTGCAGTTGCTTTTCTTGCAGAAATAATCCGTATTACATCATTCTCCCGATAACAATGACTGACGATACAAGTCTTCTCTCTTTCATCATTCCCAATGATCAGGAAGCGTTCCTCCTCTTTGGAATGCTCTGGATCATCGAACAAAATCGCCTCGTCATCATAAAAAATTTCCCGCGCATTTTCAAAGGATATTCCATGTTTTTTTATATTAATCTGGTTTTTATTTTTATCCCATTCGAATTTTATCATTACTACGCCTATATTATAATTATATTATAATTATCCGTCAATCCCCAAATATATATTGTTCTACCAAAAGACTGTTACAGGTCACACCACAGCTAAATTAGCTTTATTTCAGCCACTACAGGTGTGAGCAGTAACAAAAAACCTCCATAACTCACTCCAAAATCAGTTCATCCACCGTCACAAATACATACCCCTGCTCCGTCAGCGCGTCCACAATCAAAAGCGCTGCATCTACTGAGGATTCATAATAATCATGCAATAAAATAATGTCGTCCGGCTCGACCGTTTCGAGTACCCGCCGCACAACATCACCCATATTACACGTCGTCCAGTCCAGCGGATCCACATCCCAAAGCACCGGAATCATTTCAAAGGAACACTCCAGATCCTTTCGCCACGAACCAAACGGCGGACGCACGTATTCTGTATCCTTGCCGATAATTTCTTTTACCAGGGCGCTGGTCTTCTCTACCTGCTCACAGGCCTCTTCCACACTCAAATCCGTGATTTTCACATGGTCATAGGTATGATTTCCAATCAGGTGCCCCTCCTGATCCATTCGGGCAATGATCTCCTCATTGCCAGGAATGTTCTCACCGATCACAAAAAACGTTGCCTGTACGCCGCGCTCGGCCAGACCATCCAGCAGCTTCACTGTATAAACCGGATGCGGGCCATCGTCAAAGGTCAGCGCCACACGCCTGTTTTCGTCCCATTCCGTTTCATTTTCCCATTCTGTTTCCGTTGTTCGAGCAGTTTCAATTTCCCACGCCGTCTCTGTTTCTGTTTCTTTTGTCTCTGGCGTCGCGTCCACTGCTACTGCTGCATCTTTTTCTTCCACTTCCAGAGCCACATCTGTTGGCGCTACCGTTCCCGGAGTCACATCTGCTGTAGACGTTCCTTCCAGGGGAACATCCATCTGAATACCTTCCACTCCCGAAACCGCATCCGCGACTTCGGGAGCTTTCTCCGCCACATCCTCCCGCGGCAGACTCCTGTATATACAAATCAGCAAAACAACCGCTGTCATGCAGGAAAAAACAATCATCGGAAAATTCTTTTTCATCCTGTCCCGCCCTGTTTTCCGTCTATTTACTATATGAAGCAATTCACAGAAAAATACGGGTGCGGGACATACAGTATTATTTTTTCAGCAGCACCTTCCGGAAGTTTTTCTTTCCGCGCTTCAGCACCAGGCCATCCGCAAACTTTTCTCCGGCCACTACGGCTTTGACATCTGTCACCTTCTCGCCGTCCACCGTCACGCCGCCCTGCTCGATCGCGCGGCGTCCTTCGGAGCGGGACGGTACCAGCCCGGCTTTTAAGAGCAGAGAAATCAGTTCAATCGCACCATTTTCATCCAGATCCGCTTCCGTAATCTCAGCGGTCGGCATATCCGCAGCGTTTCCGCCCCCGGCAAACAGCGCACGCGCGCCTTCCTGTGCCTTCTTTGCTTCTTCCTCGCCGTGAACCAGAGCCGTCAGCTCGTATGCCAGAATTTCCTTCGCCGTATTGAGCTGGCTGCCTTCCCATTTGTCCATCTCGTTGATCTGCTCCAGCGGCAGGAAGGTCAGCATCCGCAGGCATTTCAACACGTCTGCGTCCGCCACGTTTCTCCAGTACTGGTAAAAATCAAACGGAGAGGTTTTATTCGGATCCAGCCACACCGCGCCACTCTGCGTCTTGCCCATCTTCTTTCCTTCGGAGTTCAGAAGAAGCGTAATCGTCATCGCGTACGCATCCTTGCCCAGCTTGCGGCGAATCAGCTCTGTACCGCCCAGCATATTGCTCCACTGATCGTCGCCGCCGAACTGCATATTGCAGCCATAGTTCTGGAAGAGCATATAGAAATCATAGCTCTGCATAATCATATAGTTAAACTCCAGGAAGCTTAAGCCCCGCTCCATGCGCTGCTTATAGCATTCCGCGGTCAGCATCCGGTTCACGGAAAAATGCGCGCCCACCTCACGCAGCAGCTCCACATAATTCAGCTTCATCAGCCAGTCGGCATTGTTCACCATCAGCGCCTTATTATCCGAAAAATCAATAAAACGGCTCATCTGCGTTTTAAAACAGTCTCCATTATGCTGGATTGTCTCCGGCGTCATCATCTGGCGCATATCCGTCCGCCCGGACGGATCCCCGATCATGGCGGTTCCTCCCCCGATCAGCGCGATCGGCTTATTTCCCGCCATCTGCAGCCGCTTCATCAGGCACAGCGCCATAAAATGGCCGACATGCAGGCTGTCCGCCGTCGGGTCAAACCCGATATAAAACGTCGCCTTCCCATTGTTTACCAGATCGCGGATCTTATCCTCATCCGTCACCTGCGCGATCAGGCCTCTTACCACCAGTTCGTCATAAATCTGCATTGGTTTTTCCTCACTTTCATTTTACTTTGCTTCCGGCTTATCCGGATTAGGGAGAAGGCAAAAAGAAAAGCCCCCATCCCTATAATCATTTTTATAAGGACGAGAGCTGTAAGTCCCGTGTTACCACCTTATTTCACAGACAGCTCACACTGTCCGCCTCACTGAGTACAGGAAAAACAGATCCCTCTATACTCTGACACCGGATAACGGATGTCACTCCGCCGCAGCCTACTAAGAATCCGGATAACTGTTTATCGCCTTTAAGGTTATCGTGCGTTCTGCTTTTTCAGAACCAGTCAATCGTACAAATTCTGTTTGGTGCGGAGCTCCGGGATGTATTCAAAAACAGCTTCCGCATGCACCTCTCATCTTCGGGTCTTACCGCGGCATCCGAAAGAAAAAGTCCTCTCTCCTGCTTCAGAAACCGTGTGCTCTGTCCCTGCCGGTAACTTTCTGTACCTTCCGCTGCTCTTTACTTGTTCCCTTCCTCGCTTTTGTGAAAGTATAGCCATTTCCCGCTGTTTTGTCAAGGACGAATTTAGCCAGATGACGGAATGGAGAATTCTCGTAATTCCTGCTATGATACCGGATTAGAGTCTTTCCATTTTCCGGGCGTTGTTCCCTTCCATTTTTTAAAAATGCGAATAAACGCATTACTGTCCACAAAACCGACCATCCTGGCTACATCCGTGATTTTGAGATCAGGCTCCAGAAGCAATGCGGTCGCATGGTCTATACGTACGTCATACAGATAGTCCACGACACTTTTCTGATATTGCTCCCGAAACTTTTTGGACAGAGAGGAGGTGCAATATGAGAAAAGTACACTGGAGCCGCAGATTGTTTAACTGCCTGAATGTTCTGGCTCTCGCCGGCATTGCGCTGGTGACATTATATCCGTTTCTGTATGTTGTATTCGCATCCATCAGCGACCCGGTCGAACTGATGGGGAACTCTTCGCTCCTGTGGAAGCCAATCGGCTTCTCTCTGGCCGCGTATAAAAAAGTTTTTACCAATCCGTCTATTTACACAGGGTACATGAATACGCTATTCTATGTCATAGTGGGGACAACCGTAAATATCCTGTTTACCTGTATGGCCGCATATATGTTGTCGAGAAAGCAGTTTATGCTGCGGCGCATACTGACCATGCTTTTTATTTTTACCATGTACTTCAGCGGAGGCCTGATTCCGAATTATCTGCTGATTAAGGATCTGGGGCTGATCAACAGCCGACTGGCTTTGATTCTCCCGGGAATGGTAAGCACTTTTAATCTGATGATTTTGCTGACGGGATTTGAAGAAATCCCGCAATCTCTGGAAGAATCTGCCAGAATAGATGGCGCGGGGGACTGGACGATTCTGTTCCGGATTGTCATACCGCTTGCCAAACCCACCATTATGGTAATTTTACTGTACTATGCGGTAGGACATTGGAACGCCTGGTTTAACGCCATGATTTACCTGCGGGATTCTGACAAAATGCCGCTCCAGATTTTTCTCAGAGATATTCTGACAAGAAGCCAGTTAGGTGCAATGACAGGACAGACCGACATTGAAGATGTGGGACAGACCATAAAGTATGCCACCATCGTTGTTTCCACAGTGCCGATCCTCTGTATCTATCCTTTTATACAGAAGCATTTTGTCAAAGGTGTGATGATTGGAGCAGTAAAAGAATAAAAACGAATCAGGAAAGGAAAAAACATGATACGTACATTTTCAACACACAAAATCAGAAAAACACAGGAACTCTCTGATGGATTATGGGATTTTCATACGCTTCCATCTGTCGGTGAGGGTATCTGCAAAAAAATAATCGTACCAGGCTGCTGGGAAAATGAGCCAGGTCTGCCCGGTTACCGGGGGCAGGCATGTTATGAACGAAGCTTTCAGGGCGGAGAAAATGTCCGCCTGGAGTTCAAAGGCGTCAGTCACACCGCAAAAGTTCTGCTTGATGAAGCAGTAATCGCTGAGCATTATAATGCCTGCACGCCATTTTCCACAGTGGTAAAAGCACTTCCGGAAGGAGAACACCACCTCAAGGTGTATGTTGACAATTCCTTTCATGAGCAATCTGCGCTTCATGTTCCCAATGATTATCAGACCTATGGGGGATCACGCGCCCGGTTGTGCTGGAATTTCTGCCCGACTCCTATTTAGCGGGGCTTCATATCACTCCCATTTTCCGGGATAATTCCTGGTATCTCATACTGGAAGCAACGCTGGTGAATCTGGCAGATGCTGCATTTGACGGAAGCATTGCCTTTGCTCTGGCAGATAAAGAATTGCTTCGAATATCTGTCCATCTGGAAAGCCAGGAAACGCTCTGCCAGAGAACAGAAGAAATCCTCTGCCCGGATGTAATTGCCTGGTCACCTGCAGAACCAAAACTATATGAAATCACCGCAAAATTACTGAATAAACAGGGGGATACGATCGACGACCTGATCGACCGAACCGGTTTTCGCGAAATTCAGATCGCTGGAAAAGAAATCCTTCTGAACCGTGAAAAAATTCAGATCAGAGGAATCTGCCGCCATGAAGATCATCCTCATTTTGGCTGCGCGATCCCCTATACGGCAATGTATGAGGATTTAGCTCTGATTCAGGATCTGGGCGCAAACTCCGTACGTACTTCTCATTATCCGAATGATGAACGCTTTCTGGATCTGTGCGATGAACTGGGACTTCTGGTATGGGAAGAAAACCATGCGAGAGGGCTGTCAGAAGAAGCGATGCGCAACCCATTTTTCGAGGAACAATGTGAAGCCTGCATTCAGGAAATGATCGAAGCACATTATAATCATCCCTCCATTTATATCTGGGGAATTTTAAACGAATGCGCCAGTCATACGGAATATGGCCGGGAATGTTATAAGAAACAATTTGAACTAATCCGAAAGATGGATCAAACCCGCCCCTGTTCTTTTGCAAGCTGCCAGTTTCAGACCGATATCTGCTTTGACCTGCCAGATGTTGTCTCCTATAATATTTATCCGCTCTGGTATCACGACACGCCTGCGGCGGAATATCTGGCCGAGCTTTATAATTGGATACAAACAGAAACCGGAGGAACCGGAAAACCATTTCTTATCTCAGAAACAGGCGCCGGGGCAATCTACGGATACCGAACACCCTCCCGCGTCAAATGGTCCGAAGAATATCAGGCCTATGCTCTGGAGCAGCAGCTGACTGCTATCCTAAGCCAGGAAGGCTGCAGTGGCGTTTACATCTGGCAGTTCTGTGACGGACGCGTATGCGACAGTTGGTTCTCTGTCCGTCCGCGGACAATGAATAATAAGGGTGTCTTTGACGAATACAGAAGACCCAAGCTTTCCGCAGAAGTTGTGAAACGGATTTTTACTTCAAAACATGAAGATACATTCTGAATGCCAGCAATTAATTTCTTTTTCTATTCCCGCACCAACAAAAGGGGCTGTAAAAACAGCCCCTGATTTTTTAATTTACGCTATCGCTTCGATTCCAGCAGAAAGCGAATCGCATTTTTATGAATAATCCCATCCCTCGAAAAATCCATTTCTGCCGGAGAGGTAAGTCGCCAGCTCTCCGGACAGCAATTTCCCATTCGACCCGGTTATAAAAATACTCGTATCAAATTTCATTCGAATCGAATTCACTACGCGCTCAAATTCCGGTACTGTCTGTATTTCGTCAAAAAACAGGTAATATTTTTTCTCTGTAACAATCTTCCCTTTTACATATTCATGCAGATCTTTGCCCGAACGGATAAAAGAATAATCATAATCCTCAAAATTCAAATACAGAATCTGCTCTTCCGTAAGCTCCCCTATCTGTAAAAGGCTCATACAAACCGAATTGCGAAAATCTCGATCACTCTCAAAAATAGTTTTATCATTTCCAAAACGTTCTACAGTATTTTGAATATCTGAACAGTAATTTCTAATATGCTCCAAAATATCAATATCCACATTTTTCATAAATGAGCTTCTCATCCTCTCTGATATTAGAGACAAACTTTCTGGTTCTGTCTGCATTTGCCCGGTGCTCAAGCGCTTCTGTTGTCACCAAATCTATCGGCTTTTTCAGAGCGTTACTCAATTCATCATAGAGTCTGCCAAGTGCAAACATCCCTTTGAATTGTCCTCCCTCAATCCGAATATCGATATCACTGTCCGGAGAAGCCTCCCCTCTGGCATAAGAACCAAACAGCCACGCGCGATTAATCCCAAAGGCAAGAAAAACCGGTGCTGTGATATCTTTTATTTCCTGTTCTGCGTAAATTCTTTCCAAAATGTATCACTCCCTCCCACTAAAGCAACAGGTGCAGAACTAGAGTAGCATATCTTTTCCGGTTTCGCAACGGCAAATTCTCATGATTCCTGCTATGACTACAGATTAAAGTCTTTCCATTTTTCCGGACGTTGTTCCCTTCCACTTTTTTATGGTTCTTAAATTCTAAAGCAAACTTAACACATTTGCTTCATGTACATATCCCTTGCCGTCTCCGCCATCAGCCGCTCATAATTCGGAACATCCGTCTCGTTGCCCAGAAAACACAGTACAAAAGCATCCCCATTTACAGTTTCCTCATCCCCAAGCCCATATGTCGATTCTCTCTGCGATTTTTTGCATTGTTTATTTTCACTTTGCCGTTTTTCAAAAGAATCCCGCGATTCAATCACCGCCACATCATGGGTCGTACCGTCATCCTCACCGGTCTTGTGCGCGATCACCGGCGAATCCGGGAGTGTATGCAGATAAAAAGGAATTTTCCCATTCAGTCTCTGGTGCGTAAGGATCTGATACATTTCGGCGGAGGCCTCCGGCGAAATCAGCTCACCTCTGTAAATCGCCTCCAGAAACCATGCCGCGTCCGCCGCCGTCACATAATTTTCAATCCCCTGCGCCGCACGCCCGGAATCAAACATTTTCCTGCGGAAAGCCGTTTTCTCCAGCCCCAGTGTCTCCCGGAGGAAATGAGCCAGCCGCTCCTCTCCCACCAGATCAAACAAAACATTGGCCGCTGTATTATCGCTGACAATAATCATCAGCTCGACCAGATCCCGGATGCGAACCGCCGGTTTCTCCTGTAAATACGTCAGCACTCCGCAGGATGGCACACAATCCTCATGCCGAACCACAATCCGATCCTCCGGGGCAAAATCCCCATCCTTAAAGCCCTGAAAAACAGCGGCCATCAGGAACATTTTAATCACGCTTGCCGCGATATGCGGCTCTTCGGGACGATAGGAAAAAGTCTCGCCATCGGACAGATTTTTATAAACAACACTGACATTGCCCGGCATCGTCTCCAGGCGGCTGCGCAGATTTTCCCAGAACACTTCCGTGTTATTTTCTGCGTTTTCAGCCTCCTTCTCCGCGAAACCATTGATCTTGGAGCCGGCTGATTCTCCAGGAGAACCTTCTTCCATTGTTCCAACATTCTCTGTGGCAGCTTCGTCATCCACTCCATTTTTATCCGGCAATTTTTCCTTTGACATATCCCGGTCTGTACATCCCGCAAATACACTCCCACAAGACGTAATTCCATGCGCCAGATCCTCCCGATAGTCCTCATCCGCAGGGTTCAGGCTGTTGATCGTGACATACGGCGTCGCCTTGTACGCGGTCGAATGAATATAGCGATCCTCTCCCAGATACATCGCCACATGCCCCGGGAAAAAGATCAGATCCCCCGGCTTCAGCTGTTTACGCGGAATTTCTTTCACTGGATATCCTTCCATGATCTTCGCGTCACGATAGATCATGACACCATTTTCCAGATAGCTCATAAAAACAAGTCCGGAACAATCCAGCCCCAGGGCTGACTTCCCGCCCCACCGGTACTGTACCCCCAGATATGCGCGGGCACTTTTTACAACATTCGCTCGAAAAGTCGCCTCATCCGGTGTATATGAAAGAAAACGCTGCTGAAAATACTTAAATTCTTTCACAACTCCTGGAATGTCAGAAGATACCATCGTTGAAGCGCATTCCATTGCATCTGACATTTCATCATCATCCATAAAATAAGAGCAAAATAGCAAATATGAATCATCATCCTTGCGTTCCCGCAGATACTTCTCATGTACATACCCCAAGCGTCCTGCCGCCGTGCGAACCAGACACCAGCCATCCGCATTTCCTCTGTTCGCCGAGCGTTCCGACTTTGCAATCTCGTTTCCCTCATTCGTAAAATTTTCTGACTGTGCAGCCACAGGTTCCACCGCCACAGCGTCCTTTTCGTCTGCTTCATTCTCTTTACCAACGATTTTTTCCACAATCGCGTTTTTCAGCAGCCGCTCCAGCGGAAGTCCCTGCACCTTTGGCCGGTCAAGCAAATCCGCAGCCGGAACGCCAATTCGGAAAAAGCGCGTCCGATCCTGTCTGCGAAGCAGCTCCAGCCGACTGATTGGCGCCAGCTGCGTCGCCGAGACATAACCGGAATATCCATAGTGTGTCTCGGCCTTGATCCATCCGTTTTCTTCCGTCTCCGGAAACACCCGAACCGCCCAGCCGGAAAAAATCTCATCCTCAATCCCACTGTCATTTTTGCCCGGCAGACAGGGATTGGCTCCGTCCGCCTGTTCCGCGGCTTCCATCCCCGGTTTGCCCCGCAGGAAACAATTCTCATCCGTTACAATTCTTAAATTACTTTCCATAAAATCTGTCCTCTCAGCAAAATAACTACCTTCGCCTGGTACCGTTTCGACCGCGCCGTTTTTCTTACCGTCGTCTCGCCTGCCCCTATTTCTGCTCCTCAATATCGATGTTTCTTCGCATACACGCTATTTTGATGCCACAAATACTAGGTTTCGTGCGTTCTTCTTTACTATGCCCGCGCCACACACGCAAACTCCACCGGCACCCGCGTAATCCCAATCCCGCTCTCTTCATTCAGGAAAATCTTCGGTCCGCGGTAAACCGGCCCGCCCTCGTACGGGTCTTCTGCGCACAGCGACGGACCATCCAGGTCTGCCATCGTGATACAACTTCTCGCCGCCGCCAGGTGCACGCCCGCACTCACGGAAACCTTACTTTCCAGCATACAGCCAACCATGCACTTTACCTGATACCGATCCGCGAGATCACAGATCCGCAGCGCCTGGTGGATGCCGCCGGTTTTCATCAGCTTAATATTGATCAGATCCGCCGCGTGTTCCTCAATAATCCGCTGGGCATCCTCATAGGAAAATACACTCTCATCGGCCAGAATCGGCGTATTCACAGCCTTCGTCACGCTCTGCAGCCCATGGAAATCATGGTAGGAAACTGGCTGTTCTACCAGTTCAATGCCAAGTCCTGCGTCCTCCATCGCCCGGATGGTCGCAATCTCTTCCTCCTTCGTCCAGCCCTGGTTCGCATCGACCCGCAGAATGACATCCGGCCCAACCGCCTGCCGGATCGCGCGCACACGCTCCACATCCTTTTCGCCGCCTTTGCCGACCTTTACCTTCAAAATGCCAAAGCCATCCGCCACTGCCCGCAGGCTGTCGCTCACCATTTTTTCCGTCTCATCCACGCTGATCGTAATGTCTGTCTCCAGCTCCGCGCTGGTACAGGAAACATTTTCCTGTTCTAAAACCTTTTCCGCCGGATTTGTCAAATCGTCCATTTTATTCACACTGGTACATGTGTCAATCGAACGCCCCGCTGCTTCCTTTGCCAGCACCCGATACAATGGTTTTCCCAGCATCTTTGCGTACAGATCATACAGCGCGATATCCATTGCCGCCTTCGCGGAAGTATTTTTAGCAATTGCTTTCTCCATTCTCCTCATAATTTCATCCAGGTTCTGAAGCTCCATCCCCACAACCGCCGGTGCCAGATAGCCGCGGATCGCTGCCTCGATAGATTCCTTCGTATCTCCGGTAATCACCGCAGTAGGCGGCGCCTCCCCAAAGCCAACACTGCCGTCATCCGCCGTTATTTTTACAATCAGATCATTAATACTGTCCACCGTCCGCAGCGCCGTCCGAAACGGCGTCACCAGTGGTATGCGAATCGTTCCGATCGCTATCTCCTGAATTTTCATAATCTCCCTGCCTTCTTTCTGCTCATTCTCTCTTATTTAAAACTGCCATTTCCATAACTTCACTATCTGTCTCGTAACTATGAAAGTACGATCACTTGCTAATCTGATTGTCCCGCATAAATTCCCGAATCACATCCGCAAATTCTTCCCCATATTGCTCATACTTGCGGGTGCCCACTCCATTGATAGAAAGCATTTCCTTTTCCGTCTGCGGCAGATAGGTGCTCATCTCCCGCAGAGTTTTATCCGAAAAAATAATATACGGCGGGACATGCGCTTCCTGCGCCATCTGATACCTTTTTTGCCGCAGCAGTTCAAACAGCTGCGGATATTTCACCTCTGCGGCTTCCTTTCTCTTCTCCGGCTTATCCTTCTTCGGTTCCTTTTCTCTTTCCTTCGGAAGCTTTAAAATAATCCGGTACTCATCTGCTTCGCTCCCTGTTTGCTCCACCGAGATTCGGCCTGTCATAGCCATCCCGTTTTGCTCCGCTAAATTTTGCTCTGTCAAGGATATCCCATTTTGCCCTGCTGCGTTCCGCCCTGCCATGGCCGAACCCGTCTCATCCGGCTCCCGGGACAAAGCCAGAAAACGTCTGCCCCGGTCCGTAAGTTTCAAAACCGGATAATCCCCCGGTGTAAGAGAAAGATAGTCCTTCACGAGCAGGTCATTCAATATTTGCCGAATCCTCACAACCGTCCGCTCTTTCAGCTTTCCAAATCCGGGATTCCGATCCAGTCCAAACCGCCGCACCTTATCATTCACTGTCCCATGCGCCGCATCTGTAATTGCCTGAATCCCATAGCGCTCACGGCAGGAGCGCACCAGTTCGAGAAGCACAGCAGCCTCCTCCGTGACGTCCACATCCTGAAATTCCGTGAGACAGTTTTTGCAGTTTCCGCAATAATTGCTGCCATACTCTCCAAAATACCGCAATATGTAATCCCGCAGGCACTCATTTGTGAAGCAGTAAAACGTCATTTTCCGCAGCCGCTCATAATTCCGTTCCCGCAAAAGCTCCTGCTCCTCCCGCTCCATCTCCGGATTTTCCTGCTGCTGAATCAGAAACTCATTGATTTTTACATCCTTCGCCGCGTAATAGAGGATACATTCCGCCGGTTCACCGTCCCGCCCGGCGCGCCCTGCCTCCTGATAATAGCTTTCCACATCCTTGGGCATATTATAATGAAGCACATACCGCACGTTCGACTTATCAATGCCCATTCCAAACGCGTTCGTCGCCACCATGATCGGACTCCGGTCGTAAATAAAATCCTCCTGATTCTGCTTCCGTTCCAGGTCAGAAAGCCCCGCGTGATAACGGGTCGCCGGATAGCCGCTTCTTGCAAGCGCTTCGTGAAGCTCCTCCACGGTCTTTCTGGTATTGCAGTAAATAATCCCGCTCTTCCCTTTATTCCCCATCAGATATTTTAGCAGCTCCTGCTTCTTGTCCTTCGGCTTTTCCACGGAAAAATACAGATTTTTCCGATCATAACCCGTGACCGTGACAAGTGGCTGTTCCAGACCCAGAATACACTGAATGTCCTCTTTCACCGCCCTGGTCGCTGTGGCCGTAAAGGCGCTGAGCACCGGACGGGTTGGCAGCGCATCCACAAAATCCACAATTTTCTGATAGCTTGGCCGGAAATCCTGTCCCCACTGCGAAATACAGTGCGCCTCATCCACCGCCACCATAGAAATCTCCACTGCCCCCACCAGCGACAAAAAAGCCTCCGTCATCAGCCGCTCCGGAGCCACGTAAATAATTTTATACCGGCCTTCCCTGGCATAATCCAACGCCTTCCTGCACTGATTTTCCGAGAGAGAACTGTTAATAAAAGCCGCGTGTACCCCCGCCGCGTTCAGCGACGCCACCTGATCCTTCATAAGCGAAATCAGGGGCGAAACCACAATCGTAATGCCCGGAAGCAGCAGCGCCGGTATCTGAAAACAGAGCGATTTGCCAGCGCCGGTAGGCATAATTCCCAGTACATCACGCCCGGAGACAATCGCGTCCACCAGCTCCTCCTGGCCTTCGCGGAAGGTGGTGTAGCCGAAGGTCTCTTTTAGTACGCTATACTTGTCCATATTTTATATTTTCTCTTTCCCGTAACATTTCACCGATTTTGCATGGTAATCATGTTTCATCTTAACTCATTTGTGTGGAGGACGCAAGACTCTAAAAACGGCTGGTAGAAAAATATCCGCCAGCCGTTTCTTGCATCCAGTATGTTTGGCCGGGATGTCCCCCGGTAAGTGGTAAAAAATATGTTGTCATTTTTCCGTTTTGTGCAGAAAAACCGTTCTTAAGTTCTTAATTTTCAGTAAGTAGACTTCTCTTTTTCCAGAGTCCGCTGACATAATACACCAGCCCCGGAATGGCTGTCAGGTAGGTACCCAGGCTGTATCCGATAAAAAATCCGGAGGCGCCCCATCCCAGCCGGATTCCAAACAGCCAGCTTAAAAATACCCGGCCGGCAAAGGCATCCGTCAGTCCGATGATGGTACTGAATTTTACAAATCCCTGTGCATTAATCAGCGCGTTCCCTATATAAATGCAGGTCTTGCCTGGTAACTCGATCAGGAGGGAGAGGATGCAGATGCCTGCGTAAACCAGTACGGTCTCATCCTGTGTAAACATGCGGAAGCACAGAACCGGTGCCGCGAAGAAAACAATCGCAAACACTGCGTTAATCCCTGCTGTAATTGCGTATCCCCAGCGCATAATGACATCCACGCGGTCATTACGCCTCGCTCCCAGATTTTGTCCGATCATCGCGCTGCATCCAGTGCCCAGGCCCTGTGTGAGCATTCCCGGAATGTTCCGCAACTTCTGCGTCACACCAAATGCTGCGCTGACTGTCACACCAAGTGCATTTACCATCCGGCTGACAAAAAGGAAACTGAACTGAATCGCTGCATTCTGAATGGACATGGGGATGGCAATGGCGATGATCTTCATGGAAATCTCCCGATGCGGAATTAGGTCCCGGATATGCAGGCTGAAAGGAAACAGTTCTTTATGACGCTTCAGATAAACAAAGCTGAACCAGACGCTGACCGCCTGCCCGATGATGGTTGCCAGTCCAGCGCCGGCGACATTCCAGTGAAAAAACGCGATAAACACAACATCCAGGATAATATTCACGACTGATGCCACCAGGACAAAAAGCAGCGGATGAATGCTGTCCCCCAGGCCGCGGAGAACCGCACTGAATACATTATACAATCCGGTAAAAACCATTCCCGCGCCACAAATAATAATGTAATACTCCGCCTGAACAAAAGCTTCTTCCGGAGTAGCAAGCAGAGTAAGAAAGCTTCCGTTGAAAAGAATACACAGTACTCCGATCGCCACCGAAAAAATTACCACAATTCCAAACAGCGCTCCGACAAGCTCCCTCTCAAACTCCTTTTTCCCGGCGCCCTGTGCCTGCGCGATCAGAACCTGCCCCGCGCTGGAAAACCCGACACAGAACAGGTACAGCAGCTGCATCAGCTGACTGCCGTTCGAAACTGCAGACAGTCCCGCGCTTCCCAGATACTGCCCTACCACAATGGTGTCCGCTGTAGAATACAGAGTCTGTAAAAAAGTACTGAGCATAAACGGGATAGAAAAGGATATCAGCGTAGAGGCCACCGGCCCGTTTACAAGATCACTCACTCCTCCTGCCGCACCGTTTTTCATTTTTTCTGCCATAAACACCTCTCCTGGATATAATGAATCGAAAGTATCTGTTTCATGCGCTCCCGCCTGCTGTCCGAATCTCACAGCAAACTCAGCTTTCCTTCCGTGCAGTCCACAAGAACACAACCGCAGTTTGGTCTGGGCGGATCCTTCCAGAAATCCTCAAGCGGCCGGTTCATGATATGGCGGATCACTCCATTGATCCATCCGCCATGGCTGCATACCAGTATCGTCCGGCATTGCTTTTCCAGAGGAATGAGCAGGTTTTCAAGCACATCCGCGCAGCGCGCGTCAAGCTCCTCATAGCTTTCACCACCCTCACAGGGATGATAATGAGCCGGGTCATGAAAATACGCGTGTGCTTCCGGGTTCATCCCCCGCTCACTTCCCTCCAGAATGCCAAAGCCGATTTCCGTCAGCCGTTCATCCGTCAGAACCGGAAGCCCTCGCCCTTCAGCAATCCGTTCCGCAGTCACCCGTGCGCGGCACAGCGGACTCGAGTAAATCCGGTCAAATCGGGTTTCCCGCAGTTCCTCTGCGGCACGGCGTGCCTGTTCGAGGCCCGCTGCATTCAGCGGAATATCTGCACGCCCCTGCATCCTTTTTTGCAGGTTCCAGTCCGTTTCTCCATGACGCATCATATAAATCTGCATATAAACCTGCCCCTCTCATTACGCCTCAATCCGCATCGATCGGCTTATCATGATACTCTGCGTAAAGCTTCGGCAGGAAACGCGGCAGATGGTGATGCTCCGTAATGTTGTGAATCAGCACGTTTCTCAGATATTCCTCATTCACCGGCGTCCCTTTATCCTGTATGATTTTGCCGTCCTGCGCACAATATCCAATCCACTCGTGATTAAAGGTTTCCGTCCCGCCGTAAGGGCAGGGACGCTGCAGGCGCAGAACGAGATGATGACCGCCCTCTACCTTTTCGCAGGCAGCACTGAATGTGCAGCCCGCCTCTTTCAAAGCCCGAATGCGCTCCTCGCTCAGCCCGTATTCCCGAAGATCAAGCGGGTAAGAGATTTCCTCTGAGCCGTTTTTCGCGCCGCTTTTCCCATTATCCAGCGTTCCGAATGACCAGACTCCATCCTTATCATCTTTTCCATTCACATAGGTATGCTCCCAGTGATCCGGCGGATACCAGAGCTTATAACGAAGGTTCCCCTGGCCCTCCGGTGTATTTTTTGATTTATGATTGATCCAGTTCAGAAACCACGGCATCATATCCGGCGTCATATCCGGGGGAGTGACAAAATACTCTGCATAATATCCGGAGCCATCCGGCATCATGCAATAGCCAAACTCCACCTTCCGATAACCGGAAGGCTGTAAAATATCCAGCCAGTTCGCGGCAGGAACCGCATCAGAAACTGACATTGGCCCGCTATCCAAAAGCTGACATTCCAGAGGAGTCGGATCAAGCAGCGGATATTCATCAAAATATTTCGCAAGCGGAAGCTTCTTTTCTTCTTCGGAAAGTTCCGGAATCACAGCATATAAAGCCATAATAATCTCCTTTCTCTCAATAATAATATGGAAACGACGGAACCTGGATCCGTGCACTGATCAGCTTATTCATCGGACAGATAATCTCATCCCGAATCAGTTCGCGGCCAGCCTCGTCAAACTTCATATACATCAGATATTCCTGATGATAATGCCCTTCCTCACATCCATTCCCAATCCACGTGGATGGACCGTTACTGTGCATTTCTGCAAAGTAAACATACGGATCATCTGTGGGGTAGTTGACCCCGCGCGTATCCCGATACATCCAAGGACTGCTGCCCTTCACCCAGGCAAAAATGCGGGGTTTTACTTCTTTGGGAACGCTCGCCTCCAGATCCGTACTCCGGTAAACGGAGAGATCCAGATCGTCCACTTCCTTCCAAGGCTGTTCATCCGGAATAAACCAGGCTCCGCGCTTATAATCCGGATGAAAAGTCTCCGTCTTCCGGTATTTTTCCCGTTCTACACCGCAGACATTCTGCTGCAGATTGTCCCTGAGCCGTTTCTGAATCGCCTTCGGATGCATGTCCACACCCCGATACGGATCCTCATGCGTACATTCGTCCTTTTTATCCTGTTGAAACCGCTTCGGAGGCCCGGCCAGGAATTCATCGACCTTCGGATCCTCAAAATGTTTGATAATCGTATCGTAGGGAATATGTGCCGCCCGCAGAAACGCAAGCGTGTCCATCCATCCTTTCATATATACAATTTTTGCGTCCTGGAATTGAACCCTGACGAAAAATTTACTCCGGAATTCCCCATCCTGCGCATTCCAAAACACACGGCCCCGGCAGATACCGATCGCCCAGAACTGATTCGGATCCGGCGTTGTGTAAAACTCTTCCAGTTCTGCTTCCCAGTGCTTCACGGTACGATTCAGCCACTCAAAGCAGCGCTCACTCTCCCACACACTGAAATGCGTCGGCATTCCCGGAGGCGCGGACGGAAAGTCCATCGTAAAGTTCTCGCTGAAAAACTCCGGGAAATATTCCGCTCTCCAGAATGGAACGGATAACAGTCGTCGGGCAACCGATTCGTTATATTCTTTTATCGTAATCGTCGTCATAAATGCCTTCCTCTCCTTTTTCAGGCAGATTACAGCGCGGCAGATCTGCTTTTATATTCCATTCAGTTCTCTGGCCCGGCAGCAGGATACAAAGTGTCCGGGCAGTACCTCCTCCAGCTCCATCTTCTGATGGCAGCGCTCACAGGCATATGGGCAGCGTGCCGCAAAACGGCAGCCTTCGCCCGGATTGATCGGGGACGTAATCTCTCCCTTCAGCAAAATACGCTCTGGCTGGTGATGAATATCCACGGAAGGAATCGCGGAAAGCAGCGCCTTTGTGTACGGATGCAGCGTGTTCCGAAACAGCTCCTCTGTCTCGCAGGTTTCCACCATCTGACCCAGATACATCACACATATCGAATCTGAAATGTGACGAACCACAGACAGGTCATGCGTGACAAACAGATACGCCAGCTGATACTGATCCTGGAGATCCATCAGCAGGTTCAATATCTGCGCCTGAATGGACACGTCCAGCGCGGACACCGGCTCGTCACACACAACAAATTTCGGGCCAAGCGCAAGTGCACGCGCAATACCGACACGCTGCCGTCTCCCACCGTCCAGCTCATGCGGATAAGAGAGCCTCAGACGCTCCTCTACTCCGACCAGATCCATCAGACGCCTGGATTCTTCCTCCAGCGCAGCCTTTGTCGGATATTTTTTTGAAAGGATCAGCGGCTCCTCAATGGTATCCTTCACGGTCATTCTGGGGTTCAGGGAAGAAAGCGGATCCTGAAAGATAATCTGCATATCGTCCCGCAGAGACTGCAGCTTCTTTTTCTTCACATGTGTAACATCCTCTCCCTCAAAAAGAATCTGTCCGTCCGTGCTCTCCTGCAGATGGATCATTGTGCGGCCAAGCGTAGATTTTCCGCAGCCTGACTCTCCCACCAGGCCCATCGTCGTCCCGGCTTCAATTTTGAAAGAAACGTCATCCACCGCGTGGAGAACGCCGCGCTTCGTATTAAAAAATTTTTTCAGGTGTTTTACCTCTATCAGCGTAGACATTCAGAATCGCTCCTTTCTATTTTCTGCTCCGGGCGGCATCTGCGCCGCTGTTTTTTCCAGGAATGCTCTGCGTCTGCCCTTCGCTCATCAGACAGCATACAAAATGTCCCGGATGGATTTCTTTCGCTGTCGGTTTTGTTTTCCGGAACTCCTCACAGGCATACGGACAACGCGGATGAAATGCACAGCCTTCCGGCAGATTAGTCGGATCCGGCGGCAGCCCCTCGATCGGAGAAAGGCGATCTGACTGGTGATTCATATCCGGCAGGGCTGCAAACAGGCCTTTGGTATAGGGATGCGTTGCATAATCAAAGATATCCTCCTTACTCCCGTATTCGATAATCTCACCAGCGTATACGACAGCGACACTGTCACAGACATCCGCCACGACTCCCAGATCGTGGGTGATCAGTACCATGGAGGTTCCTCTGTCATGCCGCAGCTTTTTAATCAGATCCAGCACCTGTGCCTGAATCGTCACATCCAGCGCGGTCGTCGGCTCATCAGCGATCAGAAGCTCTGGGTTGCAGGCCAACGCCATGGCAATCACAACTCTCTGCTTCATGCCTCCTGAAAACTGATGCGGATACTCATCCGCACGGTCTTCTGTGATACCTACAGTCTCCAGCATCTCAATTGCCGCGTTCCGCGCGTCCTGTTTACTCAGGTTCTGATGCAGACGCAAACCCTCCGCAACCTGATTTACAACCGTTTTCACCGGATTCAAAGCCGTCATCGGATCCTGGAAAATCATGGAGATTTTTCCTCCGCGGACAGTCTGCATTTTTTCATCGCTTAATCGGAGGAGATCCTCCCCTTCAAAAAGGATCGTTCCTTCTGTACGCTTTGTCGCGTGATCCGGAAGGATCCGAAGGATCGCCTTGGCGATGGAGGTCTTGCCGGCGCCCGTCTCACCTACCAGCCCCAGTGTATTCATGCGCTCCACATCAAAGGAGACGCCGTTCACCGCGCTGACAGTCTGACCGCCGGAAGTATATTCCACTACCAGATCCTTTACGGAAAGCAGTATTTCTTTATTCACATTTTCACTCTTCATCTGGCATACCTCACTCTCTCAGCTTCGGATCCAGCGCATCGCGCAGAGCGTCGCCAATCAGGTTAAAGCTCAGCACGGTCAGCACGATAAAGATACCCGGAAACAAAATCATGTGTGGATACTGACGTATGTAATCGCGCGCCTCCGCCAGCATGGCGCCCCATTCCGGCAGCGGAAACTGAATTCCAAGGCCGATAAAGCTCAGCGAAGCAGCCGCCAGGCCAGAGCTTGCAATTCCCATTGCCATCGAGATAATCAGGGGCGAGAGCACATTGGGAATAATATGCTTTCTGAGAATCCGGAAGGTCGAGCATTTGATCGAAACCGAAGCCTCAATATATTCACTGTTCCGAATGTTCAGGATGTTTGCCCGTGTCATCCGGGCGTATCCCGGAATGCCGGAAATTCCCAGCGCCAGAATACATTTGTCCAGCCCGGTGCCGAGGATAGCCACCAGTGTCATCGCCATCAGAAGCTGCGGGAATGCCTGGAAGATATCCAGAAAACGCATGATTGCCGAGTCCACGATCCCTCCGAAGTATCCGGCGATCGCTCCGAGGATGATACCGAAAATGGCTGCAAACGCGGTACACAGGATACCAATGCTCAGCGTATAGCGCGCACCGTAAAGAATCCTGCTTAAGATATCGCGCCCATACTGGTCGCATCCGAATGGATGCTCCAGGCTCGGAAGGGCAAACCGCGCCGTAAAATCGATGGTTATATAATCATACTTCATGATGTACGGCGACAGGATCGTCAAAATGACCATCCCCACAAGGAAAATCAGACCACACATCGCGCCAATGTTATGGCGGATATATTGCCAGATATAAGGCAGGGAACCGGGTTTTAAACTCTTTTTCGCCGTATTACCTGCTGTTTTTTCTGCTGTTTTTTTTCATCCCTTCTTCACCTTCTTTCCCTTGCTTCCGAAATACTGAGACTTGATTCGCGGATCAACAAAAGCATAAATCAGATCCGTCAGAAGCATCATGATGGAAAACGCGAATGCGATATAAATCACGCAGCCCTGAACGCAGGGATAATCTCTCGCACTGATACTGGTGATAAGAAAGTTACCGATCCCGGGAATGGAAAAGATTGATTCGATCACCGCAATGCCGCCGAGCATGAAGCTGAACTGCTGCGCCGTGATCGTGATAACCGGAATCAGTGCATTCGGCAGCGCATGGGTAAATATAACCTTACTCTCAGATAGCCCCTTCGCGCGAGCCGTCGTCACATAATCTGACCGGATAACCTCTAGCATACTCGCTCTCGTCTGGCGGGCAATACTGGCAACACCGCCCAGACCGCCGGAGAGCGCCGGTAAAATAAAGTACTTAAAGGATTTTGCCCCGACAGACGGGAGCCAGCCCAGCTTCAGAGAAAACAGAAGTACAAGCAGCAGCGCCAGCCAGAAATTGGGCATACTGTTTCCGATCAGTGTAATCAGCATAGACAGCCGGTCTTCTGCCGTATTTGCTTTCACCGCCGCGCGGATACCGGCCGGGACGCCCAGGCCAAGCATCAGAACAATACACAGTACCGCAAGAAGCAGGGTATTCGGAAAGCGCGACGCCAGCTCCTTCGTAACCGCCGCTCCGGTTGAATAAGATGTCCCAAAGTCAAAATGCAGGAAAATATCTCTCAGATAGATACCCAGGCGAACCAGGAACGGCTTATCCAGTCCCATCTGGGCACGCACACTTTCCAGCATTTCCTCCGTGATGGTGGGGCTGTCGCCCAGAGCCAGTCTGGCCGGATCCCCCGGGACAAGAGCCATCAGAGTAAAGATCAGAATTGCGACAGCGAGCAAAATCGGGATCATGATCAGCAGTCGCTTTACGATATACTTTAACATAGAAGTCGTCCCTTTCTAACTGTGAAGGTTGCAGACATTTTTCGTATCCATCTGTATTTATTACACGCTGATGATTATACGGGGGCCTGCGCAATCGCGTTCCGGCGCAGACCCCAGATAAACTGTCTGAATCTTTCAAAATATCTTTATCAGCTCGCACTCACATAATCATCTGTATAGGTCATGCTGGTATAAACCGGATTGCCCTCGTAGGTTTCCATCGCAGCTTCGATGCCATCCTGGGATACCAGAACCTTGTTCGCGGTGAACAGGCCATAGCCGTAGCACATTTCTGTAAAGTAATAGTGGAATGCGTCAATATCATCCGGATCCTGCGTAGACATCGCGGTATGCAGCAGATCCTGCAGTGTGTCATCCTGAATCCAGTTCGCGGTGCCCTGATCGCCCCAGATACTGTTATCAAAACGTGCAGCCCAACCGCTGGTCACATAATCTGATGTGGAAACCATACGTGTGAAGATATCCCACTGTGTGCTGTCCATATACATGGTATCCGACGTCGCCTGCTCAGCTGTCACAATATTCAGATTGATTCCGATCACAGAAAGCATCGCCTGCGCGGCTACCGCAATCCCTTCCTCCACACCAGTCGACTGCAGAAGCGTCAATGTAATATTATCGCCAAGTCCGGACTGCTCCAGGCATTCTTTCGCCTTATCGATATCATAATTATAATAGTCTTCCTCATCCCAGTCATAATTGTATCCGGCACCTGCGGAATTGCAGAAATCATGGCTGACGGTACCCATTCCGGTCAGAGTTCCGTTTGCAATCATGATCTGCTCCGCATCGAGGGCATAGCTGACTGCCTGACGCAGATACTGGTTGCTCATCAGACTGTCCTCGCTGCAGTTATACTCAAACACATCAAAACGTGGAACAACCGTTACGTGCACGTTGTAGTCGTCCAGAGCGTTTCCGTCGTCATCCAGGAAGCTGCTGGAAACAGTCGAATCGATCTCCGCGATATCAACCTCATGGTTCTCAAGCGCGATTGCCACCATGGACATTTCCTCAATCACCGTGTAAGTCATCTTCTTTGTGTTCTGCGCGTCAACAATTGTACGCAGAGACGCATCCGTCTGCCAGTAATTCTCATTTACTGCCAGCACAAACTCCGTTCCGCTTGTCACGGATTCTACCGTATACGGACCGGTGCAAGCCGGGCTGGTTCCGATCTCTTCCTCTGTCGCGTTGGAATACCATTCGGCATTGACAATCGCCACACTGTTCAAAATAGCCTCGATCGCGCCTGGCATAGCCTCCGTCAGCGTAAACTCTACGGTATAATCATCAATCGCCGTCACAGACTCCATATAAGAGCTGACATAAGAATACCGTCCGCTGTCTCTTGCCTGCTCGTAGCTGAACACTACGTCCTCAGCCTTGATCTCATTGCCCTGGCTGTCAACAATGTAATCATAGATTTCCACATCATATACCGTATCGCTGACAGTTGTCACACTCTTCGCCATGCGGCCGACCAGTTCATCCAGAGACGCGCCAAGGTTCGGGCTGATCATCAGTGTGCCATAGATCGCCCAGTAAAACATCGCGTATACACGGTTACCGTAGACAAACGGAGACAGATCAAAACTCGCCTGCGGAACAACGATCGTCACGTTATCAACCATTCCTGCATCCTCCGATGCAAACACCGGCACTCCACAGATACCTGTCAAAGCCGCTCCGGCTACACCTGCTGCTGACCCACGCAGAAAATCTCTTCTTGAAATTTGTTTCATTTTGTTACCTCCTTGGTTTTTCTGTAGCTGCTTCATTCCTGCAGTTACGTTTTTACTATTTCAAGGGCCTCTCTTTGCCCAATGAAATCTGTGCAGATTACTCTACTGCTCCCTCATGCTCCTGCATAAAGGTCCGGATCTGATCCAGATGAAGAACATTGTAGTTCAGCTTAATTCCGTTATATGTAAACTTGTAGGAAAAGCTTCCTGGCTTCGCGAAAACAGAATCTGCCGGGACAATGCTTTTCCCTTCCTCCGGATTCGCATGTTTTGCCCACTCGATCAGCATTTCCCGTGTAGCTCCGATCAGCGAACCCTCCGCCGGCGCTTCCCCGTGAGCCGGCCACACCAGTTCCACATCCAGCTTCTCCAGTTTACCGAGCGCGCGGATATAATCCTGCGGAGCCGCTGATGTATCCAGGGACTGAGCGTAAACCAGAATATGATTTTTCATCATGGTATCGCCGGAAAACAGTGCTTTCTTCTCTTTACAGTACAGTCCGATCGAACCGCGTGTATGCCCTGGTATTTCAAAAACCTCCAGAGTCAGCCCTCCCAGGTCAAATATGTCCCCTTCTTTTACAAAACAGAACTCACAGTTTTTCAGGGAAGTCCGCAGATATTCCTCTTTCCCGACCAGTTCATCAATATCCGGAATAAAAGGTCTGCGGGAAGCCAGCTGCTTTTCCAGCTGCACCGGATTGTCATTGCTGGTGCACAGATCATAGTCCCGCTCGTTTAAGTACGCCTTTGGAAACCATTTGCAGCCCAGCACGTGATCGTCATGCCCATGTGTACAGATCACATCATAGGGCAGGCTCGTGACTTCCTCAATCAGTCCGCGCATATCCCTGAAGCCGTATCCGGCGTCAATCAGAAGCGCCCTCTTTTCTCCGATCACAAGATACATATTTGCAGAATTTGCCTCATTCAAAACATACAGCCAGTCATTTACCTGAATCCGTTCAATCAGATTCTCCCTGGTGATTTTCCGCTTTTCGGCAGGGTATTTTTTCAGTTCCAATTTCTTTTCCTCCTCCTAATATATAGGTGTAGGGTTTCAGTACCCAACAGCCAGTTGGGACTTACCCCTCTCATTGTTTAAGCTGTATAATGACCAGGCATCGGTCTGACGACACCTCCTAGGACCATTGGCGTC
>Ga0192277_1032_pt1 | contig 32926 bp, 33 predicted proteins | sample Koala_Koa24_J3_FD_131302 | JGI IMG/M metagenome (GOLD analysis project Ga0192277, IMG submission 131302) | Enriched cells from koala feces incubated with labeled cellulose particles, San Francisco Zoo, California, United States - Koala_Koa2-4_J3 ...
TGGCTAATGGCTATTTTTTAGCCTTCCATTATATCATCCCGTGTTACACCGTCTGCCGTGTTTGCCTCCGTAATGGCTTCCAGTAGTTCATAGACCTGTATCACGGAACGGTTTACGCCTCCCTTTTGACAGTTATCCGGTCTCCACACTTTGGGGCAGAGTTCTTCCAACGCTGTTTTGACTTTGTTTTTGAAGTCCATCGGATACACCCGCTTACCGTAATTCAGCCCGTCAAAGAGAAACTCGGAAAAGTTGCAGCGGGATGAGTTCAGGTTTCGCAACCATTTTTCCGTGCGCCATGCCTTTATTTCTTCTTTTAGGTCTTCAATCTCTGTGCGGCGGTTGCCCTGAATCTCTTCAAACATATGTAATGCGGCGTCGCCGTCCTCACGCGTTACGGATTGGATAAATCCCAGCCACTGCATCCAGATCCACTCGGGCTCGAGCTCAAGCGGTCGCGGATTCTCCGGCCACTCAACAGCCAGGATGCGGCGCTCGTTGTCTTCCGGTATAAATTCCACGGGCGAGGGGTTGGAGGTAATTAAATAATTGGGATAAGCCTTCCCGGTTACGATATCCTTAAATTTGGGGTTCCATGTAAATGTATCGGCTGTGATGATTTTCTTGAACTCGGAATATTCGCGCATGTTTTGCGGCATCTCGTCATCGAGACGCGTGGCGGGGTAAAACATGGCATGCGGCGCGACGTGTGCCTCGCGTCCGATTTCCCGCAGAAACCGGCTATCGATATCCAGCGTCCTTGCGCCTTCTTTTTGTTCGCCCAGCCACTCGCTGAACTTAAATCCGCAAAGGATGGACACGATCACGCCCGCCGCGGTAGTCTTTCCCGTACCCTTCTTCTTGCCGTAGAACCACAACACCCGGTTTTGTCCCTCCTTCCTGTAATCGAATTTGACGCGGGCTATAAAATACCGGAGCTTCTCCACGTCGCGCGCCGAAAAAGCCGGATAAGTGGTGCGAAGAGACTCGTCGGCTAATCTCCGTTGCTCCCCGGTTACGTTTTCCTTGACCAGCGCGGCGCGGATCTTTTCCACCCGCCGCGGGGTGATTACATCTATCCACACACGCTCGGCGATGTCCGTGGCGTGCCGGGCTATTTGATTGTTTTCGCCCAGCCGGCGGCAAAACTTGGCGGCGTTTACCATTACGCCGGACACCGATTTAAGATCGGTAACGGAGGCGCGGCGCAGGAGCTCGGTCAACTTTTCCACCATTTCCTCCCTGCGGGTTTCCTCCCCGAAATACCGCCGGGCGAACTGGTACGTATCGGGTGCCGATAACAGATAGGGCAACAGATCCTTTCCCATTTCTTTTTCCGTCTCCTCCGGCAAGTCGCCCGCCAACCAGTCCACCGCCTCGAGCCGTGCAATGATTCCCTCCTTTTCCAGCCAGTCGAACATTTCCTTATAGCTATAATTAAAATGGATTTGAAGCAGTCCGAACGTATCATGCGCCCGCCCATCGGCTGCCGGGTCTGTGTTGTTGTGCCCGCTATAAAAACGCTGCTTGTCCTTGTAGTACAGCGCGCCGGGGGTGGAGGTAGACCGGAAGTATTTGTACCGGATCCATTTTCCCTCGTCCTTTGCCCCCGTATAGATATGGGACAGATAGCGTTCGATAGCGACGTCCGGCGTCATGGCGCGGTTGCACGCCTCGATACAATTCGTGTCTACGCGGATCATCCCATTTCGCTCCGCGCGGTCACGCTTTCCGCCCTCCCGGATTGCCCGGCGGAGCGCCCGCATTTCTTCTTCCCGGGCTTTCTCCTCCTCCGCCTTTTCCCGTCTTACCGCGGCGGCTTGTAACACCGCGTCCACATCCACCGCCGCGCCGTCTTCCTGTACCCGGATGGCGCGCATGTAAGCTTCCCGCCTTTCTTCCGACGGGATAGCGGCACCGAAAAAGAGTCGCCCCCAATCTTTGACCGGATCTAAAAAAGGCAGCTTGGCATAGATCTCATTAATAAACACATTCCATTCGGGTGACATATAGCAGCGGTAACGTCCGTCGCGCGGTGTATCTTCCTCTTTTCCTTCAATCCGCCGGGAAAGGGGTAAAATAATCCGGTATCGGGGAACCTCCTCACTATAATTGTAAGAAGGCACGCGGGCGTAAGCTTTGCCCTCGAGCCAATCCTCCAGCGCCTTCCAATCCTCCGGGGTCCATGCCACCGCTCCCCCCTTTTTGCTTTCCGGGTCTTTCTTTTTCCCGTCCGCATCCAGTATCACGCAGTCGACCCACTCCGTCCGGCTCCGCCCGCCGGGTGAGTAGCCCGCAACCATCCCGCCCGCCTTTCGTTTGTCATCCAGTACGGGCGGCGTGTTATACTTTTTTTTAACCAATTCCGTAAGGGACTCGAATACCTCGGGCACGTCGAACGGCGCCGCGCCCTGCCAAATGGCTGGCAGCCCGCTCCATTCTTTTCCGTTCTCCTTTCCTCTCCGGTACAGTCTTTCATCGAACCGAAAAGGGGTTATTGTTATTGTCATATAAATATTTTTCCCGCCGTTTCAAAACAAAAAACCCGGGCAAAATGAATACGGCATTTTACCACGGGTTTTTCTATTTAAAACAACTGAGTTGTTAAAATTTCGTTTAATATGTGTATCCTGTTTATTGCCGTATTCTTAAACATTCCACACGACAAATATACAAATTTTTTTTGTTTTTTCCGAATCCTGAAGCCATAAAAAACATGTTTTAAAACATAATTCTAAAACACTGCTTTAAAACATCTTTACCCGCTGACCCATTTTAAGCCGTTTTAAGGCGTTAAAAACTCCGGGTGATTTCTTATACCACCCGGAGGTTGAAAGTGTCTTAAATCGCTTTAAAATGGTAATTCGTCGTTATTTTCCGTTTCCTCTACAGGTGGTGCGCTGTACTTTTCTTTCGATACCCCGTCGGGACTATCAAAATAATCATCGGCCACCAGCCAGTCGCGCCGGAGCTCCTTGAACCGCCCGTCGAGCAGCTGGAACGTATATCCCTGCTTGCCCATCCGGTTGAAGTAGTTCGCTTTTAATACCACATCCGTTGCCGAGGCGAGAAAACTGGCGGGCAGTCTTCTCTTTAACTCCTCGTTGTAGATGTTGACGCTGATGAACGTCGTCGGGTACTCCGTAGCTACGGGGCGGCAGTATTTCTCGCCCGTCTGCCGGCGGATGACGTCGTTTATTAGTTCTACGCCACTGTTCGGCAGGGCCACGCTCCATTTCTCAAACTCTTGGTTCCAGCGCATCAGAAGCGGCTGTTCGTCTCCACTTTTCTGGTACCGATACACCAGCGTCCGCTTTTCGTTGTCTTCGAATACAATTTTTTGTTTCATCTTTTTTTTTGATCATTTATAGCCGTCCGTCTACCGGCTGTTTTTGTTTTCCGCCCGCCCGCGACGGATACAGGGCGGCGTGTTGTTTTTCGATCTGTTCCTTAAGCGGGGCGAACAGGGCGCGCTCGCCCTCCTCGACCTCTACCGTAATCCCGTAGCGCACCGACTCGTAATTGCCGAGGTTGTGCACGATCTGTAAACTAATTTCCTTTACTTTCATCGTTATCGTCCTTTAATTCAACCATTTCCGCCACCTCCCGGATCCGGGGGCGCATTTCCTGAATTCGGCACAGTCCCCGCATCAGCTGTTCCTGCGCCTCCGGGTCTTTCTCCACCGTCCGGAAGGCGACGCGGACATCCTCCGGGAGCGTGCCGCTGCCGTGGACGAGGCGCACCCTTTCGGCACCGAGGAAATAATACCACTGCAGTTGCCAACGGTATCGCTCGGCAACGTCCGCCGTCAGGTAGCGCGAGAACTTAAGTTCGAGCACCAGCCCCCGCGTCTCGTCGTATCCGTCGGCGTGGGCGATCAGGGCGGGGAGTCCTTCCATGGGGCGCCGAAGGACATGTTGCCGCTCGACGCGGGGCGTCCAATCCGGGGCGATCTCCTCGAAAAAATAATCCTCGAACCGGTGTCCCGCCTCCATCGCCTCCGTCTTGGGCACCCCGCGGAGGTACCGCCCCGGCAGGTCGCCGTAAGCAACGGCGAGGCGGATGTAGTGTTCGAGGTTGATCCGGAGCCCGCCCCCGATCCGTCCCACCAGGCGCGCATCGGTGCCGCCCAGGTACCCGCTTCGATCTTGCACATTACTGAAGTCCATCGCCCCACGGGTTATCGATTGCGAATTCCTCGTAAAAATACCGGGCGACGCGAACGGCTTCTGTGACGGTCAGTTTGATACGCCTATCGCCCGAGATGCGCGCCCGGACGCTTTCGTAGTTTTCGACTCCAAACAGGTTTTTTAACTCATTGTAACATGCCCGTTTTTCGGGTTTGTTCAGCAGGTCCCAACCGCGGCGGAAAGGCATTCGGCCGTCGGGGTTCTGGACGGCGTAACGAATAACGTTTTGTTCATACTGCATCATAATTTTACCATTTTAGGCAGCGATTGCAGCGCTGCAGTTAACAATTCTTTTATCTCGATCATTCTCCAGCGCATCTCCTGCAGTTCGGATTGTTCCTTTAGCAGTAAGTCGCGCATTTCGTTTTTAGACATACCGTCTAACTCTTCACTTGTGTAATACCTTTCTGTTTTCATCTCTTTTATTTTTAAAAGTTTATTGTTTCACGTGGAACACCGGTTAACACCAGCGGGAGAGTCCTTGACTCTCGCAGATCTGCTGCCGGTTTCGCTCTTCTTCTTCTTCCAATATACGCCCGTAACGTTCCAAATCCATCCGGGCGCCTTCCTTCTCCGCCTCTTCCCAAGGGTCTAAAAAGCGTTCTTTTTCAATCGCTCTGAGTACTTCCATCTTTTCCCGTGCTGCGTCGTAGTATTCTTCAACGCTAAAGTAACGTTTTACAAATTTTTTGTTTTTCATCTTTTTTATGGTTTTAAATCCCCGGGGAGGTTCCCCGGGGAGGGGTGAATTAAAATTTATCAAAATTTTCGTCGAAATGTTCTCTGATGTATCGTTCTACGTTGTAGTATGTTTTTTGGTAATATTCCTCGATGCTGTCCGGAGTCGTGAAGTAGCGGTCGGCTTCTTCTTTGGTGATCACGCTCATCAACATCCATCCGATTGCCTTCCAATACTCTACGCTGTATTCATACGTTAATTCTTTCGGTTTCCGTTCTTCGATTTCTTTCACGATGTCCAATTCTGATTTTTCTGTTGTTCTCATGTCTTTAATTTTTAAGGGTTTAACTTTGTTTCTTTAATTATACTGTAAAGATACAACCATTTTTGAAATCTCGCAAATTTTTCAAGTTAAAAGGAGTTAATAAATAAGGGGAAAAGAGTTAAGAGAGGTTAAGAAATTTGGGGCTTTATTCGAGCCCCAAATTTGCCTTAATATATTTTACGCTGTTTTCGATGGTTAATGTGCCGCCTCTTGTATCCGTCCAGCCCTGTACATGCTCATAATAAAAAGAGTAAACCCGTTTTGAAGTTTCTTCGTCGCAGTTTCTGAAATGTTTCAGGGTTTCGGCTTCGTGATACCCGGGCTGATTAATCGGGTCAAAATAGTCGATAATATTCGGTTGCAGAAAATGCGGCAGAGATTTCCATTTTAGCCATTTTCCTCTGATTCTGGAAGCTTTTACTTTTGTAACATCTGTTATTAACATGTCTTTAAATTTTTAAGGGTTTAACTTTGTTTCTTTAATTATACTGTAAAGATACAACCATTTTTGAAATCTCGCAAATTTTTCAAGTTAAAAGGAGTTAATAAATAAGGGGAAAAGAGTTAAGAGAGGTTAATACGAAATTGTTCCACGTGAAACAAAAAACCGCCCCTTTTCTGTCTCAAAAAGTGGCGGTGAAACTGTTTCACGTGGAACATGTTCCACGTGAAACAATCCTTTAATAACCGGGGTAATAAAACAGAAGGTATTTTATACCTCTGTTTCCTCGCCTTGGTTGCAAACGATAGAGATGGGCAAGCGAAATTGCTTGTTTCCGCTCCGGAAAGTCACGTAGTACGTATTTAGCATCGATAGCCTTGGGTCCTCCGGTTCGGGTTCCGGTTCGGGCTCGGGTTCCTCTTCCTCTTCGTCTTCCTCTTCGTCGCCTTCCTCTTCGTCGTCTTCCTCTTCGTCCTCGTCCTCGTCCTCTTCGCCTTCGTCTTCGTCGCCTTCCTCTTCGTCGTCTTCCTCTTCGTCCTCGTCCTCGTCCTCTTCGCCTTCGTCTTCGTCGCCTTCCTCTTCGTCGTCTTCCTCTTCGTCCTCGTCCTCGTCCTCTTCGCCTTCGTCTTCGTCGTCTTCCTCTTCGTCCTCGCCTTCGCCTTCCTCTTCGTCGTCTTCCTCTTCGTCGCCTTCCTCTTCGTCTGGGCCCGGGTCTGGTTCGGGGTCCAGGTCTGGTTCCGGTTCCGGTTCGGGTATCTCCGGTATATCCTGCGAATATGTAATGGTAAACGTTTTTTCGTTTTCGTTTCCGTTTCCGTTTCCGGTTACGGTTACGGTCACATAACTGCTGTCGGACGTCGCCGTGACACTTCTATTCGATGTTACGGTCACGGTTGCCGTGCAGGTTACTTTTTTGGTTTCGGTTTCGGTTTCGGTTTCGTTACAGTCACAACCATTCGAATTATTTTCGTCGTTGTCCCCGCAACAGATATCAAACTCGATCGACATGGGTTGCACGCTTATGCTATTCCCGCCTACGCCGCTGCCGTCGTAATTCTGCGCGTTCATCCGTACGAGCGTAAGTTGCGCGACGCCTTCCTCCCACGCGGCGGAATAGACGCACCACACACGTCCCGAGGTGGTGACGAGCGAGAGCTGGTCGAGCGCGAAAAACTCATATGCCCGCATCGGGATCTCGACCTCGTACGTCGTACGCTCCTGCAAGATCCGGTTGAGGTCCTCGTTTTGATCGAGGTTAAAACCGCGAAGCGAATACAGGATCCCATTGCATCCGTTCCACACGGCAACCGTCGGGTCGCCGCCGAAACTTACGGTGTAGGTCGTCTCGTCCGTTTTCTCGGAATATTCCGCCGTATATTCGATATTTTTCAAGTACAAATTTTGTCCCAACGACGAACCGGAGGCAAGGGGCGAGGTGTACCAATCCGCCTCGGTGGTAAGTGTCGCGTTCGGCACGCTGTAATTTGTTATGTAACCGTCGCCACGTGTTTCCGTAAAGTCGCCCTCGGTAAACGTAATATAATTGTTGTATGCCATTTCCCCAATTCCCCGGGTAAGTGTTCCGCTCTCCAGTACCTCGGGGGCGTAATACCGGGGATTAACTGTCGCCTCGCCACTGTTGTAATTATTCGCGTCGCTCCAGTTGTAATTGAAATAACTCACGCACGGAACGCCGCGGGTGTTATCCTTTATGCCGAGCGTGCGGCCGGTAATGGCGCCGTAAGTCAGGAAAAGGTCGAGCGGCTCGATGTCGGGGAGGTTGTCGATGAGATAGTAAGTATCCCCGACGGCTAAGTCGTTGCCGTTGGCGTCGACAGCCGTAGGGAGGACGATGACGAGATTCTTGCCGATCGTATCGTAATACTCGTCTTGCGTCGATACCCATCCCAGGTCAAGCCCTTGGCTGATACAGTCGAGCAAATACATATACGACACGCACGGCATAAAGGGTATACCTTCCGGGAGTTCGGCGAGCGTAAGCGTCGGCGTCTGCCATTCGGTGGGATCCGTGGCATTACTGTCGAGATACTTAATCCCGTTCTCGCCGACCATCACGCAAACGCCTTTGTTGTTGCTGTTGCTCTCACTTGTCGCCATGTCCCACCATGTGTTGTTGCCTTGGCTGTTCTCGGTCCAATCCTCTGATTTCGACGGCGAATTGTTCGACGAATAATATATGTGCCCGTCTTGCCCGCACACGATGTATTGACTCCCCCAGCATACGCCGCCGTACATTCGATAACTCCACGTCCATTGCTTATTGTGTTTGTCGAGCGAGGTATTTATCCACCCCCATCCGCCTTTGCCGCTTTTGCCGTCGACCAAAGCGAGCCATTTACTGTCACCGTAAACAAATCGATACCCCGCCTTCCCTTTGTCGCTCGAAAGAATATTGAACGTATAGAGGGGGGTACTGGAGGTAGTCAAAGTGAAGGAGTTTCCATTGTCGCCCGTACCTCCTATTTGATAGTTGTTGGAAGTCATCGTATAATATCCTTTTCCGCTTCCTCCCGTTTTCTTTGTTCCGGTGATGGTGCTGTTGCTGTTGGAAATGGTACCCTCATACACTTCCTTCCCGTTTGTCCAATATAGACAATCGGAAAAAATGTCGAGCGGCGCCCATTTCCTTCCCGATTGCTTCTCGTCCTCGATCGGCGAGCCGACGTTCGAGGTGACAACCTTTTTTAACGTCACCGACTCATCTCCCTCATCCGCTCCGCCTTCCAGCGTCGTCAGTCCGGTAAACGAATAAATGCTGTTGTTGCCCCGCACGAAATATTGCGTGCTGCTGCTGTCGCTGTCGCTGTCGTAAGCCGCGCAGTCGTAGAACTGGTCCCACACGCTGTCGGTCGAGCTGTTATAGAGCACTTGCCAATTTTTCCCGTCCGCGCTCCCCACGATCAACGTCGGACCCACGGCGACGAATCCGCTATTGCCGTGGCATACCGCATAAAAGGTGCCCGAGGCGGTACCTTCCAAAAAATAACGTTGCATGCAAAATTCGGGCGCCTTGTCCTTGCAACCCGACCCGCTCCGGCACGACTCCGGGTTGTTCCACTCGAGGACGATCGACAGCGTCGCCGGATCCGATATTTTATTGTACTGCGTTCCCGTGCCCTCCCCGTCGTCCTCCTCGTTCGCCGAACCTATGACCGTCCTAAGGTCCGTCGATTGCGCGAGGTCCCGGAGCGAGCTGATCTGCGCCATTTCCAGCGTAACGCTGGCATTATAGGCGTGGTCGCTGTATTCGCTGATGATCATGTTTCCCGAGATCTGCCCGCCGTCGAAAACAAGCGTGCAACCCATTTCCTGCGTGAGTTCGTCGCCCGAGGCGGCGGGATCGTTCCCGAAGCCGAGGACCATGTTGTTATGCGGCGTCGCCGGGATCGAGATGTTAAACGACCGGGTCATCAGGAGGTCCTGATACCGGAATAGCAAGGAAGTGTATTCGAACCCCGCCCCGCTATCCTCCAAGTCGATATAATCAACCGAGTTGACGTCGTTCTCGGTCCCGTCCTGCTCGGTCACGCTATTACTCGAGGTGTTAATTATTAATCTGAACATAGCATTAAAACATTACCTTGATTATTTTGAATGTCACCGACACGTCGCCCAGTTGCGCCGTGAGTGAGATACTCGGGGCGGTACCCACCCGCGCCGGCTGTGCTTCCTTGATCCACTCGACCGTAAGGTCGTCCGCCGTGGCGATGTCGGCGAGGTAGCGGCGTTGTTCTTTCGTCAGATTCCGGGCGATGCCACCTATCTCCATCTCGTACCCCGCGCGGTGGGGATACCCGATCGTATCGGGGTCGTAAAAGTCCACGTTATCCGAAGGCGAGAGTTTCTCGCTCGAAAGCTCAAACGCCCACGCTTTCGTAAATCCTAACTGCCCGGTCCAGCGCGCCGAAAAACCGTAACAGGTGTCGAGCGCCTTCACTCGTACCGTCCTATCGGCTCCGCCACCGCTGAACATGTACACCCCTTCCCGGGCTTCGACACAGGCATAGCGATAATAATTCGTATCACTTCCCGAGGAACTTCCATTCGTTTCCAGTGGGCTCGTCGTTGATATGTGATTATCGTTGCCCGTGCTTCCGGACCCCGGGAAGCAACTGTTTTCAAGTCTCGTGCCGGAGATTTTCAAATCCTCCCCGATAAAGAAAATAGGAGCTGTATCCTCTTCCTTCGCCACCCGGTACTCGTGTAGCGGGACAATGGTCTCGCAGGTCCGGATGCCATCATGCAAGAGGATTGTTTTCGTGGAATTACCCGAGGATGAACTCCCCGAGGTTTGCTGTACTTGGATGTATTCGAATCCATTCTCCCACGCGGCGCGGGCAAAATCCCGGAAGGGTACCGTAATCGCCCCGTCGATCCAACCGTCGTACGTGGCTTCGAGGTTGTATTCGGTATAATCCGGACTATTGTTGTTGCCACTTTTCTCGTACATCGAAAACGTCAGCGTGACCTGATTGTCGGCGTCGCTCGTCGACGATGCCGATTGCTGGAGCTGAAGCGTACAAGCGTCGTCGATCCAGACTTCCTCGGGGGCTATTAATGTGACTGCCATTTTTATTTTTATTTCGTCCTGATATTTGATTTTTCCACATACAGCGCCGTTCGTTTCTGGAACGACGTGAACTCCTTGTAATCCATTACCGGTGCCGGCTGCTGCGCGACAGCCTCCGAGAGGGAATCGGTCAACAGTTCGTAATCCATACCGCCCGCGTAGTTACCACCGCCCGCGCTGTTTCCGCTGTTCGCCATCTCGAAAAGGCGCGCTTGCTGCTCCTCGGTTAATACCATCTCCCCGCTGTTGAGCGAGGCGCTCACCTTGTCGCCCGAGTAAGAGTTGCCCGCCACGATACCACCCGCGGCGAATGCCTGCTTGCCTTGGTTGATCAAGCTTGTGACGGTTGAGAACTGCGCGGCGATGGCGGCGATCGTCGTCGCCATGGCGGCGAGGTTGGAAGGGAAAGGCAACGACATGGCATTAGCTACGCCCTCGGCGATCGCCTTGGCATTCGCGAGGGTGGTCTCGACCGCGGTTATGCCCTGTTGCGCAAACGCCGCCTTCTCGCTCTCGCCGGTCAGGGACCCAATGTCCCCGATGATTTGAGACGTCGAACCCGCGATACCTTTCGCCGATTCCTTCCATGATTTCGTATTCGCGTCGGCAAGGTCTTTTGTTTTTTGCTTGGTCTCCTCCGTCAGCGTTGCGATATTTTGAAACGAGTTCGCGAGCTCTTGCTCGAAGCCCCCCTCCTCGGGGAACAAGATGGAGCGTTCCTCCTCCGTTAACTGTGCTAAATAGTTGTAATATTCCTCGGCTTGCGCGAGCCTGGCTTGGGATTGGATAAGAGCCGCCTCGGCCTCGATTTGCTCGCGCGTCTTATAGCTGGTATCGATCGCCGCGAGTTCGGCTTGCATACCCTGTTCGATTTCCGCCTGCCGGGCATCGAGATATGTGCGCATGTTGTTAAGCAACTCCGTGTATTGTCCCGCCTCGCGGGTCAAGCGCGCCTGCTCTTCTTGCTGGCGGTATTTCTCTTCGATATTCGCCCGCTCGGATTCAAGCAGCTCGGTGTTTTGCAGCTCCGCGCTCCGTTGCATGTCGAGGAGCTGTAGTCGAAGTTGGTATTCCTCCTCGCTTCCCCGCCGGGTCTCGTTTAACCGGAGTTGCACGGCTTCGATAGCGGCTGCCTGCTGCCGGTTGTTCAAGTCTTCCACTTCCTTGGCGTAAGCGTCCGCCTCGGCTTGGGCGGCTTCATCCGCCGCGCGTTTCCGTTCGGCAGCTGCTTTGACCGCCGCGTTCGTGGCATTTTTCTCCGCCTCGTTAAAAGATTGCAGGGAGGAATTAAGACGGCGAATACCATCTTCGTAATTTTTCTCGGCATTAAAAACTGCCGCCTGCAAATTCGCGATATTATTTTTTGTCGCGTCCGATGTATCGTTTTCCCGCTGGGCTTGCTCTTGGGCGATCCGGAGCCGTTCGGAGGCGATTCGGCGTTGTTCGGCGAGGTCCTCCCTTTCCAGAGCGATCGCCTGTTGTAGGGCTTTCCGCCGTTCGTCCAGGCTCTTGTCCTTGTCCTGCGCCTCATTGCGTAGGCGGGAAATCTCGGCGGCACGCTGGGCGCTGTTTACCGTATATGCCCGCTCCGATTCTTCCAGCGCGTCCTGTGCCAAGACCAGCTCCCGCGCGGCGTCGGCGGCTTGCTTGTAAGAGGGGATTAATTTCCCTATGATGGAAGTGGCCACATCGGTGACCGCCGTTACGACTTTTGCGATAACGCCCGCGAGCGCCTGAAAGGCGTCGCTAACGAGCTTTAAGACGGGCTCGAAGGCGGAGAAAGCGGCCTGAAGCTGCGTCATAGCGTCGTCGTTCTTCTTAAAGGCGTCCGTTACCCCTTTTATTACCGTCATAATCGCCGTAAGCAAGGCGGTGATGACGTTCAGCGGATATGTAACGAAGACCTTGCCGAAGGATTGCACGGAACCGGTGAGGGATTTCAGATTAACGCCGCCGGTCGTTCCCATGTTCTTCAGGGCTTGCTCGATACTACCGGTGTAATTACCCACGTTGCGTTGATTGTTTCCCATCGAGCTTTCGAGATTCCCCACCTCGACGCGCAATTCCTGTATATGCTCGAGTAACTCCGTACCCTTGGCGGAGTCGCGTTCGGCGGCGGAAAGGGTGGCGTATTCGTTTTGCAGGGATGAAAGCTCGGCGCGCATTCCTATCAGGGAATCGTTATACGTTCCCGTCGTAACAACCGCTTGGGCAATCTCACCCTCGAGGGCTACCAATTCCTTGCCTTGTTCCTCGATCGCGAGGTTTACCGCGTCAAGCTGTTTTTTGTTTTCCTCGTACCCCTCGCCCCCTGCCATCAGCGCGAGCGTTAAGGTCTTTTGTTCCGCGGTAAGGTTGGCGAGATTCTCGCGCGCGCTATCGATTTCCGAGCGGACATCGTCCACGCTCCGGGTATACTGCTCGTTGGATTTCTCGGCGTTAACGATCTGCTGGTCGAGCATCTTTAATTCGGCTTTGTTTAGCTTGATCGCCTCCGTGTTTAAAGCCAGTTGCTTGGCGCTCTCCGCGCTCGATTCCGTGGCGGCGTCCACGTCTTTTTTTAGCGCCTTATTGGCGCTTTGCAACAGTCCGATCTCGGCACGGATCCGGGCGGCGCGCGCCTCGAGGTCACCCGTCTCGAAGACCTTGCCGAAGGATTGCACGGAACCGGTGAGGGATTTCAGATTAACGCCGCCGGTCGTTTCCATGTTCTTCAAGTCTTGTTCGATGCTGCTGGTGTAATTACCCACGTTGCGTTGACTGTTTCCCATCGAGCTCTCGAGATTTCCCACCTCGACGCGTAGTTCCTGTATATGCCCGAGTAACTCCGTGCCCTTGGCGGATTCGCGTTCGGCGACGGAAAGGGCGGCGTATTCGTTTTGCAGGGATGAAAGCTCGGCGCGCATTCCCATCAAGCTATCGCCGTACGTCTTCGTCGAAACAATCGCCCGGGCGACCTCACCCTCGAGGGATACCAGTTCCTTGCCTTGTTCCTCGATCGCGAGGTTTACCTCGTTAAGCTGTTTCTTCGTTTCTTCGTATCCCTCGCCTCCTGCCATCAGCGCAAGCGTTAGGGTCTTTTGTTCCGCAGTAAGGTTGGCGAGATTATTGCGCGCGCTTTCAATTTCCGAGCGGACATCGTCCACGCTCCGACTATACTGCTCGTTGGATTTCTCGGCGTTAACGATCTCACCCTCGAGGGATACCAGTTCCTTGCCTTGTTCCTCGATCGCGAGGTTTACCTCGTTAAGCTGTTTCTTCGTTTCTTCGTATCTCTCGCCCCCTGCCATCAGCGCGAGCGTTAAGGTCTTTTGTTCCGCGGTAAGGTTGGCGAGATTCTCGCGCGCGCTATCGATTTCCGAGCGTATGTCGTCCACGCTCCGGGTATACTGCTCGTTGGATTTCTCGGCGTTAACGATTTGTTGGTCGAGCAGCTTTAATTCGGCCTTGTCCAACTTGATCGCTTCCGTATTTAAAGCCAGTTGCTTGGCGCTCTCCGCGCTCGACTCCGTGGCGGCGTCCACATCCTTCTTTAGCGCCTTGTTGGCACTTTGCAGCAACCCGATCTCGGCACGGATCCGGGCGGCGCGCGCCTCGAGGTCACCCGTCTCGAACGCGACGTCGATTAATATGGTGTTATCGTTTTCTGCCATTTTTATTTAAATATTTTATCGGTCAACCACACCCGCGCGCGGTTTTCCAATTCCTCCCGCAACTTTTCTGCCGTCTGTTCGACGACGAGCGAATAATTTCGCTCACTGCCTCCGTATACCGCCGGGGCGGGGCGCCCCCATCCCTTAGGGATGTGCTTTCCGAAAACCACGGCACCGGCGAAACTTCTTCGTTCCTTTTCACTGGAAAACGTCAACCCCTTGTCGCGACTCCATTGCTCGATGATGTCAACAAAATTGTGGGGGACCTTTCCTCCTGGTCGTCCGCTCTCTAGCGTTTCGAGCGGCGCCGCCCCCTCCGCGCGGGTGTAGTACAGTTGCACCCTCCCCGCTTGGGAGCGAACCCGGAATCCCTCCGAGCTTACGCCTCGCGCGTTCACTTTTTGACCCTTCAAGGCGAGCTTGATCTCGTCCCGCGCAGCCTCTAGCGTCTTCCTTATGTATTCCTCGGGGTTTTCCATCGTTTCGCTTTCTTTTTAGGAATGTATAACCGGGGCGGCTCCAACCCGTAAAGACGGGCGTAATAGGGGTCGTAGAAGCACTCGCCTTGAACTTCCGTTAACCGGAGCCGTACGCCGATACCTGTAAACACGTCCTCGAACTGTAAGTAAATGCGTTCATATTCTATTTCGCTGTCGTCACACCAAAGGGGAGACTCGACCCCGTGCTGCACGAAGTTGATCCACTCATCGGCGTGCTGTTTGCATCGTTGAACTATCCTGTCGTTTTCCTCCGAGTCGTTCTCGTAACTGGTCCGCTCGACAAAAAATAGCGTGCACATGGCGGACTCGACCCGTTGTGTATTCCACACCTGCGAGGTCGAGCCCTCGAGCCGGTACATCATCACCGCGGGCATGGGCGTGTTGCCCATGTAGGCGTCGAGCTCCTCTCCCGTGCCATACCGGAAAGGGAGCCCGATGCCTTGCTCGATGGTTTCCTTTACTTTTTCGACTAATCCCGCTCGCATATCTTATTTATTTTCTGTGTTTATATTTATTTTTAAATTCCTGTTGCTTCTGCCGCTGCTTCTGTTTTTCATAAGCGAGGCGATGAAACTCGTTTTGCCGGTACAAGTCCTTTCGCGAAAGGTACCAGTCGGCGAGCGTGACATCACCCGCCTCGGTAAAGGAGCGAAGCCCGAAATAGGAACGGACGGCGATCAGCGCGCCCTCGACGCCAAGAAGCCCGCCCACCTTAATGCCGGCATCGGGACCGTAAGCGACGGGCGTTGTCTTCTCGAGCAACTCGTTCAGGAGATTGACGAACGAACGCAGGGCGGCAATGCGCCGGATATACTGCAAGGCGGTCTGCTCCTTGTCGGCGTAATACCCCCGGATACGCTCCGGTATCGTGCCCGATGTAAGTTCACCGAGATCCGAAATGGTTAACTGCCAAAGGTCGAACGGGATCTCACCGAGCCCCGCTTTCTCGATCGCCTCCTTTTCGTTCTTTTCCGTCAGCAATCCCTCGCGGCGCATCAGAAGCCAATCGGCGGCTGTAATAGTTTGAAGATCCAAGCGCATAACAGTTTAACATTGAAATTTCGTTTTTCTTTCTCATCGAGCCGGATTGTTTCACGTGGAACAAATGGCGGGCGCGAGGCTATAGCGTCCGCCCACGTGGAACACCGCCAAGGTTCAAGCGCGAGCCACGGATGCGGCTGCGGCGGCACGAGCTCGGGCAGTATAACATTCGGCACGACCTCGGGTCGTGTTCCACGTGGAACACACGACACCCGGCGCAACGTGTCCGTTACCTTGGCAAATAGCCAATACCTATAGAGTCCAGCCCACGGCATACGTCTTTAATTAAATATGCCCGGGATCTCGTGGCGGAGGGCTTCCAGTTCCTCGCGGGACATGCGCGCGGGGGCATACCTTACACCCTTCCATGTAAATCCTGCCTTATAGGGTAGTTTAACCTTCGGGCGCGGTGTCGCCTTCTTCCTCGCTGTCTTCTTTTTCTTTGATGCTGCCATTTTCTTCGTTAATTAAAGTTGTTGAGGATTCCTCTTCGTCGCCTTCCTCTTCGTCGCCTTCCTCCTCTTCGTCTTCCTCTTTGTCGTCGTCTTCCTCCTCGTCATCCTTATTGTCGCTTTCCTCCTCGTCGTCTTTCTTTTCGTCCTCGTCCTCCTCGGGCGGGGTGGGGATGGCGTCAAGGACGTCGATCACCGCGCTGCGGTGGATGAATAACGAGGGATAACGTCTCGCGAGCTTTTCCAACACGGCGGGGAGTTGCAACATCTGATGCGAATACCGGATGCCGTTCATCATGAAACCGGCATCGAGTCCACCGCGGAGGCGGTGGGTGGTTTCCACCACCCGCCCGTCCTCGAGGTGTTTGACTGTCTTAAAATGTATCATCGTTAAAAATTTTATTAAAACATTTACTCGCTGTTGCCGCTGCTGCTGCTGCCGCCTTCATCGCCAAACGTGTACTTAAGCAGGTTGTCGAACATCTGTTTGCAACTTGCATAATCGATGGTGCCGATGCTGCTGCCGTCGCAGTTGTTGCCGTCGCCGTCGTTGCCGTCGTCGTTGTTGTCGCAGCCACAGGCGCAAACGGTGATTTGTTTCTCGCCCTCGTCGCAGCCGTCGCCGCCGCAGCCGGTGCTGCCGCTGCCGCCGCTGTCGCCGCCGCCGCTATATAATGTTATCTCGGAAGACGGGGCACCGGTCTCAACCATCGTGAAGGACATGCAGCCCCCGCCCTCGGTTTCGGTATAGTTCATCGACGCCTCGGTACAAATGCAACCGTTCTCAAGCCCGAAAATGACGAATGCGCCGTCGCCCTGTGACGAGTACCGGTCCTTGCGTTGCAGGATGAACACATATCCGTTTTGGTTCTTCGTCAGCGGTTCCACGAACTGCGTAGCGAAGGCGCCGCCGTGACGGGGCGCATAAAAACTCACGGTCTTCGTGTAGGTTTGTGTATCGGCGTCAAATTCCTCGCTCGTATCCGTCCACGGGGTAGAGCCCCCGGCCTCGATCGCGAACCATGGTCCACAACAGCTGTCGCCGCTGCCTACGGTGTTGCAGCCATTGCCGCTGCCGCCGCTGCTGCTGCTGTCGTCGCCGCTGTTTTGCTGCCCGAGTGACGGACGGCGGAACGTGATGCTTGACACGTGGTTTTTTGTGCACAGGTCTGAACCTCGGGTCCATGTAACTAGGTCATCGAGGGCGATACCTATTCCGAGCATTTGTAGGCCTGCATAAGCAGGCTGCAAGCAATCTTTTTGTGCGTTAATACTTACCATCTGGTTAACGCACGGTGTGTAACATGCCATAATATTTTTTTTCGTTTAAAAGTTTAAAATTTTACTTACTTTCTTATCCGGGCGGCGAAGCAACTCGCAAGCCCTATTCCGATACCTCCTCCAACGTTCCTCGTCGAACACGGGTACCGCTTGCGTAAGGGCTGCCTTACCACTGATCCCCGCCGGTGTTTTCCGTACCGCCGAGACACGGAGCCAAACCGCTGCCGTCCAGTAACAAAGGGCGGCAAGGGCTACGACGGGCGGGACGCGCGGAATCTTGCGCGGGGGTCGAGGGATACGCAGCGCGGCGGGATGGGAATGGAAGGGGACACCTTCTATCGGTTTCTCGCTTTCGCGCTCCGCCACGTCAATCAGATCGACGTCTTGGAAAATATCCACAGCCTCGAGGCTTTCCACCTCCTCTTCCGCGATTGGCATAGGCGTTCCCGCTATCTTCTCCGTAAGGCGCCGGCGCAGGTCCGCCGCGCCTTTCTTCGCGAGCGCGTAGGGGATAATGCCGAAAGTATTCTGGAAGGTAGCCTCGCCGGTCTCCATCGCCTCAAGAAGCGCGCCCTCGTCCTTCAGTCCCGCCGGCGGTGGGATGTGCCACGGTCGGCGGGTGTGTACAAACATATTCGTTGTTAGGATCATACGTCATTAATCTTCTTCGGTCTTGTCGGGATGGCAAAGCTGGGTAATGAATACGGCGCTATGCGGCACGGCGAGCGCGCCACCGACATAAACCTCGTTCAGGTATTCGTTTTTGTTAAACGACAGTTTGAAATCCTCGAAACCGCGAATTGTCAGATCGCCGACCAATTTGTACGCTTTGCCGACGAGCGCGATAATGCTTACGATCTTTCCGCCCTTCTCATCCGTCTCCTGCTTGTATGTGATGTGCGGAAGGAGGTGCGTAGTTATGATGCGGGCAACCCCGAGGCGGTCTGCCAGTTCCGCCATACTGAGAAATATCGGCGTACCGTCGGCGCTGTACACGAAACGGCGCAGTGAGTTCGCCGCCATCTTGGAGAGGAACAGCGTCACCTCGCCCTCGGCTTCGATGGTTGATAAAGCGTTAACGACCTCGTCGATTGTCGGGGGTGTCAGGTTCGCCAATTGCAAGCATTCCGCGATGCCTTCAACGGATACGTCTCCCGAGGTTTCCTCCTCTTTGTTTTCCGAGGACCCGGCGACGCCCAGAAGCACGGAACTCTTGTATTCGGTGACCCACGGTTGTCCGGCGTCGACTACAGCCTCTATTTTGGTAATAGAGTTGTCGGGGTGTTGTGCTTCCTCCGATTCGCCGTTTCCGTTCCGTCCGTCGCCCACCAGTACGGCGCGCATGATCTCATGCAAGATGCGGTAGGAAAGCTCGCGGGTGATGTACTGCATCAACGCGCCGCCCTCGTCCTCGTATTCCATCATATCACGGTCGAGGCGAATAAACTTGTAAATGATTTGCGCCCGGATCTCCTTCTGGATGAATACCAGTTTTTGTTCGGTCTTCGGCTCGCCGCGGCGGTGTCCTTTGGCGCGGCTGTCTGGACCTTTGCCGACCTCAACCAATGTCTTGTAGGCTTTCAAACCTGTAATGTCGAGGAGCTGTAGGAAGTTGTCGGCTTCGGTGCCCCACATGTCCGTAATCTCATCCAATACAGGCTGCGGGATCAGCAGGTTGAAGTCCTCGAGTCCTCCCTCCTCCTCCTCCGTCTTCGGGTACGGGAGTTGATACACGCCGTTCTTGACGAGGCACGCCTTCCAGTTCTGGACGAACTCGGCGCGGTCGCGGCTGTTGCGCACGGTCTTCATGAACTCGCGAACGGATTTTTTCGTTTTCAAGAAATTCCCGATGCGAATCTGGACTGTACGACCGTTGAGGCTTTCCTCGACTTCCTTTACCTTGTCTTGCAATTCCTGTAACGCTGCCCGCAGGTTTTCATCCTCGTCCTCGTCCGTTTCCTGCAGCGCTTCGATTTGTTCGTTAATGGCGGCGATTTCCGCCTCCTTCTCGGCGATCACGTCTTGCGCTTCCTGCAACGCCTCATCGCTCAAGTAATTCGCGCGGGCGCTAAGACGGTGCAAGGTCGTTTCCTTCGCCCTTTTTTCTTTCGTCAGGCTATCCACCTGTTTTTTGATTCTTTTCATTTTTTTTTGTTGTTTGATTAGTACATAAATAACGGCAAGGCTGTCATGCTAACCCTATCCGATGGGGTTACCTCGGTGAGGTTTTGCTCGAAACCTTCCAAACGGGTTACGTTTTGAAGGAACCGCGCGCCCGTATCCGCTGGCACGTCAACCAGCGAGGCACTTACGAGCTGGAATGCCTCCACGTGCAAGACCTTGTCGTCGTCTACCTCGCCACGGGTTACATAGCCGTAGTTCGAGAAGCCTTGCAGGATGCCATTACTTAGCAATGTTTTTATTAAATTGTAAAAATAAACGCCTTTCGGGATGAAAGCCTCGAGCTCTACTCCCTCCTCGGTCTTACGTAGTACCTCCACCCGCCCCGCAAGGTGTATCAGGTCGCGCTGATGCATCAAATCGAGCGGGACGGATAGGTTGTTTTCGGCAAAATAACCCGCGATGCCGTCATCGTAGGCGGTCCGCGTCCATGTTTGCCTGTTCTCGTTCACTTTCTCGAACGTCGTCAACGCGCCCTTAAGGCGGATCCCGGTTTCGTTTCCGTCCTTATCCTGTATCACCTCAAAGGGAGGTGCCTCGGGGGCGGGGGCGCGGAACGTGGTGAAGTTCCTGACGGGTTCTTGTTCTATTCTTCTCATTTTATCACAGATTTTCGATTAATTCCTTCATTCTTATCCGAGCCGTCTCGCTATCCTCGGGACTCGAGGCGGCGACTTCCTGCCAAAAACGATACAATTCCATATCAGCGGCGACGAGCTCGCGGCGTTTCTCCGCGAATGCCGGAATGTCGGCAAAGTCGAACCAAAACTCGTTTTGTGGAAGATACGCGCGGCGGCGGCGTTCGCTTTCGTACAGTTTCTTAATTATTTTCAAGCAAAAACCGGCGTGCGTGCGGATGGTCGAGTTGTAAAAATCCAACTCCGCGGCGTTTCGGTTCTCGTATTTTGCGTTTTCAAAGTAGGTCGATAATTCTTTCGGGATACCTAATGCGGTATATATCGCTTGAAGGCAGTACAACCGTTTTTCCGACAACTTAAGCGCGTCAATCGGCAACGTTATCGCGCTAAAACGCGTCGGGCGCGGGGCAAAGAACATCGACCAACGACTGGGCGAATACATTCGCCTATAATTCTCCTGCATCGTTTTAATGTCTTCATCATCGAAAAAGTTGCCCGCAACAGAGCTGTCCGCTTCGGGCGAAATAATGCCCAAGGCGCCATAATTCTTAATCAAGTTCAGGTCGCTCGCGTTGATCGTGTCCAGAAACTCGAGCTTGTCCCGCAGGAAATATGCGTCCGGGTGTCCGGTCGATTGCATGCAGGTTGAAAGCATCAGGGTTTGACCCTCGGGCAAATCCACCGTAAACGTATCGCTTACGCGCATCGGGCTCCGCCCCTCGTGTCCCGTCACGAAACGAACGGGAGAAATGTTCGCCGGCATGCAGTCATTATCGGGGGGAGACGTCGGCGCCCCGGTCTCGATAATCACGTATCCCTCGTAGAAGAGACGGCGGAGAAGCTCGAGCGTATGGGATTGGACAAACTCAATTAACTGGTCTGTGAAGATCAACCGCACTTTCGCCGTAAAACGCACGGCGGTCAACCGGTCCGAGATCATACGCAGGGCGTCGAGGATCTCGGAGTTCGAGAACTGGTGCGATCTCTCATCCCGTGGCATGTAAAAGGGTTCCACGTATCTCCGCGGCTTTGCCGGGCGGAGTTTCTTTTTTCTCTTTATCTCAAATCCAAGTAGTTCCATTATTCCGATCCTCCTTCCGTATCACTGTTCGGCGTATATACGACGGTTATATAAGTAGAGTTGCCCCCGTTGTTGCAAATCCGGATCCAGCTCCGTTGTGGGTTGTCGCTACTTCCGCCGTCCCCTGTCTCGTTTCCCTTGAATGACCAACAAAGCTTGACGTCGGTCTCGTCACACCCACCGGCGCGCGGCGTTAACTGAAGCGTATCGCCTTTGTTCTGCAGATGCGTCTCGCAAACATACCAGTTCGAACCGCTGTCAACGGTACCCGTCGCGCAATCCGAATTATTGCCAGTGAAGATCGTCAAGGCGACGGACCCGATAAACAGGCTGCCACAGTTACCCGCGCCGATATACACGCCGTTGCCGTAGTCGACCCAATAAAGGCGGTAAAGGTCGCCCGATTCCGTTTGTACCCACTCAAGACAGGAGGGGGAATTTTCCTCGCCTCCCTCTTCCTCGCTTGTATAATCTTCCGGGCATACGCATTTATTCTCGCCCTCTTCCTCGCCTGTCGTCTCCTCGGAGCTCGGGCAACCGAAAAGGGTGTATATCTCACCGTCACCGGGGTTGCCGCCGCCGCCTTCCGCGCAGGGGGCTGTTTCTTCCTCCTCCGCTTCTTCCGCGGTGGTGGTGGTCGTCGCATTCTTGAATCCGATCACGACCGTCAATGTCTCATCGGGGACATTTAATAAACAAGTGTGTCGGGTGTTGCCCGTTACGCCCTCCATATGGCACCACGTCTTGCCGTCTTTCGACATCCATATACTGCCCGCAGTCTCTGTCCCCTCGCCCGCCGCGAGGAATAGTTTACACCGGGGTACCCACACAACGGAACGCCATCGAGCGTATCGCTCGTCGTTGTTGTTGTCATCCTCCCCGGCATCCGGTTTAGGACGGGGCTCGCTGAACGCCCACGGAGTCCACGTTTTTCCCTCGTCCTCCGACCAATAGCTATCGTCGTGCGCTTCGTGCTCATGGCCGCTCGCGGTGCTTGTCGTGGTGTAACCGCAAGCCACCCAGAGACTTTTGACCTTTTCCTCGCCTTCGTCTGTCTTCTCCGTTTCCTCCGATTCCAACTCGGAAGGGTCGACGCAAACAATCTGGAAGAACCGCGAGCCGTGATGGTGGGTTTCGGGTTCGCCCCCTCCTTCCTCCGCTACGGTTTGAGTGTTTTCGTTTTCTTTTTCGGGAAATTTCCATGTTTTTCCGTCGGAGGACGTCAAGCATTTATAGGCGGAATTATGCCCGACCCCGGAAATAAACAAGGAGGTCAGCGGGTCGTAGGTAACATATTGGATGCCATCCCCGGCGCCATCCAATTTTCCGGCGTCATTACTGTCGGAACCGTCGCCGCTTTCCTGACAATCGCCCGCGGTGCCGGGTTCCTCCCCGGTATCGGTTTCCTCATCATCTTCCATCGTGGCAAAATGCCAGCAGCCCCTAAGGTTGTTCGTATACCATATTCCCGCGGTGCTGCTGGATGATCCCCTATTCCCGACAGCCACATAGGTGCCATTGCCGTCGGAGGTTATGGAATGGATAAACGATTGTCGAGTCGTGCTTTGCTCTCCTTCTTCGTCATCCGAGGGGTAATCACAAACAGGAAAATTATCCGTAATATCCTGCCACGTCTGACCCCCGTCCTCCGACATGGCGGCAGCAAGTCCACCCGTGACGGCGCCGCCGCTGGTGGTCGATAATCCACCCCCGACAAGCCATACGTCAGTTTTCTCATCATAGTAAACCGTACGCCACGCGGCTTGCTCGAGGCGGTCGATATTCAGGGAAAAGGCGGACATGACGACCGAATAATCCTTGTCCTCGGCGTCGATGCTGACATCCAAGTAATTCGCCGGACGGTCGTAGTCCAGTTCGGTCGTGTAATTGATAATGATAGATGTCTTGCCTCCGTCCTTGTTGCAAAGCTCGAGCTCGAGCCTTTCATCTTCCTCGCCCGCGGTATTCCATGAAATGGTGACCTCGGTCTCGCCGCTGATGCCATAATGCGGGCGGATGCTAATGCTTCCCGTCCGTCCGCACACCCACCAGTTCGAGCAACTGTAAACGGTGCCTGTTATACTGCCCGAGCTCTCGTCGGTGATAATCGACATTTGCGGCGTGCCGCGGAACAGCGCGCCCTCGTCTCCAACGCCCAGATACGTCCGGGCGCCGAAACGGATGGAGTGAAGCTCGGGGAAATCGGACGCGTTCTCGTTCTTAAAGAACCAGCTGTTGCAGTCCCCGCTTCCGCTCTGCGTGTCGCAACTGTTGGTTATGTACATCAATCCCGTATTTTTATCGTCATCCGTGCCGGGTGTCTCTTCTCCCTCCGTGTCCTCGCCCGTGTCCGTGTTTTCGGGGTTATTGTACCCGATCGCCATGATTTGCGCGTCGCAAACATTTACTGCCCCCGCGCCCTCGGGGAGGAGCTGGGATCCACCAACGGCAAGGATGTCCGTCGTGGCGAGATTCGGCACATAGTTAATTAATGGTATGAAGTCGATCGAGGGGTTGCCCTCCTCATCTACCCCCGGACCATCGCTATACCAAAGCGTTCCCATGGGGTAATCGTTGTTATTGCCCTCGCAACCCGCGAGCCAAATGCCGCAATCCTCAACGTAAGTAAGCGTGCGGAATTTAAGCTCGTCGGGATATGTCGTGTTAATGCCTTCATCTTCCTCCGTGTCTTCCGTGTCTTCCGTCTCTTCCTCTTTTGTCCACGTCACCCCGTTAAATGTCCACGGATACCAGGTCTCGCCCCTGTCGCCGGAAATGTAACAAACGCGGTCGGACTCGTCAACGCGGTTGTAACCGCAGCCGATCCAGTACCCGCAGCTAACTTCAATATCGTAGAAGCGCCCAGAGATAAGCTCGGAGCTCTCCTCGTTTTCCTCTCGCTTGTTTTCTTGCGGAAAATACCACGTTGCGCCCTTATCCGCGCTAACGAGACAGATGCCGCGGGGTGTTTCCTTCGTTTCGGCGCCCGTGTCTTCTGTGGGCAATGCGGTATCCCCGCAACCGCTGATAAATACGCCATCGCCAAAGGTTACGGCTGTTATCGCGCTGCCAATGCCGGGGATATATCCGGGTTCGCCGGTTTTCTCTTCCGGTTCGCCATCTTCCTCCCCGTTCGTGGCTTCGGTCGCGAACTTCCATTCGTCCGCTACGTTGTGCGCATACCAGATGCGAGCCCCGCTATCGTCCCACGATGCCGAGTATCCACCAACGGCGACCCAGTTGCCGGCGTCATCAGAGGCGAGAGCGTGGACGAAGTCGTAATTTTCTTCCGAGCCTTCCTCCCCGCTGTTACCGTTTTGTTTCTTATGGTTTGTCTTTTGAAACTTCTCGGAAATGTCGACCCACGTGTGCCCGTTGTCTTTCGAGTAGGCAGCGCGCACGCCACCCGTCACCCCGGTGCCTTCCTCCTCCTTCGCGCCTCCGGCGATCACCCAGGTAGCCGAACCCTCGTCGTAATGAATGGCGCGCAGCGCGGCGCCCTCCCAACCCTCGAGACCGATCGTCCCGGCGGTCAGGTCAAGCTCGCAGCGTGTGCGGATATGATCCGATAACGTATCCCCGCTCGGTTGAAAGCTTATGTAGTCCGTGGGATAACAATAACAACCCGGGCAACGCCACCAGTAAAGGGGCGAGAGTTTCTCGGGTATCTCTCCCGGCCACGTCCACCAGTAACGCCGGCGCCAATAACGGCGATGCTGTACTGCGTCACTGCGAAGGATCGTCCGTTTTTGCGGGTTCTTCAAGGTGGGCTGAAAGCCCTTCGCCCTCGTTGTTCTGTATGCCATTAATTTCGGTTTTTATTCGTTCGACCAATTCGTTTTTTCTTTTTTCCTCGAAGTACAGCTTAGCGATCGCCAATATCCATCGACGCCGGCGTCCTCCGCAAGCGCAAGGAATACGCTCGCCGGTCGCCCGGGTGAGAGCCGTGCGCATGGCGGGCGTGGTGCTGATGGTTTTACCTTCGGCGGCTTCTCTCAACTTATCTTCATACGGGGTAAGCAACCCCCTGTTTTTTATCTTCATTTTTTTAACTCTTTAATCCAATCAATAAACCGTTCCGTATATTCCTCGACGGAAAGCGTAAAGAATACAAACCCGGTAACCAGCGCCCACGAAAACGGAAAAAGAAAAATCCAGCTATAAGCGAAGGTAAGCCAGAACGTCATGCAACTTTTGCAGCCGAACGGCTTCCGGTTCATGTCCACCCTCCAGAGATAGGTCTGGTACCGGTCCGAGCCGAATACCACCTCGCTAAGGAGGGCAATCAAAATCAAAACAAGAACGTGTATAATTACCATGATACCAACGCGTAATTAAGGGATACCCCGACAAAGGGTGCCCAGTGATTATTTTTCAGATCGTACCCGTAAGCCACGGCGGGACCCAGTGCCCAACGCCGGGCGGGTGTGTTTATCGTCTTCGTCTCCGTCCGGTATACGTATTCGGTCCGTGGATAGACCTCGACCCAGTTGAGGCGCGGGCGGTACCCCTCAATTTGAAGGGCATAAAGTGTGTCCCGGTACTCTTTCGTTTCGATAGGCACCTCGATGCGCACCGTATCGCCGGGCAGGTATACCGTATCGGCAGGCGCTGCGATGGTTTCCCTGCGGATCTCCGTCCGGACGGTCTCCACGGGTTCCACGATAGTAACCGTATCGACGCGGGTCTCGGTAACCGTTTTCACCTGGATCGTTTCCACCGCCGCGCACTTCTTGGAGCAGCGCCCCAGGAAAAAGATAGCGATAAGTATACCTACCCAAAGAATCCAGCTCGCTGTTTTCATAGCTTAAGTATCTGTTTGCGGTTTTCCGCCTCACTCCGGTAACTTACATGCACCCAGCTCATGTTGCTCTCGTCAATGAGCTGGTCAAAGGAAATGCCCAGTGACTGGGCGAGTGCAAAAAGCCGCGCATTGCTCGCCGCCGTGCGGTCTGCGGCTTCAATATCGGCAGCGCGCCCGGTCATATGGTCGGAGGTCTTGGAACCCCCGACGGCTTCGTTTAAAGCCGGGCACCGGTAACCGCTATTAACCACGATTGGAGCGCCCCAAGCGGTACGCAGGGGATCGAGGACTTTGTCAACCAAGGTGGTTAAGTTCCTCTTAGCCTCTTCTGTCGGGGTGTTGTCAATCCCGCGACGTGTGGCGGTATCCGATTTCGTTAGTTCTTCGATGGTGAAATATTTCATTTTTCCGTATATTGTTTAAACTCCTTCATGATTTCCGTGTGCGGCGGCTCGCGGTCCGTGCAGTCCAGTTTTTCGCATACGTAAAAACGGCACATCAGGGTTTGCTGTTTTTCTTTCGCCAGGTTCTCACGCGCCTCGTGCAGCTTTTCCCGAAGGCTTTGCGCGGTCTTCGTTTGCTCCTCGTAGAGGGCGCGCCACTGCTCGGAAGCCGTTTTATCGTTTTCCAGCTCTTTCGCTTTCTTGTTTTGCTTGTACTGCATAAAGCCAGCCACGCCGCCCCCGCTGGCAAGGGTGGTGAGAAGCGTCGTGAGAAGGGTTGTGACGTCCATAAAAAAACTTTTTAATTTTTCAAACAAATATACGACTTTTTCCCCGGGAAAACAACTATTTAACATTTTTTTCGCTGCGCCGGCAGCATCGACCACAGATCAAAGGCGTACCGGAGCGCGTCGCAACAGTGGTTCCAGTCGTCGACAGGCTGCAGGGTGTCATTTCTCTGGATGAAGCGATAGTTTTCCATCTCGGCCAGAAAATGGCGAGAGGAGGCGGTAATACGAAGCTCGTAGGGTTGCAGGTTCCGGATCCCGGTCAGGATAGAGCCGGCGCCTTTCCGGGCGGGTGAAAAATGAAACCGGAGCCCGGTGCGGGCAAAGAGACTGCGGACCCTGCCGGCGCCCTCGGTCGCGGTATCGTAGACCAGGTATTGACGGTGAAACGGGATCGAGGCGAGGCATGCCGCCATTTCGGCGTCGCCCCCTTCGCGGCTGTAATAATACTCGTGGCAATAGATGGCATCGGAAGAGAACCGGAAGCCGCATATTACATCGGGGTCCGCCGTGGCGTGGAGCGCGCCCCAGTCACAGGCGAGAATTTCCATCAGGGGCGAGGTGTGATACTCCTCATCCGGTACGGCTTTGTGACGTGGGAAACAGAGTCCCGAGAGGGTGGAATCGACGCCCCGGCACTCGACCTCGTATAGGTAACGTTCCATCGTCCCGGGGGCGGCGTCTTTGCCAGCCGCGGCGGTGCGGTCGAGCTCGCGGCGGACGAAATCCGATAAGAATGGGTTGTCGTGGTAGGTGGTGATCAGCTTATTGCCCGCCGTCTCATAGAGGTCATTCACCCAGAACCTTGTATAGGGGTTATAATCAAAAAAGACCTGGCAACCGGGTCCGGCAGCTTTTAATGCTTCCCTGACCGTGCGGGCGTCGTACTGGATGCACTCGTTGAAAAATATATAATGAAAGTTCGAAGCATAGCCGCGGACATCACGCCCGGCATAAACAAAAGCAAAGTCCGAGCCGGTCTCAAAGAGTACCCGCGTGCCTCCGGAGAAATGGATGCGCATCCGGCGGCTATCGCCGCCCGCGCTGCGGTTGATCATGATCAGGTCTTGGAATATGGATTCCTTCAACCGGGCATACGTATCGGTCACGATCAGCGTGCGCGTGCCGGGATGGGTCAGGGATTCCATGTAAAGAAATTGCAGGATGCTGACCGTCTTGCCGCTCCGACGACCCCCCTGAAAGAGGATAAAAGGGGTGCCGTTCTCCTTGTGGTAGCTTATGAAATCATGGTGTAATTTCAGCAGTTCCATCGCTTCCGGTGTCCTCTTTTTTTCTTGTTCCTTTTTCTAGACCTGCCACTTTTTCAGCGGTGTTGTCGATGACTTTCACCGTAAAGGCGCGGCGGTTATTGTCCTCAAAATCAAGCGTTCGCGCGTTGCTTCGCGTCCACTCCTCGGGCGACATGTTGCAAAGGACGAAAATCGCAGCTGCCACATTGGCAGGAATATGCCGTCGGGTGATATGCTGCTCTTTGATGTTTCCCTCTACGAGTACGGTCCGGGTTTCCTCCACGTCGTAGCCGCAGAGTTGCTTGAACAGCCCGCGTTTTGCCTCCTTGACAAACGCCAGCCGGCGGCGTTCGCGCCCGCAGGTCTGCGCCTCCCGCATGGCGGGGTACCTATTCCGCCACGTTTGGAGCGTAGCGGGAGCGACGCCCAAAAGCCCTGCGATTTCTTCCTCCGAGTACTGCTGCCGGGCGTCGGCTAAATACTCCTCGTACCGGAGGGGTGTAGTCAGCGGATCATACAGGGTATGAGGGGGCAATTTTTTCATTTGATTAATTCTTTAAATTCTTCCATCGTCCAAACCGTCCGGGCGGTAAACTGCTCGCGGGTTAACCGTTCCAGCCAGTGCGACTGGAAAACAGAAAGCCGCCCACTACCGGGGGTTTTAAACTCCACAAAAATAGCCTTTCCGTCTTTTAAATAAAGACGGTCCGGAATGCCGGTATGCCCGGTATTTTCCAGTTTAATGGAAAGCCAGCCCCTTTCGCGGGCGTACCGGGTGCATTCGGTTTCCAGTTCTTTCTCTTTTTGGTTCATTGTTATATGCCTGTAGATCATAAATTCGTCTAGTTTTTTCTGGGAGAAACTTGTACCCGCTTTCTTTTTAATAATCCGGGTTGCCCCCTCAAATTCCCTGATATGGAAAATAAGCGCACTGTTGCTGTTGGTAAAATAACAATAGTTACGGGAACCCATCAAGTCGAGGAGGTCACTCTGGTCCTGGTAGGTCATAGCTCCCTCATAGCTGTATCCGTCCGTAAAGAAATAAGGCGGGTCCAATAGAAAAAGCGTCCGGTTCGTGTCGTAGACGGGATCCGTAAAAAATACCCGCCAGTCCTCCCTTACCACGGTAAGCCCGTTTAAATAGGTATCCGGGGCAGGGTAAGGAGCGGACAAAAGGCTATGGTACCAGAAATCTTTTTCTTCTTTTTCAAATTCCTCCCATGTTTTAAAATAATTGCCCGAAAAAAGAATCCATGAACTAACCGTTATGCAGTCCAGATAGCCGAATTTTTGTGTATGGTCCCGCAGTACTTGTTTAATAGAGGTGATTATTTCCGGTGGAATTTTCTTTTGACCTCCTCCCGTCTCTTGTAAAAGGGCGGCTATTTTTATTTTCAACTCATTCGTCTCGGGAATCCTCGCGAGTCGCTCCCTATAATTATCAAAATCATTCCAGACGACCCGGGCGTCAGGTCGCAGGCGACGCGCCTGGTGGGCTAAGAGCCCCGAACCGCCAAACACGTCAATAATCGTGGTACAGTCCGGAAAAGTCTCGAGCATGGTTTTAAATTCTTCAAACCAACCCATTTTCTGGCCCCGAAACGGGAGCGGTGCTTTTTTATAAATCATCATTCATTTTTTTAACGAGTGCCCAGCGATGGGCGGGATTCATTCTGCCACGACCCCCGGGACCGTCAAAGAGATACCGGGGGACGCCGTTACTATACAGGGTATGCCGACCGGATGGACTGGCGGCGTCGCGGTAAGGCGTAAAGCCTTCCGGGGCGGTGTCATACACTTCGTACGTGATTCCGTTTAATGTAATTGTTTCCATTTCCTTTCGTTGTCATACATTTCAAACACCCGGCGGTGATACAGGTTTACCTCGCCGTAGTTCTTGTCGAACGTTTTATCGACCTTGTATCCGTGTTCATGACTAAGAGCCTTAAGAACGTCCCAGCGATAGGCGCGCCAGTCGGTCGCGTGCTCTTTCGCCCAGCGCTTGATGCTATACCACTGGGTAGCTTCGTCGAGGCGTTTTTGCTGCTGCTCGTTTTGTTCTACCACGGCGGCAAGCTGGCGAAGGGCATCGGCAAAAGAGGTGGGGAGCCCGGCGCGTTCTTTCTTTTCCAGTTCCTCCCACCGGCGGTTAACCTTAATGCGAAGCTCGCGGCTATAGCCGGTCATGAGGTCAAAACACTGTATGCGGGTGAGGCGATATTCACGCTGCTCACGGTTCCGCGAGTCTTTGTAGGTGATCTGCTCAATTTTGAGCAGATCAAGTTTTTCGTAACTTTCATTTAGTTCATCACAATCCCGAAGGATGTTACGATGTTCTTTTTCAGTCAGGGAGGCAATCTCCCGGCTAGACATTGTTACAGGTGCTTCCCCGAAATTCCCTTTAAAAAGGGTTAATTCTTTTGTTTCCATAATAAAAAAAAGACCCGGTAAAATTTCAGAGAAGCGACCTCCTACGCTTTACCGGGATTATCTTAGTCGTTAAACTAATTCTTACAGGTTGTAACCGGTCGCTTCAATTACTACGGAACAAATATACAAACAAAAATCAAAACTACCCAATAAAAAGCCTCCTTTTTTCGCAAAAAAGAGGCTTCACCTATAAAAATTAAAAATATGAAAAAATAAGCAAAATGATAAAAAATAAAATTTTTACAGGACAATCGTGTCGGTCACAAATATACGAAGATCCAGAGAAACTACCAACTTTTTTTTCTAAAAATTACCGGCGCGTTTCATTTTTAAAATCCTCCATCAGGCGGGATTTTTTTTGAAGCGCCTTAAGGGCATACTCCTCGACGGTTCCCCGGGCATAAAATACGTGCAGATCTACCGGCGCCCGCTGTCCGCGGCGGTGCAGACGCGCCGAGGCTTGTTGCCATAGTTCGAGGTCGAACGTAAGCGATGACCAGACGAGGAGGCGCGCCCCAGAGTCCTGAAGGTTCAACCCATGTCCACAACTGGCGGGGTGCGCCAGGAGGACATCGGCGGCGCGGATGTTCCAGCGGGTTAAAAAATCTTTTTCATCCGGGGTGACGACCCTCGCGCCCTCCTTTTCCAGCCGCGTTTTTAAGTAAGCTGCTTCGGCGCGAAAAGCGTAGAACAAGAGCACCTGCTCGCCCTCGCCCACCATGCTCGAGACGGTATCCGCGACCGCTTCCAGCTTGCTAGAGGCTCCCGACCACACGGGGGCGGAGGTGGCGGGATCATAGATAAACCCGCTGCAAAGGGTTTGCAGTTTCTGAAACACGCCCTTATCGTTCAGCGCGATAATCCGCTCCTCGTCCTCCACCCGGAGCAGGGTTTTGGCGTCCATATACCGGGCGCGCTCTTTCTCGGACAGGGTGTGCGGGTGGTAGAGGGTGCGCATCGGCGGAAGGGTGGCATAATCCTCCGCCCGGAGGGTGAAAATTTGCCCCTTTACAGGCTCAAGGATCGATTTTAACGTGTGGGGTGGCAGGATCCTCCACCTATGAAAAGGAAGAGCGGAAAACGCGTTTAAATCCTCGAAATACGTAACACGCCAGCGGAAAAATTCAGGGATGTAGGATTTACCCCGGCGGTGGGTGTGTGGCGTCGCCTGGTAGATGCCCAGCGCGGCGAGCTGTCCGAACAGGTCAATGGCGCCATTAGGTAGGAGCGTACCCGTCAGCCCCCAGCGGATGGCGGTTTTAATCCCCAGTGCGTACAGGAAACGTTTCGAAGTGACGTGCTTTAGGCGGGTCAGTTCATCGAATACAACGGCTTCATAATCCAGCGTCGGGGCTTCGGCGAGCTGCTCGTAACTGCAGACGGTGCGGGCGGTCTTTCGCCTCCACAGCACGGCACGCTGCGAGGGGGTACCCTGGATCACGGTCCACTCGTGGGGGTCGTTCCACTTCTTCGCTTCGGCGCTCCATACCGAAAGCGCTACCCGTTTGGGGGCTACGATGAGCGCGCGGCGGACGCCGAGACGGTTTAATGCCTCGATCACGGTCGCCGTCTTGCCTAATCCCATATCCATCGAGAGCACGGCGCGGGGGTGCTGGACAAGGAAGGTGACGGCCCTTAACTGGTATTCCTCTAGTTTCATCGGTTTATTTTTTTTGCGGTACAAGAAAGAAAGTCTGTACCAGGGTTATAACATGCGGATTTATTTCTTTCATCCGGTTTAAGGTGTGCAGCGCCTGCGGGTTCTCTTTCCACAGGCGGTTGAGTGTATCCCTATCCGGCATTTCCGTTTTAAGGCTGTTTTCCGGCCGTTTAAACGCCTCAACCGGTGTGGGTGGTACAAGAGCAGGAACGGTAAGTTTTAAAGCCTCTGCGGGCTTTCTTTTCGGTTTCGGGCGGGTTTCTTCTTCCTGCTGCCGGATGGAAGGTGTTTCAAACAGACAGAGCTGTCCGGATGATACTTCATTTCGTTTTTTACTTCGTTTCATCGCTTTTTTACTATTGTTAATGGTTTTAATATTTTATTCTCGTTAATCATACTGTATTTTTACAGAATGTTAAAATCGTTTTAACACTTTGAAATTGTTAAAATTTTAACATTTGAGGGGGTTTTTATGGGTCAGTTCCTTTTTAGGAATTAAAAAGGAACTAAGTTATCGCGCTGATACTTAAGCAGTTAAGTAAAAAAAATGATAGTTCCTTTTTGTAGCCTATTAAATATATATATTTTTCTATTTTTTTTTTCATGTCGATATATTGCCAATATTACAGTGTTTTTCAAAAAAAAAAATTTCTATATATAATAATACTATTTTTTAGGAACAAAAGGAACTAAATACTTTAAAAGATTAAATAACAACAAGTTAGCTCGGTTCCTTTTCAGTTCCCTTTTAGTTCCTTGGTTCCTTTTTTCAATCTTCCATAATATCGCCGCGCGTCAATCCGTCCGCCGTATTTGCCTCCGTGATGGCTTCCAACAGCTCGTAGACCTGTATAACGGAACGTTTTACGCCCTCCTTTCGGCTATTATCTGTTATCCATACGTTTGGGCAAAGTTCCTCGAGCGCCGTCTTGACTTTGTTCCTGAAGTCCATCGGATACACTCTCTTCCCGTAGTTTAGCCCATCGAAGAGAAATTC
>Ga0192277_1038_pt1 | contig 31734 bp, 29 predicted proteins | sample Koala_Koa24_J3_FD_131302 | JGI IMG/M metagenome (GOLD analysis project Ga0192277, IMG submission 131302) | Enriched cells from koala feces incubated with labeled cellulose particles, San Francisco Zoo, California, United States - Koala_Koa2-4_J3 ...
TGAAGTGGATGGCGGGAAAGCAGATGCTTTGTTTTGCGGCGACGCATGACATTGAATTGACTTATATTCTGGAAGAGGTATATCGGAATTATCATTTTGAAGAGCAGGTGACCGACGAAGAAGTGACGTTTGACTATCAGCTGCGGGAGGGGCGCGCCATGACGCGCAACGCGATCCGGCTGCTGCACCTGATGGGCTTCGAGGATGAGATTATCACGGAGGCGGAAACGATGGCAGCAAGGATGACGGAACAATCCGTGGATGGAGTGCTGCAGTCCTCGCGGAAGTGAGTGTACGCCAGAAGAAAGCAGGAAAAATCCTGCATTTGCGAGCTCACCGTGGGTATTTATGAAACAGTATATTTTACGAAAAAAGAGATGGGCGGATCAGTTTTCGCCCGATTAGAGAGGCGGCGCGGATATGGAAGCATATCTGGATAATTCAGCCACCACACGCGTGACAGATTCTGTGCGGGATGTGGTGGTACGGACGATGACGGAGGATTTTGGAAATCCTTCCTCCAAACATCGAAAAGGTGTAGAGGCGGAACGCTATCTGCGGGACGCGCGGGAGACAATTGCGAAGACGCTGAAGGTCAGTGAGAAGGAAATTTACTTTACTTCGGGCGGAACCGAGTCAGACAATTGGGCGATTCTCGGAGGCGCAGCGGCGAATCGGCGTGCCGGTATGCATGTGATTACTTCCGCTGTAGAGCACGCGGCGGTATTGATGCCGATGCGGTATCTGGAAGAGCAGGGCTTTCGAGTGACGGTTCTGCCGGTGGACGCAAAAGGGCGTATTTCGATGGATGACCTGGCGGACGCGATCTGTGAGGAAACGATTCTGGTGTCCATCATGTATGTGAATAACGAGGTTGGCACGATTGAGCCGATCGCAGAGGCTGGAGCGCTGATCAAAAAGAAGAATCCGAACACCCTGTTTCATGTGGATGCGGTGCAGGCCTACGGCAAATATCCGATTTATCCAAAACGCATGGGGATTGACCTGCTTTCTGTGAGCGGACATAAGCTGCATGGCCCAAAGGGCAGCGGTTTTCTGTACGTTGGCGAGAAGGTGAAGCTGCATCCATTGATTCTGGGAGGCGGCCAGCAAAAAGGGATGCGCTCCGGGACCGATAATGTGCCGGGAGCGGCGGGACTCGCGCAGGCAGCAGCAGACGCGTTTGCGACCATGGAGCAGGATCACGCACATCTGCTTGCTCTTAAGGAACGCTTGATGAACGGTCTGTCTGACCTGCCGGATGTGGTGATCCATTCGGAGCCAGGTGAGGATAGTGCGGCGCATATTGTGAGCGCGGCATTCGCGGGTGTGCGCAGTGAGGTTCTTCTTCATGCGCTCGAAGAGCGGGGAATCTATGTCTCTGCCGGTTCTGCCTGTTCGTCTAATAAAAAGACGCCGGTCAGCGGGGTGCTCAAAGAAATGCACTTGCCCAAAGAACAGCTGGAATCCACGCTTCGATTTAGCTTCAGCCGCTTTACGACGGAAGAAGAAATTGATTACTGTCTGGAGGTCTTAAGAGAGCTGCTGCCGATGCTGCGGCGATTTACAAGACGTTAGGTACAGGAAAATAATGCAAGTGGAATGGAAAGGATAATTATGTTCAAAACATTTTTGATAAAATACGGAGAAATCGCGATCAAGGGAAAGAATCGGCATCTTTTTGAGGAAGCATTGGTAAAACAGATCCGCCACGCGCTCTCCAAGGTGGATGGTGCTTTTTCCGTGACGCGGGAGCAGGGCAGAATTTATGTGGACTGTGAGAGCGATTATGATTATGACGAAGTGGTCGAGGCTTTGCAGCGTGTATTTGGAATCGTTGGCTTCTGCCCGGTGATGAAGGTGGAAGATGGCGGCCTGGACGAGCTTGGCAATGATGTGATCCGTTTCCTTTCAGAAGTTTACGAGACACACAATCAGACCTTTAAAGTGATGACGCGCCGGGCGAAGAAGAGTTATCCGATTGACTCTATGGAAGTCAACGCGGAATTGGGCGGACGGATTCTGGACGCGTTTCCTGAAATGAAAGTGGATGTTCATAACCCGGAGCTTTTGATTCATGTGGAGATTCGGGAAAAGATTTATATTTATTCTAAAGTAATCCCTGGCCCCGGCGGGATGCCGGTTGGCACAAGCGGGCGTGCGATGCTGCTGCTTTCGGGCGGAATCGACAGCCCGGTAGCCGGTTATATGATCGGTAAGCGCGGTGTGGTGATTGATGCCGTTTATTTTCATGCGCCGCCCTATACGAGCGAGCGGGCAAAGCAGAAGGTAGTCGACCTGGCGCAGATTGTGGCAAGATATACCGGCCCGATTCGGCTCCATGTTGTAAACTTTACGGAGATACAGCTCTATATCTATGAAAAATGCCCGCATGATGAGCTGACAATCATTATGCGCCGTTATATGATGCGGATTGCGGAGCGCTTTGCTGCTTTGGACGGTTCCATGGCGCTGATTACGGGCGAGAGCGTTGGCCAGGTGGCCAGCCAGACCATTCAGAGTCTGGCTGCGACAAACGAGGTATGCGACTTACCGGTCTTCCGGCCGCTCATCGGCTTTGACAAGCAGGAGATTGTTGAGGTTGCGAAAAAGATCGATACCTTTGAGACATCCATTCTGCCGTTCGAGGACTGCTGCACGATTTTTGTGGCCAAGCATCCGGTGACCAAGCCGAATCGGAAAGTGATCCAGCGTTCAGAACTGAAGCTGCAGGAAAAGATTGACGAGATGGTGGAGACTGCCATCGCGACCGCAGAGACGATACGGGTGGAGTAGAAATTTTTGTGCAGAAAAAAGGAGACAGCTTTGCTGTCTCCGGAAATAGCGTATCTGATTCGTAAATGGGAAATCCATAGTCCGGAATCATATCGACCGCCTACTGGATAATATAAGTATCAAGTACAGTCAGGATTTCATCAATGTTGTCTTCCGCATGGAGGTTCAGATCGATTGGTTTGGAAAGATCCAGGCTGAAGATACCCATGATGGACTTTGCATCAATGACATAACGGCCGGATACGAGATCAAAATCGTTGTCAAATTTTGTAATGTCATTGACGAAAGATTTTACTTTATCAATCGAATTTAAAGAAATCTGTACTGTTTTCATAATATCACCCCTCCATGTGTTTTATAGTTATAGAACCATTTATTATCTTACTGTCTGGCGCGTGAAAAGTCAAGAATAAATCAGCGGAAGTTCTGGCGCTTTCTTTGTAAAAACTGACGGCTGTTTTACGCAGAATTTACATTTTGCGCCGGAACGGTATGAGCAAGATGCCTATATGGAGCCGGGACGACAATAGAAAAGAGGAATTGACGATGGAAAAAAAAGCGGCGCTCCACAACCTTGGATGCAAAGTAAACGCGTATGAGACAGAAGCCATGCGGCAGCTTTTGGAGGAAGCGGGATATGAGATTGTGCCATTCGCGCCTGGCGCGGATGTATATGTGATTAATACCTGTACGGTAACGAACATTGCAGACCGTAAATCGAGACAGATGCTGCACAAAGCCCGGAAAATGAATCCGGACGCGATTGTAGTGGCGACGGGCTGTTATGTACAGACGGCGGAGCACCCGGTGGAAGAAGATGGGATGGCTGACCTGGTGCTTGGAAATAATTGTAAAAAAGATCTGGTGGATGCTCTGCGGATGTTTGAGTCGGTTCGTGAAGGAAAGACAGCGTCAGACGCTGCAGAATCCTGCGAAAACGCCGGAATGTGCGCCGGGGAGAAGGAACCTTTTGAGAGTATGGATGGCCGTGTTGTCGGAAAGATTGATATCAATCATAATCATGAATATGAAAACCTTTCCATTACCCGCACAGAGGAGCATACGCGCGCCTATATTAAGGTACAGGACGGCTGCAATCAGTTTTGTACCTACTGTATTATCCCATACGCACGCGGTCGTGTCAGGAGCCGCAGGATGGAGGATGTTCTGCGTGAAATAGAAGTTCTGGCGGAGAACGGCTGCCGCGAGGTGGTTCTGACAGGGATTCATTTAAGCTCTTACGGTACTGATTTTGAACGATCCCGGCTTCCGGAGGGTTCCTGCGATAAGGATACCGGGATTTCCCTTCTCACTTTGATTCAGGCGGTTCATGAGGTGCCAGGGATTGACCGCATTCGTCTGGGTTCCCTGGAACCGGGGATTGTCACAGAAGAGTTTGCGCTCGCTCTGCGGGCACTTCCTAAGGTCTGCCCGCACTTTCATTTATCTCTGCAGAGCGGCTGCACATCGGTGCTAAAGAGGATGAACCGCCGGTATACCGCAGAGGAATTTGAAAAAAAATGTGAGATCCTGCGGAAGGTTTTTGACCGCCCTGCGATTACGACCGATGTGATTGTTGGTTTTCCGCAGGAGACACAGGAGGAGTTCGATACAACTGTGAGTTTTCTGGAGAAGATTCATTTATATGAAACGCATATCTTCAAATATTCCAGAAGGCAGGGAACGCGCGCGGCCGCTATGTCCGGGCAGATTCCGGAGACCGAAAAAGGCGTTCGCAGTGATCTTCTGATTGAACTTGGCGAGCGGAACCGAAGCCGGTTTGAAGAGGAATGCGCCGGGAAGACCGTCGAAGTGCTTTTTGAAGAAAAGGCTCAGATTGACGGAACAGAGTATTTTCTCGGCTACACAAAGGAATACATTCGGATGGCTGTGCTGGCGGAAAAAGATTATGCGAATCAGATCATGACCGGGGAACTGGGAAAGCAGATTGCGCCACATATTTATTTGCTAACGCATTCATACTGAAAGTTCAGGAATCTTTTTTAAAAGGGATTGAATTATTTCGCAAGATATATTAGAATAAAAAAGCCTAGAACTGTGGTAACAAAGGACGTGAAAAAATGGCAGAGATTAATAACACGCAGTACTTTAAATATACGACAGATCCGGAGACACGGGTGAAGACAGTGCTGGATGTGGTATACAATGCGATGGCGGAAAAAGGCTATAATCCGGTGAATCAGATTGTTGGCTATATCATGTCAGGTGATCCGACTTACATTACCAGCCATAATAACGCGCGCAGCATGATTATGAAAGTGGAGCGTGACGAGCTCGTTGAGGAGCTTTTGCGGGAGTACATCAGAAATAAGTCGTGGGAGCGGAGAGAAGAATGAACCGCGTGATAGGGTTGGACTATGGCTCAAAGACAGTCGGAGTGGCGGTGAGCGATCCGCTGGGACTGACCGCGCAGGGGATAGAAACCATCACGCGGACACAGGAGAATAAACTGCGGAGGACACTTGCGCGTATTGAAGAACTTGTCAGACGATATGATGTGACAGAGATCGTGCTGGGCTACCCGAAGAATATGAATAACACGGTCGGGGAGCGCGCTGAGAAATCACTGGAATTTGGCGAGATGCTAAAGCGGCGTACGGGGCTGCCGGTGGTGATGTGGGATGAGCGCCTGACAACGGTTGCAGCGGAACGGACTCTGATGGAGAGCGGCGTACGGCGCGAGAATCGCAAGGAATACGTGGATATGATTGCAGCGGTGTATATTTTGCAGGGGTACCTGGATTTCAAGCAGAATCAGGGTACAGCGGGGGAAAGTATTACTCATAACGAAAACGTTTAAGTACCATCACTGCTGAAAATTGAAATACGACGCGAAGCGGGTATGAAGGTTTAGAGATAGGGAGATATATGGAAAAAATAGAATTTTGCCCGGTAGAAGGAGGAGAGACTGTCTGGTTTTCCGTGTTGGAAGAGACCAGGATCAATGGCGTCTCCTATCTGCTGGTGACAGAGTCCGAAGATGAGGAAGAAGATGCGGAGGTTTATATCCTCAAAGACACCTCGAAGGACGGAGAGACGGATGCCGTTTATGAGTTCGTAGAAGATGACAGCGAGCTGGAGGCAGTGTCAAAGATCTTTGCAGAGCTTTTGGAGGACGTGGACATAGAGCTCTGAATAGATAAATAAAAGCGGGCAGGCAAGGAAAGCTGACGAATGCCGCGAAAAAAGAAAGCAGTTACACAGAGATGGTGCCTTAGAGGGACACCTTACTATTTGTGCGTGAAAACGCAGGAAAGAGGTATGAGATATTGAAAAAAGAACAGAACAGACAGAACAATACAGGGAGATTGAAAATTATACCGCTTGGCGGACTTGGGCTGATCGGTATGAATATCACGGCATTTGAGTATAATGACAGCATTATTGTTGTGGACTGCGGTCTGGCGTTTCCCGAGGAAGACATGCTGGGGGTTGACCTTGTCATCCCAGATGTCACTTATCTGAAAGAAAACATAGAAAAAGTAAAGGGCTTTGTGTTTACACATGGCCATGAAGACCATATCGGGGCGATTTCGTATATTCTGAATGATGTAAATGTTCCGCTCTACGCGACGAAACTGACGATGGGACTGATTGAACATAAGCTGGAGGAGAGCGGTCAGCTTCGCACCACAAGACGCAAGGTGGTGAAGCAGGGCCAGATGATCAATCTGGGTGATTTTCGAGTGGAATTTATCCGCACCAACCACAGCATCGCGGATGCGGTGGCGCTGGCAATCTACTCTCCGGCGGGAGTCGTGATACACACCGGCGATTTCAAGGTGGACTATACGCCGGTTTATGGCGATGCGATTGACCTGCAGCGTTTTGCGGAGCTGGGTAAAAAGGGAGTGCTGGCTCTGATGTGCGACAGTACAAATGCAGAGAATCCAGGCTTCACCGCATCAGAGCGCACCGTGGGAAAGACGTTTGATCATTTATTCTCTGAGAACGTGAATCACCGTATTTTCATAGCCACCTTTGCTTCTAATGTAGACCGTGTGCAGCAGATCATCAATACGGCTTATAAATACGGCCGAAAAGTCGTGATCGAAGGCCGCAGTATGGTGACTGTCATATCAATCGCGTCAGAGCTGGGTTACATTAACATTCCGCAGAATACGCTGATTGATCTGGATGACATGAAAAATTATACGGACGAGCAGCTTGTGCTGATCACGACGGGCAGCCAGGGAGAACCGATGGCCGCGCTTTCCCGGATCGCTGCGAATATGCACAAAAAGATTGCGATCCATCCGAATGATGTCGTGATTTTCAGTTCCAATCCGATCCCCGGTAACGAGAAAGCGGTCTCCAAGGTGATCAATGAGCTGTCTGAAAAAGGAATCAAAGTGATTTTCCAGGACACGCATGTTTCCGGGCATGCCTGCCAGGAGGATATCAAACTGATCTATTCTCTGGTAAAGCCCAAATACGCGATACCAGTGCACGGTGAATACCGTCATCTGAAAGCGCAGGCGGAACTGGTGGAAGAGCTTGGTATTCCGAAAGATCATATTCTGATGCTCAGAGCCGGAGATGTGCTGGAGCTTGACGCGGAATCTGCGGCAGTGACCGGTCAGGTGCAGACTGGCTCCATTCTGGTCGATGGCCTTGGCGTTGGAGACGTCGGAAATATTGTGCTGCGCGACCGTCAGCATCTGGCGGAGGATGGCATTGTCATCGCTGTTCTTACGCTGGAAAAATACAGCGGCCAGATCCTTTCCGGACCGGATATTGTATCCAGAGGCTTTGTGTATGTCCGCGAGGCGGAAGATCTGATGGAAGAAGCCTGCGCAGTTGTGGAAGAAGCGATGGATTACTGCAATTCGCACCGCATTCTTGACTGGGCGAAGATGAAGAATACCATTCGGGATTCTCTTGGAGAATTTCTCTGGAAGAGAACGAAGAGAAGACCGATGATACTTCCAATTATAATGGAAGTGGAGTGAACAAAAAGAGACATTATATAAAAAATAAGAGGTTAAGAGCGCTGAATCAGGATTCTGATTTTTGGCGCTCAAGTCAAATGATATGGAAATCAGGGAAGTATGAGAACAATTGAGGAGAGTACACAGGAACTGATTCGAAGCATTCAGAGTACAGAAGAATATCGGCGTTACCAGAAGCTGCGGGAAATAGTAGAAGCGGATTCTGAACTGCGCGGGAAACTGAATGCGTTCCGCAGGCGGGTTTATCAGGCGCAGACCTCGGATGAGACGCTGGATTATTTCAGTGAACAGTCCCGTCTGGGAGCGGATGCGGCGGAGCTTCGAAAAAATGAGCTGGTGGATGAGTATCTGAAGATGGAACTGCATATCTGCCGGACAATCCAGAAGGTGGCGTTTGAACTGGCGGACGCGATAGACCTTGACCTGGACGAGGTTCTGGGATAGCGGAAGATGTGTGCTTTTTGTTACTGATCACAACCCGACCACGCACTTGCTGCGGGGTCAGGGTTGAAAACGTAAATGTAGCAAGCATCCGGACCCTCGCCGGGTGGCATCCTGCCCCAAAATCGGGCAGGATAAGCCATCGCGTAGCGATTTTAATTGGCCGGATGCCGTTATAGGTCACACCTGTAGTGGTTAGATAACGTAAATTTGGTCATGGTGTGACCTGTAACGTCTTTTTCATATTTAGAACAGCAGATGGGATGGGGCGGAAACGATGATTATACCAGAGCGGATGTCTGTTTACATTAACTCACTGGATACCGGAAACGGTGTGTTCCTGGATGAATTGGAACGTACCGCGATCGCAGATCATGTGCCAGTGATCCGGCCGGATATGCAGAGCTTTCTGAAGGTGCTGCTGGCGATCCATCGCCCGCACCGGATTCTGGAGGTCGGCACGGCGATCGGCTTTTCTGCACTTCTGATGGCTGCGAATACGGATTCTGACTGTCAGATCACCACGATTGAGAATTATGAAAAACGGATTCCGCTTGCACGGGAAAATTTCAGACGTGCTGCAATGGAAGAGCGGATTACGCTGATCCCTGGGGACGCACAGGAAATCCTGCCGACATTGAAGGAGCCGTTTGATTTTATTTTTATGGACGCAGCAAAGGGGCAGTATATTCACTTTCTGCCAGAGATGCTGCGGCTGCTGCGCGTGGGCGGTGTGCTGGTCTCTGATAATGTATTGCAGGATGGCGATATCATGGAATCACACTATGCCGTTGAGCAGCGCAACCGCACGATTTATAAGAGAATGCGGGAATATCTGTATGTATTGAAGCATACCGACGGCCTTCTGACCTCGATTGTCGCGGTCGGGGACGGGGCGGCAGTGACAGTAAAGCAGGCGGAAGTGCCGGTGGAATACCTATCAACGATGAGAGAGAGGGGATCTGCCTCATGAGACATCCGGAGTTATTGATCCCGGCGAGTTGCCTGGAGGTATTGAAAACAGCAGTGGTTTATGGCGCCGACGCGGTGTATATCGGCGGAGAAGTCTACGGTCTGCGGGCAAAAGCAAAGAATTTTACAATGCCGCAGATGGCGGAGGGAATTGCTTTTGCGCATGCGCATGGCGTCAGGGTTTATGTGACGGTCAATATTCTGGCGCATAACCGCGATCTGGAAGGCGTGGAGACGTATCTTCAGGAATTGAAGGACTTGAGCCCAGATCCGCCGGACGCCCTGATTATTGCGGATCCGGGGGTATTTCAGATAGCGAAGCGTGTCTGCCCGGAAATTGAGCGCCATATCAGCACACAGGCAAATAATACGAATTATGAGACCTGCCGTTTCTGGTGGGAGCTTGGCGCGAAGCGCATCGTCACCGCGCGAGAGCTTTCCCTGGCTGAGATCAGGGAACTGCGTGCAAATATTCCGGCAGAGATGGAGATTGAGACTTTTGTGCATGGGGCGATGTGCATTTCCTATTCCGGGCGCTGCCTGCTCAGCAATTATTTTACCGGACGAGACGCGAATCAGGGAGCCTGTACGCATCCATGCCGCTGGAAATACGCGGTTGTAGAAGAGACGCGGCCGGGAGAATATCTGCCGATTGAAGAAAATGAGCGCGGCACCTATATTTTTAATTCAAAGGATCTGTGTATGATCGAGTATATCCCGGATTTGCTGGAGGCGGGAATTGACAGCTTCAAGATTGAGGGAAGAATGAAAACTGCGCTTTACGTCGCGACGGTAGCGCGCACCTATCGTAAGGCAATGGATGACTGTCAGCGGGACCGGGCCTTGTATGAGAAAAATCTGCCCTGGTACAGGGAGCAGATTTCTAATTGTACCTATCGGCAGTTTACAACTGGATTTTTCTATGGAAAGCCGGATCACGAGTCACAGATCTATGACAGTAATACGTATATAAAAGAATACACATACCTGGGGATGATTGGGGACGCCCCCCAAATGGACTGCATGCCTGGCAATGTGCCTCAGACGGAAGAAATGGCCTGCGAAACGGACAAGGGCACGGGCGGCTGGTACTCGATTGAACAGCGCAATAAGTTTTCCGTCGGTGAGCTTATCGAGGTGATGAAGCCGGACGGCAGGAATATTCAGACAAGGGTGCTCGGTATTCGCGATGAAAGCGGCGTGCCGATGGAGAGTGCGCCGCATCCGCAGCAAAAGTTGATGGTTCGGCTGGAGTGTGAGGCCGGGCAGTATGACATTTTGCGGAGAGCGGAGGTCACACCCTGACCAGTAACGAGGAAATACATATGCAGGTTGTGTAAAGCTTTTCCTGTGTTACGGAAACAGAATATGCGCGTATGGGCGCGCAAAGGAGGCGGTAATAAATGCGTGAGATTCCGGTCAGCCAGCTGACGGAGACCATTGAACGGTTATGTATTGAGGCGAATGAGCATCTTCCGGAGGATGTGCAGTGTGCACTGAGGGACTGCCGCGCCTGCGAGGATGGAGAACTCGCAAAAAGTGTTCTGGATGATATTATTGAGAATTTTGAGATTGCGGATGCCCAGCAGGTGCCGATCTGTCAGGATACGGGAATGGCCTGTGTGTTTCTGGAGATTGGACAGGATGTGCATCTGACGGGCGGTGATCTGACGGAAGCGGTGAACGAAGGGGTTCGCCGAGGGTATGTCAACGGATATCTGCGAAAATCCGTGGTTAAAGACCCGGTTCGCCGTCAGAATACGGGTGACAACACGCCCGCGATGCTGTATACGGAAATCGTTCCGGGAGAAACGGTTCAGATTACGGTGGGACCGAAGGGCTTTGGCAGTGAGAATATGAGTATGATCCGCATGTTTAAACCCTCCGCGGGTCTGCAGGGGATCAAAGATTTTATTCTGGAAGTGGTGGAGACGGCCGGACCGAATCCCTGTCCTCCGATGGTAGTCGGCGTTGGGATTGGAGGTACGTTTGACAAGTGCGCGCTGCTCGCGAAGAAAGCGCTGATGCGGCCGCTGGATGTAAGAAACCCGGATCCCTTTTACGCGGACCTGGAAACAGAACTGCTGGAAAAGATCAATGCCCTTGGCATCGGACCGCAGGGATTTGGCGGCAGGACAACGGCGATTGGGCTGAACATTGAGACGATGCCGACACACATTGCGGGGATGCCCTGTGCGGTGAACATTAGCTGTCATGTGACGCGGCATAAGACGGCGGTTCTCTGAAAACCCTGTTATAGGTCACACCTGTAGTGACTGAAATAACATGAATTGTTCAGGGGAACCTGTAACGAATTTTGCAGGAGGATTTCAAAATGGAAAGAAGACGCGTGGAATTGCCGCTTACAGAGGAGCTTGCGCGTACCCTTCATGCGGGTGATCAGGTGCTTCTGACAGGCACGATCTATACCTCCCGCGATGCGGGGCATAAGAGAATGTGTGAAACGCTTGCAAGAGGCGAGGCACTGCCATTTGATCCGACAGACGCGACGATTTATTATGTCGGACCGACTCCGGCGAAGCCCGGACAGGTGATTGGCTCTGCCGGACCGACTACGAGTGGGCGTATGGATGCTTATGCGCCAACTATGATGCGCGTCGGCGCACGCGGGATGATTGGCAAAGGCGCACGGCTGCCGGAGGTAGTGGAAGCCATGAAGCAATATGGCGGCGTATATTTTGGAGCAATCGGAGGCGCGGGCGCTCTGCTTGCGAAGTGCATCAAAAAGGCGGAATTGATTGCATATGAGGATCTGGGTGCGGAGGCGCTGCGGAAATTGTATGTGGAGGATATGCCTCTGGTTGTGATCATTGACTGTGAGGGAAATAATCTGTACGAAGCGGGGCGTGCAGAATATCTGAGCATACATAAAGAAGGAACATCCGGCTGATGTATATCACAAAGCCGGATGACAGAGGCAACGCGACTTATATCAGGAGGCGATGAGAAAAGCTTGCGGAAACGAATCATGCCACATTTGAAGCATCTTTTTGCGTGGCACTCACAGAGGAAGGAGAAAAATTATGGCAATGAGAGGGATTTACACATCAGTAAACGATATCCGTAAGCGTGTGTTTGCGGAGGTCGCCAGGCTTTCCTATGATTACCAGGACGGCGATCTTTCGCAGATGGAATTGATTCCGTACCGGGTGATTCCGGGGGAGGTTTCTACATATCGCGAGAGTGTTTTTCTGGAGCGGGCGATTGTAAAGGAGCGTATGCGGCTCGCAATGGGCCTGAATCTGCGCTCCGCATCGGAGCACGCGCCGGTATCCACCGGGGCGGAGGAATGCGTCAAGCCGGAAAAATACTATCAGCCGCCGCTGATTAATATTATCAAATTTGCCTGTCACAAATGTCCGGATAACGAGATGCACGTAACAGACGCCTGCCAGGGCTGCCTGGCGCATCCATGCCGGGAGGTCTGTCCGAAAGGGGCGATTTCTTTTGTAAACGGACGCTCTGTGATTGACCAGAATAAATGTGTAAAATGCGGGAAATGTATGGCTGCCTGCCCTTATGGCGCAATCTTAAAGCTGGAACGCCCCTGTGCAAAAGCCTGTGGGATGAAGGCGATCGGCTCTGACGAATATGGGCGTGCGGAGATTGATCAGGAGAAATGCGTTTCCTGCGGTATGTGTCTGGCAAACTGTCCGTTTGGGGCGATTGCGGATAAGGCGCAGATTTTCCAGACCATTCAGGCCATCAAGAGTGACACGCCTGTATACGCGGCGATTGCGCCCGCGATTGCGGGACAGTTTGGTCCGGAGCTTACGCCCGGGAAGATGCGCTCTGCGCTGCAGGCGCTTGGATTTGAAGATGTGGTGGAAGTAGCGATCGGCGCTGACCTTTGCACAATCGAAGAGGCGAAGGATTTTGTACAGGAAGTGATGGAAGAAAAGAAGCTTCCCTTTATGGCGACTTCCTGCTGTCCGGCGTGGTCGATGATGGCGAAAAAGCTGTTTCCACAGTATTCAGAATGCATTTCGATGGCGCTGACGCCGATGGTTCTGACCGGGCGCCTGATCAAAAAACAGCATCCGGGCTGTAAGGTGGCGTTTATCGGTCCATGTGCTGCGAAAAAGCTGGAGGCCGGACGGCGCACCATCCGCAGCGATATTGATTTTGTCCTGACATTTGAAGAACTGATGGGGATGTTTGAGGCGAAAGAGGTAGACTTTTCTGCTCTGGAAGAGCAGCCATTGCCGCAGGAAGCGAGTGCGGACGGCCGTGGCTTTGCGGTGAGCGGCGGTGTTGCCGGTGCGGTGGTGAACTGCATCAAAGAGCTGTATCCGGATCTGGAAGTGAAAACAGAGAGCGCGGAGGGACTGGAGAATTGCCGGAAACTGCTCTCTCTGGCAAAAGCCGGGAAATACAACGGCTACCTGCTGGAAGGAATGGCCTGCCCGGGCGGTTGTGTGGCCGGAGCCGGGACACGCCAGCCCATCGCCAAATCAGCGGCGTCCGTCGGACAGATCAAAAAACAGACCAAGGCGAAGGTGGCGCTGCAGAGCAGCTATAAAGAACTCCTGGAGGATCTGGAAGAGAGAGCCCAGCTGGTGGCTCCGCCCAAAGACTGACCGAACGTGTGACCTGTAACCAATTTTGCTGTGGCGCGCAGACACCGGCAGAGGCGCGCTGGATGGCAGGCAGATGATTTTGTGCGGAAAGAGGAATGTGCCTGAGTCATAAGAGAGAGACAGAAAGGAAGAAATACAGAAACGATGACGAGAGAGGAATTTCAGAAGCTTACACAGAAGCCTCTGCTGGTAGACGGAGCGACCGGCTCGAACCTGATGGCGATGGGGATGCCCCGCGGTGTTTGCACGGAGGCCTGGGTACTGGATCATAAGGATGTGCTTCAGGGTCTGCAGAAAGCTTTTATTGAGGCGGGAAGCCGCGTGATTTATGCGCCGACGTTTGGCGCGAACCGCCATAATCTTGCAAAGCATGGACTGGAGAATCAGATTCGCGAGATGAATCTGACACTGGCCGGATTCTCAAAAGAGATTGCAACGGACGGCGTGCTGGTGGCAGGGGATATCAGCCCGACCGGCGGGATGATGCAGCCTATGGGTGACATGACTTATGAGAGGGCGTTTGCAATCTATCAGGAACAGATGCGTTATCTGGTAGAAGCCGGGGTTGATCTGCTTGTAGTGGAGACGATGTATCAGATAGAAGAAACGATGGCGGCAATTGACGCGGCGCACAGTGTCTGCAATCTGCCGGTGCTGTGCACCGTGACAGTGGAAGCGGATGGCAGTATTTTTACCGGCGGCAACGCGACTGAGGCGGCGATGGCTTTTGAAGCCGCAGGAGCAGATGCGGTCGGTGTGAACTGCTCTGTGGGGCCGGATCAGCTGGTATCTGTGATCCGCAATATCCGCGAGAATGTGTCGGTGCCGGTGATTGCCAAACCAAATGCGGGTATGCCGCAGATTGATGACACTGGGAAAGCCATTTACAGCATGGGAGCGGAAGAATTTGCGCAGTACATGAAAGGCCTGGTGGAAGCCGGAGCGACCATCATTGGCGGCTGCTGCGGTACGACGCCGGAGTATATCCGGGCGGTGGCAGAGATGTTGGGAAGTTACAGATCATAACCCGACCACGCACCTGCTGCGTGGTCAGGGTTGAAAACGTAGAGGCGTTGGGAAAACGGCCTTGCTAATTCAGGCTTCTTGTGCTATTCTTGCGTATATCTCAGTGCTATGCGGGAAAAGGAATGATTTCCGGAACGCGGCAAGTGACGGTCAGTCTGTACAGGAGGAAGACCGGGTGACAGGAGGAGAAAATTATGGAAGAAAAAACGGCAGTTTCGAGAAATTTCATTGAGCAGATCATTGATACCGATCTCGCGGAAGGCAAATATGAGACCATTTGTACCCGGTTTCCGCCGGAGCCGAATGGTTATCTGCACATCGGTCACGCGAAATCGATTCTTTTGAATTACGGTCTGGCAAAGAAATATGGCGGCAGATTCAATCTCCGGTTTGACGATACCAATCCGACAAAGGAAAAGACGGAGTTTGTCGATTCCATCATCGCCGATGTAAAGTGGCTGGGCGCGGATTTTGAAGACCGGCTGTTTTTCGCGTCGAATTACTTTGATCAGATGTATGAGGCGGCGGTGAAGCTGATTAAGAAGGGCAAGGCTTTTGTCTGCGACCTTTCTGCGGAAGAGATCCGTGCATACCGCGGCACGCTGACGGAGCCGGGAAAAGAAAGCCCTTACCGGAACCGCAGCATCGAGGAAAACCTGGAACTGTTTGAAAATATGAAGAATGGGATGTACGAGGATGGTGCAAAGGTACTCCGCGCGAAGATTGATATGACATCCCCGAACATCAATATGCGAGACCCGGTCATTTATCGTGTGGCACATATGTCGCATCATAACACTGGCGATAAATGGTGTATTTATCCGATGTATGATTTTGCGCATCCCATCGAGGATGCGATTGAAGGCGTGACACATTCCATCTGCACGCTGGAGTTTGAGGATCACCGTCCGCTTTATGACTGGGTAGTGAGAGAAGTAGGGTATGAACATCCGCCGAAGCAGATCGAATTTGCGAAGCTTTATCTGACGAATGTCGTGACTGGCAAGCGTTATATCAAAAAGCTCGTAGAAGAAGGAATTGTGGACGGCTGGGATGACCCGCGGCTGGTATCCATCGCTGCGCTGCGGCGCCGCGGTTTTACACCGGAGTCAATTCAGATGTTTGTTGACCTCTGCGGTATCAGCAAGAGTCAGAGCTCTGTGGACTATGCGATGCTGGAGTATTGTATCCGCGAGGATCTGAAGATGAAACGTCCGCGTATGATGGCGGTGCTTGATCCGGTGAAGCTGGTGATTGATAATTATCCGGAAGATCAGATCGAATATCTGGACGTGGAGCTGAATCTGGAAAATCCGGAGCTTGGTATGCGCAAGGTTCCGTTTGGCCGTGAGCTTTATATTGACCGTGAGGACTTTATGGAGAACCCGCCGAAAAAATATTTCCGCCTGTTCCCGGGCAACGAAGTACGCCTGATGGGGGCTTACTTTGTGAAATGTGTGAGCTTTGAAAAAGATGAGGCAGGTAACGTGACAGAGATTCACTGCACCTATGACCCGGAGACAAAGAGCGGCAGCGGATTTACCGGCCGCAAGGTCAAAGGTACCATTCACTGGGTGGCGGCAAAGACTGCGCTGCGGGCGACCGTGCGTTTGTATGAGAACATTATTGACGAGTCAAAGGGCGTGTACAATGAGGATGGCTCTCTGAATTTGAATCCGAACTCTCTGACTGTGCTGAATAACTGTCCGGTGGAACCGGCATTTGCGGATGCAAAGCCATATGACAGTTTTCAGTTTGTCCGCCAGGGATATTTCTGTGTGGACGCGAAAGATTCCAGAGAGGATGCACTTGTATTCAACCGGATTGTGTCCTTAAAGAGCTCCTTCCGTTTACCGAAAGCGGAGTGAGAAATGGCTTATACCATTTGTGTATCATACAGGTAATCCTGTAGGGGATGGTTTTGCCGCCTCCGGTTATAAGGAGATATTGCGTTATGAATGATCTGACCATCAGCCTGGATGTCCATGCTTCGGTTCCTCTGTATGAGCAGATTTATCATTATATTAAAAACGAAATCCAGAACGGAGGGCTGCCTTTCAAAGAAAGGCTGCCCTCTTCGAGAAAATTGGCGGATTATCTGCAGGTAAGCCGAACGACGGTCAATATGGCATATGACCAGCTGATTGCGGAGGGTTTTATCGAAGCGGTGCCGCACCGGGGCTATTTTGTGTGTGATCTGGAGGGGCTTGTGCACATAAAACCGACAATCACGCAGGACACAGGAGAGCCGGTATCGGGAGAAGAAGTATATCAGTTTGATTTTTCCCCTCATGGTGTGGATCTGAACAGCTTTCCGCACAATGCCTGGAGAAAGCTTTCCAAAGAATTGCTGCAGGAAGAGGACAAATATATGTTCCGCCTGGGGGATCCCCAGGGGGAGAGAAAATTGCGGGAAACCATCGCGGTTTATCTGCATCAGGCGCGTGGAGTAAACGCGCGTCCGGAGCAGATTATTGTCGGCGCGGGAAATGATTTCCTGCTTCTTTTGCTGTGCAGCATGTTCGGGGGCAGCATGAAGATTGCGATGGAGAGCCCGACCTACCGCAAGGCTTACGATCTGCTTCGCAATTTTTCCAACGATGTGCGGATTGTAGAAATGGATGAATCCGGCATGCGGGTTGAACAGCTGGAGAAAACGGGCGCCTGGCTGGCTTATGTGATGCCGTCCCATCAGTATCCCCTGGGAACTGTTATGCCGGTGAAACGACGGATGCAGCTGCTTCGTTGGGCAAGCACCGGAGGGGATGGGGAAGAACGTTATATTATTGAAGATGATTATGACAGTGAATTCCGCTATAAGGGCAAGCCGATCCCGGCGCTGCAGGGGTATGACCGGGACGATCGTGTGATTTATATCGGGACATTTTCCAAATCCATCGCGCCTTCCATCCGTGTCAGTTACCTGGTGCTTCCCATGCGGCTGATGGATTTGTACAGAGCCAGGGCGGGAAATATTTCAAGTACGGTTTCCCGTGTCGACCAGATGCTGATCGCCGGATTTTTGAACCAGGGCTATTACGAGCGTCATCTGAACCGAATGCGCGCGGTATACCGCAGCCGCCACGATGTCCTGCTGGAAGAGCTGAAAGCATTCCGGGGAATCTGCCGGGTGAGAGGGGAAAATGCGGGTGTGCATCTGCTGCTTACCTTTACGAACGGCATGACAGAGGAAGAGGCGATTCATCGTGCAGCGGCGCAGGGCGTCCGTGTATACGGCTTATCCGGTTATTATGTTGGAGAAGCCAGAAAACCGGCGCAGGATACAGTGATTCTGGGGTATGCCAATCTTTCCGAGCAGGAAATACGGGAGGCAGCCGGGCGGCTGCGGGCAGCGTGGCTGTCGACGGAAGAAAGCTGAGGTTTAAGAAGCGGAGAAACCGATCATTGAGAGGCGCTGCAGGGTGGTTGTGAAATACAAAAAACAGTGAGGTGGCCAAAATGTTTTATGATGCGCTCACGGATTTCATTTTTGTGGAAGATGAGCCGCGGGAGGCGGACATTATTTTCATACCGGGAAGCTTTCGACCGGAGCTGGCGAGGCGGGCAGCCAGGCTTTATCACGAGGGATACGCTCCATATATCCTGCCCTCCGGGAAACACAGTATTACCATCGACCGTGCGGAACAATCAGAAGAGCGGAATATGACAGAGGCGGGAATGGCGCACAGCTCCGCTGCTTCGTACGTTTCTTATGTGTATGATACGGAATCGGATTTCCTTAGCGGGATTCTGCGTGAAGAAGGAGTTCCGGAGCAGGCTATTCTTCGGGAGCCGGAGGCTACCTTTACCTGGGAAAACGCGATTTATTCCAGGCGTGTGACGGACGCTTCCCATCTTGCGATCCGCCGGGCGATTCTGTGCTGTAAGGCATTCCATGCCCGTCGCAGCCTTATGTACTACCAACAGCAGTTCCCCGATACTGAATTTATGGTCTGTCCGGTAGTGGTTGACGGGATCAGCCGGACCAGCTGGTATCAGACCCGGCTGGGGATTGACACCGTGCTTGGTGAAGTCGAGCGCTGCGGCGGACAGTTTCATGAAATCCTGGCGGACAGGATTACCGTTTAACTGAAAATATGACCGTTTAACTGAATCCTATTGAAAAAAATTTTATAACGTATATTATGATAAAAAAGACAGACGTTACAGGATTGCTTTTGAGGTTAAATCGTTGAAAAGCAGATACAACAGGAGGTGGGGCGATGGTTCGGTTTGTCATGTACGCGGATAAAAAAGAAGATGTCGATGGATATGCCAGCCTGCTGCGAGATGCAGTGCGGGAACGCGGAGAGTGGCCGCTGATCCATACGTATGTCGGAGCGCACGAGCTGCTCCCATATTTGCATTTTGTACGCAAAAACCCCTGCCTGATTATGGTAGTAATGACCCGCGGTCAGCAGGGACGTAAGGAAGCCATGCGGATTCGGGAAAACAACTGGGAAGCCAGAATGCTCTGGTTCTCTGATCCGGAAAACGAATCCTACTCTGATTCTATGAAGCTTACCTGTTTCGGCCGACTTCCGGTTGAGGAAGAAGAGATAGGAGCCGTGCTCGATGCATGTGACCTTTGATGCTTTATAGGCCGGAAACACAGTGAATAAGAAAAATGTCAGAATAAAAATCTGAGAAAAAGATAAACCTGTAATCGAAGCAGAAATCAGGATATAAACAGGAACATGACAAACAGGAAAAAGAAAGCAGGTAATGAAATGACATATAAAAAGGAATATCTGGAAGTTTTTTTAAAGAATCAGGAACAGCTCTTTGACGAACCTGTCGCTGAGACCCTGGAAGATGCAGACGAGTTTCTGGAAGAATGCATGGCGATAGTCGTTGATAATTACAAAGAACTGAAAAAGTACTTTAAAGAGAACGGCGGCGATATTTCCGGAATGACCAAAGAGGAAGTCCTGGAACAGGCAGAAGTCTTTGCATTGCCGGATGGAAAATTTCTGGTCGTCGAGGGATAAGAGAATAAAAACAGGACATCCTATACTATAAGTTTATACACGATCTTCGCTGCGGGTGAGAATATTTGTACGGAATCGTAAATAAAAAAGAAAGAGGATGTCATTATGCCGGATATAGCAAAGCAAAAACAACAGAAAGAATACCAAAAATATGTAAAAGAAATAACGCCGACCCACAGCCTTGCCCTGAATATGTGCAAGGCTTTTGTTACAGGCGGTGCAATCTGTGTGATTGGTCAGATTATCACAAACTGGTGTACCTCCCTGGGAATGGAAGATCAGACAGCGGCGAGCTGGTGCTCTCTGCTCCTTGTTCTGCTCAGTGTGATCCTCACTGGATTTGGAATATACCCCAAACTGGCAAAATTTGGCGGCGCGGGTACGCTCGTGCCGATTACCGGTTTTGCGAATTCCGTTGCGGCTCCGGCGATTGAATATAAGAAAGAAGGCCAGGTCTTCGGCATCGGCTGTAAAATCTTTACAATCGCCGGACCGGTGATCCTGTATGGCCTGTTCACCAGCTGGGTGCTGGGGCTAATTTACTGGGTGCTGAAGACGGTGGGAGTGGTGTGAGCAGGGAAAGATGTCTGCATCGGGGTGTTGGATTGAAGCATTTTGTCCTTTGGTGCAACATGGCGGAGATAATGAATAATGAGGCAGACATGATACAGAATGGAAGACATACCCTTAGCGGGTCAGATCTTCCATTTTTATGCACAGGGGCGCGAAATGTGTTTTGTGGCTTACGCCACACGCGCCCCGCGTAGCGGATAGGGGAGAAGAGCATTCCCCTATCCGATTTTAGAGATGGTTATATCGGATGTATTGTGTTATACTATGTCGAGATGATAATGATTGTTTGAATATATTTCATGGGTTCAAAATGATTTTAATGATTTAATGATGTGCATAAAAGGAGACAAATGAAATGTTATTTTTGGAATATCCCAAATGTTCTACCTGCCGAAAAGCAAAGAAATGGTTAGATGAGCACTGTATCGAATACATAGATCGCCATATTGTGGAGGAAAGACCATCTTATGATGAACTAAAGGACTGGTATGAGGGAAGCGGATTGCCGCTTAAGAGATTTTTTAACACAAGTGGGAACTTGTATAAAGAACTTCAGCTAAAGGACAAACTGCCGGCGATGAGTGAAGAAGAACAGTTGAGGCTGCTGGCTTCTAATGGAATGCTGGTGAAGAGACCGCTCATTGTTGATGGCGACACAGTGATTGCAGGATTCAAGGAAACGGAGTGGGAAGAAAAACTGTGCCAGATAGTTTAAGAGGAAAAATACGGGGAACTGAACATGAATAAAGATCCATTTAAAGAATATATCAAAGAGTCTGAACCGCATAAACGAGAGAAAGGATATGCGTGGCATACTGCTATTGGCTTGCAGGCGGTAGACGGATTAAAAACCTCGGAATATCTGCTGCACACTGCTATCCGAAATATTGAGGGTGAGATATCTTTTGAAGAGGCGGGGGAGCTGCTTCAAACCTACTATGAGGAAAATTCTGCTCATGATACAGGAGATCGTACCGAAGAGGCGGACAAAGTTTCCGTACGGATTGCAGCACTTTTGTCTGAGCGGGCATTTAGTTTTACACCGAATGAGTATATTTCGATTCACAGAAAGCTGTTTACAGGGATTTATTCTCATGCCGGATGCATTCGTGATTATAATATCACAAAAAAAGAATGGGTACTGAATGGCGCTACCGTGCTCTACGGAAGTGCTTCGGAGCTGCGCGCAACGTTGGAGTATGACTTTTCTGAGGAGAAGAAATTCTCTTATCGAAATCTTTCAATGGATGAAATTATCCATCATCTGGCAGTATTTATATCCAGATTGTGGCAAATCCATATATTTGGTGAAGGGAATACCAGAACAACGGCTGTGTTTTTTATCAAGTATCTCCGTTCACTTGGTTTTGAAGCAACGAATGATATATTTGCTGAAAATGCATGGTATTTTCGGAACGCATTAGTTAGGGCAAATTATAATGACCTGAAAAATGGTATTCGTGAAACGACAGAATACCTTGAAGTGTTCCTGCGCAATCTTTTGCTAAATGAGAAACACCCGCTTCATAATCGAACAATGCATATCAGTGGTGCTTTCCAGTCAGTGGAAAAAGTGAACATTGAGAGCCAAAAAACGAACATTGAGAGTGAAAAAGCGAACATTGGTGGGGGATGTGAAGCAGAAAAAGTGAACATTGAAGACCGATTCACATCAAAAACGGCAGTTCATGTTCGGAAGCTGCTGGCTGCATTTGGATCGACTACTGTGTTTGGCAGGTCAGAAGTTCAGCAGGTGCTTGAGTTGAAAGCGACAAGAAGCTCCGCTCTTATTAGTGAAATGCTGAAGCAGGGAATGATAGAGCCAGTGAAAGGCCGAGGAAAGGGTAAGTACCATTTTCTTTCGTTTTATGTCAAATAATAAGAAATGTAACACTTTTTGTCCCTAATGGAACCCTAGCAGAGGGCCAGGTCTTCGGCATTGGCTGCAAAATTTTTACAATTGCCGGACCGGGGATCCTGTACGGGTTATTTTCCAGCTGGGTGCTGGGGCTGATTTACTGGGTGCTGAAGACGGTGGGAGTGGTGTGAGCAGGGAAAGTTTTCTTTTTATATTTCCAAGAAGCGCGCTCCCGTTTTGATATTTTGCTTGTTGATACTGGCTTTGTGTGCTAAACTGTGCTCGTAGAGTTTAACGTATGGCAAATGGTATGGATTCACTGAATGTTGCTGCGGCGAGTGCAGTTGCGTTCTGGGAGTTATGTAAAAAAGGCGACAGAGAGGAAAAGCATTTTGCAGTTATGGAATAGAATCTGGAAAAAAATGAATCAGGAATCCCCTTTCGCGAATGAAACGCAGCGAACCGTTGTTTTGCTGCGTTGTGTTTATCTGGTTCTGATTGTATATTATGCAATTTTCTTTGTGCTGATGACTGTCTACAGTCAGACAGAGGAAGGGATTTTCCGCATTTCATGGATTGCCATTGTGTCTATTTGCGCTACAGTATGGCTGCTTTGCCTTTCCTATCGGCAAAGAATCCGTAGGAATCTGATACTTTTTATCGCCATGGAAATTATATGGCTGATCGGTTTTATTGCGGTGTTTGGCTGGAGCTGCGGCGCCCAGCAGATTATGTTTGTTTTGATGGTATTGGTTTATTTTTCTTTTTATGATGCCCTTCCTCAGAAAGCAATTTTTACGGTTGGGCTATTTATGCTTCGTTTCATCCTCTTTGTTTTTTCACAGAAATATGGAGCGTATGCAGAGCTGCATGGCAGATTGTTAATTATCCTGCAGGTCTGGAGTTCTCTTTCTTTTTTTACATTGATGGGAATTATCTGCGGATTTTTCAGTTCTAATATTGAAACTGCGGACAAGAATCTTGTTCTCTACAATCAGATGCTGCGGGAACAGGCCTCAACAGATCCGCTGACCGGGATCTGGAACCGGCGCCGTATGCGTACCTATCTGGCTGACAATATCCGGCAGTATCCACAGATGCCTTTTTCACTTGGAATGGGGGGATATTGATCTGTTCAAGCGAATCAACGATACATATGGGCATGATTGCGGGGACGCAGTTTTGAAATGGCTTACGGATTTGCTGCAAAATACCATGGATGGAAAGGGATGGATTTGCCGTTGGGGTGGTGAGGAATTCCTTTTGTATTTTCCGGAAATGAATGGTGATGAGGCAACAAAGGTACTCATTGATTTTCTTTTGAAACTGGGAAGAACCACATTTCGGTGGAAAGAGGAAGAAATACATATTTCCATGACATTCGGTGTGGGAGAATATGATTTTCATTCAGAACTGGATGCACTGATCAAACAGGCAGATGAAAAGCTGTATATAGGCAAAAACAAAGGACGCAATCAGGTGGTATTCTGAGCGTCCTTGCGGATGGAGCAGACGGGAGTCGAACCCGTGTCCGAAAGCCGATCCACTGTACTTCTACTATCATAGTCAGTTAATTGACATTCCCTCCGGCAGACGGCAACTGACAGTCTCCTGCTTTTAGTAGCTTCATGATACGCCCATATGCGCAAAGCTTAACATATGTCGTTTCCCGCATCGTCGATGCCTGGATCACAGAGTGCGAGTGCTCTGTGTCAGACAGCTGCCTCAGGCAGCGAGTGCTAAATTATCTTCAGCGTTTAATTTTAATTTGTGATTTGACGCATCACCTGCGGATAGCTTCTCCAGATTCACAGCCCCCGTCGAAACCTTTACTACCCCGGGGATTCGCGCTTTCAGAACTCTTTGTAAATATGATAAATGAAAACACGAACATTGCTTTTCGCTTATCACTATAGTCTTTTCGCTCTGATTTGTCAAGAGGATTTTTCTGATTAAAACTGCCCTTTCATTCCTCTGTTTACAAATCCCTGCGGAACGGGTATACTAAGAAAAATCGGGAAGTGTTTGGAGCGGCAGGCCGCAGGCTTACGCATTGGAACGGTTTTCACCTGTTGCTCAAAAGAATGACACAGAATTTACATATTTTCTCATAATTGCTTTCACAGGATTGTCATAATTCGATGTTACTATCAATCTAAAAATGTACTTCGAGATATCTATCTGGCAGGAGAAAGGAGAAATCTTATGGAACGTTTAAAAATACTTGTGGTGGATGATGAGAGCAGGATGCGCAAGCTGGTGCGAGATTTCCTGGTGAAGAAGGATTTTGACGTGCTGGAAGCAGAGGATGGTGCGCAGGCGATTGATATGTTTTTTGCACAGAAAGATATCGCACTGGTGATTCTGGATGTGATGATGCCAAAGATGGACGGATGGCAGGTTTGCCGGGAGATTCGCGCGTACTCGACGGTGCCGATCATTATGCTGACGGCGAAAAGCGATGAGCGGGATGAACTGCTGGGCTTTGAACTGGGGGTGGACGAGTATATCTCGAAGCCGTTTTCGCCGAAAATCCTGGTGGCGCGTGTAGAAGCAATCCTGCGCAGAACAAGCGGTTTTTCCGCGGATGATGTTCTCCGCGCCGGAACGATTGAGATCAACAAGGCGGCGCATGAGGTGACAATTGATGGTAAGAATGTAGAACTCAGCTTTAAGGAATTTGAATTGCTGACTTATTTTGTGGAAAACCAGGGGATTGCACTGTCGAGGGAAAAGATTCTGAACAGTGTCTGGAATTATGATTATTTTGGAGACGCCAGAACGATTGACACCCACGTAAAGAAGCTGCGCAGCAAGCTGGGAGACCGGGGAGACTATATTCGTACGATTTGGGGGATGGGTTATAAATTTGAGGTGGAATAACAGATGAAGCATTCTTTGAGAAAGCAGCTTACGGTCATTTTTGGTATCCTGATGGCGGCGATGTTTCTCGCGAATTACCTGATCAACTCGTTTTTCCTGGAAAGTTTTTATTATACAAAAAAGCAGGAGGTTCTGGTTGAGGCTTACCGGGTTCTGAATGAGAATATTGACGCGCTGGGGAATCTGGATGAGGAATCGTCAGAGACACTAGATGTCCTTTGCAATAAAAACGGACTTTCTTATCTGGTGACGGATATGAGTTATAATGAAGTCCTTGGTTCAAAGTCCAATTTTTATGCCAGCATTATGAAAGGCCGCTTAAATGGCTATGGCATTGGTGTGGATACAGACAATGTCACGGTGCTGGATTCGAATGACAATTATACGATCCAGAAGAAGTATGACACGGAAATCGGCCTGAATTATCTTGAAATGTGGGGAATTCTGGATGAAGGCTTCTATTTTATCATGCGTATTAATATAGAAGGAATTCATGACAGTGTTCAGATATCGAATGAATTTATTAAATACATCTGCATCATTGGTGTGTTTTTGACTGCGATTCTTGTGTGGGGTGTTACCAAGCGCGTTACTCAGCCTCTGAATGAGCTGACGGAGCTTTCGAAACGTATGGCGGATCTGGATTTTAATGCCAAATATACGAGCGGAGGTACGGATGAGATCGGGCAGCTGGGACAATGCTTTAATGAGATGTCGGAAAAGCTGGAGCAGGCCTACGCACAGCTGATGACTGCGAACAATGAGCTTCAGCGGGATATCGCCCAAAAAGAGAAGATTGACGATATGCGCAAGGAGTTTTTGTCCAATGTGTCGCATGAGCTGAAGACGCCGATTGCTCTGATTCAGGGATACGCGGAAGGGCTGCAGGAATGCATCAATGACGACCCGGAGAGCCGTGAGTTTTACTGTGACGTCATTATGGATGAAGCTTCTAAGATGAATACGCTGGTGCAGAAGCTTCTGACGTTGAATCAGCTGGAGTTTGGCAATGATGAGGTAGTGATGGAACGATTTGACCTGGCGCTGTTGATTCGCAATAAGATGCAGGCGGTCGGGATTCTTGCGCAGCAGAAGAATGCGGAGATTAGCTATAGCGGGGAAGACTCGCTCTTCGCCTGGGGTGATGAGTTTAAAGTAGAAGAGGTTGTGAACAATTATGTGAGCAACGCGCTGAACCATGTCAGCGGAGCCGGCAAGATCGAGATTACTGCGGAAATTCGCAAGGGTGAGACTCTGAAGGATCAAAAGGTTCGTGTCACCGTATTTAATACGGGTGAACAGATTCCGGAGGAAGACATCGGGCAGATCTGGGATAAATTTTATAAAGTGGATAAGGCGCGGACACGAGAGTATGGCGGAAGCGGCGTGGGCTTGTCGATCGTAAAGGCGATCATGGATTCTTTCCATCAGGCTTATGGTGTGGAAAATCAGGAAGACGGCGTGGCGTTTTGGTTTGAACTGCAGTGCGGCGACGCGCTGCATCACAAGGAAGAGCTGCATAATGCTTCCGGGAATGCACTGGAAAAGAAATCGGAAGTATCAGCGGTAGAAACTGACGATTCGGATGTGTGCGATGGAGAATGGAGACCTCAATAGAAAATCCATCGGCCTCCTGTCTGAGAGGGACGGGAAAGGGAATGGCATTCCTGTTTGAGGAGAACAACGAAAGATTCTTATGGGAGAAAGAGAAAAATGAGTTCGATCATTGTGATTGGCGGCGGTGCGGCAGGAATGATGGCTGCTGTGACCGCCGCCCAGGCGGGGCACGAGGTTCGCCTCTATGAAAAAAATGAAAAGCTTGGAAAGAAGATTTACATCACCGGGAAAGGGCGGTGTAATCTGACCAATGATTGCGGTGTGGAGGAGCTTTTACAGGCGGTGTGTGTAAACCGGAAGTTCCTCTACAGCGCATTTTATGGTTTTGACAGCCAGAGTACCATCCGGTTTTTTGAAGAAGCAGGAATGCCCACCAAAACGGAGCGCGGCCGAAGGGTGTTTCCGGTTTCAGATCATTCTTCGGATGTGATTGCGGCGTTGACACGGAAATTAAAAAAGGCGGGAGTGAAAATATATCTGAACCAGGAAGTGAAAAAGCTGCTGCTGGAATCGGACGGGGAAGGGAAAAGCTTTGTGCGGGGAATTTTGCTCTCATCCGGGCGCCAGGAAAAGGCGGATGCGGTGATTGTTGCTACCGGAGGATTTTCTTATCAGACGACCGGATCAACCGGGGACGGCTACCGGTTTGCAAGGGAGAGCGGGCATCAGGTGAGTGAGATTTCTCCGTCGCTTGTTCCCATAGAGACGGAAGGGACGGAAGCGCAGCAAATGCAGGGATTGTCTCTGCGCAATGTCGAGGCAGCTATATTTGATGGAAAAAAAGAGCTGTACCGGGAATTTGGTGAGATGATGTTTACGCATTTCGGTGTAACCGGTCCGCTGATTCTTACAGCCAGCAGCCAGATTCAGAAGCGTCTGAAGGAGCGTCCGCTTTCTCTGATCCTGGATCTGAAGCCGGCGCTTACCGAAGAGCAGCTGGATGCGCGTATCCTGCGTGAATTCGAGGCAGCAAAGAATAAACAGTTTAAAAATGTGCTGGGAACGCTATTCCCCTCAAAAATGATTCCGGTGATAGTTCAAAAGAGCGGCATCCCCGGGGAACGTTCGATCCATGAAATTACACGGGAGGAACGCAAAAATCTGATTCAGATTACAAAACAATTTCCATTGACATTGCTGCGGCTTCGAGATTATAATGAAGCAATCATTACGCGGGGCGGTGTCAGCGTCAGAGAGATCAACCCGTCGACGATGGAATCCAAAAAGGTCAAAGGGCTTTACTTTGCCGGAGAAGTATTGGACGTAGACGCCGTGACCGGCGGCTTCAATCTTCAGATTGCCTGGTCGACGGGCTACGCCGCCGGAGCATCCGTCTAACGAGGAGAACAATTTATGAGTTTTAATATTGCGATTGATGGTCCTGCAGGCGCGGGTAAAAGTACGATTGCGAAACGCGCAGCCGAGGAACTGTCTTTTATTTATGTAGACACAGGGGCAATGTACCGGGCGATTGCGCTTGGCCTGCTCCGCAGAGAAACAGACATCGGGGATGAGGCAGCGCTTACAGCGGCGCTGGACGAGATAAATGTCAGTATCTGCTATGTAGATGGAGAGCAGCATGTTTATCTGAATGGGGAAGATGTTTCTTCTCTGATCCGCACAGAGACAGTGAGCGACATGACAAGCCGTTCCTCTGCGATTCCGATGGTACGTGCGAAGCTGACGGATTTGCAGAGAGATCTGGCCAGACGAGAGGATGTGCTGATGGATGGGCGGGATATCGGTACGGCGATCCTGCCGGATGCGGATCTGAAAATTTACCTGACGGCCAGTGTGGAGACGCGCGCGAGACGCCGTTATCTGGAACAGGTGCAGAAAGGGGAGACGTGCAGTCTTGAGGAAATTGAGGAAGACATCCGCGAACGTGATTATCGCGATTCCCACCGCGAGACGGCACCGTTAAGACAGGCAGAGGATGCGGTGCGGATTGACTCCTCTGAGATGACGATTGAAGAGGTCGCAGCGGAGATTTTGCGCCTGGTGAAAGAGCGCAGATCATGCCCTTTATAGATTGCAACATAATATATTAAGAAAGGAATGTCGGGAAAGTCTGCTCGACGAATATTTCATGCAGTTAAACTATACGGAAAGCGCCCTTAAGGCGCAGCAGCTGGCTCAGAAGGCAGCGAAGAACTGCGGCCAGAGCTATGTTGGTTCGGAACATTTGCTGATTGGACTGTTAAGGGAGCAGCAGGGCTCCGCAGGTGTGATCCTGCGGGAAAATCATGTGGAAGAAGAAAAGCTGCTTGCCCTGATTGATCAGCTGATTACACCGGAAGGAGGCACGGCGGTAAAAGAACCGTCCGGTCTGACTCCGCGGACAGAGTCTATTCTGGAAGAGAGCGCGCAGCTGGCTGCTTTTTTTGACAATCGTGAAATCGGGACGGAGCATATCCTTCTGGCTATGCTGAAGGATATTGAGTGTGTAGCGACGCGCCTGCTTCATACGATGGGGATCAATCTCCAGAAGCTTTTTTCAGATATTATTGATGTGACTGGAATTTCAGAAGAAAAATACCGCGAACTGGCAAAGCAGGTTCGGGCGGAGGGTTCGGGCGGCAGCACGACACCGATGCTGGATCAGTATAGCCGGGATCTGACGGAGCTTGCAGAGGCACATAAGCTGGACGCCACGGTCGGACGTGAACAGGAGACTGAGCGGATCATGCAGATTTTGAGCCGCAGGACAAAAAATAACCCCTGCCTGATTGGCGAACCCGGAGTGGGGAAGACGGCGATTGTAGAAGGACTGGTGCAGAGAATTGTCAATGGGCAGGTGCCGGAACCTATGCAGGGAAAACGTGTGGTGACGCTGGATATGGCCGGCATGGTTGCGGGCAGTAAATACCGCGGCGAGTTTGAGGAGCGTATCAAGCGCATTATCAATGAAGTAATTGACAGCGGCGATGTGCTGCTTTTTGTGGATGAGCTGCACACCATTATCGGTGCGGGAGGCGCGGAAGGAGCGCTTGACGCATCCAATATTCTGAAACCGGCTCTCTCACGCGGGGAGCTGCAGCTGATTGGCGCAACAACGATAGATGAGTATCGTAAATATATTGAAAAGGATGCTGCCCTGGAGAGGCGTTTCCAGCCAGTGACTGTAGAAGAACCGTCGGAAGAGGAGACGGTGGAGATCTTGAAGGGGCTGCGGCAGCAGTACGAGCAGCACCATGGCGTCCGGATTACGGATGAAGCTCTGATTGCTGCCGCAAAGCTTTCAAAACGTTATATCAATGACCGTTACCTGCCGGATAAGGCGATTGACCTGATGGACGAGGCGGCCGCGCGCTGTCAGCTTGGATATTACCATGCGTCGGAGGCACAGACAGAGCAGCAGCGCCGTTACGAGGAACTGGAGGGGCTTCGCGAGGAGGCACTTAAGTCAGGCGATCTCACGAAAGCAAAGGCTGTCAACGAAGAGATGGAGCAGCTGAATAAAAAGCGGAACCGGCAGAAAAAACAGCAGAATTCCAGACAGAACGGGAAATCCAGAGCAGTGACGGAGGAGGATATTGCGGATATCGTAGCGATCTGGACGAAGATTCCCGTGCAAAAAATTGCGGAGCAGGAAGGGAAAAAGCTTCTGAAGCTCGACACACTTCTGCATTCCCGGGTGATCGGTCAGGATGAGGCCGTACAGGCGGTTTCCAGGGCAGTCCGCAGAAGCCGTTCCGGTCTGAAAAGCCCTCAGCGCCCGATTGGTTCCTTCCTGTTTTTAGGACCGACCGGTGTGGGAAAGACAGAATTGTCAAAGGCACTTGCTGATCTGGTATTTGGGACGCCGAATGCGCTGATTCGTTTTGATATGTCTGAGTATATGGAAAAACACAGCGTATCACGACTGGTAGGTTCTCCGCCCGGATATATCGGATACGATGAGGGCGGCCAGCTCAGTGAAAAAGTGCGGCGCAACCCGTATTCGGTCGTGCTGTTTGATGAGATTGAAAAAGCGCATCCGGATATTTTTAATATCCTTTTGCAGGTATTGGATGAGGGACATATCACGGATTCCCAGGGACGCAGGATTGATTTTAAGAATACGATTCTGATTATGACGTCCAATGCCGGGGCACAGTCCATTGTCACGCCAAGACACCTCGGATTTGGTGCGGGAGATGACGCCGCAAAGAATCATGAGTCAATGAAAAACAGCGTGATGGAAGAAGTGCGGCGCATTTTCAAGCCGGAATTTCTGAACCGCATTGATGAGACGATCGTTTTCCACGCACTCAGCGAGGAAAATGTGCGTGACATTGCCGGGCTTTTGCTGGATGAACTGAAAAAGAGATGCGAAGAACAGACGGGAGTGAAGCTTCATTTCAGTGCGGCTCTGAAGCAACTGATTGCGAAGGAAGGCTATGATCCCAAATACGGGGCACGCCCGCTGCGCCGCGCGGTGCAGGCAAAGATTGAAGATCCGCTGGCGGATGAAATTCTCTCCGGACGCGTTGCTGCCGGACAGGAGGTGTCGGCAGGCGTGGAAAAAGGGAAGATTGTGTTCCGGGTGAAGGAATAAGGGATGCACACAGCAACGGTGCAAAGTAAAACGACTTACGTCGTTTACGATAAAGTTTAGAAACGATTTACTGGTTTTTCAGGAACATTTATGCTATAGTAACAGTAGTTGTAACTGCGGGGATACGGAACCGTTCGTATTCGTCATAACTGTGAGGGCATATCGCCCGCATTCCCGGCCTGCTGTGCGGGTCGGGGCATATTGATCGGGAGGGCATTTTCAATGTCGGAAATTCATGAGCTGATTTATACAGAAAAGGATGGCACACTTGGATTTGGCAATTATGAGCTGACGGAGAAGTCAAAGAAATCGGATTTTGAACATGACGGAGATCTGTACAAAGTGAAGACATTCGCGGATATTACGAAGCTGGAGCGCAATGGGATGTTTGTATATGAGTCTGTTCCAGGCACTTCTGTACATAATTTCCATGCGACAGGCAACGGCGTTTCCTTTGAGGTGG
>Ga0192277_1042_pt1 | contig 30617 bp, 21 predicted proteins | sample Koala_Koa24_J3_FD_131302 | JGI IMG/M metagenome (GOLD analysis project Ga0192277, IMG submission 131302) | Enriched cells from koala feces incubated with labeled cellulose particles, San Francisco Zoo, California, United States - Koala_Koa2-4_J3 ...
GAATTATCTGGAGGCTATTTTGGCGGATGCCATCGTTACGGCGGATTACGGTTCCGAACCGTCGGATGTTTACAGAAAAAATGATGTGATTTCCGGAAACAGGATCATTCACAGCCCCATGACCGGCATTGCCGCACCGCTCGCCACCTGTCCGGACCCGGCTTTTGCGGAGGGAATAATGGGTGATGGCGCGGTTGTGACGCCGACAGATCCGCTGGTGCGGGCGCCGGAGGATGGAGAGATTGATTTCGTGTTTGACACAAAGCATGCGGTTGGGTTTCTCACGGATTCGGGAATCAGTATCCTGATTCATATCGGTATTGACACGGTCGAATTGAAGGGAAAGGGCTTCGAGGTTCTGGTTTCTCCGCGGGATAAGGTGAAACAGGGAACGCCGCTTCTGAGGCTTGACCTGGAGTATCTGCAGGAACATGCTGCATCTATGGTTTCACCGGTTTTATTTGCAGAACTGCCTGAGAATCAGAAGATAACGCTTTTAAAGGAAGGAGAAGTGCAGGTCGGAGATGCCTTGTTCCAGATAGAGGAAAATTAGAGGAGCGGATGCCCGGATTTTATTCTTGCATGAGAGCAAAGCTTGTGATAGACTTTGGAAGATATATACAGAATCTGGATATAGATGGTTAACGAGATACAGGAGGATTTACGATGGCACAGTTATGGGGCGGGCGCTTTACGAAGGCGACCGATCAGATGGTATATGATTTCAATGCTTCGATTTCATTTGATAAACGTTTATACCGGCAGGACATTGAGGGAAGTCTGGCGCATGTGAAAATGCTCGCGAAGCAGGGAATTCTTACGGAAAAAGAACGCGATCAGATTATAACAGGGCTGGAAGGAATCCTTACAGACGTAGAGAATGGCACACTTGCGATCACACCGGAATATGAGGATATCCACAGCTTTGTGGAGGCGAATCTGACCGAGCGCATCGGCGATGCCGGAAAAAAGCTGCACACCGGTCGCAGCCGCAACGATCAGGTGGCGCTGGATATGCGGATGTATGTCCGTGATGCGGTGAAGGAGACCGATCGGCTTGTAAAGGAGCTTTTAAAGGTACTCTATCGTATTATGGAGGAGAATCTGGATACGTTCATGCCTGGCTTTACCCATTTGCAGAAAGCGCAGCCGGTGACGCTGGCTCATCACATCGGTGCTTATTTTGAAATGTTTAAACGCGACCGCTCACGGCTGGCTGATATATATAAACGGATGAATTACTGTCCGCTCGGCGCGGGTGCGCTGGCGGGTACGACTTATCCGCTGGACCGCGATTACACGGCTGAGCTGCTTGGTTTTGACGGCCCGACGATGAACAGCATGGATTCGGTGTCCGACCGGGATTATGTGATCGAGTATCTGAGTGCGCTTTCGACCATCATGATGCATCTGAGCCGTTTTTCGGAGGAAATCATCATCTGGAATTCCAATGAGTACCGTTTTGTGGAGATTGACGACGCTTACAGCACCGGCAGCAGCATTATGCCGCAGAAAAAGAATCCGGACATTGCGGAGCTGGTGCGCGGCAAGACCGGCCGGGTGTACGCATCCCTGATGGGGATTCTGACGACGATGAAGGGCATTCCTCTGGCTTACAATAAGGATATGCAGGAGGACAAGGAAGGCACCTTTGACGCGATTGATACCGTGAATGCCTGCCTGCCTCTTTTTACCGGCATGCTTGACACGATGAAGTTTAACAAAGACGTGCTGGAGGCTTCCGCGAAAAACGGGTTTACGAACGCTACGGACGTCGCTGATTATCTGGTCAGTCACGGCGTACCGTTCCGTGACGCGCACGGAATTTCCGGCCGTCTGGTGCTGCGCTGCATTGCGGAAAACAAGGCGCTCGATGATCTGAGCCTCGCGGAATTCCGCGAGGAGAGCGAAGCGTTTGAGGAAGACATCTACGAAGCAATCAGTATGAAGACCTGCGTGGAAAAGAGACTGACCAAAGGTGCGCCCGGCGAAGCAGCGATGCGGGAGGCGCTGGAGAATTATAAAGAGTATCTGGAGTCTGAGTATTGAGAACGCAATGAGCGCACCACGAGTCTGACCATTGAGAACGCTTTCTCAGCAAACAAAGGAGGGCGGGCATCGCTGCCCGCCAGAGAAAAATGTATGAAAAACAAATGTTGGTATGATGTCCTTCATTTGTTTCATCTGGTACTATACGCGCGAAATGTGTTTAGAATATGTTCAGATTATGGAGGATATGTGAAAATTATTTGTAACTGTTCCGTACTTTCACAGTCACAAGTATCCTAATTTCAACACAGAAAAAGCAGGCGATCGTACCGAAAATAGTTTTTTTGGGTCTTGACAGATAGGCGAAACGAGTGTATCTTGTAAAGACAAATGTGTGTCAGACAAAGACATGGCATTTTAGACAACATGAATATGAGGAGAAATGAAAAAATGAGTCAGAAACTGAGAGTTGGCATTCTGGGAGCGACTGGAATGGTAGGGCAGAGATTTATTTCTCTGCTGGAGAATCACCCCTGGTTTGAGGTAGTGACGGTGGCGGCCAGCCCGCGCAGCGCCGGCAAGACATATGAAGAGGCTGTCGGCGGCAGATGGAAGATGACGACCCCGATGCCGGAGGCGGTGAAAAAGCTGGTTGTTATGAATGTCAATGAGGTAGAGGCGGTCGCAGCGAGCGTGGATTTTGTATTTTCCGCGGTCGATATGTCGAAGGATGAGATTCGCGCGATCGAAGAGGAATACGCAAAAACGGAAACTCCGGTTGTATCTAACAACAGTGCCCATCGCTGGACACCGGATGTCCCGATGGTCGTGCCGGAGATCAACCCGGAGCATTTTGAAGTGATCGCATCCCAGAAAAAGCGTCTTGGGACGACCCGCGGTTTTATCGCGGTAAAGCCGAACTGCTCCATCCAGAGCTACGCACCGGCTTTGAGTGCGTGGCGTGAATATGAGCCGTATGAGGTGGTTGCAACTACATACCAGGCGATTTCCGGAGCAGGCAAGACATTTAAGGATTGGCCAGAGATGGTAGAAAACGTCATCCCATACATCGGCGGTGAAGAGGAGAAGAGTGAAAAAGAGCCGCTTCGTCTCTGGGGTGTTGTCGAAGACGGTGTGATCAAGCCAGCCACAGAGCCGAAGATTACCTGCCAGTGCATTCGTGTACCGGTGCTGAATGGCCACACAGCTGCTGTATTTGTAAAATTCCGCAAAAAGCCGACCAAAGAGCAGCTCATCGAGAAGCTGGTGAACTTCTCCGGGCTTCCGCAGAAGCTGGAGCTTCCGAGTGCGCCGAAGCATTTCATTCAGTATATGGAAGAGGACAATCGCCCGCAGGTGGTTCTTGACGTCGACTATGAGAATGGAATGGGCGTTTCTATCGGGCGTCTCCGTGAGGATACGATCTATGATTATAAGTTTGTCGGACTCTCCCATAATACCGTGCGCGGCGCGGCCGGCGGGGCGGTGCTCTGTGCGGAGACATTAAAAGCGCTTGGGTATATTGCGGCGAAGTAAAGATTGGTAATGTATAAAAAATGATTTTGTGATCTTGAAAAATTATATTTTTATGTTATAATGCATTTAACAAGGGAGCCGGAAGGTGAATGCCACTCACCCGACCCGGCGTTAATAGTTCCTATAAGTAATAGTCGTCATCTCCACCAAGAGCAGGACGGCTATTTCTTATTTTCCATATTCAGAATTTCGACTATCAGTAATGCCAAAGTCAGTAAAACCATAAATTCTTCGTATGTACTCGTAATAATCCCCCTTTCCGCAAGGTATTCGGATTGGGTGAGAGACGTCCCCCGGCTCCCTGGTTAAATACATTATTCAATTTTTATGATACACAAATAATAAAGACTTACACATATATTAACATATGCACGCAAAATGTCAATTGATTTATCGTAGAATATAAAAAAATAATAATTGCAAAATTGTAGGATAACTTTTATAATAGATCTGTTGTGGATTTATTGAAACGATTATGCTGTGGCAGTGGTATTTGTCTGCTGCTTTCTATTTGCACAGGGGTTTTCCTGTTTTTAATACATTGTTCGGAGGATTTACATGGCAAAATCGCTGTTTATAGCAGAAAAACCAAGCGTGGCGCAGGAGTTCGCGAAGGCTTTGCATGAGGACATGCGGCGCGGCGACGGCTATCAGGAGTCGGATTCCTATGTGGTGACCTGGTGTGTCGGGCATCTGGTGACGATGAGCTATCCGGAGGCCTATGACCCCAAATATAAAAGATGGAGTCTGGATACCCTGCCGTTTATCCCGGATCAGTTTTTATATGAAGTGATCCCTTCTGTGAAGAAGCAGTTCACGATCGTGAGCCATCTTCTGAACCGGAGCGACGTAGATACGATCTATGTCTGCACGGATTCCGGGCGGGAGGGAGAATATATATACCGTCTGGTGGAGCAGGAGGCAAAGGTGCGCGGTAAGAAGCGCCGCCGTGTCTGGATTGATTCCCAGACAGAGGAGGAGATTCACCGCGGGATTGAGCAGGCAAAAGACCTTTCCGCATATGACAACCTGGCTTCAGCCGCTTATCTGCGCGCAAAGGAAGACTATCTGATGGGAATTAATTTTTCCCGTCTGCTGACATTGAAATATGGGAATGCGATTTCCAGCTACCTCGGAAGAAATCGTGCAGTTGTTTCCGTTGGACGTGTGATGACGTGCGTCCTGGGGATGGTGGTTCGGCGCGAGCGTGAGATTCGGCAGTTTGTGAAGACACCGTTTTACCGTGTGGTGCAGTCAGTGGAGCTGCCGGGCCAAGCACAGTCATCCCTGGAGGGGGAATTTCGTGCGGTAGAGGGTTCTGACTGGTATCTTTCTCCGAAGCTTTACAAGGAAAACGGCTTTTTAAAGCGGGAGGATGCCGCGGCGCTGATTGTCTCTCTGATGCCGGGAAGCGCACAGAATGCGGGGACGGCTGGCCAGAGAACGTGTCTGACGGATACCGATGTGCTGGCGGCCACCGCAGGCGAAACAGCCCGTATTGATTCGATCGAGAAGAAGAAAGAAAAGAAAAATCCGCCTTTGCTCTATAACCTGGCGGAGCTTCAGAACGAGTGCTCCCGTATGTTTAAAATCAGCCCGGATGAGACGCTGCGGATTGTGCAGGAGCTGTATGAGAAGAAGCTGGTGACTTATCCGCGAACCGACGCCCGCGTCCTTTCGACCGCGGTGGCGAAGGAAATACATAAAAATATCGGCGGCCTGAAAAGATTTGCGCCTGCCGCGGAATTCGCGGAAGAAATTTTGTCATCCGGCTCCTATAAGGGAATTGCAAAGACGAGATATGTCAATGATAAGCAGATCACCGATCACTATGCGATTATTCCTACCGGACAAGGGCTGAATGCGCTTAGCGCACTGAAAGGGCACGCTTATGGGGTTTACGCGGCCATCGTGCGGCGATTTTTAAGCATTTTTTATCCGGCGGCGGAATTTCAGAAGATCACAATGGTGACTGCGATGGGAAAAGAGAAGTTTTTCTTTTCCTTTAAGGTGCTGTTGTCAGAAGGATATTTCAAAGTGGCTGGCAACCCGAATGACAGAAAAAAGAAAAGCCAGAGTCAGAACCTGGCGCAGGGCGTGTCAGCAAACAGCGACGGAGCAAATACGGATGTGCTTTCTGGCGCGGAAAATGGCGCCGGCGGTAGCGAGACGGATGGCGGGGAAACGGAGTTTGGCGCAGACCTGCTGGAAGCGCTGAAAGGACTGCGCAGGGGCATGCAGCTTCCGGTGCGCTCTCTGGGCATCCGGGAGGGCGAGACGTCCCCGCCGAAGCGTTACAATTCCGGCTCAATGATTCTTGCCATGGAGAATGCGGGGCAGCTGATTGAGGATGAGGAGCTGCGCGCGCAGATCAAAGGCAGCGGTATCGGTACAAGTGCAACGCGCGCGGAGATTCTCAAGAAGCTTGTATCCAATGAATATCTGGCTTTGAATAATAAGACGCAGATCCTGACGCCGACCCTGCAGGGAGAGATGGTTCACGATGTTGTCTACTGTTCGATTCGCTCTCTGCTGAATCCGGAGCTGACCGCGAGCTGGGAGAAAGGGCTTACCTATGTCGCGGAAGGCTCGATTACGAGTGACGAATATATGGAAAAGCTGGAGAATTTTATCCGCTCACGGACGGACGGAGTAATGTCCCTGCGGAACCAGACTGCGCTGCGGCCCATGTTTGATGAGGCGGCAAAGTACTATAAAAATGGGAAAGTGACGGATGCGGAAAATGCAGCCGGGACGCGCAAAAAAAATCCAGGGCAGGGAAGAGTGCGTAAATCGAGCGCCAAAGGACAGAATAAATGAGAGGATGATCCAGGTATCCTGTGATTCATAATTCATATATAAAGAAAACCGTTTGGAATACATTGTAGTAGGATGAAAACAGAAAAGGAGAAAAAACGCTATGGAATCTTGTAAGATAAAAAATCTGTACAATTTAGATGAAACAATCGCGAAGTCCCTTTTTGACGGCGCAGAGTACCCCTGGGAGGTTCTGCCAAAGATCAGTGCGTTTATTCTGGAACTGGGGGCGACCCTCTCAGAGGAGGAATATGAAAAGCGCGGCGAGGATGTCTGGATTGCGAAGTCTGCGACGGTAGCGCCGACGGCCTACATCCATGGCCCGGCGATTATCGGAAAAAATGCAGAGGTTCGCCACTGCGCGTTTATCCGCGGCAACGCAATCGTAGGAGAAGGCGCGGTTGTGGGAAATTCGACGGAACTGAAAAATGTGGTTCTGTTCAATAAAGTACAGGTGCCGCACTATAATTATGTGGGTGATTCCATTCTTGGCTACAAGGCACATATGGGCGCGGGGTCTATTACGTCGAATGTGAAGTCTGATAAGAAGCTGGTTGTGGTGAAAGACGGCAGAGAGCGCATAGAGACCGGTCTGAAAAAATTTGGCGCGATGCTTGGAGACGAGGTTGAGGTGGGCTGCGGCTCGGTTCTGAATCCGGGGACCGTGATTGGTCCGCATTCCAATATATACCCGCTTTCCTCGGTTCGGGAGGTTGTACCGGCGAATTCGATTTATAAGAAACGGGGCGAGGTAGCGGAGAAAATGGATGAGTTCATCTGAACAGACAAAGATGCCTGTACGCAAAATGGAAAATTGGAAGAGGAGTAACAAACAATGGCAAAAAACAATACCGGAGAGGTCTATGACGCGAGCAGTATTTCCGTCCTGGAGGGGCTGGAGGCGGTTCGCAAGCGCCCCGGCATGTACATCGGCAGTGTCTCACGCAAGGGACTGAACCATCTGATTTACGAGATTGTGGACAATTCCGTGGATGAACATCTGGCCGGGCATTGCAGCCAGATTGAGGTCTATCTGGAAAAGGACGGAACGGCCGTGGTGCAGGATAATGGGCGCGGGATTCCGGTCGGAATGCATGAAAAAGGAATGTCTGCGGAGCGTCTGGTCTTTACCACGCTGCATGCGGGCGGCAAGTTTGATAATACGGCATATAAGACAAGCGGCGGTCTCCACGGCGTGGGTTCTTCTGTGGTCAATGCGCTCTCGACCTGGCTGGATGTGCAGGTCATGCGGGGCGGGAAGATTCACCATGACCGCTATGAGCGCGGAGTGCCGGTGATTGAGCTGGAAAACGGTCTGCTGCCGGTGATCGGAAAGACGAAGGAGACAGGAACCCGGATTCAGTTCCTGCCGGATCCGGAGATTTTTGAAAAGACACGTTTTTCCGCGACGGAGTTGAAAAGCCGTCTGCATGAGACGGCCTATCTGAACCCGGAGCTGAAGATTCATTTTCAGGATCGGCGTGGGGAAGAGATTGAGGATATTCTTTATTATGAACCGGAGGGCATCACGGGGTTTGTACGCGAGATGAACCAGGAATCCGAGCCGGTCTGTGAGCCGGTTTACTTTAAAGGCGAATCAGAGGGTATTCAGGTTGAGGTGGCGTTTCAGTATGTGAATGAGTTTCACGAGAATGTACTGGGCTTCTGTAATAATATTTACAACGCAGAGGGCGGCGCGCACCTGACCGGGTTTAAGGCGACCTTTACCACGGTCATGAATACCTATGCGCGGCAGATTGGCGTACTGAAGGAAAAGGATCCGAATTTTACCGGAGCGGATATCCGCAACGGCATGACCGCGGTGGTTTCAATCAAGCACCCGGATCCGCGCTTTGAGGGGCAGACGAAGACAAAGCTGGACAACCAGGATGCTGCCCGCGCGGTCGGAAAGGTAGCCGGGGATGAGATCGTTCGCTATTTTGATAAGCATCTGGATGCGCTGAAAAATATCCTGGGCTGCGCGGAGAAGGCCGCGAAAATCCGCAAAACAGAGGAGCGCGCGAAGACCAACCTTCTGACAAAGCAGAAATATTCATTTGACAGCAATGGTAAGCTGGCAAACTGCGAGAGCCGGGACGCCAGCATCTGCGAGATTTTTATTGTGGAGGGGGATTCTGCCGGCGGCTCGGCGAAGACGGCCCGCGACCGTAATTTCCAGGCGATTCTGCCGATCCGCGGCAAGATTCTGAATGTTGAAAAGGCCAGCATTGACAAGATGCTCGCGAATGCAGAGATAAAGACCATGATCAATGCCTTCGGCTGCGGCTTTTCAGAAGGCTATGGGAATGATTTTGACATTTCAAAGCTGCGTTATGACAAAATTGTCATCATGACCGATGCCGATGTTGACGGTGCGCACATCAGTACCTTGCTGCTGACCCTGTTTTACCGCTTTATGCCGGAGCTGATCTATGAGGGGCATGTCTACATCGCCATGCCGCCGCTTTATAAGGTCATTCCTTCCAAAGGAAAAGAGCAGTACCTTTATGATGACAAAGCATTGGAAAAATACCGCAAAACCCATAAAGTGCCGTTTACCCTGCAGCGCTACAAGGGACTGGGTGAGATGGATGCGGAGCAGCTCTGGGAGACAACGCTGAATCCGGAAACCCGCGTCATGCAGCGCGTGGAAATCGAGGACGCGCGCTTTGCGTCCAGCGTTACCGCGATGCTGATGGGCACTGAAGTGCCGCCGCGCAAGGAATTTATCTACGAGCACGCGCAGGATGCGCTGTTGGATGTGTAATGTACACAGGCGCGAAGGGAAATTAGCAGCTTTGCTGCTCGCGCCTGGCACAGGCGAGTAGGAGGCAGAAGACGCCTCCTGCTCGATTATATATCGAATTATAGCAACCAGGCCACAGGTCTACGCTTCGCTTCGGTCGGCGCTAAACGAACGTCCACTGGACGTTCAGCGCCGCCTTCTTCGAAGGCTATATGCCGCTTGCGCGTCATATGTCTGTGGCTGAATGGAGATGCCCTCCTCCTTTGGAGAAGTGCATCTCCATTCTCCAATAGAAATCCAGCCCGTTGCGGATAAATCCGCACGGTCTTCCTTTCTATTTTGTGGTTGCTATGGCCAAGGAGGAGGACATGGGAGAAAACATCATTGGAGCGGAGTACTCCGAGATTATGCAGAAATCATACATTGATTACGCGATGAGCGTAATCATTGCCCGCGCGCTGCCGGATGTGCGGGACGGTCTGAAGCCGGTGCAGCGCCGCACTCTCTACGACATGTACGAGCTGGGCATCCGCTATGACCGCCCCTATCGAAAGTGTGCGCGTATCGTCGGCGATACGATGGGTAAATATCACCCGCACGGCGACAGTTCGATTTATGATGCGCTGGTCGTGATGGCGCAGGATTTTAAAAAGGGGCAGGCGCTGGTCGATGGTCACGGTAACTTTGGCTCGATCGAGGGCGACGGGGCGGCCGCGATGCGTTACACAGAGGCGCGGCTTCAGAAGATTACACAGGTGGCGTTCCTGGCGGATCTGGATAAGGATGTGGTCGATTTTGACCCGAACTTTGACGAGACGGAAAAAGAACCTGTGGTACTTCCGGTACGGATTCCGAACCTGCTCGTGAATGGCTCGGATGGTATTGCGGTCGGTATGGTGACAAGTATTCCGACGCACAATCTGTCAGAGGTGATTGACGCTGTCAAGGCGCTGATTAAGAATAATAAGCTGACCAATGCGGATCTGATGAAGTACATCAAAGGACCGGATTTCCCGACCGGCGGCATTGTGGTGAATCAGGATGAGCTTTTGCAGATTTATGAGACCGGGCAGGGGAAAATCCGCCTGCGCGGCCGCGTGGAGGTGGAGCAGGTCAAGGGCGGGAGAGAACGCCTGGTGATTACTGAGATTCCCTATACCATGATCGGCGCGAATATCGGTAAATTTTTAAATGAGGTCGCGGCACTTGTGGAGACCCGCAAGACAAACGATATCGTTGACATTTCCAACCAGTCCTCCAAGGGCGGCATCCGCATTGTGCTGGAGCTGCGCCGCGGAGCGGATGTCGAGAAGCTGAAAAACCTGCTTTATAAAAAGACCAGGCTGCAGGATACTTTCGGCGTCAATATGCTGGCGGTCGCGGACGGTCGTCCGGAGACTCTCAGTCTGCGGAAGATTCTGGATTATAATATCGATTTTCAGTTTGAACTGACGACCAGGAAATATAAAAACCTGCTCGAAAAGGAAGAGAAAAAGAGTGAAATCCAGGAAGGCCTGATTCGCGCCTGCGATATCATTGACCTGATTATTGAGATTTTGCGGGGCAGCCGCAGCCGCGACCAGGTAAAGGAATGTCTCGTGCATGGCGTGACAGAAGGCATCCGCTTTAAAACGGAAAAATCCCGCAGGATGGCGGCAAAGCTGAATTTCACAGAGCCGCAGGCGAACGCGATTCTGGATATGCGTCTGTACAAGCTGATCGGTCTGGAGATTGAGGTACTGATGCAGGAGCATGAGGAGACGCTGAAAAACATTGCTTCCTACAAAGATATCCTGAATAATTACGATTCCATGGCGAAGGTGATTATCAAAGAGCTGGACGCGCTGAAAAAGGAATTTGGCCGTCCCAGAAGAACGGCGATTGAAAACGCGGAAGAGATTGTGCTGGAGGAGACGAAAATAGAGGAGCTGCCGGTGGTATTTCTAATGGATCGGTTCGGCTATGTGCGCTCCATGGAAGAGAGCGTCTATGAGCACAACCGGGAAGCAGCAGACGCAGAGAGCAAGTATGTGCTTCATTGTCTGAATACCGACCGCATCGGCATCTTTACAGACAGCGGTAAGGTGCATCTGCTGAAAATGCAGGATGTGCCGTTTGGAAAGTTTCGGGCGAAAGGGACGCCGGTCGATAATCTGTGCAATTACAACAGCAGTGAAGAAAATTTTATCGGTGTCTTTTCCATGAATGATATTCGGGAGACGGTGCTTACATTTGTGACGAAGCAGGCAATGGTAAAACAGGTAGAAGGAAAAGAATTTGACGTATCCAAGCGCACAACCGCTGCAACGAAGCTGCAGGAGGGCGATCAGCTGCTCACGGTATACGCTGCATCGGAGAATGCGCACATCGTTCTGGCGTCTGAAAATGGCTGTTTTCTGCGCTTTCCGGTATCGGAAATTCCGATGAAGAAAAAAAACGCCGTCGGCGTGCGCGGGATGAAGCTCGGCGAGGGCGATGTGGTTGCGGAGGTATACTGGGTCGAAAAAGGCGCGGATAAGGAGATAAAAGAAGCGTCATACAAAGACAAAACGGTCAGCCTGGCAAAACTGCGCGTTGCCTCAAGAGATACAAAGGGAACCCATATCCGCTTGTAAGAATGATGAATTGATTAACGATCGTTATTTTTACTTCCACGCAGGCGCTTTTGTACATACAGGGCCTCATCCGCCGCCTGAATCAACTCATCAGAGGTCTGACCGGGCTGATATACGGTCAGTCCGTAGCTGGCAGCAGCAGTATGGCGGATGCGGCCAGACTCCAGAATTCTGGCGGATTCTCTGTAGATCCGTTTACAGATAATCCCGGCCTCTTCCATAGTGATGCCGGTGAATAAGATACAGAATTCATCGCCGCCATAGCGGAAAGTCAGATGCTGCGCACACTCTGTCCGCAGAATTTCACCAAATTGTTTCAGGTAATCATCGCCGACCAGATGGCCAAGCGTGTCATTGACTTCCTTAAAATGATCGATATCCAGCATTGCGCAGATCAGGCCGGCGTCATTCTCACTCAGATGCGCCAGTACCTCATCGAGGGCGGTGCGGTTGTAGAGAGAGGTCAGCTGATCGATGATCATGCCATGCCGATACTGCACACGTTCAATCTCTTTCTTAATCGCTGCATGATTTTTTTCCTGCTCAAAGTAAATCAGAGCCATGCATGAGATATAAAATCCGATGAGAAGCAGAATGGAGAGAGCAAAGTTCACGGAATTATATCCATACTCAATTATTTGCGTTTTATCTGCATCCCAGATAATAACAACGTCGCCGACAACCCTGGCAATGAGTACGCAGATGGCAGTTACCGTTGTCAGAACATAGTTCCCGTACAGACATGAAAACATCAGCGGGATCGCAAACAGGAAATAGAGAGAAGGGAAAATGCTGTGTATAGTAAATAATACAAAGCACATCCCCACTAATCCGATGGAAACCACATATGTCTGGAGGGTCAGCCTTTTCGGATACATTTTCCGAACCAGTAAAATCACCAGAAGAATCAGAATGTTCAGCCCGGAAGGGATGATCAGATATTTTACCATATATCTGGGAAAAGTAGAATCCATCATATCCAGCCGATCGAGGACAAAGAAAAGAATCAATTCCAGTAAAAATGAGACGATCGTCAGGCCGATACTGATGACTGTATGGATGTTCAGCCAGTGTCTGCTTACCTTTTCATATTCAAATTCAAGTGTTCGTATATAGGAATTTACCATAAGCCCCTCTCGAATCATGTCTGTAAGACTGTAGAGAAACACCGCCTGACAGCTCACTTACGAAACTTTATGCATTCACTAAAGTCTAGCATTTTTTATTGTCCAATACAAGAGTGAAATTGCGGGATTTTATATTAAAAATATGAAAAATTATGGAATTTTGTTTTGGAAGATCAAAGCTGCTGCTGAAAAAAATGTTGTGGAATGAAAGCAAAGGTGATAGAATGTGGCTTGTTGGATCTTTTATCTGGCGAAAGAAGGATCCGCGTAACCAGTCAGGACGGAATGTGCTGGCAAGCGCAACCACCACAGAGAAGAAAGGCGGGAGATTATGATTAAATTATTCGAACATGGAGCATGGCTGATCCGTGGCACTGAGATTGTACCAGAAGAGGACCGGGCGAAAGTCCAGGCAGTCTGTGGAAAACAGCCGGACAAAGAAGAAGACCGGAAGGGTACGATTGCTTATTCGATTCTTAAAGCGCACAATACTACGGATGATATGTCGCATCTGAAAATTCGCTTTGACGCGATGACTTCCCATGATATCACGTTCGTTGGTATTATCCAGACCGCGAAAGCATCCGGTATGGAGAAGTTTCCGATTCCATATGTTCTGACCAACTGCCACAATTCCCTGTGTGCGGTCGGCGGCACGATCAATGAGGATGATCATGTATTCGGCCTTTCCGCGGCAAAAAAATACGGCGGCATCTATGTACCGCTTCATCTCGCAGTGATTCACCAGTATATGCGTGAGACAATGGCGGGCTGTGGAAAAATGATTCTGGGCTCTGATTCGCATACACGCTATGGCGCGATTGGTACGATGGCAGTCGGCGAGGGCGGCGGCGAGCTGGTAAAGCAGCTGCTGCGTGATACCTATGATGTCGCTTATCCGGGCGTGGTGGCGATTTATCTGGACGGAAAGCCGAATCCGGGCGTAGGTCCGCAGGATATTGCGCTGGCGATTATCGGAGCGGTATTTAAAAATGGATATGTAAAAAATAAAGTTATGGAATTTGTTGGCCCGGGCGTCGCGTCGATGACGACGGACTACCGCAATGGCATTGATGTCATGACGACAGAGACGACCTGCCTTTCCTCCATCTGGCGGACCGATGAGGAGACCAGGGTGTATCTGACGCAGCACGGGCGCGGCGGGGAATACCGTGAGCTGAATCCGGCGGATGTCGCTTATTACGATGGCCTGGTTTATGTAGACTTAAGTACCGTGAAGCCAATGATTGCGCTTCCATTCCACCCGAGCAATACCTATGAGATTGATGAGTTCCTGGCAAATCCGGGTGATATCCTGCGCGAGGTGGAAAAGAGCGCAGAGGCACTCACAGAAAACACGACCGTTGATTTCCACCTGACGGACAAAGTCGTAGATGGAAAGGTTCACGTAGAACAGGGAATTATCGCAGGCTGCGCAGGCGGCGGTTATTCGAATCTGATGCAGGCTGCGCAGATTCTGAAGGGCAGAAGCATTGGCAATGGAGCGTTTACACTGGCAGTTTATCCGTCCTCTCAGCCGGTATTCATGGATCTGGTGCAGAAAGGCGCGATTTCAACACTGATGGCAGCGGGTTCGACTGTCAAGACTGCATTCTGCGGACCGTGCTTTGGTGCGGGCGATACCCCGGCAAACAACTGTTTAAGCATTCGCCACACGACCAGAAATTTCCCGAACCGGGAAGGTTCCAAGCCAGGCGTGGGGCAGCTCTCTGCAGTTGCACTGATGGATGCGCGTTCGATCGCGGCGACCGCCGCAAACGGTGGTGTGCTTACCTCTGCGGAGCAGTTTGCGGATGTACTGTATGAAGAGGGATGCGGTGCCGGTATGTCAGCAGATGGAAGGATGAATGGAGCGGGGACGATGCCCGAATACCAGTATGACGACAGCGCGTACCGCGTGCGGGTATATCAGGGATTCCGGAAAGCGGAACCGGACGCCGGGCTTGTCTATGGCCCGAACATCAAGGACTGGCCGGAGATGGAAGCACTGTCAGACAACATTTTGCTTCGCGTATGCTCTAAGATCATGGATAAGGTTACGACGACGGATGAACTGATTCCATCCGGCGAGACTTCTTCCTACCGTTCCAATCCGCTTGGACTGGCGGAGTTCACTCTGTCCAGGCGCGATCCGGCGTATGTGGGGAAAGCGAAGGAAACCGATCGGCTTGAGCGGACGAGGCTTGCTGCCAATATGGAAGAGGCTGCGGCTCTTGATGATTCTCTCGCTGCAGCGCTTGTACAGGTCAAATCGGTGAATCCGGATGTAGATCTGGCCAATATAGAGATCGGCAGTGTGATTTACTGTGTAAAGCCGGGTGACGGCTCTGCACGGGAGCAGGCTGCAAGCTGTCAGAGAGTGCTCGGCGGGCTTGCGAATATCTGCAGTGAATACGCGACGAAGCGCTATCGCTCCAATGTGATGAACTGGGGTATGCTCCCATTTCAGATGAAAGAGGAACCTTGCTTTGAGGTTGGCGATTATATTTATGTGCCGGATGTAAAAGCGGCTCTCGACGGTGACAGGAAAGACATTAAGGCATATGTGATCCGTCAGGAGGATGCGAATGTAAAGGAAATCTCTCTTTACATGACAGATATGACGGAAAATGAGATTGAGATCGTCAAGGCGGGCTGCCTGATCAATTTCAACCGGAACCGTATGAAGAATATGAAATAGTAAGGATAAACAGAGAGGAAACAGGACAATGCAGGGAAGAACACATAATTGCGGGGAATTAAGACTAAGTGATGCCGGCGCACAGGTAAAGCTGGTTGGCTGGTTTGAGAATCTCCGCAAGGTTAGCAAAAATTTGGGATTTTTGATTTTGAGGGATTTTTATGGAACGACGCAGGTAGTCGTGGAGACAGAAGAGATCATGGAGCAGCTTTCTGATCTGAATTATGAGTCAACGATTTCCGTAGAAGGTACCGTTCGTGAGCGCAGCAGCAAAAATGAAAAGCTCGCGACTGGTGAGATTGAAGTGGTTCCTGAGAAGATCGATCTGCTCGGAAGATGCCAGTATAATGAGCTGCCGTTTCAGATCAATCACTCCAAAGAGGCGGATGAAAATCTTCGCCTGAAATACCGTTATCTGGATCTTCGGAATCCGGCGGTGAAAGATAAAATTATTCTGAGAAGCAAAATTGTGGCTGACCTCCGCTCCAGCATGATTGCGCATGACTTTATGGAAATCACGACGCCGATTCTGACCTGTTCTTCTCCGGAAGGTGCGCGGGACTATCTGGTTCCGTCCAGAAACCATCCTGGTAAGTTTTATGCGCTGCCGCAGGCACCGCAGCAGTTTAAGCAGCTTTTGATGGCGTCAGGCTTTGACCGTTATTTCCAGATTGCGCCGTGCTTCCGCGATGAGGACGCGCGCGCGGATCGTTCTCCGGGTGAATTCTATCAGCTGGATATGGAGATGGCGTTTGCGGATCAGGACGATGTGTTTGCCGTTCTTGAGGATGTGCTGCCGCCGATTTTCTCACGGTATGGAATTTATCAGAAAGCGTCAAAGCCGCCATTCAGACGGATTGCGTATCTCGATGCAATGGAGCGCTATGGAACGGATAAGCCGGATCTGAGAATTCACCTGGAGGTTCAGGATGCGACGGAGGTGCTTGCAGACTGTGGCTTTGGACCGTTTGCCGGACAGATTGTGAAAGCAGTTGTGGCTTCTGATTTTACCGGTACCAGAAAGGTGATTGACAAGCTGTGTGCGGATGCGGAAGTGCAGAGCGGACAGAAAGCCTACTGGTTCCGCCTCGATGAACAGGGAGAGCTGGTCGGAGGCATTTCAAAATTTGTGAAAGAGCGCAAAGATGAAGTAGCAAAGGCGCTTGGCCTGAAGCCTGGCGATTTTGTGGCTCTGGCCGCAGGCAGCCGCGGGGCCGCTCAGAAAGGTGCAGGTGTTCTGCTGAAGCTGATCGGGAATCGTTTCGAAGGCTATATGGATAAGGAAAGCTATGAATTCTGCTGGATTGTGGACTTCCCTATGTATGAGATTGGAGAGGAGTCTGGTGTGCTGGAATTCTGTCATAACCCATTCTCCATGCCGCAGGGCGGTTTAAAAGCGCTGGAAGCGGCGTCGGAGGATCAGGAGAAAGCACTTGCTATCCTGGCTTATCAGTATGACCTTGTCTGCAACGGTGTGGAGTTGTCCTCCGGCGCAGTGCGGAATCACGATCCGGAGATTATGGTCAAAGCGTTTAACATTGTGGGACTTGGCGAAGAGGATGTGAAAGCAAAATTCCCGGCCATGTACAACGCATTCTGCTACGGAGCGCCGCCACACGCAGGCATTGCTCCCGGCGTAGACCGTATGGTAATGCTGATCGCCGGGGAAGAGAGCATCCGCGAGATCATTCCATTCCCGATGAACAAGAACGCACAGGATGTGATGATGGGCGCACCGGCTGAGGTGGAAGAAAAGCAGCTGCGGGATGTGCATATTCAGATTGTGAAAGATGAGAAGGAAGCAAAGTAAGCAAAGTAAGCTCGATTGAGTCGGGTGCGGCGACAGCTGAAAAATCCCCTGTCTGATTTTACGTACAAAAAAGATATCCGGAAATGGGACTGGTTCATTCCGGATATCTTTTTCTTTTCGATGCTGTTATGAATGGTTATTTTTTATATTACTCTACCTGAATGATATCTTCGTCGCTGGTATTTTCATTTCCGGTACCTTCATCTCCGGAGGTTTCTTCTTCCGCGGCATCTGTATCTTCTGTGGCAGAAGTCTCATCCGCTGCTGCGGATTCGTCCAGGATCTCTTTTAATTCATTAATCATATCTTCATCCTTGAGGCTGAACTTGATTTCAACCCGGCGGGAGGCGTCCGCGTCCACAGAACCGTCTTCCGCATAAACCGGATCCGCCCACGAATGCCCGTTGACTGAAAGCTTTTCCTCCAGTTTCTCCAAATCAGAGGAGGAGATGGTACCCAGCTCAAGCAGATAGGCGGCGACTGCAAAGGCTCTCGACTGAGAAAGCTGCAGGTTCGAATAATAGGTACCGGTCGTGTCGGTATAGCCGTCAATACGGATCTCCGCGAGATAGTCATAATATTCATCCGACATCAGCACGGAACAATAGATGGGAAGAATCTGCCCAAGCACCGTCTGTCCTTCTTCTGTCAGCGTGTATTCATTAAATCCGAACAGGACACTGGAATCCAGGACGATGGAACCGTCGGATTCGTCGATTGTGACGGTCAGGTTTTGGGCGTCAAATTCTTCTTTCAGGGCAGCAATCAGATCTGCTTTGACGCCGATGATCTGCTCAATTTTCTGCTGCTGTTCCTCAAGTGCGGCCTGCTGAGAAGAAACAAGTGCGCTCTGTTCCTCGAGCTCGGCCTGTTGAGAGGCAACCAGTGCCTGCTGCTCCTCCAGCTCAGATTCCTGCTGAGCAAGCAGGGCACTCTGCGCGTCAAGGCTTTCCTGCTGGGAGGAAACGAGTGTGCTCTGCTCATCGAGATCTGCCTGCTGTGATGCCAGAAGCGCAGCCTGTTCATCCAGCTCGCATTCCTGCTCATTTAACAGGGCCTGCTGTTCCTCCAACTGAGATTGCAGCAGACTGGTGGTCTCCGCGTGTGCGGATTCTTCCGCGAGTCGGTCCTGATAATTTTTCTGCGCCTGCATGAAAGAGACGCACATAACAAGAACAAAGAGCAGCAAAAGCCCGGCCATCATATCAGAATACGAACGCCAGACATTATGCCCTTCATAAGTTTTTTTCCGTTTTCCCCGCATGCCTTATCACCTCTTATTTTTCCGGCGGAACAGGACGGGCTCGGCTGTCTGTTTTTCCAGCTGATTCAGCTTTTTCAGGATCTCCTGCAAGAGCTGTTCAGCGTTTTCCTGATTTGAGGACAGATCCTGTGAGAGTGCCTGTCGTTTGCTGATTTCCTTTAACTGCTCGGACAGGTCAGCGAGATCCCGGCGGATCTCCAGATTTGACTGCACCGGCCCCATTTTGGCGATTTCATCAGAATAATCCTGAAGCCTGTTATTGTTTTCCTCCCAGACATCTGAATATTTTTCAATAGACTGGTACATAAAACGGATATACTCCTGGTAGGTAGCTTTCTGCTCTTCGTTGATGCGGAATGCTTCCTGCTGCGCCTGTGTCAGCTTCGTGAGTGTCTGATCATTGTATTGTTCGGACTTTTCAAGCTGGTTTTGCAGATCGGTAAAGGTCTGCTGCAGGCGAGCCATGGAGCGGTCCATGAAATCCATATAGCTGGACTGTGTTTTCTCCATCTGCTGTGCGGATTGACCGATTCGGCGGAACGAATCATCCAGATCCGCGTGAAGATCATTGATAATCGTACCGCAGATCTGCGCGACAGATTCTTCCTGTGTCCGCGCAAAGTTCTCAACGATCTGATTGATTGCGTCTGTCATTTGCCCAAACGCAGGGGTAATGGACAACTCAAAGCTCCTGGTCATCTGTTCTACAAAAATCTGTGTCAGCTCGTTGGTGAGATCCTCCTGGCTCTTTTTCTGTTCCAGAAGCCGGGCGGCAGAATCTACCTCATGACTGGGGCGTACATACAGATAAAACGTATCTGTAAACAGATCAAGATTATTTGTCATCTCGGACAGCTCGCTGCGCAGATTAAAGGAAAACGGGAGCGAAAGCGCGAGACCATAAATGGAAGTGACAAACGCGACCTTGATGCCGTCAATCAGCGGCGAGATGGAATCTGCCATCTGCTCATAACCGGACGGATCAAAGTTACGCAATCCGAGCACCAGTCCGATAAAGGTGCCGAGAATACCGAGGCTTGCGAGAATATCCGGAAGCAGTTCAAGAAGAGAACGGTGAATATACGTCTCGATTACGTCTTCGTTGATAAAATCGCTGATGTCGCAGGAACCGTCCGGGTGTTTTTTCTCCAGATCGTGGTATTCCGCATAGCATTTGTTCAGAAAGTCGTTTTTGAAGAAATCATCCGGCAGGCGTGTCTCATCATCCGGCGCCAGAGTGCGAATGAATTCGGCCCCCTGGCTCAAGCCCTTACTGACATTCATAAGCCGGCGAAGTCCCGTGAAAAATGAGGCCAGGATGGCGAGCAGCATCACAGCCAGGAATCCAAGATTGATCGCCAGTGAGGTGGCTTCCACATCACGGCTGATGTAAGTGATAAAAACACAGATACCGACAGCTATGGCAGCTGTCATGACAGAGACAAATCTTCTGGCATACAAAAATAATCCCCCCTTAATTTTTGACGTTAGATAATCTCAGTATAAGAAAAAAATGATTAAAAGTAAAGCAATCTTCGGCAACCTTAAGAAAAAAAATAGAAAATAAAGGCGGTTTCGCCCGAAAATTGTTATATAATGACAGCGGAACTGCCACTTGCATCTGGGAAACGCGGCGTGTATAATACAACTGATGTTGCCTGCGCCCGGCGCGCGAGCATACGTCGTTCTGCTGATGCTCAATGAGATAACAGGCGCATAAGGAAAGGGGAAAATTTGATGATCAGACAGATAGTAGCATTTGTGGAGAATAAAAAAGGTGTGATATGGCAGATGACGACGGTGTTGCGTGAAAACAATATTCGCATCTGCGGTTTTTCTACGGTGGACTCTCCGGAGTTCGGCATTGTTCGTATGATTGTGAACCAGCCGGATGCGGCGCTTTCGGAGCTTGCGAAGGCAGGGTTTGTCGTAAAGGAATGCGAAGTGATTGCTATCACAATGGATGCACAGGAAGTGCAGCGGGATATGGAAGCCATTTTGCAGGCAGTGCAGGATGGAAATGTCAATATCAATTACTTTTATTCTTCGTTCGGGAGCAGCGGGGAGAAGCCGATTCTGATTCTGAATGCGGAAGAGATGGATGAGACAGAAGAGATGCTTTGCAGTCAGGGCTTTGCCTGCCTTTCTTCGTGTGGCTAAGGAGAGGCTGAATCATTACGCATGAAAGACAAGCATGTGTGAGAAAGCATCTGTCAAACGGCATTGCCGTTTGCGTGCTGTCTGCGAGGATGGGGAGAGTATAAGGGGGAATCTTCATGTCAGGAGCAAAACGGATTTTACTGATTCTTTTATTGGCCGGAATGACGGTGTTAGGGGCGGGAGGCTGTTCCAGGAGCGTGATCAACTATCAGATTGCTGAAAGTATTGGCACCGTGGGGGAATATGAGAATAATGCGCCGGTCGAGACTCCGAAAATGCAGGCGGAGCGTGAGGAAGAGGAGGCGGAGGAGACGCTTGAGGCAGAGCGGGTGGAGACGCTTGAAGCGGCTGAAGTGCTGGCGGAGAGTTACTGGTATGAGGAGGCGATTGCGCTGCTTGAGGAATCCCAGTCACTGGAAGGCGATGAACGGGCCGAGGAAGCGATTGCCGAATATCAGGAAGCTCTGGACGCCCTGGTGACTTATGAGGATGAGGTGCTGCATCTGAATTTTCCTACTCTGATTGCAGACACGGACCTGGCTTTTGATGAAGACAGTTATGCGGAGACTTATCGTCAGAATCTGATCACGGTCAGTGAGTTTGAAGGAATTTTAGAGCAGCTCTACGCAAATGGTTATATTCTCATCGACATTCATGATCTGGCGGAGGCGGTTGACGACGGGTTTGGAGATATTACGCTGACGGCGGCGACATTGAAGCTGCCAGAGGGAAAGAAGCCGCTGGTGCTTTCTGTGGAAAATCTGAACTATGCAAGCGTGCGCAGCGGGGATGGCGTAGCGACAAAGCTGGTGCTTGATGCGGACGGTGAAGTGGCAGCGGTATACACAGATTCGGATGGGGTGACCCGGACAGGAGCGTATGACGTTGTGCCGGTGCTGGAACAGTTCATCGAAGAGCATCCGGATTTTTCCTGGCAGGGCGCCCGCGGCATAATCGGTCTGTCCGGAAAATACGGCGCATTCGGCTATGCGGTGGAAGAAGGATCTGACGCAAGCTGGGAGAGCAATGCGCAGACCGTGAGCCAGATTGCTGTAAAGCTGCGGGAAGATGGGTGGACATTTGCCACAGAGGGCTACAGTTATTCTTATATGAGTGATATGACCTATGAGGAGCTGACCGAGGACATTACGCTATGGCAGGAGACGGTTGGAAGTCTGATTGGGGACTGTGATACGCTGATTTATCCGTACGGCTCCGAGGTGACGTATACATCAGAAGAGTCCGTCTACCTGACCGGCGAGGGATACGTCTATCTGGTCGGGCTGTGGGCTTCAGATGATTATCTCTCGGTGACTCAGACTTATCTGAGACAGACCCGCCGTTCCATTACAGGTTATCTTCTGGAGAATTATCCGAGCTATTTTTCTTCCATTTTCAGTGTGACCCAGATACTGGATGACGCCAGATGAGAGAAATATAACAATTGTTACGAAAAAAGTTAAAAAAAATGTGATACCCCTTGCTATTTTGAGAACAGGGTGGTATGATAAAAGCACTGTTTACACATTTCAGAGGAAGAGTATAATAAGATAATGGAGGGATTATTTTATGATGAACAAGAGCAGAAAGTGGCTCCTGGCGCTTTTGATGTGCTGTTCTATGTCGCTTGTAGTGACTGGCTGTGATCAGCTGAAAAAGGACACCACGGAGACCGAGAGTGAGACGGAGTCTGAGACAGAATCCGAGACGGAGACCGAAACGGAAACGGAGACCGAGACGGAGACCGAAACAGAGACGGAGACGGAATCTGAGACGGAACCGCAGACCTTTACGACCGATACGACTTTGGAGGAAGAAACGGCGACTCTGGTGGAATACGATACGATTCGTGTGATGTATGCGCTGGATGATCTGAATGTCAGGTCACAGCCGAGCACGGACGGAGAGATTTTTACGAGCTACGCGAGTGGTGACCAGATCAGTGTGGTAGGCGCTACGGCGAACTGGTATATGGTATCTGTAGACGGTTATGAGTCGAATGGCTATGTATATAAGGAGTTTGTAGGTGCGTCAACGGCTTCAGAGTCTGAGACCGATGCTTCGACGACAGATGCAGATACGACGACATCGGATTCAGCGGCAGCTACGACGGATACATCCGCGGTTGATCTTGAATATGGTGTAGAGACTTATGCGGAGGAATTTACGATCCGCGCGACTGCGGGTGCGAATATGCGTTCCGAACCGTCTCAGGATGGAGAGATCATCGGCACCATTGCTTCCGATACGGAAGTTACAGCGATTGGCTACACAGATCGCTGGTATAAGATCAGCTACAATGGCACGGTTGGCTATGTGAATAAAAACCTTTTCAGTGCAGACTGAGGACAAGGGTGTCTGACAGATTCGGATCATCAGAGGTAAAGCTATCCCGCTTTGGTTCTTTCCAGGCGGGATATTCTTTTACCTATCTAATCCCGCCGTTCACGGAAAAAACACATCCCGTTCACAGCCGATTCTTATTGCTGTATTAATCTGTGGCGTGTGATTTCTTTTACGTTTCAGGTTATTTGCCATGCAGGTATGGCTCAGGCCTGACCATTGAGGATGCTTTATGCTTTTAGAGTACATAGAAAGAGGATATATGTATGAGTGAGGAATGGCACAGATTGAATCGGCAGCTCGAGCGTGAGCGCAGAGTCAGGAGAACCCGGATTCGCATTGGAATTATTGTGGCTGCGATACTGCTTTTTTCGATTGGAATTGCTTTGATGATTCACCGGCTGCAGAATTATGACGGGGGGTCTGTCGGAAGTACTTCTGACGGAAACAGAAGCGGAGACGATGACGGATTCCGCAGCGGAAGAAGATGCGGCAGAGACAGAGTCTGAGTCAGAGGTAACGGCAGAAAACGCGGCGTCGTTTGATTATGAGGAGCTTTCGGCATTGATTGAAAATAAAATTGAGGGCGAATCGGTTTCTGGCACCTGGAGTGTTTATGTGAAAGATTTGAATGCAGGAGAAGCGATTTCGATCAACAACCAGAGCATGTATGCGGCCAGCCTGATCAAGCTGTTTGTGATGATGTCCTGTTATGAAAATATGGATGATATTATTGCCAACTACTGTACGATTAACCATACGGATGAGACCACTGCAGCTTCTGTGATCGAGGATCGGCTCTATACGATGATTGTGTTTTCCAGAAACGAATCCTATAATGAACTGGTACGCCTGCACAGCAGCAGCGGAAGCTTTACGACAGGATGCCGCTTTGTCAATTCCTATATCTCTGAAAATTTGTTTGCGGATACCGGTGTTTATACGACGCTGCATCCTTCGGATTCCAGTTATGAGACAACAGGAGAAGGAACAAATCATACAACGGTAGAAGACTGCGGGGCGCTTCTGGAGGCGATCTACAATGGCGAGTGCGTTTCTTTTGCGGATTCCATGTCAATGCTGGATCTGCTGCTGCAGCAGGATGTCACGACTAAGATTCCCGCTGGCGTTCCAGATGAAATCGAGGTCGCGAACAAGACCGGCGATACGGACGATGGATCGCATGATGCAGCGATTGTATTTGGAGAAGAGACCGATTATATTCTCTGCGTGATGTCGACCGGTGTGGAAGAGATGGGAGCAGGCAATGCGGGGACACTGATTAAAGAGATATCAACGCTGGTGTATGAGTTTCTGAATCCCTGATTCCTGGATACTATGTATTTGCAGGTCATGCAATCTTTATGTTTTCGCCCCTCGCCGGGTGGCATCGGGATAAGCCCTGACTACGCAGCAAGTACGTGGTCGGGGTGTGAACGGTAATGCCAGGATATCTGGCGTTGCGTAGATACTGTCAGTGGAATCGTCCATTTAAAAGAACTCTATGCAGGGAAATAGGAACGAATATCAATTTCTGCCATAAAATAAAACAAGATCAGCGGGGAGGTACGCCGAGTGGAACGCATGAGAGCTTTTTTGCATGCGGATGAGGTGCATCAGGCGGGAATTCTGGGCAGAAATGTGACGGTGTGCTCCCTTGACAGCGGTGCGGCCGCAGACCATCCGGATTTTCACGGACGGATCTGCGGCTTTGCGGATTTTGTGAACGGACGGCGGGAATGCTATGACGATGCTTCGCACGGTACGCATGTGCTGGGAATCATCGGCGAAGATGGCCGCTGCTCGGAGGGCCAATACAGAGGAATCGCACCGGCCTGCCGGTTGCTGCCGGTGAAAGTGCTGGATCGGCGCGGCGAGGGAGAGATGGATGACATCCTGCGGGCAATTGACTGGGTGATTGCGAACATCCGCCGCTACCAGATCCGGATTTTGAATATTTCAGTAGGAGGCACCAGAGGTGAGCTAGACGCCGGTGCCGGTATGCTGGTGAAAAAAGTAGAAGAGGCATGGGACGCAGGCCTGGTTGTAGTAGTGGCAGCGGGAAATCAGGGGACGCGTCCGATGAGCGTCACCGTGCCCGGCAACAGCAAAAAAGCCATCACAGTGGGATCCTCCGACGGTTTTCGCCGACGAAATGGCTCCCTGGCAGACTACTCTGGCTGCGGTCCCACCAGAGAGTGTGTCTGTAAGCCGGATGTCGTAGCTCCAGGTACCAATATCGTATCCTGCGCAGCTTTTTGGTCAAATGGGCATTATTACGGTGTCAAAAGCGGCACTTCGATGTCTGCGCCGGCCATCGCCGGAGCAATTGCGCTGCTGCTTGAGCGCGAGCCTGGCCTGACCAATGTGGAAGTGAAAATGCGTCTGCATGAATCTGCGGCAGATCTTGGCTATCCGCATAATCGACAGGGGTGGGGGATGCCGGATCTGAGAAAATTAATATAAATAGTGTTTTCACGGAGCGCATGTGATTTCAGGCGGCCAGGAGTATGAAGCATGGAAGAATCCACAGTATCATCCCCTTTTAGCGCTCGGATCAATTCAGGTATAAAATGAGGATAGGACGATAACGGGACAGGATTAAAAATAAAAGGGAGAAAGAGGAGGAAAAGGCAAATGAAGAAGTATGTAATGGCACTGGACGCAGGTACGACGAGCAATCGCTGTATCTTATTTGACCATGAGGGCAATCTGTGCAGCATCGCACAGAAGGAATTTACACAGCATTTTCCGAAGCCAGGCTGGGTGGAGCAGGATGCGGATGAAATCTGGTCGACGCTGCTTGGCGTGGCGGTAGAGGCGATGTCTAAAATCGGTGCGACCGCGCAGAACATTTCCGCGATTGGCATTACCAATCAGCGGGAAACTGCCATCGTCTGGGACAAAGAGACCGGGATACCGGTGTATCGTGCCATCGTTTGGCAGTGCCGCCGAACGGCGGAGTATTGCGATCAGCTGGCGGAAGACACTGCGCTGGTAGACCGAATCCGCGAGAAAACTGGTCTGGTGCTGGACGCTTATTTTTCCGCGACAAAGATTCACTGGATTCTGGAGCATGTAGACGGCGCGCGCGAAAAAGCAGAGGCGGGGCAGCTGCTTTTCGGCACGGTTGAGACCTGGCTGATCTGGAAACTGACCAGAGGCAGGGTGCATGTGACGGATTGCTCCAATGCCTCCCGCACGATGCTTTTTAATATCCACACGCTGGAGTGGGATGAGGAAATCCTGCGGATTCTGGACATCCCCAAAAGTATGCTGCCGCAGGTGACAGATTCCAGCTGTATTTACGGCATGACAGATGCTTCTTATTTTGGCGGGGAAATACCCATTGCGGGCGCAGCGGGAGACCAGCAGGCGGCGCTTTTCGGACAGGCCTGCTTCGCTCGCGGTGAGGTGAAAAATACTTACGGCACGGGTGGCTTTCTTCTCATGAATACCGGCAGTGAGCCGGTGGAGTCAAAAAGCGGCCTCGTGACGACCATCGCCTGGAGCATAGACGGAAAGGTTACCTATGCGCTGGAAGGTTCAATCTTTGTCTCCGGTGCCGCAATTCAATGGCTGCGCGATGAAATGCGCCTGATTGATTCCGCACCGGATACGGAATGGATTGCCAAACGGGTGCCGGACGCAAATGGCTGTTATGTTGTTCCTGCTTTTACAGGTCTGGGTGCGCCCTACTGGGATCCTTACGCGCGCGGCTGCATCGTTGGCCTGACGCGCGGTGTAAATAAGTATCACATTGTACGTGCAACCCTTGAGTCTTTGGCCTATCAGACCAGCGATGTGCTGCAGGCAATGGAAAAAGATTCCGGTATCCGGCTTGCAGGCCTGAAAGTGGACGGAGGCGCGAGCGCAAATAACTTTTTGATGCAGGTACAGGCGGATATCCTGGATCAGAATGTTTATCGTCCGGGTTGTATTGAGACAACCGCCATGGGCGCGGCTTATCTGGCCGGCCTTGCGGTTGGTTACTGGAAGGGAACCGAGGAAATCCACGCAAACTGGAAGACAGAACGGGTCTTTTCTCCGCAGATGGCGGAAGAAGAGCGTGACAAGCGTTTAAAGGGGTGGCATAAGGCTGTGCGATATTCGTTCGGATGGGCAAAAGAGGAATCAAATTATTAAAAAAAGATAAAATCAATGTTCCTATATTTCCTATTTAGCTATTTTGCGTTAAAATTACAGCTATATATTGGTTTTTGCTAAAAGCAGGTAAAAACGCAGCGAGACAGGAGGTCGAAATAGTTATGAGGAAGAATTATATTTACCCGAAAATTTATAAAACAAAGGATGAGGAGAAAACCGCACGCAGTGTAAAAGAGGGTTTTTCGTCTGTCCTGAAAAGAAATGTTGTTCTGGTATCTTTGCTGACAGCTTCTTTGATGTGGTGCTCTGATCCGCAGGTCAGGGCTGAGGAAGAAAGCACAGAAGAGATGAGTGTGGAAGAGACAGGCACAGAAGAGGTAAATGAAACAGACAGACAGAGCTTGGCGCAGCAGGTCGAAGATTATATTAATTCGATTGAAAATGGTGAAAACGGAGCAGATGATGAAAGTGCGGTAGAACATCTGGAAGGGCTTTTTGAACTGTTCCAGGAAAATAGCAGCGAAGAAGATCAAAGTCTGACGGAGCAGGTGGAAGATTTTATAAAATCAATTCAGGACAGTGTAAACGAAGCAAATGCTCAAAGCCTGACGGAGCAGGTGGAAGATCTTTTAACATCAATTCAGGACAGTAAAAGCGAAGCAAAAGAACAGGCTCAAGATTTCATTCAATCATTTTTAAATAAAGAGAAAAAGGCTGACAAGCAGAGCATAACAGAACAGGTGGAGGACTTTGTTGCTTCTATCCAGAATATGAAAGAAAAAGCAGATAACCAAAGTGCTGCTGAACTGGTAGAAGATATACCTACTACGCAGTATTTTACAGGTGAACCGGTGGCAGAGGAGGATATTGAGACGATCCTGACCGCTGGGATCAATTCGCCAAGTGCCATGAACGGTCAGCCCTGGCATTTTTCTGCTGTCACGGATCCGACTATCCTTCAGCAAATTGCTGATGATATGGACTCTTCGGAAACAGTCGGTGTGGAAACACTCTCAGCGGAAACAGATACTTCTGAGATCGTGGCGAAAGCCAGCATTGCTGACGCGCCGCTGGCGATCATCATTTCATGCGCGGAAGGATCTGAACTGGATGCCGGCCTTGCGTGCCAGGCGATGTCCATTGAAGCGCAGCTGCTTGGATACGGTACAAAAATTATTTCATCACCGGTAGCTGTGCTGAATGGAGAAAACCAGGAGCAGTATAAGGAATTGCTGGAGATTCCTGAAGATTATTTTGCGGTTGCGATATTGCTGGTTGGCTATGAAGATACTTCCATAGATGATAGTACGGATGGTTATACATCGGCGACCAACCGGAACACATGGGATGAAATGGTGACATACGTAGAACCGTGAAGTGTATGGGAACCGCCCAGAATCATGCCGAAGAGATGATCCGGACAGAAACGGTTTATCAATGATATAATGAAACAGCGGAGGCCGTCTCTTTGGAGGCGGCTTTTGTCACGGTTAATGATCCGAACAGCCCGTCAAACAGCAGTAAAACATGGTCCCTTGACACCATTGTGCCGCAGAACATAACCTTAGTGATTCCCATAGCATGAAATAAATCCAGATTCCCCGCACAAGCTGGACTGCCTACCTGTCCCAGCGTAATCAGAATATCATCATTCGAAAAGCGGTATATTAAAACAGGATTCTCACCGCCAATCGTTCTTTCCAGAATAATCTTACCCTCTTCTGCTAACTTATCCATGACTTCAGGAAAAAACGTGATAATCAGCTTGTCTGTTTCAAAAGATTGGTGTGCAAAAGATGTTGGATTTAATTTTGCAGTTTTGTTATCATCAAACTCTAATATCGGGTATTTGCTTTTCGTAATCATAACAGTTATTGCTCCTCAGTCTGCCTTAAATGAGATCGTCTTTTCCCAACAAACGATAAATATAAAATTTCCCAACTCAAAGGTTCTTCCTGATACCTTCTCAGACAATTGCCTGCTCTCGATAAACTCATCCGTGATCATCACCAGGAACTGCCCGTTTTCCTGAATGCTACGCTCCGTAGCATGAACCCTTCTGGCGCCCCTTATGTTCTCTCATTCCGGATTCCGCTTGATATGAGGAATATCTTTCATTTCGGGGAAAAACTTCCTGTATCGTTTTACCTGTAAGCAAAGCACTTCCCTTGCCCTGGTATGTGGAATTGCCTCAATATAAGCCGTAAGCCCTGTATAATCAATCTCTATGTTTGTCCCCAGAACCAGTGCCTGCCGTTCAAAACTCCCGCAAAACGGCTTGCTGACAGCAGCTTCAATATTATCCTCTATGCATTCATCCGGTGGAAAAATGTTCATATTACTGAGCAATGCTGCTCCATTGTCGAAAATTGGCGCAAACCGATAACCTGTTTCAGACTTAATCAATCCCATATTATGGAAATGCCGATCAATATTTAGGACAAGCATATCAAAACTTAACAGTGTGCGCAAATATTCCGTACAATCCAGGCACGCGAACTCGTAGATAAAATCAACCACGAACTGGATGCGATCCCGAGGTTCCTGACAGGTATATATTTTATTAGTCAGGTCAGCACCGTAAGCAAAACGATAAGCTGCAGCAAAGGACGTAAAAGTCTCCTGTCTCGGATTCAGGAAATTTTTGCTCCGACATCCGGATATTCCGTTAATACGACAGGTTTCATACGGAACATAGTCCCGAATATTTGTAAAGCCAAGAACATCACTGCATACTTTTTCCGCTGTTCCTTCATATCCGCAGCTGTTCTTTTTATACCAATATCCATCTTTGTAATATTTCGTCTGCACACCGATACTGGAAAAACCTATGCTTCTTTCATATTCTTTCCCAATCGTATAATCAGTCAGCTCCACGGATTCTCACATCCTTCCATGTAATATCTTCTCCAGGAAATCTCAGCCAGAAGAAATCCTCCCACATTACCCCATGCGTCTTTTTTACTATCTTATACGGGTTGTACTCGTCCAAACCAAGCCAGTCAAGATATTCGTCCAGACAATCTCTGTTGCGATCCATACAGCGACTTTCCAGAAACAGATAAACCCTCTCCAGATCAACAGGGCCACCATAAAACGGCTGCTCATCCATCTGCATGGAATATTTGATTACGTTGACCTTGTTGTTCTTAATCTCAACATCTGTTATCTTTCGGTCTTTGTTCATCACTGTAAATGCATAATCTTCCATAACCAGATCACCATCCTCAATTGACTTTTTTCCAGAAACTGCCTGTTCCGGCCATTTGAGTTCGCTTCGCAAAAGGTCGGGACTGAAACAGGCTGCGTTTCTTACGCAGCCTGTTAAAAAGATTCCACTCACAGTAGGACTCACTGCTTTTATCGGCTCCACTTAACGGTAGGACTCACCGCTAATTACAA
>Ga0192277_1033_pt1 | contig 27784 bp, 18 predicted proteins | sample Koala_Koa24_J3_FD_131302 | JGI IMG/M metagenome (GOLD analysis project Ga0192277, IMG submission 131302) | Enriched cells from koala feces incubated with labeled cellulose particles, San Francisco Zoo, California, United States - Koala_Koa2-4_J3 ...
TGAAAGGCATCCAGGAAAAGCGCCGACGGCTGAAAAATGCGGAGAGGTAAACCCCTCAGTCGGAGTTGCGAAGCAACTCTCTTAGTTCGGCGAAGCCGAACTAATGCGCTCCCCTTTCAGGGGAGCCTTTTTCTGCCTATTTACATGATTCTGAGAGAACGACATTAAGCCTCCCCTGAAAGGGGAGGTGGCGGCGAAGCCGCCGGAGGGGTTTCAAGAATTCCAATTAATTATCCGACATCTCGACAATTTTCGTTGACACGGAGCAGAAAAAGTAGTATACTTTATACGTTGTGTGTCTTAACTGTTGCACAGCAAATTAAAAAAAGAAAGGGCTGTGCAAAGTGGCAGAAGCTAAAAAAGAAAAGAAACGCAGGGGAGACCGAAAGGATGCCTGGCTTGTAAGAGATGTTGATTCGATTCATTTCATCATGCCTTACAATATCCCGGGAAGAACCGCAAACGAAGCAGTTTTGAACGAGACGATAGATATCACCCCGATTGAAGAGTATCTTGCGAAAAAGAATTACGAGGGAATTGAGTTCAAATATACATTTTTCCACGTTATTTCAGCCGCAATCGCCAAGACGATTGTTTTGCGCCCGAAGCTTAATTACTTCTTCTCCGGTCACAGACTCTGGGAGAAGAAAGAGATTAGCATTTCGTTTACAGCTAAGAAGAAGTTTGCGGACGACGGCGGAGAAGCGCTCGCAACCGTCAAGTTTGACAGAACGGGAACAATCCCCGTTGAGCATGTCCACGACGAAATCCAGAAGTTTGTCACTCACATAAGAAAAGAGGGCAAAAACAACGACATCGGCGACATTATGGACACTCTCCAGAAACTTCCGAGGTTTGTCTTTAAGATTGTAATTGCGGCTCTCAACTGGATGGAGTACCACGGCGTCTACCCGACAGTTTTAATGAACGGAGACCCGTACTATTCGAGCTGTTTTATCACGAATCTGGGAAGCATCAAGCTCCACGCTTCGTACCATCACCTTGCTGAATGGGGAACCAACTCGCTGTTTTTAGTGATTGGCGAGAAGAAGCCGACCGTTTTCGCTAAAGCTGACGGAACTGTTGAAGTCCATAACGGAATCGACCTCGGCGTCACCATCGACGAGAGAATCGCCGACGGCTACTACTATTCGCAGTCGATAAAGCTTATAAGACACTTACTGGCTCATCCCGAGCTTTTGGAGCTTCCCATCGAAACTCCGGTTGAATTTTAAGGAGGAAAAATATGGCAACAGAAGTAAAAGCGCCGTGGTTAAATAACTACGGAAATGTAAATTTCCATCTCTCATACTATGAGGGCTCAATGTGGGAGATGGTTCGTGACGCATCACACAGATATCCCGACCTGATTGCATACCAGTTCATGGGAAATAAGGTCAAGTACCGTGATTTCGAGAAGCAGGTCTACATATGCGCAAAGGGCTTGAAGTCAATCGGAATCAAGCCCGGGCAGAGAATCACAATCTGCATGCCCAATTGCCCTCAGGCTGTCATCATGTTCTACGCCATCAACGTAGTCGGCGGAATCGCCAACATGATTCATCCGCTTTCAAGTGAAAACGAAATCGCATTCTTCATCAGCCATTCAAAGAGCGTCTGCACCCTGACACTCGACATGTTCTACCCAAAGTTTGAGGAGATAATGAAGCACACCGAGGTCAAAAACCTCATAATCGCCAGCACCCGTGACGCTCTTGCTTTCCCTGTAACTCTCGGCTATGATTTGACTGAAGCTAAGAAAATCAAGAAGATTCCGAAGGACGCACCCGTAATCATCTGGAACGACTTTATGAAGAAGGGTAAGTCCTATGTCGGCGACTATATCGCCCACGTTCAGAAGGAAGACCCTGCTGTAATCCTCTACAGCGGTGGAACCACCGGCACGACAAAGGGAATTCTTCTCTCGAATCTCAACTTCAACGCACTTTCCAAGCAGCTTATGGAAACCAACCCGATGGCGGAGGTCGGCGACAAGATGCTTTCCGTCATGCCAATCTTCCACGGCTTCGGCTTGGGAGTCACAATACACGCCATGCTTTCAAACGGCTGTAACTGTATTCTGGTTCCGAGATTCACTGCTGAAACCTATGCCAAAGACATCGTCAAGCACCGTTGCAACTTCATCGCTGGCGTTCCAACCCTATATGAGGCACTTTTAAGACAGCCTTCGATGGACGGCGCAGACCTCAGTTGCCTGAAGGGAGTATTCTCCGGCGGAGATTCTCTCTCGGTCGAGCTCAAGAAGCGCTTTGATAAATTCCTTGCCGATCACGGTGCAACCATAAGCGTCCGTGAAGGCTACGGCACAACCGAGTGCGTAACCGCAAGCTGTCTGACTCCGATTCACCTCTATAAAGAGGGCTCAATCGGACAGCCGCTCCCAGATAACTACTACAAGATAGTCGATGTCGGCACAAATATCGAGGTTCCATACGGCACCGCCGGCGAAATCTGCATTTCCGGACCGACCGTCATGCTAGGCTATCTCGACCAGCCGGAGGAGACCGCCAATACCCTAAGACTTCACGGCGACGGCAGAATCTGGCTCCACACAGGAGACTTAGGCTATATGGACGAAGAGGGCTTCATCTACTTCAAGCAGAGAATCAAGCGCATGATTATAACTTCCGGCTATAACGTCTATCCGTCCCAGCTTGAAAACGTCCTTGACGGTTACGAAGCTGTGCAGATGAGCTGTGTAATCGGCGTTCCCGACCCGTACAAGATGCAGAAAATCAAGGCATTCATCATGCTTAAACCCGGCTATGAGCCAAACGAGACCACAAAGGGCTTGATAATGGCATATTGTAAGAAGAATATTGCAAAATATGCTCTTCCTTATGATATCGAGTTCAGGGAAACTCTCCCCAAAACTCTTGTCGGCAAGGTAGCCTACAGAATTTTGGAGCAGGAGGAGTATGAAAAGCTCGGCATTTCTACTTCTGAAACCGAAAAAGAGCCGGTAAAGGCGTGATATAAAGCAAAGCGGCACAGGGGATAATCCTGTGCCGTTTTGCCTGCAAAAATATCTTTGAGGTGACTTCTTGCTACTACAGTGCAAAATAAAATCTTCCAAGTAGATGACTTTTTCTTTCAATTGTATTATAATATATGTGAGCGAAAAATACAATGACGCTTTTTCATGACTTTATTGATTTATTCTGAGATTTGCTGAAAAACGGGGGATAATAAATTGAAAGACAATGAGCTTTTCACACCTGCATACTTTGACAGCTTCCATTGCCTTATGGGAGCCTGCCCTGACAGCTGTTGCAAAGCCGGCTGGGAGATTCCGATAGACGATAAGACAATAGAATTTTTGCACAGCTATCCTTCTCTTGAAATAGACAAGAATATCCGCACCGGTTCTGATGGCGACACAGTCCTTTGTGTGAATTCGGATAATGTTTGCCCGTATCTCAATCCGGATGGTCTATGTGAGATGTACATAAAATCCGGAATTATGGGCGACGTCTGTTCAAAACACCCGAGATTCTATGAGGAATATTACGTCGGCGATGAAATCGCTTTCACTGAAGCCGGCATCTCCGTGTCCTGCCCGGAATCAGCAAGGATAGTTCTTTCCGCAACCAAATCCGACTACCATTCTCTTGCAGAACCGGAGACGAGTGACGAGCTTCTGAACTTTCTCTTAGTGGCAAGAGCCAGGGCTTTTGGCTTAAGTTCATCTCAACTAATCACATATGGTGAGCTATTGCAGGACGAAATCGATTTCGGCACTTTTGAACTTCCGGAGGGCGAAATTTCCGAGAGCGAGTCAATTGATATCGAAAGCCTGACACGATTTATTCTCGAAGAAACAGAAATACTGACACCAGAATGGCGCAGACTTCTCGAAAACTGCGAACAGAGAAATACCAGACGGGAAAGTCAGCCTCTATTAGACTATCTCATATTCAGATTCTTTCTTAAAGCCGTTAATACAGAAGATATCCTGACCGAGTGTAAACTGATTGTGGCTCTGTATGAGCTATGTACGCTGGGTGACAACTTCACAGAAACCGTCCGGCTCGTTTCAAAAGAGCTTGAACACGACGATATTAACCTCAGTTTGCTTCGGGATTTCCTCAGTGATTCTTGACTTTTTCACAAATATCCGTATAATTGTAAATTAGAAATGTTTGTATAGGAGGAGTGGCACTATGAGTATTAAAAAATTAGGATTCGGACTTATGAGACTGCCTATTATCGGTGGCGACCATTCAAAGATTGACATCGAGCAGGTAAAGGTAATGGCTGACAAGTTCCTGGAGCGTGGCTTTACATACTTCGATACCGCATATGTCTATCACGGTGGGCAGAGTGAAGTCGCTTTCAGAGAAGCGGTTGTAAAGCGTCATCCGAGAGACAGCTTCACCGTAACAACAAAGCTTCCGCTATTCTCAAAGCCTAATGATGACGAGCGTGAAAACATCTTCAACGAGTCTATGAACCGTCTTGGAGTTGACTATCTCGACTACTACTGGCTTCATGCTGTGAATAAGGATCTTTACGAGTTTATCGAGAAAACCGATGCATTTGGCTATATTCAGAGGAAGCGCGACGAAGGTAAAATCAGGCATATCGGATTCTCATTCCATGACAGCCCGGAAACTCTTGAAAAGATTTTGACCGAGCATCCGGAGGTTGAATATGTCCAGCTCCAGATCAACTATCTCGACTGGGAGGACGCATGGGTAAGAAGCCGCCGTTGCTACGAAGTTGCAACTTCGTTCGGCAAACCGGTTATAGTCATGGAACCTGTCAAGGGCGGAGCGTTGGCAAGACTTCCTAAGACTGCCGCCAGGATATTTGATGAGTACGACGCTACAAAGTCCTACGCTTCATGGGCGATAAGATACTGCGCATCTTTGCCAAACGTTATGACCGTATTAAGCGGCATGAGCGATTTGCAGCAGGTTGAAGACAACACCTCCTACATGGAAAACTTTGAGCCTTTGACTGACAAGGACTACGAAGTCATCTCGAAAGTCAGCGAGAATCTGAAGTTCGCAATCCCGTGCACGGCTTGCCGCTACTGCACCGATGGTTGCCCGATGAACATCCCGATTCCGGATTTGTTCGCACACTATAACGAGTACAAGCGTGACATCCGCAAGCTAGGCGAGATAAAGGATAAGTACGCCGAGACGGTAAAGAACACCGGCAAGGCTAGCGACTGCATTTCCTGCCGCCAGTGCACTGAACACTGCCCTCAGAATCTCGACATTCCGACACTTCTGAGCGAATGTGTCTCTGAACTCGAATAAGCAACACAGACTCTCTTTCTTTTCCAAAGACAAGAGAGTCTTCTCTATGCAATTTTGAAGCGAATAATATTTTATTCTTTCGTAAGTTCCTATTGAAATGACTGCCCGAATACGGTAAAATGGTTTCATAGAAGGGAGTGGTCATTTTATGACACACGAATATGAAAAAAGTATATCTGGCTCGACCATCCGGCACCCACAAAAGAAGAAAAAGACTATAACGGCGAGGGCTGGAACGAAGCCTATCCAATTGGCAACAGCCGTATCGGCGGAATGGTCTATGGCGACCCGGAATTCGACATCATTCAGCTGAACGAGGAAACCATCTGGAACCGCAAGGGCGTCATTGAGCGCTATAATCCGAAATCGGTGGGCTCCTACAAAAAAATCCGTGAGCTTCTTCTGGAAGGCAAAATTGGCGAGGCAACCGAGCTTGAAATCTCGGACATGTACCCTCATCCTCAGGATGAAAGCCATTACGACACCGCAGGCTTCCTGATGATAGGCTTCAACCACGATGGCTATTCTGATTACAAACGAGTTCTCAATCTTGAAGAAGCCGTCTGCACAGTGACCTTCAATTCTGAGAACCATGCCTACGAGCGTGAATACCTTGTCAGTGCACCCGACAATGTCCTTGCAATGCACGAATCGTCATCCGACGGCGGCAAAACTTCACTTAAAATTGACTTTTCCTGCCTGACTGCCGGCGATTTTGTGGAGTCTTCTCTTGACGAAAACGGTGTTTATCTCCACTACAGAGAAAAGGACGAAGGTTGCGATTACATCATCGCAATAACATGCGAAAATGTCGGCGGAATGTCAAAGCTTACCGGGACTGAACTTGATGTCTATGATGCTGACGAAGTCACAATGTATCTAACAATCAGAACCGACTTCCATGGCGAGGATATCTATGCCTGGTGCTCGTCCGTTCTTGAAAATGCCTTAGGCTTAGGCTATCAGGCGGTAAAATCCCGCCACGTTGCAGACTATAATACCTATTTCGACAGAGTAAGTCTCAACATTGATGATGAAGTCAACCACGAGGGCACTCCGACCGATGTCCGTCTTAACGCCTGCTGGGGAGCGCCCGACAATAATTTGGTTGGTCTCTACTTTGACTTCGGAAGATACCTGATGATTTCCTGCTCACGGCAGGGAACCAAGCCGGCAACTCTTCAGGGCATATGGAATAAAGACTTTTACCCTGCATGGGGCTCAAGATACACGATTAACATCAATACCGAGATGAACTACTGGTGTGCCGAACCCTGCAACCTTTCCGATTGCCACATGGCACTTCTGGAGCACCTGAAAGTAATGCTTCCGAACGGTGAGAAGGTAGCACGTGACATGTACGGCATCGAGGGCTTTGTTGCTCACCACAATACCGACCTGTTCGGTGACTGTGCACCGCAGGACAACTGGATTTCCGCAACAATCTGGGCATCGGGCGCCGCCTGGCTCTGCACCCACATCTGGACGCATTATGAATTCACTCTCGATAAGGAATTCCTCCGGGAATACCTCCCGATTATGAAGCGTGCCTGCGTCTTCATGAAGAACTACCTATTTGAGCACGACGGCAAGCTGATGACCGGTCCGTCGCTCTCTCCCGAGAACACCTACATCCATTCGTCCGGTGAGCAGGGACAGATTTGCGTCGGTCCGACAATGGACACGATGATTGTAAGAGATTTATTCACCGACTGCATAAAGGCTTCTGAGGTTTTGGGCGATGAGGACGACCTGACAGACGCTTTAAGAAAACTTCTCCCGAGGCTTCCCGAAAATAAGATAGGCAAGCATGGGCAGATAATGGAGTGGACAGAGGATTACGACGAAACCGAAATCGGTCACCGCCACATCTCCCAGCTCTATGGTCTCTATCCATCCTCTCAGCTGACATATGAAAAGACTCCCGAGCTCATGAAGGCGGCGCAGGCGACCATTGAAAGACGCCTCAGTCACGGCGGCGGACACACCGGTTGGAGCAAAGCGTGGATTATAAACATGTGGGCAAGGCTCCGGAACGGTAACGAAGCGGCTAAACACATCGACCATCTCTTCTTCGGCTCGACATATCCTAACTGTTTTGATAAGCACCCTCCCTTCCAGATTGACGGTAACTTCGGCGGAACAGCTGGAATCGCTGAGATGCTTTTACAGTCTCAGGACGGGTTGATTCGTCTTCTTCCTGCAATTCCCGACCACTGGAAGAGCGGCGAAGTCAAGGGCTTGAAAGCAAGGGGAGACGTAACCGTCAACATGAGTTGGCACGATTGCAAGGTCGAGAGCGCTGAACTGATTGCCAATCAGGGCGGAAAGGTTACACTTCTGGTTCCCGAAGGCTTCGGAAGCGAAACAGTCACGTTTGATGGGGAATCACCGTATAAAATCGTTTTGCAGAACGGCAAAATGGAACAGATAAATCTTTAAAGGAGCATTCAGATATTATGACGACAACTAAGGACTACTCAAAGCTTCGCAACGAAAGCGACATAAGAGGAATAGCTCTGGCAGGCGTACCCGGTCAGGACGTAAACCTGACTGAATCATCTTGCCGGGACATCGCAAGAGGCTTCGCACTCTGGCTGATTCGCAGAACGAAGAAAACCAGTCTTCGTGTGGCAGTCGGCAGAGACTCCCGCCTTTCCGGCGAGACACTTCTCGGCTGGATGGCGGACGAACTCGCAAAAGAGGGAATCTCGGTCACCGACATGGGTCTTGCCAGCACTCCCGCAATGTTCATGACAACGAAGACAGAAGGCTACATGTTTGACGGAGCCGTAATGGTTACCGCAAGCCACCTCCCGTACAACCGCAACGGCTATAAGTTCTTCACACCTGACGGAGGAGTTGAGGCAAGCGATATAAAAGAGATGATTGAGCTTGCCGAGACCGATTTGCATACCGGCATCAAGCCTTCTGATGTAAAGAAAGACGAATTTATGGACGTCTACTCAAAGCACCTTGCCGATATGATAAGAAACAGCTGTGGCAGTGAAACTCCGCTTACCGGCTTAAAGATTGTCGTAGATGCCGGAAACGGTGCAGGCGGATTCTATGCCGAAAAGGTTTTGAAGCCACTTGGAGCAGACACCACCGGTTCAAGATTTTTAGACCCGGACGGAAGCTTCCCGAATCATATCCCGAACCCTGAAAACAAGGAAGCAATGGCTTCAATCACCGAAGCTGTAAAGGAATCCCACGCCGATTTGGGCATCATCTTCGACACCGACGTTGACAGAGCGGGAGCTGTTCTCTCCGATGGAAGCGAACTCAACCGCAACCGTCTTATCGCAATGCTTTCTGCAATGCTTTTAAGAGACCATCCGCACACAACGATAGTCACCGACAGCGTCACTTCTTCCGGCTTGGGCGACTTCATCCGCTCAAAGGGCGGCGTTCACCACAGATTCAGAAGGGGATATCGCAACGTCATCAACGAGTCAATCCGCCTCAACAAAGAGGGCATCGACAGCCAGCTCGCAATCGAGACCTCCGGTCACGGTGCTTTCAAGGATAACTATTTCCTCGATGACGGCGCCTACATCGTAACTCGCCTTATAATCGAGCTTTCAAGAGGTGTGAAAGAGGGTTATACTCTTCATTCCCTCATTGACGGTCTTCGTGAACCCGCCGAGAGCATGGAATTCAGAATGAATATTGATTTGGAGGACTTCAAGCCATACGGCAACGACATTATCTCAGCTTTGAAGGAATACGCAAGGGCTCAGCCCGGCTGGACTCCTGCCGACAGTAACTATGAGGGCATCAGAATCAATCTCGACAAAGACCACGGCGACGGCTGGTTCCTCCTCAGAATGTCTCTCCATGAGCCTTTGATGCCGCTCAATATCGAGTCGGATTCTGTCGGAGGAGTCAAGATAATTGCTAACGAGCTTTGCGGGTTCCTGACTAAGTACGAACATCTTGACACTTCAAAACTCACAGATTACGCAAAATAACAATCAGGAGACAAACATGCAATCCTATTCACTTGTAAACAAGAACGCTACTATCGAAGCGCAAAAGCTTTTTCAGTACTTGACAGAGTGCTACTCGAAACACCTCATGCTCTCCGGTCAGCAGGAATACCCCCAGAGAAGAACGACCGAGTGGGAGATGAACTATGTCCTGGAAAAGACCGGCAAGCTTCCCGCAATCAGAGGTCTCGACTTCATGCACGCCGACTTCAGAGGAGTTATAAACCGTGCAATCGACTGGCATATGCGTGGTGGAATCGTCACCATCTGCTGGCACACTGGCGTCAATGGCGGAGCATATGAGGACTGCAAAGGAGAAAATCCCGACTTCGACAAGCTTCTCACTTATGGCACTCCGGAAAACGAGCTCATGCTCAAAAACTGGGACATGGGAGCGGAATCTCTGAAGATACTTCAGTCGGAGCACGTCCCCGTAATCTGGCGACCTTTCCATGAATTCGACGGTCAGTGGTTCTGGTGGGGCAAGTGCGGTGCCGAGCCGTTCATCAGTCTCTGGAAGATGATGTATGACAGGTACACAAATTATCATGGGCTCAACAACCTCATCTGGGTTTTAGGTTACTCGGGAGAAGTCAAGCCCGGATGGTATCCGGGAGACGAATACTGCGACATCGTCGGCTCTGACACCTACGACGGAACCACCAATAAATTCGGCTGGGACAGACTATTAAAAGTCTGCGATAAGCCACTTTGTTATCACGAAATCGGCAATCTTCCGCACTATGATGATTTCCCGAGAGACAACACCAACTGGCTATGGTTCATGAACTGGCACACAAGGTATTTATCAGACAATAATTCAGAAATTCTTAGTGAAATTTATAACAATCCTTCAGTTATAACACTTGACAAGCTACCAAAAGAGCTATATAATTAAAGTAATCTCTGAAAATGCAATCAAGCAGAATTACGGGATAACACTTTAATTTAGGAGGTACTTGTAAATGAAGAAGTATATTGCCGAATTTATTGGCACGTGCGTTCTGGTTGTCTTCGGTTGCGGAACCGCAATGCTGGTCGGCTGTGACAGCGTATCCGGTTGCGGATATATCTTGACAGCACTTGCATTCGGACTTGCAATCGTTGCAATGGCTTACAGCATCGGCAACATTTCCGGCTGTCATGTAAACCCTGCCGTTTCTCTTTCGATGTTAGTCACCGGGAAGATGACCGTCAAGGATTTCGTCGGCTATGTTATCGCTCAGGTCTTAGGAGCAACCTGCGGCTCTGCAATCCTCGCACTCATCTGGAACTTGGGCGGAGTTGTTGATGCAACAGGCGGATATGGCTCCAACGGCACATCCGGCGTCGGTGGAAGTGCAATTGCCGCACTCCTGGTCGAAATCGTCCTTACATTCGTATTCGTCCTTGCCGTCCACGGCGTCACCAGCAAGACTGAGAACACTGCCGTTACCGGAATCGTAATCGGTCTTACTCTCACATTTGTCCACATCCTGGGCATCGGCTTGACCGGTACCTCCGTAAACCCCGCAAGAAGCTTCGGACCTGCTCTTATCGCCGCATTCTCCGGCAACACCACTCCTATAGCTGAACTCTGGATCTTCATCGTAGGTCCTCTCGTAGGCGGAGCATTGGCAGGCATCTGCTACAAGGCACTTGCTTCAGCTAAGGAATCCAAGTAATTCTAACTAGTCATAAAAAAGTCCCCGAAATTCGGGGGCTTTTCATTTATCTTTAATGTTTCACACTCTTTTTAGGTTCATTTAAGCTTTTCCGGCTATCATATTCACAGTGAAAGCTTACTAAGAAAGGAAATGTATCATTTTGGACTCAAAAATTAAAAGAATACTCTCAGTTATAGTAGCCCTCAGCGTGTTATTCATGCTTTCCGGGTGTGCGGAAACTGTCAGCGACAGTGACAGCGATTCTGACACTGCTGTTTCCGATTCAGCAGTCGGTGCGGCGTTTCTCATTTCCAGCACTCTTTCCGGAACTGTTACCAAAGTATCGGGATATGAGATAACCCTCTCAGTAGCCCTTTCATCCGGCAATTCCGACATGATGGGCATGGGCGGAGACATGCAGATGGGCGACATGAACGGCATGGGCGATATGGGAGACATGGGCGGCGAAGACGGAGATGTTCCTTCCGATATGCCTTCGGATGTACCCTCTGACGACGGTCAGGGCGGCGGAAACGGCGACGGCGGCGATGTACCCGACAAGCCCGATGGGGAAGGCAATGGTGAAGGCAGAGAAGGCAGCGCAGAGCCTGCTTCTTCAACCGGTGACTACGAGTTTGAACTTCTCGCTAATGTATCAGAAGAGCCCACAGAAAGCTCTGATAACACCTTCACTGTTACCCTGATAGTCATGGATGAATCTGTCATCGCCGACTCTGATGGCAACAGCATGACTTTGTCTGACATTTCGGCAGGCGACACCCTCACATTCACTGTTGACGACGGCGGCGAAATCACTTCAATAGTAGTTGGCGGCGAATCCTTCGATATGGGCAATCTCTCTAACGGTGGAGGTATGGGCGGCGGCTCAGCCTCAGGCGTTGACAGCTACGACGCAGTCGTAACCTACACCGAGGACGGCACCTATTCAGATATGGATTACTCCTCAACCGGTTCCGACGAGAACGCAATCCTAGTCACCTCTGGCGACGTCACCATCTCCGACAGCACGATTTCGAGAATCTCGTCTGATTCCACAGGTGGCGATAATTCAAGCTTCTATGGCGTCGGAGCTAGCGCACTTGTTACAAGTGGCACTCTCAGAATCACCAACACAACCATTACCTCCGATTCGGCGGGCGGTGCAGGAGTGTTTGCCTATAGCGACGGCATTGCCTATGTCAGTGATACCACCATCACCACCGAGCAGGACACTTCGGGTGGCATCCATGTTGCCGGCGGTGGAACTCTCTACGCATGGAACCTGACAGTCAGCACCTCCGGCGAATCCTCGGCGGCAATAAGAAGCGACAGAGGAAGCGGAACCATGGTTGTTGATGGCGGCACCTATGTCTCGAACGGCACCGGCTCTCCCGCAGTCTACAGCACAGCAGACATCACCGTCAATGATGCAACCCTGACTGCGAATTCCTCCGAAGCAATCTGCATTGAAGGTCTCAATACTATTCGTCTCTTCGACTGCAATTTAACCGGCAGTATGAAGGACAGCTCCCAGAACGACTGCACCTGGAATGTCATCGTCTATCAGAGCATGTCCGGCGACTCGGAAGTCGGCAACGGCAGTTTCATCATGATTGGCGGCACTCTGACAGCTAATAACGGCGGCATGTTCTATACAACCAACACTGAAAGCACCTTCTTAATCAGCGACGTTGACATCACCTACGCCGAAGACAGTGAATTCTTCCTCAAATGCACCGGTAACTCGAACCAGCGCGGCTGGGGCTCGACTGGTTCAAACGGTGCCGACTGCAACTTCACAGCCCGCAAGCAGGAGATGGAGGGTGCAGTCATCTACGACAGCATCAGTAACCTTGACTTCTATATGCTCGATGGCAGTGTCCTGACCGGCTACTTCGTCGACGATGAATCTAACGCAGGTAATGGCGGCAACGGTGAGTGCAACGTCTACATTGACTCTACCTCAACCTGGATTGTCACGAACTACAGCACCGTCACAAACCTCTGCTGCGAAGGCACCATCACCGACGCCGACGGCAACACCGTCACCATCCTCAGCTCCGACGGCACCGTCTACGTCACCGGCGACAGTGAGTACACCATCACCGTGGAATCTTACTCGACCACCGTCGACACCACCGGCGCTAGCGAACTCGTAGACTTTGAAGACTATTCCGTTGAAAATCCCTTCTAATATATAATACCTTCCTAACTTGCAAAAGAGTGGTTTCAAACCGCTCTTTTTGCTTTATTCCTCTTGATATTTACACAATAATGTGCTACAATAAGCCATCAAATTCAGATATGGAGGAGTACCAATGCCCGATTTTTTCAAAGCAGTAGTCGATGCCGACGACGCCCCAATCGTAATCTGCGACGTGAACCACATAATCGTATATATGAACCCGACAGCCGTGAAGCTCTACGCAAAACGTGGCGGCGCCAAGCTCATCGGTCAGTCAATCTTTGACTGCCACAACGAACATTCAAAAGAAATAATCCTCTCAGTCTTCGAAAAGTTCCTAAATGACCCCAGTCTCAATAAAGTATATACCTACACCAAAAACTGGGACAACGAAGACACCGACGTCTACATAGTCGCCCTCCGAGACGCCACAGGCAACCTCATCGGCTACTACTAAAAGCATGAGAGTAGGGTGCATGAGAAAGCATAAGAAATCCTATCAAAAAGAGCGGTCGAAATCCGCTCTTTTGCATTTTTCTGAAAAACACTTTACTTTTTTTAAACCTTATGGTACAATATTTGCATAAAGAAAGGGATGATAATAGTGAGTGATAAGAAATTTTTGGATAATATTAACAATGCGATTGATTCAGTCGATGCTATTGCAAGATTAACAGGAGCTGTTGCTGGTGCGCTAGGAATAGTCGTTCCTGTGTTTGTTGCCGTTAAAGATAAAGCGGATATAGTTATTGAGAGAAGAAGGAATTTAGTTCAAGTTCCTAATTTATATGGCGATGATGTGCTGTATAATATTGATGAAGCAGTTGAAACATTGAGTAAGTGTGGCTTGAGGTCGCATCTTGTTGAAACCAAGATTCAAAAAGCTGACATCAAATATTGTACTTGCTTTGATGGAGAGGTTATTTTGACAATTCCTAGCGCTAATAAAAAGGTTGAGCCTGGGACAAGTGTGGAAGTTATATACATAACTCAGAAGGTTATAGATGCTAGTAAACGCTTGTTAGCAGCACAAATAAGAATTCAAGAACAACTTGCGGCTGAAAAGTCTGAGAAGCGTGCTGAGCGAAATGAAAAGGCGAAACAAATGGTTTCAATTGCTATTGAAACTACGAAAAGTGGAGTAGCAAAAATTCCGACGGCTCTTCACAAAAAGAAGCATGACGAAGAGCAGGCGGAACAGCAAGCAGAACTCACAGAACAAACAGATAAGCAATCCGAAACAGAAGAATAATAAAAGCGAGGCACAACCTCGCTTTTTTCATTTATGCTAACAAAGTCTCAAGATATTCGGCAACCCCATCCTCTTCATTCGTCCCAATGACAATATCCGCCGCTTCTTTGGTCTCGGGAATCGCATTGCCCATGGCGACGCCGGTGCCGCAGAGTTTTAACATGCCGATGTCGGTGAATTCGTCGCCGAAGGCGGTGATGTCCTCTAGATTGAAGAGACCAGTTTCGCAGAGTTTTTCGACGCCGTAGGCTTTGGTGACTTCTTTTTTACCGATTTCGTGCCAGAAGCCGTCGGAGTATCTGCCGCAGTAGTATTCGGGGATGGCGTTAATCATCCGCTGGGCGACCTCGGGGTCGGGGATTTCGGTGCAGATTTTCAGGGCTTCGACGTTGAAGTCACTGAAGTCGTCGATGACTATCTCGCCCCAGTCCCAGCCGAGGCGGTCGCCGGTGTAGATGAAGTTCCGATACTCTCTGCCGTCGGTGTCAACCATGATGTTGTTGTCGCCGCAGATTTCTTTGATAAGCCCGAGGATTCTTCTTGTTTCGGAAACGGGAAAGGACGCAGTATAGACTTTCTCGCCATAAGCCCTTACCTGAGCTCCACTGTTCGAGATGATCACCTTCGGCTTGAAGGCGTCGATGAATCTTCCGATGCTGTATTCGCCTCTGGCGGTGGCGATTCCCAATATGTATCCCTGTTCACGGCAGCGTTCAAGAGTCTTTATGGTTCTTTCCGACAAGGTTTTGTCGTGGTGAAGTAATGTGCCGTCCAAATCAAACAATAGTAATTTCAAATTTCTAACCTCCTATTTAGATATCAGGATAGTATAGCACAAAGGCACTCAAAATGCAAATAAAATTTTCGGAAATTCTTGAAAAAGAGAGTGTTATGCTGTATACTTGATAGTATTGAAATGGGCGCAGTCCCGCATGAAACATTAAGTGGAGGTAATATAAGGCGATGTATAAAAAAATTATATCAGTTCTGACAGCATTTGTATTAGTAATTACAATTTTTGCCGGATGTTCGAGCAGTTCAAACACTTCGACGACGCCCGAAGATATGAGTACGATGGATTTTGTTCTCAGTATGGGCTTGGGAATTAACTTAGGTAACACGATGGAGTGCTCCGGCTTTACAAAGTCGACAGTTCGTGAATATGAAACCGCTTGGGGAAGCCCGGTTATAACTGAAAGAATCATCCAGGGTTATGCCGACCTCGGCTTCGGCGTTATCCGTATTCCTGTCGCCTGGTCCAACATGATGGCGGAGGATTACACCATCAATGAAGAGTACTTAGCCAGAGTTCAGGAAATCGTCGACTGGGTTCTCGATGCAGGAATGAAGGCAATTGTCAATATCCACTGGGATGGCGGCTGGTGGGAAGACTTTTCGACCGATAAGGAAACTTGCATGGAGAAGTACGAAAGCATCTGGACTCAGCTTTCGGAAGCTTTCAAGGACTACTCTTTAGATTTGATGTTTGAGTCTTTGAATGAAGAAGGCTGTTGGGATGATATCTGGAACCGCTACGGTTGGTCTGATGAGGGCAAGGAAGAGGCATTTGCTCTCTTAGGAGAAATCAACCAGACTTTTGTTGATATTGTCAGAGCTTCGGGCGGCAATAACGAACTCCGGCATCTCCTGATAGCCGGCTATGCCACCGACCCAGAGCTCACCTGCGACGAGCTTTTCGTCCTTCCAGACGACCCGTCAAACAGATACGCAATTTCTGTTCACTACTATGCACCTTCGACATTTGCGGTAATCGATGAAGACGCTTCCTGGGGCAAGGCGGAGACGACATGGGGAACAGAATCGGATTATGCTTATCTCGATTCCATCATGGATTTGCTTTATGACACTTATGTTGCAAACGGCATCCCTGTCATAATCGGTGAGTACGGTTGCACTACTTCTAACAAGATGCCCGACCAGATTCGGCAGTATATCACCGCCGTCTGCGAAGCGGCGTATATCAGAGGCATGTGCCCGGTTCTTTGGGACACCACCGGTACCCACTACGACAGAAGCTCCTGCGAGTTCTACGACATGGAGATTATAGAAGCGTTTGATGAAATAAAGACCCTCGACCGTGCGGTTGAAAGCACTTATACAGAATCGGAGGAAGCGGCATGAAGCATATTAACCCGATAGGTGACAAGTTCAATTATTCCGGTAGAATCGATTTTTCCGAGCCTGACAGCGCAGTCTTTTGCTGGACGGGAAGCTATCTTAGCTTTTCGTTCAAGGGCACCGAAATCTCGGCAGTAATCGAGAACCTGAAATACTGGTACGGCAGATTTATCGGCTTCGTAATCGACGGGGAAGAGAAGTGCATCCAGATTCCCGACGGCGAGGCGGAAATTCCACTTGCTTCAGGGCTCGAGAACACCCGCCACGATTGCGTCCTCTATAAGCGGATGGAGGGGCACTATTTCAAGCTCAAAGGCTTTGTAATCCCCGATGACGGCGAAATCTTAGAGCCAATCCCCAAGCCAAAAAAGCGCATTGAGTTTTACGGCGATTCGGTAACAGCAGGTTCTGTAGTCGACGCTATCGACTATGTAGGGCAGTGCGACCCCGAGAACCATGACGGAGTCTATGACAACTCGTGGCACAGCTACTCCCTTATGACCGCACGTCTTCTTCCTGCTGAAGTCTATAACACCGCACAGGGCGGCATTGCCATCTTCGACGGCACCGGCTATTTTGAGGACCCGGCATTGGGACTCGAATCCTGCTACGACAAGACCAGATATTGTTCAATGCCTCCGAGAACGCCTTGGGACTTTTCAAAGTTTGTCCCGCACGTTATGGTTTACGCCGTAGGGCAGAATGACGACCACCCACATAACGGTTGTATTCACGACTCCGAGTACCGCGAAAAGTGGATGAAGCGCTATATCGAGATAATCGAGGACACCCGCTCCCACACCAACCATGCGACAGTAGTTTTAGCTCTCACTGTCCTCATGCACGACCCTGCGTGGGACGAAGCCCTCGAAGAAATCAAGAACCGCCTCGGTGGTGAGGAGAACAGGGTTTACCACTTCACCTATACCCGTTGCGGCAAAGCCACCCCCGGACACCCGAGAATCCCCGAACAGGAAGAAATGGCAAAGGAGCTCACGGCGTTCTTAAATTCGCTTCCTGAGGATACTTGGGAAGACTGATTTATACATAGTAAAAGCACCGTCAGCTGGCGGTGCTTTCTGTTTGCGTAAATTCTCAGTCTTCCTTGATAAACCTATCCATAATCGTATGTCCGACAGGAATAAATCTTCCTGTTTCTTCCGCCGACTTCTCGCAGAGGCAATCAACGCCTTCCTTCGGGGAGTTCTTGTGATAGATGAGATAGGGTATCGGGTCGTTGGTGTGGGTTTTAAGAGCCAAAGGTGTGGCGTGGTCGGGCATGATGAGAATCTTGTAGTCGTCGTAGCTGTCTAACGCTTCGAGAACCGGACCTAAGATTTTCTGGTCGATAAGCTCGATAGCCTTGACTTTGTTCTCGATTTCGTGACGATGTCCGCACTCGTCGGGAGCTTCAACGTGGATATAGACGAAGTCCTGTCCTGCGGCAAACTCGTCAATGCAAGCCTGAGCCTTGCCCTCAAAATTTGTGTCGATATATCCGGTAGCGCCTTCGACATTTACAACATTCATGCCGCTGAATTTGCCGATTCCTTTGAGAAGGTCGACGGCTGAAATCATGGAGGCTTTGAGCCCGTACCTGTCCTTGAACTGAGCCAGAGGCTTTCTCACACCTTCGCCCCAGAACCACATCGAATTTGCAGGGTTCTTGCCCTGCCTGACTCTTTCAAGGTTAAGAGGATGATTCTTAAGGAGCTCATAGCTCTTTTTCATCATATTAATGAGCTTTTCGGCGTTCGGACTGGTTGAGAGATACTGCCCGATAACTCTTCCTGAAATGTCATGCGGAGGAGTAAGAGTCCCGACATCGAGTGTGCCATTCTTCTGGATAAGGCAATGGCGGTAGCTTACGCCGGCATAGAGGGTGAACTCCTCATCATCGAAGTTTTCTTTGAGGAAATCAACCAGAATCTTAGCATCAGCAGTTGAGATATCCCCCGAGCAGTAGTCGACCATGGTCTTGTCTTCGTATTTTTCTTCATCCGAAAGAGTAACAAGATTGCATCTGAATGACACATCGGTCGGAAGCATGTCAATGCCTATAGAACCTGCTTCAAGAGGCGAACGCCCAGAGTAGTAAATTGCCGGGTCGTAACCGAGAACCGAAAGATTTGCAACATCGCTTCCTGGCTTCAAGCCGTCAGCAACCGTCTTTACAAGACCGATTTCGGAGGTCTTAGCAAGTTTGTCCATGTTTGGCTTGTACGCTTTTGCCATCGGCGTAACGCCGCCAAGCTCTTCGACGGGATAGTCCGCCATACCGTCGCAAAGTAAAACAAGATATTTCATATTAACGTCTCCTTTAGAGTTGTGATTGAATAAAGCGAACCCAGTATACCACATTTCAAAGAAAAATGCAATAGCCGAATATGGGGATAATTTCCCGCCACCTGCAAATAATATCTCAAAATATTGTTTGAAAGGCGACAGATATGAAGGAACGTACAAGATTAGGCAAGTATTTCGGCAGGATAAGAAAAATTCGCACAACTCTTAATGGGCGATACAAGACTCTCTGTCTCGACGGCTGTAACACAGAAGACGAAATCTTCTTTGCGGACAACTATCGGATTCTGAGTAATGCTATAGGCTATCTTCTCAGCTGTGACCCGAAAGCTGAGCTCAGTCCCGGCTTTCCGCTTGCCGATTATCTCATATCTCATTTTGAAGGAAAAATCCCGACAACGGATGAGATAATTTTTCTCATAAGTGACTACGCTTCTGAAAACACTGTTAATCCGTGTGATATAGAAAATCTCAGATTCGAGCTGACATATCTTCTTCTTGAAAAGTCAGAGGAGACCATCCGTGAATCTGTCTCCATGCTTTCAGAACTTAACTCTCTCGACGAATGCCGAATCAACGAGACCGTCAATCCCGTTGCAATAGAACTTTCAAAAGATGAACACTACTCGAAGTGCGACCGCAAAACGAAAAAGCAGTATCGTGAGCAAATCTATCGTTCAAAGCCGGTTCTATTTCCGGATAAGTGTCCGAAGTCAAGAATTGCCACTGATTTAACAGTTGAGTTTCTGGAAGTAGTAATCGCATTCATGTTCACCCTGGCGCTGACAGTGAGAATCGGAGAACCGTGGACAACACTGTTTCTGATATGTCCTGCCTACGCCGCAGTGAAGGCTGTCGTCAATGATATTCTTATTCGCCATGTACCAAGAATCAGGCTTCCCCGCCTTGATACTAATTCGGAAGAAGTCAGAAGCACTCCCTGTGCGATTGTTATGTCAGCAGTGGTAAACAGCGTCAATGACTCCGACAATCTCTATTCAAAGCTTCTGAAGCTCCACGCTTCCAATCCGCAACCGAATATTTCAGTCTGTCTTCTTGCCGATTTCTCAGCATCCCATACTCCTGTAACTGGCGATGACAAAGCAATTGCCGAGAGCTTGCGAGATATGATTGACAGACTTAATCGTGAGAACGGCAACATCTTCTCCTGCATAATAAGAAAGCGCACATACTCTGAGACTCAGGACGAATTCATGGGTTATGAGCGCAAGCGTGGAGCAATTGTAGACTTGGCTAAGTTCATGAAGACCGGCAACCACGATTTTTACCGTATTTTCGGAAGCTATGAAAAACTGTTGGGGACCGAATATATCGTCTGCGTCGACAGCGACACCGAGCCCTATATGGATTCAGTAACTGACCTGTTATCAATAGCTCTTCACCCTGCAAACAGCGGCTATGGCATTATCTCACCACGAATGGTAACCAGACTCGGCGATTCACTTGCAACCGGTTTTTCAAGGGCGATGGGCGGCATTGGTTCAATCTCCGGCTACGATTTGGAAAGCATGGACTTCTGGCAGGACGTCTATGGCAGAGGGACATTTTGCGGAAAAGGTCTTCTGAGAATAACGTCACTTCTGGAGAACACGAGCTTTCTTCCTCATGAGAAAGTTCTTTCACACGACATTCTTGAAGGCGAGCTAATGAAGACAGCCTATGCCCACGACGTAATCTTCACCGAAGGCTTCCCGAAAAATCCCGTAAGCTACTTCAAGCGTCTCGACCGCTGGATAAGGGGAGATATCCAGAATTTAAGATTCATCTTCTCCCGCAAGTTTGATTTTCTGTCAAAGCTGAAGCTATGGGAGAATCTCAGGCGTTCATTCCTGCCAATAGATGTCTTCGCAACACTTTTGCTTGGGCTTTTTCTCTATCCCGAAGCCTCCGGCAAAATTGCACTTGCGGCAATCATCATGTATTTAGTCCCGAATCTATTGGGACTGATTGGAACTATTCTTAATCAGGGCATCGGTTCACGCAGATTCTATTCTTCGATGATAAGCGGCGCGGCGCTGAATCTTTCGACACTCGTCTATTCTCTGATTCTTCTTCCGACAATAGCTTTAAAATCCGCCCGGGCAATGCTTACGGCAATAGTCAGGATGATTTCGGGACGCAATCTCCTTGAATGGACAGTATCGTCGAGCTATGACGGAGCAGGCACGGACAACTTTTCATTCTTCTTCCTGTCGTGGATTCTGGGAGCGATTTTAGTCTTCTCCCCGAGCTATATTGTCAGATTCTTCGGAATCCTGTTTGCTTTTCAGCCGTTACTGTTATTATTCGGAACACGTAAAACCGGAATCGCAAACAAAAGCCTGTCGGAGAAAAATAAACGAGAACTTTCATCTCAGATTGCCGACATGTGGGGCTTCTTTTCCGACTATGTCAACGAATCGGAGAACTGTCTACCACCCGACAATGTACAATTTGCACCGGTTTATCGAATCGCCCACAGAACATCGCCAACCAATATCGGAATGTATCTTTTGTCGGTTCTTGCCGCATGTGACCGCCGTCTTATAAGTCCGGAAACCATGCAGAAGCGCATTACCGGTACACTTGATTCTATCGACCGTATGGAGAAATACAAGGGCAATCTCTACAACTGGTACGATACAAAAACCCTTCAAATCTGCCCGAATCCCTACGTTTCAAGCGTCGATAGCGGCAACTTCATCTGTTCTCTTGTTGCGCTCAAAGAAGGCTTGAAAGAATACTCAGCCCGCTGTCCCGAGCTTTCGGAATCTATAACGAGAATCGAAAAGCTAATTTCCGACTGTGATTTGTCTGTATTTTTCGATGATATCCGGGGACTTATGGCAATCGGCTTGAATTCCGAAATGGGAGAACCGGATAATTCCCGATACGATTTTCTTATGAGTGAAGCAAGGCTCGGTTCCTTCTACGCAATAGCTTCCCATCAGGTGCCGAAGAGCCACTGGTACAGTCTTTCAAGAATCAGCCTCAGCTGTGGCTTTTATGCCGGAACGGCGTCGTATAGTGGCACGATGTTTGAATACTTCACGCCAGAGCTTCTTATGGAAAGCCCCGAGGGCTCGCTTCTCAACGAGAGTCTTAGGTACGCACTCTGGTGCCAAAAAAGATATACAAAAGCACTCAGCAGACCATACGGCATTTCCGAAAGCGGCTACTACAGCTTTGACAGCAGTCTATCCTACCGCTATATGGCACACGGCGTCCCGAAAACGGGTCTTCGTAGAGGCTTGGAGCAGGACTATGTAGTCTCACCATACTCAACCTATCTTTCACTCGGATATTCGGGCGATAGCGGAATGGAGAACTTAAGTCGCCTGAAAAAGTACAGCATGTATTCAAGATACGGCTTCTATGAAGCGCTCGATTTCACAGCCCCGGATATGCCATCCGGCTATGGTGTTGTAAAAAGTTATATGTCCCACCACGTCGGCATGAGTATAATCTCAGCCGTGAATGTCCTTGAAGACGGAATCTTTCGCCAAAGATTCATGCGTGACAAAAACGTAATGGGCGCAAGCGAGCTTCTCAGCGAAAAGGTACGGCTTGAACGCAATATCTATGAGGATGCCGTCCTGAAGCCGAAGCATCAGAAGATTGAGGAGCTGGTAGCGCCGACATCCGAATATTTCAGCGGTTTTTCACCATTCAGCCCGAGAATCAGACTTCTTAGTAACGGAGAATATACCCTCGTCCTCACCGATAGCGGAATTTCAATCCCTATTTACAGAGAAAGAAATGTTTATTCCTGTACACACGACGCTGTGAACCGACCGAAAGGAGCATTTTTCGGAATTATATCTGGCAACGAAAAGGCGTACTTCACCGGCAACACAGTCGAATTTGGCGACGGCTTTGCGGTGTATCGAAATTCCTTTGCCGAGATGAAAGTTACCCTCCACAAGACATTGCCATGTGAGCTGAGGACTTTTACAATAAAGAATAATTCCGACACCGAAAAAGAAGTTTTCTTGTGCTCCTATATTGAGCCTTCTTTGATGCCTGATGAAGCTGAGCAGGCTCATCCGGCATATGCAAAGATGTTTCTACGACTCGATGTCGACCCGAACCTCGATATTATCACTGCGACAAGAAGCGACTGCGACAATTCGGAGAAGCCATATATGGCGGTCGGCTTTACTGACCATGCTTTGGGTTTAGTATCGTTCGACAGGGAAGACGTGCTGACTCGTCCTGACGGAGCATTCGGCTTCCTTGATAGAGCCGTAGACGTTTCAAGCAGTCTCATTTCCGAGCCCGACCCTTGCATATTCCTGAAAACTCCAGTTAAACTTCCGCCGTCGGGGGAAGCAACTCTTGACATGTTCGTCCTAGCCTCCGACAGTTACGACGAGTTAATAAACATGGTAAGTGAGCTGAAAGCGAGAAAACCGGAAGTCTGTCACGGCTACAGCTCTGCGTCATCAAGACTCCTTGAAATCTTCGCAGGAAATGTCCTGCTCACGCCATGTAGTTCGCCTGAGAGAAGGGAAGCGGTAGCGGAAAACAAATTGCTGCTTAACACGCTTTGGGAGTTATCAATCTCGACCGACCTGCCATTGATTCTCTACAGCTTCGACGAAATCTTTGACACAGACAAGTTGTCTGTCTATATACACGCATTCCGCGACCTGCGACTATCCGGAATCATGGCACAGATGGCAGTACTTTTCGACGATGGCGGCAGGTATGAAAGAGAGCATTACACAGCGCTCTTCAAAATCGCAAGAAATCTCTCGTGTGAAGGACTCCTGTACTCCGAAGGAGGAATCTATCCTGTCGATCGTTCAACGGTTCGTGAAGAACTGGTAACTCTCCTGAAAGCGTATGCCTGCCATATCTCCCACGGTGAAATAGAGACAGAATCGCCCGACACAGATTTCTTAGGGATACAGATAAAGCCGGTTCACCCGAAGAAGCAACCGGTTGACGAAGAGATAGCCTGTGGTGGCTTCAGCCGTGGCAAGTACGTCATAAACTCGAAACCGCCGCTTCCGTGGTGCCATGTTCTGTCATCAAGGCAATTCGGAACACTTCTCTCTGATGGCTCACTAGGTTTCACCTATGCCCACAATTCAAGAGAGCTCCGCCTTACTCCGTGGGACAACGACACCAGCCGTGACAACATCGGCGAGCGCCTCATCCTTCACATCGGCGACGAGTATTTCGATATAATCTGCGGCTCAGCCGCAGTGTTTGCACCATATACTGCCGAATATCACTTTGAGGAAAAGCACTTCCGTGGCAGTGTAACAGTCGGCGTTTCTGAAAAAGGCATGTGCAAACGGATTCGTGTCAATATCTCTGTAGACAAGCCAGCCGAGCTTTCTTACTATACCGAGCCCTGCCTCGGTAATAACAGAAAGAACCCTCATCTTCTGAAACCCGAAAGGAAGGGCAATACTCTTTTAGTATCTAACTCTGCATCTCCAATAACCGGCTTTATGTCGATAACTTCTTCTCTTGATTGCAGATTTGAGACTTGCAGGGAAGCCTTCTTCGGCGGCAATTGGAACGAGAATATCTCAGTCGGTGAGGATACAATAGCGGCGGCAACAGTTAATCTTCAAGGCAAGACAGTAGTCGATTTCTACATGTCCTATGCCCACACCGAAAAAGCCGCAATTCTCATGCCGAAGTATTTTAGAACCCAGACTGACACCCGTGAGCACAAGCTTTTAGTCAAATCGCAGGAGAACAGACTCAGAATTCTCTCCGACGACTGGCTTCGCTATCAGGCGCTCCACGCAAGAATGTGGGCTCGAACCGGCTTCTATCAGTCTTCTGGAGCGTACGGCTTCCGAGACCAATTGCAGGACGCCGTCGGGATTCTCTATGAAAATCCGCACGAATGTCGGACGCATATCATCCGTGCCGCTGGAGCACAGTTCTTGGAAGGCGACGTAATGCACTGGTGGCATGAATTGCCTTTGAAAAAGACAACCGGTCTGAGAACCCGGATTTCCGACGACCCGCTCTGGCTTGTATATGCTGTTTGCGAATATATCGACAAAACAGGCGACAGTTCAATTCTTGATGTCAAAGTCGCATATTCAGCCGGAATCACCCTTTTAGAATCCGACCGTGACCGTTGCGGTGAGGTCTACAGAACAGCACTTCGTGAAAGCATATACGAACACTGCGTCCGGGCAATCGAATATGTCGGCACAAGAACAGGGAAACACGGCTTACTTCTTATCGGCACCGGTGACTGGAACGACGGCTTCTCAAACTTAGGCGAGAAGGGCATCGGCGAGTCAGTCTGGCTCAGTGAATTCTATGTGTTCGTCCTAAAGCACGTTTCAAAATTCTGCAAAGCAGGTGCCGGACCTTCAGAAAAAATCAAGGTGATGGAGTCAGCAATTGAGGGAAGCGGCAAGGGCGAAAAATGGTATCTGAGAGCTTATTCCGATTCCGGCACTGTTCTTGGAAGCGAAAGCTCTGCAAGTTGCAAGCTCGATTCTATTTCTCAGTCATTTGCACAGTTCGCCGGTCTTCCCGATAAAGAGTTTACGAAATCCGCACTTTCAGAAGCTTATTCAAGGCTTGCCGACATCGAAAACGGCGTTATCAAGCTTTTCTATCCGTCATTCAGTGATGACGCAAGGGCAGAAATCGGTTATATCGCAAGCTACCCCGACGGCATCCGAGAAAACGGCGGTCAGTACACCCATGCCGCAATCTGGCTGGGAATGGCATTGATTGAGGCGGGTCTTACCGATGAAGGCTTCAAAATCTTAAAAGCTCTGAACCCGATTCTGCGTTCGCAAAATGGCGGATATGAAAGATACAAAACCGAACCCTACTATATCTGCGGCGATGTCTACTCGAATAAGAACTGTTATTCCCGTGGCGGCTGGTCGATTTACACCGGTTCAGTGGCTTGGTATTACCGGGCAATTGTCGAAGATGTACTGGGTCTGAAGCTCAAAGACGGCAAGCTGACAAGAGGAAAGTCTCTTATAGACGCCAAGGTTTATCTTGACGGAAAAGAGGTATAAAAAAACGGCTGAGTATCAATTTCGATACCCAGCCGAACTATTTACCATTTCTTTCTGGAAGACTGACGCTTTGGTGTTGCATACACCTTCACACGCTTCTTGTTTACTCTATGTACTATAATTTTCAGAACTATAATCAGTACAGTGTAGACAAGAAAAAATATAGCACTGTACATTGCCGCCTTATAGAACTGGTCCGACCCGATAAAGCTCTGCATAATCGCAAGAGTCTCTGCACTTTCCGAACGTGCAAGGTTCGTTTCTGAAACAAGGTCTATAACCGCAAGAGTTTCTCCACCATACTGTAGCTCCAATGTTCCCAGAACGTCCCCGGCACTTACCGGGGCAACGACATCAGAACTCAGCGTTATGACTTCGTGAATCGAGCTTGTAGAGATGTTCATGTTCCACATCATCGAGAAGGTTTCGGCAGGAACGACTATAACATAGTCCTGCCCGTCGCCATATTCAACAGCAACCTCGGCTTTCTCCTCCGTTCCGGTGACGATTTCAGTGTAGACAAGGTTATTAAAAGCCCATTCGTAGATGTTCTTGTGGTCGATAAAGTTATAGTAAACGGTATTTCCGTTGTCGTCATACATCGGTGCATTCAATGTTACAAGAAGATAGCTGTAGCCGTCTTTATAGGCAAGGGAAACCAGGCATCTTCCCGCTTCATCTAGGGTACCGGTTTTGATTCCCTTGACATATTCGTAGTAATAATCGCCGCCGTTGGTCTTTGACATCATGTAGTTTGTATGGATGATTGTGCGCTCTTGGTGATAGGCTGTAGCTTCCATAGTGTAGCTTTCGGTGCAGGCAATTTCAGTGAACATCGGAAGGCTCATCGCATACTGGGTGATGATAGCCATGTCGTGGGCTGTAGTGTAATGGTTTTCGTAAAACAGTCCGTGAGAGTTCGTGAAGTGTGTGTTTTCACAACCTAGCTCTTCAGCCTTCTCGTTCATCATCTCAACAAAAGCATCAAGGCTTCCGGCTACGTTATATGCAATGATATTTGCCGCTTCACATGCGGAACGGAGCATCAGAGCATATAACAAATCCTTATAGGAAACCATTTCGCCAATCTGGATATCCGCTGTAGAAGCACCTGTCAGGTAAAGCTCGTCGAAGCAAGCCGACGTTCCGCAGACATAAGTAGTCGAGAGAGCGGAGATGTCGTCCTGAAACTGCTCCAGAAGAATTGCGGCAGTCATAATCTTAGTGAGCGAAGCGGGAACAAGCTGTTCATCTGCATTTTTTGAATATACGACGTCGCCCGTGTCAAGGCTTACAAGATATGCCGCCTCCGAGTAAACCTCAAAGTCGGGGGTGAACGTCACAGCAGAGACACTGCACGTGAGCATTACGAATGTAAACACAACACAGATAATAATTGAGAGCTTCTTTTTCATTTCGGGGAACACTCCTCTCTCGGTTTTATAATAGGTTTTACTTGTTTTTATGAGCTTTGATTTCGCCCTTTTCGCATCTGTTGCCCCATGAGTCAATGAGGGTGCCGTCTCTTGAAACGCAGATAATCTCGCAGTGGTTCGAGCACTTTCCACATGTGACTTCCTTCGTCACGAAATCCATCTCGCCGACATCAAAGCTGAAGGGTGCTTCTTTTCTTGACTCCATCGCAAGAATTGCTGAGCCGAACGCACCCATAAGGTGACCGTTCTCGTCGACACGAATCGGAACTCCAAGCTCGTCCGAGAACGCCTTGACAACGCCCTGATTCTTGCTGACACCGCCCTGAAAGACGATAGGGGAGACGATTTTCTTGCCCTTTGCGACGTTGTTAAGATAGTTTGAAGCAACAGCGTGGCAAAGACCGGCGATAATGTCTTCACGTGAATGACCCATCTGAATCTTGTGTACCAAGTCAGATTCGGCAAATACTGTGCATCTTGCCGCAATTGGCGTCGGGTGCGTCGATTTAAGGGCTAT
>Ga0192277_1052_pt1 | contig 27388 bp, 26 predicted proteins | sample Koala_Koa24_J3_FD_131302 | JGI IMG/M metagenome (GOLD analysis project Ga0192277, IMG submission 131302) | Enriched cells from koala feces incubated with labeled cellulose particles, San Francisco Zoo, California, United States - Koala_Koa2-4_J3 ...
AGTTACTATTTTGGCCTGTTTGGGAGAAAGAACTGAAAAATTCATCCGGCATGAATCAAGTGATCCCCTATCGAAAGAGTTATGAGAAATTTATGGTTGACGCCCCTTCCATGGTGAAATTTTGCGTTGAAAATATTTTTCCAATGAAAAATGGCCTTTTATCAAATCTATACTGGGAATGCGTCCGATATACAGGTTTCTTATACTCCGATTGGAAACCGGATGATCTTTGTCAAACAGAAAAAGGGGTCAGGCCCAATAACTGGACGTTAAATCAGGTGCTTCAATTAGAGGAGGAATTTTATTCCGTTAAAAGGAAAGAACTGCTGAGTTTCATAGATAAGGCACGTATAAAATATCATTTACAGGACGCAGACCCAATTCCATTTAGATGGAGTATCTATCGACAGCGTCCACAACTTCGTTATACGCTGGCGGCAAAAATTATTGGTGAAATATTTTGGGGGCGATATCCAATCGGTTCATACCTTCCATCTCTCTCGGATATGGCCAGACAATACGAAGTTTCACTGATAACCGTACGGCGTACAGTGGAATTGCTTAATTCCTTTGGTGTAACCAAATCTTTCCGAGGGAGCGGCACAAAAGTCTGCATAGAGTCCGTGTCCTTAGACTTATCTTCTTCTGATATCCAAGAGGACTTACGGCTTCATCGGGAAAGCCTGCAATTATTAGCTCTCACCATTCGAGGCGTTCTGCTCTTTACACTGGAGGCAGTACCACGCGAATACGATCAGAAGCTGGCTCAGGAACTATCTGCAGTTCGCCAAAAGAAACAAGGTTTCCTTTGCTTTGGTGTAATTCTGAACTTTATATGCGAGAAGTGTCCCTCAGCCATAGTCAGGGAGTGCTATACAAAACTGAAGGAGTTTATTATATGGGGCTGCATTCAGGTATTGCCACTATTGAAATCAGAACAGTTCACTACCATGCACAACCGAGGTATACTGCGGATGGAGACACATTTAATTAACAATGATATAGAGGCGTTTGCTAATGACTGTCAGTCATTAATGGAAGCCCACTTGAAAAATAATAACCGCAACATAGAGACATTTGCAGATGACTGGGAATCGTTTATGAACAAGTGATCATATATCTTTACTGTGACACAAAAATGCCCGTCCTGAGCCACGGTACAAATACCGTGAGCATTGGACAGGCATTTCTTTTATCCCATTCTCCCTATGGTATTCCATCCATCCTTTTAAATTCGCTTACCACCACCTTTTTAACGCAAGCAAGGCCTCCAGGGCAATACCCCGGAGGCCTTGATCCAACTTCATTTTCCTTGTCACAGAGACGCTGAAAATTAATCCTCAACGCTTACAATCTCTCTCTTGTTATAAGAACCACAAGCCTTGCAAACTCTGTGAGGCATCATCAGAGCGCCACACTTGCTGCACTTTACCAGATTTGGAGCGCTCATCTTCCAGTTTGCCCTGCGGCTGTCTCTTCTTGCTTTTGAAGATTTATTCTTTGGACAGATAGACATGGTTTACACCTCCTTCAACTGTTTAAAAATATCCTGGATAACTGACATTCTTGGATCCAGTGGGCTGTCATCACAGTCACCTTCTCCAGAGCCCGGATTTGTACCATATCTATTAGAAATCCCCTGACAGTCTTCACTGCAGAGAACCTTCATAGGCAGGTTCAAGGTTAACTCATTACCAACCAGCTGGTCGACATCCAGATTATAACCATTAATATAGAACTGCTCATCCAAAGCCTCTACCCGCTCCTCCTCTGTCCGGTTCATGTCCAGTTCCTGGTCAATCTCCAGATGAAAGGGAACTTTCACCGGTTCCAAGCACCTGCCGCACGGCATCTCAAGGCTTAGGTCAGCCTCTCCTGTCACAGTAAGTATCTTATCGCCCCGGTTTGTTATCACCAGGGTCACCGGCTGTTTTTCCACAATCTCATAGGTGCCGTCCGGCGCCTGAAACTGTGTCATATCCAGCTCCTGGGTATAAGTTTTAGACTTTCCCTCCACGGGAAACAGTTCCGATAAATTAATCAGCATACCATATACTCCTTGATATGCACCTATGCTATTATACATAGGTGCAAGGGGTTTGTCAATAAAAAGTTTCCAGAAATACGCAATTTCTTATGGAAATTTACTGAACCAGGTCAAGAGTCTCTCTTGCGATCGCCAGCTCCTCATTGGTTGGGATCAGCATAACCTTTACCTTGGAATCAGCAGAAGAGATCACTCTCTCCTCGCCGCGTATATTGTTAAGCTCGTCATCGATCTTCACACCCATGTAAGCCAGGTTCTCACAAATAGCCTTTCTTCCGGCCTTGTCATTCTCACCAACGCCTGCGGTAAACGCGATCGCATCTACGCCGTTCATGGCTGCTGCGTAAGCGCCCACATACTTGGTCACGCGGTAGATGAACGCATCCAGTGCAACTTCTGCCAGATGGTTGCCCTCTGCCTTAGCATTCTCAATATCGCGGAAGTCACTGGAGATACCGTTTGTCATACCGTAAACACCGGACTTCTTATTCAGAATATTCAGCATCTCGTTGATATCAAGGCCCTCCTTGTTCATGATGAACTGAAGCACGGCAGGATCCACGTCACCGCTTCTGGTTCCCATGATCAGTCCTTCAAGAGGCGTTAATCCCATGCTGGTATCCACGCACTTGCCGCCGATGGAAGCAGACACGCTGGAGCCGTTCCCCAGGTGGCAGACGATCACCTTTGCGGTCTTGGGATCCAGGCCGCCGAACTTGATAGCCTCAGCAGATACGAACTTGTGGCTTGTTCCGTGGAAGCCGTAGCGGCGGATGCCGTATTTCTCAAAGTACTCATGAGGGATCGCATACATATATGCTTTCTCAGGCATGGACATGCCAAACGCAGTATCAAATACAGCAACATTGGGCGTTCCTGGCATAGCAGCCTCACATGCCTCGATTCCCATCAGGTTTGCCGGGTTATGCAGAGGTCCAAGGTCAAAGCATTCACGGATCACTCTCTTTACATCCTCGTTCACAACAATGGAATCGCTGTACACAGTGCCGCCGTGCAGTACGCGATGTCCGATGGCGGAAATCTCGCTGGTATCCTTGATCACTCCGTGGTCTGCATCCTGCAGTGCTTCCATTACCATCTCAATGGCCGTCTTGTGGGTTGGCATCGGCTTCTCGATCACGAACTTGTCCTTGCCGGAAGGCTGATGGGTCAGCTTTGAGCCTTCGATTCCGATCCTCTCGCAAAGTCCCTTTGCCACTACACTTTCATTCTCCATATCAATTAACTGATATTTTAAAGAGGAGCTGCCGCAATTGATTACTAAAATCTTCATATTGTAATATTCTCCTTAATCTTATTAATTATACTGGCACTGTACAGCGGTAATAGCCACAACACCTACAATGTCATCTGCAGAGCAGCCTCTGGATAAATCGTTAACAGGCTTTGCAATACCCTGGCACATTGGGCCGTAGGCTTCTGCCTTGCCAAGTCTCTGCACCAGCTTGTATCCGATATTGCCTGCATCCAGGTCCGGGAATACCAGTACGTTCGCATGTCCGGCCACCTTGCTGCCCGGAGCCTTGGACTCGCCGATCTCAGGAACAATGGCTGCATCCAGCTGAAGCTCGCCGTCCAGTTCCAGTTCAGGAGCCATCTCCTTAGCCAGTCTGGTTGCCTCTACCACCTTGTCCACATCTGCGTGGCTTGCACTGCCTTTGGAGGAATGGGAAAGCATCGCAACCTTGGCATCCCTTCCTGTGAGCAGCTTAAAGCTCTCAGCAGAGGATACTGCAATTGCCGCCAGTTCTTCCGGATTCGGATTCTGGTTCAGGCCGCAGTCGGCAAATACAAAGGTTCCATTATCGCCAAACTGGCAGTCCGGAACTTCCATGAGGAAAAATGCGGATACCAGCTTTGTGCCTGGCTTGGTCTTGATCACCTGCAGGCATGGACGCAGTGTGTTGGCAGTGGAATGGCAGGCGCCGGATACCATACCGTCCGCATCGCCCTTTTTGATCATCAGGCAGCCGTAGTATGCATAATCATTCAGAATGGTTTCCCTGGCCTTTTCCTCGGTCATGCCTTTGGCTTTTCTCAGTTCTACGAATAAATCTATATACTCCTGAGTTTTCTCATATGTCTGTGGGTTGATAATGGTTGCGCCGGACACGTCCAGTCCGTTGCTGTGCTCACCGATATCCTCCGGTGTTCCGATAATAACAAGATTTGCCAAATCCTCTTTTAAAATCTTCTCAGCAGCCACCCATGTCCTGCGGTCCATAGACTCTGGAAGAACAATGGTCTTCTTATCTGCTCTTGCTTTTTCTTTAATAACATCAATAAATCCCATGGTATACCCCTTTCCTTATTGTAAATAATGCATATAGACTTATTATATACGCAGTGAATGGGGGAAACAAGTTGAATTTAACAAATTCTTGCATTTTTTTAAGTACTCTGCATATATATGTTTTTACGGAATAGCAAAGGCACCGGGCCTTATTCTGTCCTATATAGACTTTAGGGTATCCAGATTCTTGAAGAATATCCAATCATTTACATATTTAAAAGGCGTCTGTGCAGATGCTGTTGGTCCCAGCCGTGCACAGGCGCCTTTGCTGCCTGCAATGTGTATTAAATTTTCTCGTAACGGTCTACATTGATCACAAAGATGGTGGCTCCGCCCACTTCCACGGTCATGGGCATGGTGGCGTAATTCACCATGGTGGTACCGGAAATGTATGGCATGTTCACTGTAAGCTTCTGGTGCTGCCCGCACTCCTGCTTGATGATATCAATAACTTCCTGCACCTTATCGTCTTCCGCACCGATCATAAGTGTGGTATTGCCCTTTTTTAAAAATCCGCCTGTGGTCGATAACCTTGTTACGCTGTAGTGGTGTTGGGTTAACTGGCTTACTACATCATCTTCGTTGTCGTTCCTTACGATTGCATAAACTAATTTCATAAGCTGAACCTCCTTTAATGTCTATTAGGTTCAGTATATCATATTTTCCATAAAATAGGTATAAATATTTATTGGTATTTTGTAACAGTTCAGGGCGGCTTATGTCCTTGACCTATTCGGTATCTTATGAATTAGCTGCCGGTTTTGTGCCCAATGTCACCTGCACCTCATGCTCCACATAAGCCCCGTTTACCAGAGACTGGACTGTGAGTGTAACGGTGGAACCGCCTTCATAATAGGTAAGCATCTGCTTTAGCTCCTCCATATTAGTCACAGACTGGCCGTCAAACTTGGTGATGATATCCTTTTCCTTTAATTCGGAGGACGCTGCCGCTCCGCCTTCCACGATCTTATACACGTAGATTCCCACCGGCATACCGAACTCCTGGGCTGCCGATGCGTCAATATTGGTTCCCTGGATCCCCAGGTAGCCCTGCGCGCTCTCGGTAACTGCAACACGTGTTTTCTTGGTCATCAGGTTATTTAAAATTTCCTGTGCCTTTGAAATCGGAATGGCAAAACCCATGCCCTCCACCTCGGTGGAAGCCGTCTTGGCCGCATTGATCCCGATCACATTTCCATTAAGGTCGATCAGCGCACCGCCGCTGTTGCCTGGGTTGATCGCAGCATCGGTCTGGATAAATGTCCTGGTGATCCCGCTGCTGTCCGTGATCTCCCGGTCAAGGGCGCTGACATAGCCAACCGTAACGGACTGGCCGTATCCAAGGGCGTTTCCTATGGCAACTACCTGCTGGCCTACCTTAATATTGTCCGAATCCCCAAGGGATGCAACCTTTATCTTGCTCATGGTATCAGAAGGTATATCCTGTAACTGCACTGCGATGATCGCCAGGTCGGAAGCTGAATCCGTACCCTTTACCGCCGCGCTCACATCATTGTTGTCCACAAATGTGACTTTAAGGTCCTGGGCGCCGTCCACCACATGGTTATTGGTGGCAATGAGAAGCTCGGTATCCGTCTGGTTGACAATAATTCCCGAGCCGCTGCTCTGTGCCTGATAGGTCTGTGGCATTCCAAAGAAATCCCTTTGCTGCACTGTCATGGTATCATTGATGGCCACAATGGAGGGCATTACGTTCTCCACGATCCCTGACACATCGGTCACTGCCGCCACGGTTGCCGCATTGTCACTGTTTTGTGTGGTAACCGCGGGCGCCACCTGCGGGATCTGAGCCTGGGTCTGGACCTGGGCCGTGGTTGTGCCGTAAAGGCCGGTCATCCTGGCTCCCAGATAGCTGACACCTGTCATCACACCGCCTGATACTGCACCGAACAGGACGGCTGCGGCTGTGATCCCTGCCGCCCGTTTCACCCAAGTTCCTTTCTTTGGGCCACGGTGAGGATTGCTTGATCCGTTTCCATGGTGACCGCCTCCATTCACGGTCTGCTGGGAATATATGGGATCATATCCCGGCTGTCGGCTGTTTCCATATGACGGGCCATAACCGTTATTTCCCTGGTTCCGGGAATCCTCCGGCTTTGGAGTGGTCCAGTTCACGGTTGTCTCCGGCATATTTCCTTCGGGGTTTGTATTTTCATTTAAGTTTCTGTTTTCGTTCTCGTACATAAAAAAGTCTCCTTTCATACATTTCTCTATTTTATTTTTTTGATGTTACCCTTTTGATAGTTATAAATATACTCAGGATTTATGGTGGAATTGTGAAGTGATTGTGGAGAATTTGTGTTCGATTTATTATAGATTTATAAACTGAATATAAACTAATTCCAATCCAGACCAAGGAATACTGGACGCGGGTGTGGATTACAGATATAATGGACATGATAAAAAACAGGAAAATGATCAAAATGATACATGATATGAGGTGACAAATTATGAAACTGACCGGAATCATTGCCGAATACAATCCCTTTCACAGTGGTCACGAATTTCATATAAACAAATCCAAAGAACTGACAGGCTCGGATTTCTGCGTGGTGGTCATGAGCGGGGATTTTGTACAGCGGGGAGAACCGGCTGTATACAGCAAATATCTGCGCACCAGGATGGCCCTGGCCTGCGGCGCCGATCTGGTGGTGGAAATGCCCTCTGTGTTTGCTGTCAGCAGCGCCGAGGACTTTGCTGCCTGCGGCGTGGCGCTTCTTACCGCGCTGGGCGCAGTGGATACCATTTGTTTTGGCAGCGAGGACGGTTCCATTCAGGATATCCAGACCGCGGCCGCACTGCTGGCAGATGAAAGTCCGGTATTTTCCGCCGCCCTGTCCCAGGGCCTGCGCCGCGGCCTCAGCTGGCCCCAGGCCAGAAACCACGCCCTTTTGGAAATGGCAGGGGAACACAAAGACATTCCCTTAAGCCGGGACAGCCTGAACAGCCTGCTGGGCTCTCCCAACAATCTGCTGGGTATAGAATACTGCAAAGCCATTATCCGCAGCCGCAGTTCCCTGAAACCAGTGACCGTTAAGCGCAGCGGACAGGGCTATCACGATCAGGAGCTGGAACACGGACAGGCTTCCGCCTCCGCCCTGCGCAGCCTTTTGACAAAAAAAGAGCAGGACACAGCAATGCGCCTGCTCACTTCCCATGTGCCTGCCGCGATCCTTCCCCTGTACCGGGAGGAACCCCCTGTCACAGCCCAGGACCTCTCCGGTCTGCTGGATTATGCCCTGCTCTCCTTATCCCTAGAGAACCGGGACCTGTCCGTTTACGCGGATCTGTCCAGGGAAATGGCCTCCCGCCTGGACACACGCCTTCTGGAACAGGAGTCATGGGAGGGACGCATCCGGCAGCTGAAAACCAGGCAGTACACTTACACCCGTGTCAGCCGCGCCCTTCTCCATCTCCTCCTAGGCATTACGGACCGTGATATGGAGGAATATAAAAGCGCAGGGTATGCACCCTACGCCCGTATTCTTGGTTTTAAAAAGGAATCAAAGGAACTGCTCTCCGTCCTGAAAAAGCAGTCCGCCGTTCCGCTGGTCACAAAGACGGCTGATGCATCACGCATCCTTTCAGGGCCATCCATGTCCATGCTGAACCGGGATATCTACGCCTCCCATGTGCGCCAGAGCATTCTGGCACATACCTATGGATACAGGACCAGGAATGAGTACACCCAGCCGGTGTGCATCCTGTGATCCCTTGTACAGGAGATTTGGGGGCCGGACGTTCCGGGTACAGCAATTCCGGTGTCAGGGGACCAGAGGTTTAGGGGGCAGCAGTTCAGGGTCTAAGAGCTCCGGGGCCAGCAGTTTTACAATTGTGGGCTCTACTCCCATAAATCCTGTCAGCTCCCTGATCCGGCTTCCATTGTCCTTTTTCTTTCCCTGAAGAATGGCACGAATCAGGATATTCTTAGGCGTGTGCTCCATGTCAATAAATTCCAGTATCTGGGTTCTATATCCCCTGTATTCCAGTACCTGTCCCCGAATGGCATCCGTGTAGAGAGCGGCCATCCGCTCCCTGATCAGGCCGTATTGAAGCACCGGCTTCATCAGGTCGTTCTCCATCTGTTTTGCCAGCTCATGCTGGCAGCAGGGCACGGAGAGGATCACCTTCGCCCCCAGTCCACGGCCTTTTCCAGGGCATAATCCGTGGCCGTATCACACGCGTGGAGCGTTACCACCATATCCGCATGGTCCACGCCCTGGTAGGAGGCAATGTCTCCGTGGAAGAAATCCAGCCTGTCATATCCGTACTGCCTGCCAAGACTGCTGCAGTGGTCGATCACGTCCTGCTTTAAGTCCAGGCCGATGATGTGCACGGGATATTCCTTAAGCACCTTCAGGTAGTAATACATGGCAAAGGTGAGATATGATTTCCCGCACCCGAAATCAATGATCGTGGTCTCTTCCGCCTGGTCCAGATTGGGAAGGATATCTTCTATAAACTCCAGGAAACGGTTGATCTGACGGTACTTGTCATAACGGCTGCTGACGATCTTCCCCTCTTTTGTCATAACGCCCAGGTCCACTAAAAAGGGGACCGGCTTTCCTTCCTCCAGGATATACTGTTTTTTCCGATTGTGGGAAAGGGCGGCGGTTCCTGCCTGGATCCGCGCGGGCCGGCCTGAAGACCGCTTCACCTTCACGGTCACCTTTCCCTTTTTACTCACAAGGATCAGGGCGCTTCCATTGGCTGAGGCGATCTCCGCCTGCCGGAAACTCCCGTCCAGCAGCGCCTTTATATAGTCCACTGCCTCTTCCTTATTCATATTGCGGTGAAATGCCTGCTTTCCCACCTGTTCCTCGGCCTGGAATACCAGCTCCCCCTTTAACAAAAGGGGACGCAGACGCGATTTTGCCATTACATCTTTGTCCACGGGATTACTCAGCAAAATCCGTTCCAGTGATCCGTCCATAAACAGATTCAGCGCCCGCTCCACATCCCTTAACTCTTCCTGATTCATGTTTTCCTCCCATTGAGACTCCCACTGCTTTCGGTGCAGACCCCTAACCCAAAAGCTGTTTTGCGATTCCCGGCAGCTGTGCCATATATTCCAAACTGGCTGCCGCCCCATCTGTTCTTCCATACCCATAGGCTGCATGGACAAAAGGGACTCCTGCCGCTGCCGCCGCTGCCTGGTCCATGGCCGTATCGCCCACGTAGAAGCACTGGTCCAGATGATTTCTTCTGACCACCATCCTGATATTATCGCCCTTGGGAAGTCCGGTGTTTCCAAAGCATTCCCTGTCCCTGATATATTCCTCCAGCCCCCCAGCTTTTCAGCAGTACTTCAATGTACCCGCGCTGGCAGTTGCTGACAATAAACAGCTCATATTGCCTGGCAAGCCGGATCAGAGTCTCCTTCACATCGGGATACAGGGGACCGGGATGGCTTAAGAGATAATGGTTCTCATATTCCATGCACTCAGTCATCAGTTTCATGCATGCCTCATGGGTGAGGGATGGAAAAAATGTCTTTCCCAGTTCATCCATGGTTTTTCCCATATTGTCATACATGTCCTGTGCCGTGATCTTCACATCCAGATCAGGATGCTTTGAAAGCACCTCATTCCAGGAATCCGCCACCTGTACGGCCGCATCCCACAAAGTTCCGTCCACATCAAATATAATTCCTTTTTTTCATACCGGCTCCTTTTTGCGCGCCGCTCCCACAGTCTGCGTCCGCGCTTTAATTCTCTGCATCCACCCAGGCATTCCTCAACAGCTCCGGATGCGTCTGCAAATGTGCGTAATCATTGAATCTCTCCATAAGGAAACGGCCTGTTTCCCTGTTCCAGCACAGTTCTGTAATGCTGCAGTTTTCAAGACTGGATCCCAAAAGCCGCCACTTGGCCATGGGGATTCCCAAATAATGGGCAGTCATGGGCCGGATGACCCCGCCATGGGTCACCACCGCGATCCGCTCATAGCCGCTTCGGACCATTTCCATAAACACCGGTTCCGCCCTGCGCACCACATCAGATGCACATTCTCCACCAGGATAAGGAATATCCTCCTCCATACGGTTCTGCCGCTCCTTAAATGCCTGATATTTTACTGCAATGGCTTCATCCGTCATGCCTTCCATGTCCCCAAAGCTTATCTCCCTGAGTTCCGGACGTATGATATGCTCCACATTCCAGTACAGGTTGGCTGCCTGGGCCGTTTCCACGGCACGCAGCAGATTGCTGGAATATACAACCTGTATGTTTTCATGAAACAGGCGCTCTCCTAAGAGAGACGCCTGCCTGTAACCTTCTTCACTTAAATCAACATCCACATTGCACAGCTTGCTGCACTGCCGTCCATGCCGGATCAAATAAAGCTTCATATGGATTCCCCCTGATCAGTTCTTAAAGCTGTGGATGGGGGCCGGAATCCTTCCTCCCCTGGTAACGAACTTCTCACAGGAAAACGTGTTGACCGGGATAATCGGCGCATAGCCCAAAAGCCCGCCAAACTCAGCTGTATCTCCCACCTTCTTGCCGATCACCGGGATCAGGCGCACTGCGGTGGTCTTCTGGTTGATCATGCCGATGGCCGCCTCATCCGCTATGATACCTGCAATGGTGGTGGATGGAGTGTCACCTGGTATGGCGATCATATCCAGTCCTACAGAGCATACGCAGGTCATGGCTTCCAATTTTTCAAGGGTAAGGGCGCCCAGACTTACGGCATCGATCATTCCCTGGTCCTCGCTGACAGGAATGAATGCGCCGCTTAAGCCGCCCACGTAGGAGGAGGCCATTACGCCGCCCTTTTTCACCTGGTCATTGAGCATGGCAAGGGCTGCCGTGGTCCCCGGTGCCCCTACGCGTTCCAGACCGATCTCCTCCAGGATTTCAGCCACGCTGTCGCCCACAGATGGTGTGGGAGCCAGGGAAAGGTCAATAATGCCAAATGGGATCCCCATACGCCTGGAGGCTTCCTGGGCCACCAGCTGTCCCACACGCGTGATCTTAAATGCAGTCTTCTTGATCGTCTCGCACAGGACCTCGAAATTCTCTCCTCTGGCCTTTTCAAGAGCCACCTTCACAACTCCCGGGCCGCTGACCCCTACGTTAATGATGGCATCCGCCTCTGTGACGCCATGGAATGCCCCTGCCATAAAGGGGTTGTCATCCGGCGCATTACAGAATACCACCAGCTTTGCACAGCCCAGGGAATCATTGTCCCTGGTGGCCTCTGCCGTCTCCTTCACGATCCTGCCCATAAGCTCCACTGCATCCATGTTAAGCCCTGTCTTGGTGGAACCCACATTGATGGAACTGCAGATACGCTCGGTCTCGGCAAGCGCCTGTGGAATGGAAAGGATCAGGTTTCGCTCCGCTGTGGTCATGCCCTTGCTTACAAGGGCGGAATAACCGCCGATAAAGTTTACCCCCACTTCTTTGGCAGCCTTGTCCAGAGTTCTTGCAATGGTGACAAAATCCTCCGGGCATTTACAGGCCGCCCCTCCCACCAGTGAGATCGGAGTGACGGAAATACGTTTATTAACAATGGGGATACCAAAATCACGTTCAATATCCCGGCCCGTGGCCACCAGATCCTTTGCCAGGGTGGTGATCTTGCGGTAAATGTTCTCATTTACCCGATCCAGATTGCTGTCCACGCAGTCCAGAAGGCTGATGCCCAGAGTAATGGTACGCACGTCCAGTTTCTCGTGCTCGATCATATTGTTGGTTTCATTTACTTCATATATATTAATCATGTCCTGTTGACCCTTTCTTATGAATGACTCAGCGCTGTCCTGTGAGCGCCGGATTGCAGGCTTGCGTCTGAACCTGAATCAGATCCTGTGCATCTTTGTAAAAATGTCTTCCCTCTGGATCTTAACCTTAACGCCCATTTCCTCACCTGCGCGTTCCAGCTCCTCTGATACCAGTCCAAAGGACTTGGTCATGGCGCCCACATCCACGATCATCATCATGTTAAAGTAACCCTGCACGATGGTCTGGGAAATGTCAAGAATGTTAATCTGATTGTCTGCCAGATAGGTACATACTTTTGCGATGATCCCTACTGTGTCTTTTCCTACTACAGTGATAATTGCTTTGTTCATTTTCATTCTCCTCATACCATTTTTTCCCTGTAATCCATAGGGGATATATTTATCTTTTGACATTGTAGCATATGTTTTTAAAATTGTCTGCCTGGTTTTCAGATTTTTTTGTTCGCTGCCACGGCCCGGCAATTAAAAAGGGAAGGCAGGCGCCTTCCCTTTTACTTACAAGTACACGATCTCGCTCATATGATCCCTGCCCGCCACCGAGATGGAAAAATCGGAAGCACCATACGGGCAGTCTCCCTCGTCAATCTCCAGACGGACCGTCTCATATGCCAGTTCCTCATAGTTGTTCTCCTTGCTCAGATGTCCCAAAAAGACCTTTTTCAGCTTATCGTGGAGAACGCAGTTCAACAGCCTGCCCGCATTTTCGTTGGACAAATGGCCGTGGTCCCCTAAGATCCTTCGTTTCAGGTAATAGGGATAGGGGCCTGTCTCCAACATGCGGACATCATGGTTGGATTCCAGTAAAAGGGCGTCCAGTCCCTGGAGGTTATCGATTATGTACTGGTCAAAATGCCCCATATCCGTGGCAACCGCCACCGATTTGTCACCGCAGTTCACTCTGTATGCAACGGGATTAGCCGCATCATGGTCGATTTTAAAGGGCCTCACATTCAGGTCCCCCAGTGTAAAATCCACATCAGGGCAGATGGGAGTAAGCAGATCCCTATCAAACTCTCCCAGACTTCCGGATGAGGCGATCTCGTCCAATGTCTCCCTTGTACCGTATACCGGCACGTGGTATTTCCTGGATAGTACTCCCAGCCCTTTAATGTGGTCCGAATGCTCATGGGTAATCAGGATTCCATTCACATCATTCCCGCTAAGGCCAATCTCATTGAGCCCCTGCTGGATCCGCTTATTGCTGATCCCTGCATCCACCAGGATATGTGTGTCATCGGAACCTATATAGATGCAGTTCCCGCTGCTTCCGCTTGCAATGCTTACCATTCTCATGTTTTTACAATCCTTTGCCTAAAATATATGTTCTAAGAGCGCCTGAATCTGTGCTCTGGTCTCTTCCAGCGTTCCGTTATTGTCTATGACAGCATCGGAAAATGCGCGGAATGTTTCCTCCGACACCTGATTTTCCATAATAGCCAGGGTTTTCTCCACCGTATAACCCCGGTTCTCCCCAAGGCGCTTGATACGGTTCTCCCTTGATGTATAAACATACCACATTTCACTGCACTTGTCACGAAATTCTTTTGAGGGAATGGCGGCCTCTATGACCACCCGTTCCTCCTTTGCAGCCATGGCTTCCTCCATGGCTGCCTTCCACACCAGAGGGTGTGTCCGTTCGTCCACACCCCTTCGTTTCTCCGGATTATGGAAAATGATCTCCGCCATGGCGGCCCGGTCCAGGCTTTTGTCCTCCAAAAGCACAGAAGGTCCCAGATACCCCACCACTGCCAGGTAACTCTCCATTCCAGGCTGCATCAGGTCTTTGGCCACCTGATCCGCCTGGATCACATGGAATCCGTAATCTTCTTTTAGGATGGCAAGAATCCTGCTCTTGCCTGAACCCACTCCGCCGGTTATGCCCAGCATGAATTTGCCTGCCATACATTGATCCGTCACCTTGCCCTCCGCATTCTTCTCACTATTTTGCATCAAACCAGGAATCCCCCACTTCCGCTTCCACTTCCAGTGAAACCTTCAGACTGGCGGCGTGTTTCATCTTATCCACCAGCAGTTCCCTGACAATCTCCACCTCATCCCTGGCAGTCTCGATCAGCAGTTCATCATGGATCTGGAGCACGATCCTGGACTTTAAGTTTCTGGAACGGAGTTCCCGGTCCACTGCGATCATGGCAATTTTCATAATGTCCGCCGCCGATCCCTGGATGAGGGAATTCATGGCCACGCGCTCACCGAACTGGCGCTGCATGAAGTTGGCGGACTTAAGTTCGGGAATAGGGCGTATTCTTCCATAGAGTGTGGTCACATATCCCTGTTCCTTTCCCTGGTTTACAAGGTTATCCAAAAACACCTTTACTCCCGGATAGGTCTCAAAATACTTGTCAATATACTCCACCGCTTCCTTCCTGGAAATGCTCAGGTCCTCACTGAGCCCAAATGCACTGATGCCATAAACAATACCGAAATTAACCGCCTTGGCATTGCGCCTCTGCAGCGGCGTCACCTCTGCCAGGGGCACATGGAACACCTCGGAGGCCGTGATGGCATGGATATCCTGTGCGGAACGGTATGCCTCGATGAGACGTTCATCCCCGGACATGTGGGCCAGGATACGCAGCTCAATCTGGGAATAATCCGCATCCACGAACACATATCCTTCCTTGGGAACAAATACCTTGCGTATCTCACGTCCCAGGGCCATACGGATAGGGATATTCTGGAGGTTAGGCTCCGTGCTGCTGATCCTTCCCGTGGCCGTTATGGTCTGGTTAAATTTCCCATGGATTCTGCCATCCTCACCTATATAGGCAGCCAGCCCTTGGGCATAGGTGGAATTCAGCTTTGTAAGCTGGCGGTAATCCAATATCTTCTGCACCACGGGATAATCCGGGGCCAGCTTATCCAGCACATCCGCCGCCGTGGAATAGCCTGTCTTGGTCTTTTTTCCGCCGGGAAGCTGCATATCCCCAAACAGGATCTCGCCCAGCTGTTTTGGTGAATTGATATTAAACTCCTTGCCCGTATCCTTGTAGATCTCCTGCTCCAATTCATCGATCTGCACCTTCAGGCGGTTCCCATATTCCGTAAGGTTCTCCCGTTCTACCTTAACCCCTTCTTTTTCCATGTGGTAAAGACTGTAGATCAAAGGCATCTCAATATCCTTAAAAAGATCATACATGCCCGTTGCTTCCAGCTGCTGCTTTAAGGGACCGGCCGCCTTCCATGCCACATATCCCATGTAGCAGGCACAGGTTACCGCCTTGGCATCCTCATCCCAAAGCGCATCGCCTAAATCCGCCTTGGCCAGCAGATCCGCCCTGGAGGGCACGGTAAGCCCCAGATAATCTCTGGCCAGGTCATCATAGGCATAGGTGTCCTTCAGCGGATTCAGCAGATAACCTGCCACTCCGCTGTCATAAACAGGTTCCGTGTCCTCTATCTCCAGATAGGGAAGCATTTCCTTCAGGTTCAGGACCCATGTGCCCTCTGCTTTGTCCGCTCTTTTATCTGCTGCCTTGCCCGCTCTTTTAGTACACAGCACCCGCGCCCGGCTGACCAGGAAGTCTCCTGACAGTTTTTCACCTGCAGCCATGCAGTAGATCTCATCTTCCCCAAAACACAGAGCCAGGCCGGTTACCGGATTAAGCCCGGATTTCGCTTTCTTTCCCGCCTTCACCTCGCCGTTCTCATCAAAACTAAAGGCCATCTGCTCTGCCGCCTCCGCTGCCGCGGTGTTCCTGCCGGTTATGAGCTGCAGACCTGCCACCTGGCATTTATCAGCCCTGGCAAATACCTTTTCCGCCTCCTTCTCATCCTTGATCAGGAAAAAATGTTCCTCAAGGCTGGATTCAGAGGAATCCTCCACAGCCGATGCGTCAAACCGAGTGAGCATGGACTTGAACTCCAGCCGCTTCATATACTGGTATGCCTCCGGGGTATACAGGTTTCCGATCTTTGCATCCTCGTACCGGAACTCCACCGGACAGTCAAGGCAAATGGTGGCCAGTTTCTTACTCATCTGGGCCATATCGTAGTGCTCCCCCAGCGCTTTCTGTGCCCTGGGCGGTTTGATCTCATCCAGATGGGAATAACAATTCTCAATACTTCCGTAAGCAGCGATCAGGCTGGTGGCCGTCTTTTCACCGATAGATGGGACACCGGGTATATTGTCAGAGGAATCCCCCATCAAAGCCTTTACATCAATAAACTCCACAGGTGTGACCTGGTATTCCCTTTTTACGTCTTCCGGATAATAATCCTTGATCTCGGTGCCTGCCCTGCTGGTCTTGGGAATGCGGATCTTAATATGCTCATCCGCCAGCTGTAACAAGTCCCTGTCACCGGATACCACGGACACATTGATTCCCCGTGCCTGGCTTTTCTTTGCAACCGTTCCCAGGATATCATCCGCCTCAAAACCAGGCAGGGTCATGATCGGCACTCCCATGGCCGTAAGCACATCCTTCATGACCTGTACCTGCTGGTGGAGCTCCTCGGGCATGGGTTTTCTTGTGCCCTTGTAATCATCATACATCTCATGGCGGAAGGTGGGCTCCTTTAAATCAAAGGCCACCGCAAGATGATCCGCTTTTTCTTCCTCCAGGATCTTAAACATGATATTTAAAAAACCGTACACTGCGTTGATATGAAGACCCTCAGAATTCGTCAGGTCCGGTACCCCGTAAAATGCCCGGTTTAGTATACTGTGTCCATCGATTAAAACTAGTTTGTCCATATTAAGATAGTCCTTTCTTTATCTGAAATACCGTTGCCGGTCAGTGTCTTTGTTTCCACAGGCTCAGATTCCGCAATACCCGTTTCTACAGGCCCGGATTCAACAATATCCGGTTCTACAGGCCCAGGAATCCGCTCTGTCCCCATAACCGAAACTGCAGTATCAGTGCCATAAGCAGCGCCCAGAAACAAAGGGTGTTCACCGCATACCTGGCTGTCTGAAGAAGCTTTAATGTGTGGATTCTTTGACGTGAAAGCTCCAGTGCTGTCTCCAGCGCCCCTTGGATATTATAGCTGCCGGTTCCCTCATCCAGCTGGCGGATACCCACATCCACCGTAAAATAGATCTCCAGTTCCTCGCGGCAGTTCTCACAGTGCTCAATATGGTTTAAAAATTCTTCCAACTCCTCATCTGTAATGCTGCCGTTAATATAAGGCATAACCAGACGTTCCGCTTCCCTGCAGGTCACAGCCGCACCTCCTAACTGTCATTGTAATCAAATCTTCTTACATCATACAATAAATCATCTGCTTTTTCAACGCAAAAAATACTTGCAAAACTCTCTTTACTGTGATAAAATAATCAACGTTGCAAAGATAGGCCGGCATGTCGGAATGGCAGACGAGGCGGACTCAAAATCCGTTGATGGCGACATCGTGTGGGTTCAAGTCCCACTGCCGGCACTGTTTTTTGGAAAGTGTAAAGTCTTGGAAGCACCGTATTTACGTTGTTTCTGAGGCTTATTCTTTTTTCTTTTTATGTAACATTCAAAATCAAGTTAATCTAAGCTTATTTTTCGTTTAATTGATTAACTCGCATGTTGCTTGATATTTTGGGCTAACTTTGACACTAATTCAAGCTTTGCTGAGTCACTGCTTACATCATAGGTGTAATGGTTCTCGTTTACTTCCTCAGTATGCCCTAATAGTGCCGCAACGATAGGACGAGGTACACCATCACACTGCAATTTTGATGATACTGTCCTTCTTAATGCATAACCCAAATGGATCGGAAGACATTTGCAAGGCTATCAACGTTGAATATGAAATCTTATTTAAGGAATTAAAAGATCAACACAACGAGACAACAAAGGACACAACAAACCAGACTTATGACAATATGAAATGGGACTTTGCAGAGGATGAAGCGCTAAGGATCATGCTCAGTAAAATTATACAGCTTGTAGGGCTGAATATAACCATTGTAGGCAACTGGATATGGATTGATGGGAATACATACCCGCACAAGGCCACACTAAAGGAAATGGGCTTTAAATGGGCACACGAGAAAAAGAAATGGTACTGGCACAGCGAAACCTTTAGAAAGAAAAGCAATAAGAAGTTGAGTTTTGACGCTATATGTAATTACTATGGCAGTGCTGATGTAAAGACAGAACAAAGGACAATGATAGAAGCTTAGAAGGGTAAAAAATAGGGTGTAACCAATTGAACCGGATACACCCCGAAAGAAAAGAAAGGATACAAGACTATGTTAATTATAAAATATGAAAGAAGAGATTTTTTCAATAATCGAGTTTATACAGAGGACAAAAAGCAGAACTACAATAAAGAGGATTTAAAGAAAGCCTTTTTGTATTTGAGTAGAACGTATGATACCAGTATTCAGATTGATGATATCATTATCTATTGGAACAATATGACTGAATATGAAAACAGGATCGTTACAGTCAGATACTATGATAGTTTGAATTATACAGAGGTCAAAAAAAGTTATGACAAGGCCAAAAAGGAAGGTTATGCAATAGCATTATAGAATGGATAATGTGATAGGCTGTGAGCATTTCACCCACAGCCTTTTCATGTATTATTGTATGCCTATTTAACGCATTTAACGGCAAAATACGCCATGTTTATGGTGTTAACTGTGAAATGTAGGCGGGCAGAGGGACAAGAGAATACGTGGTTTTTGTGGGTTCGATTGACTAATTTTGGACGTAGGTAGGCAGAGGGTAGGTGGGGGTATGTTTACATTCTCTTAGGAGGTCTGCGGTCTGGGAAGCGGGGTATCTGTTCCATCCACACATCACAATCCAAAATCAACTCCGAAAATATCACTCGATTGCAGGGAGGGAAGAGAGGTTTTCATTAACACACTCAAAAAATGGCGTTGCCATTCAGTAACTGCATGCCACTGCCTGATTAAGCCCCTTTCCTCCACAGAATTTCTGTAGATTATCAGAGATCAGAGATTCTCCGGGTGTCACAAAATAATCCAGTTTATATACATTATCAATATTCATGGAGCCATACACCAGAATCTTCATCGTCTGCTCGCCTCTCATGCGTTAAATATATATATGATTATTCTGTGGGGTATTTCAATCCCCATTGTCTTCTCAGTTCATCGCACTGTCTTATAACCTGCAGGCTGTTATCCCAGGATACCAGCGGTGATTCCTTGCAGCCACTGGTAAGGCATTCATTTACATACTGAATTTCAAACTGATAGCCTTCATCTTCAAATTCCTTGAACTTCTGAGGGATTTTTTCTTCCACTGTCTCTGTCTTGTTTCCTGTTACTGTCTGAAGTATCGTGGGCTTCCAGAACCGTGGAATAATCATATAACCTTTCGTTCCATACACATAAGCCGTATCCAGCATCTGTGTACGTATTCCGCTGGTCATGACGGCCAGCTCCCCGTGATCATACTGTCCTATATAGGCAGCCTGTTCGTCCACCTGAAGATGCAGCTCATCAGAATCCATGGTTGCCAATCCCTGCAGCTTGACCGGCGACTTTCCATAAACCATATGCGCAAAATGAAGGTTATATACTCCTGTATCCAGCAATCCTCCCCCTCCCCGAGAAATGTCAACCAGTCTTGAATGATTGTCATCTTTCACCCGGAAAGAAAATGCAGACTCTACGGATTTAACTTCTCCTATATCCCCGTTTTTGATTTTCTCTAATGCCAGCCTGATAATCGGGAAAAATCTTGTCCACACCGCTTCCATAAAAAACACATGATTCTCCTTTGCACAGGAGATCATCTCTTTCAATTCCTGCTCATTGATTGCTGCCGGTTTTTCCACAAGTACACTTTTACCGCCGTTCATTGCTTTTACAGCCAGTTCCTTGTGGGCTGTATGAGGAACCGGAATATAGACAATGTCAATATTATGATCCGCAATCATCTCATCGTAGGTCATAGTCACAGGTATATTCCATTTGTCAGCTCTCTTTCTGGCCGACTCTCTTGTTCTTGATGCGATTGCCACAATCTCCATGTTCTCCACCTGCATGGCACCTCTCATCCAGCGGTCCACAACTTCTCCCGCTCCCAGTATCCCCCATCTAATGATTCTGCTCATAATGAATATTACCCTCCTTCTCCACATGGAATGTATGCCATCCGGCTTTCACCGGAAATGCCTGATACCCTGCTCCTCCCGGAACTTCTATCCTGGCCGTACAACCAAAAGGTATATATGCCTCCAGATTAAGACACCCATTCTGTTTCTTCCATGCACTCTTAATCCGCCCACCCTTTATTTCCAGATAACCGGAGGCTTCATTTAATTGTCCCGGAATAATGGGGTGAATAATCACATGGTTAAATCCAGGAGATTCTTCATCCGGATTGATACCAAGAATGTATTTGTGAAAACATACACCAAACGCTCCACTCATGGGGTGGTTGTGGGAAGCCATTCTGCTGTACGGTCCTTCCTCCTCCACCAGTTCCCATCTTTCCCACATGGTCGTTGCGCCTTTCTCTACCATGTAGCCCCAGCTTGGATACGTTGTCTGGGTCAGCAGACTGTATGCCAGGTCTTCATAACCATTCTGGAACAAAACCTCCATTGTATATCTGGTACATATATTCCCCGTTGACAAATGGATATTTTTCTGTTCTATGTCCTTCACAAGATTCAGCAATACCCTGTTTTTATGTTCCGGTTTAACAAGTCCGACATAAATTGCAAATGCATTTGACGCCTGACTGTTATTACAATAATATCCGTTCTCCTCAGAAAAAAAAATTCCGATTAAACGCTGTGGCAATTCGCTCTGCATTTGCTCTGTAATAATCTTTCTCTTCTAACCTGCCCATGACGTCTGCCATACAGTAAAGCAGCACACAATCATAATACACAAATCCGGTTCCAATCTGTATGGATGGCGTTACAAGGGACACCGAACCGGACCCGAGACTGTTCATACCGGTATTTTCCACCGGGGATGCCCAGTCTCCCATCTGAGAATATTTCACAATATCATTATCCATATTTCTTAGCAGATAATCAACCCACATTTTCATATTCCCATAATACCGTTTCATGAAAGAATCATCTCCATAAAACCGATACAGATTCCATGGAATCAAAAGAAAACTCGTTGCCACCGGATCAGCATTTCTCAATCCGTATCTCATATAGGGAACCGTATCTGTAATAGCTCCACTGATTTTTCCCTGGGCATCACAGATATCCTGCATCCATTTCCCATAAAGCTGAACAAGCCTGTAATTGTACAGGGCACATTCATTGCGGACTGTCATGTCATTAAGCCAGCCCAGCCTCTCATCTCTCTGAGGACAGTCTGTGGGAATTCCGTACAGGTTACTCTCCTCTGTCCAGAGAATATTTTTGTAAAGTCTATTAATCAGCTGGTCACTGCACTTAAAGTCCCCAACTCTCCCACAGTCAGAGCGAATCTGAATTCCTGTTACCGTTTTTCTATCCGGCCTCTTCTTTAATCCCTTCACCTGGACATAACGAAATCCATGGTATGTAAAATGGGGTTCAAAATGCTCCTCTCCCCTTCCCGATAATATGAAAACATCTGTTGCCCTCGCTCTGCGAAGACTGATGGGGTTAATGCTTCCGTCCGAATGGATGAGTTCCGCATACATCAGTGTAATTTCATCTCCCACATTTCCGGCTGTGTCAAGAGATGCCCATCCTGCAAAATTCTGTCCAAAATCAAATGTATATGTTCCATCACTGTTTTCCAAAATACGCTCTGCATAAAGTTTGCGAACAGGTCGTATAGGTTCAGGCATCTGTGCCCGCACAATACCGTGCATGGGTTCATGTTCAATGGTTTTCTTCCAGTCATCTCCCATGGTAAACCCCGCTTTGTCCCAGCCTTTTATCTCTCTTCGGGCGTCATAAGTTTCACCGTGATAGATACTGTTGCTTACAATAGGACCATCTACTGCATACATCCAGTGCTCCGGCTTACTGTTGATCCACTGCTTTTTCCCTGATTCTGCATAAAGCATCAGTTTCAGGGAAAACGGGTAATCTCCCCATCCGATTCCATATTCGCTCTTCCGGTCATTATGCCATCCATTTCCAAGGATCACGCCCATTCCATTTTTTCCGGTATGTACAAGTCCTGTTACATTATATATCCGATAAGGAATTGTCTGCTGCGGATCAGTCCATGCATTATTTAAAACACTGTCATCCGCTCTCTCTCCGTTCACTGAGAATACAGAATAACAGGGTGACATCACAAATGCCAAAACAAGGCCACACTTTTCCTGCAGTTCAAATTCACTGCGGTACCAGAATGCCGTCTTTTCCGGGGATGGACCCACTATCCAGTCAGCATCCCATTTTTCATTTTTTATAAAACCGGTAATAAACCAAGAAGTAATCTCCAGAACCTTTGTGCTACTCTTAAACATGCGGAGCCTGATATTATATTTTTCTCCGCTCTCCAACGGTTCCCCCTTGTACAGAAGACCAGTACAGTCATTTTTTCCTTCGATCTTCCAGAGAATTTTCTCTGTCTCCAATCCACGCTTCGGTGCAGTTACTGTAAGTTTCCAACAGTCTATGCTCTCCGGATGATCCGTATCGATGTACCATGAAATAAAAGGGTTCCCTCTCTCAATACCAACTGGATTCTCCATGTATTCAATGAGTATTTTGCTGTTTTCCACCTTAATCTGCCCCCTTATATTTTACTGTTCTTTCAAAAATTTGCGGATACAGTCTGCTGCCAGTATATGATCCTCCTCTGAGGTCATGCCCGAAACTGCTGCCACACCAACCAGCCCCACATTCTTTACCATAATGGGGAATGCTCCACCTGCTGCTGCATATTTTCGAGAGCTGATATGGGACATTTCTTCTATGGTCTTACCATTCTTCTGCGTTGCAATCTGAATCAACATACTGCTCTTTCCGTAATGGTATACAGTATTTTCTTTTCTTTTTAGCCATGCGTCATTATCATGTGATGTACCCGGCAGTGCAATATGAAACACCTGTTGTTTAAATCTGCTGATCTCAACAACAACAGGAAGCTTTTGAGCCTTAGCTGTTTCATACATCAATATTCCAAGCCGTATACCATCTTCATGGTCAAATTTTGTAAACTGCAGTTCGTCCTGCTGCTTTATGATTTCTTCTTTTATCAGTTCCATTCTGATCTTATTCTTCCATTCTGCTTTTATAGGTAAAATAATCAAAGTCTGCATGAATATGCTGCCCGGTGAAATCCTGACAGCAGATCCCCACAAATGAACCTGTAAATCTCTCCACGCCACGCTCTTTTAAATATTCGTCTGACAGCTTGCTGTAATCCAGCACAGGTCCGATTTGCTTATAAGAAACTCCATCACAGGAATAGGAGTACACCAGGTTTGCATAGTCAACATCTGCTCTTAAGTGTATCTTTCCCCGTTTCGGCAGAACCTCATCTTCCTTAAGTACATAGGAAAACTGATCCAGATCATTAATCATGACATTGATACAGCGACCGCCATTTTCTTTATACGTTATAAAAAGATAAATGTAGTTGGATGTATCATAATAGCACACTAGTCCTGCCATCTGTTGGATGGAATCAGGCTCAAACTCCACGCAGGTCTCTGCAGTATAACGGTAATGTTCCTGCCGTTTTGCAATAAAGCTCTGGTAAAATTTGGAGCTGAGGGACTCACAACCATAGAGCCGCAGCCATCCCGGACGTTCCTTTAATGTGCACATTTTTTCAGTCAGCGGAACTCGCAGGGACTGCCAACTGACATCCAGCTTTTCCCGGTCAAAATCATCTCTGACGCATATATTTTTTTCTTTTTCTTTTATGTCCCTGCAAAATCCAGGACCTTCTACCAACACATCAGCCGTGTGTTTTCCATTTGCCAGCCGCAGCCAGCCGTCTTGTGTCCAGCGGACTTTCTGTATTGCGGTTTCCCTTCCCATTGTAGATCTTCCTCTGGATGGCATGGGGCGACCGCATAAATGTACCATATACCATTCCCCATTCTGGGTTTCCACAATGTCTGCATGTCCGGTTCTCTGCAATGGTACGGTACAGTCATATTTTGACGTTATAACAGGATTTTTAGGATCTACCGTGTATGGTCCGTATATATTTTCTGAACAGGCCATAGTCACAGCATGGTTATAGAATGTTCCGCCCTCCGCTGTCATCAAATAATAATAACCCTCATGGTGGTATAAATGCGGACCCTCTGTTGTTCCAATAGGACTTCCTTTAAAAATAATCTGTGGTTTCCCAACCAGACACTTCATTTTTGCATCATATTCTGTCAATTGAATTCCTGCCCAGAAAGGAAATCCTGCTTTTCCTCCATCCCTGTGGCTTAAAACCACGTTAACCAGCCATTTTCTTCCATCCCAGTCATGAAAGAGGGATGGGTCAATTCCTGCGCTGTTTAAATAGACAGGATCTGACCATTCTCCGGTAATGCTTTCTGATGTTACCAGATAATTGTGACAATCCCAGAATCTGCCGGAATGGTTTCTGCAGTTTGTGTAGACGAGATAAAACAAACCATCATGATATGTGAGACACGGCGCATAGACTCCACCAGAATCCGGCACACCCGCCATATCTAATTTTTTAACATCATCTTAAGGAAGAGCCACCAGTTCCCATTCCCGGATATTTTTGGAATGAAAGATTCCAACTCCCGGAAACCATTCAAATGTTGACACCGCTATATAGTAATCATCCCTAACACGTACAATGGATGGATCGGCATTAAAGCCAGTAATGATGGGATTCTCAATTGTAAACATGACATGCTCCTCCTATTATCCTTTCACTGCTCCTGATGAGATTGCATCCGGAAGTCGCTTGCTTACCAGCGAATAACATATAATACTTGGTATTGTGGCAATAACCAGGCCTGCCCCAATAGGCCCCCAGCTTGTTGCATATTCCCCCACAAGAGACATGATTCCCACTGTCAGAGTTTTCAGCGCTGCCTTATTGATAAATGTATTTGCAAACATCAACTCATTCCAGGCATCAAGATATGTAAATATGGCTACTGTTACAATAGCCGGTTTTACCATTGGAAGCATAACAAAAAGAAATGTTTTTCCTATGCCGCACCCGTCAATCACAGCCGCCTCTTCCAGTTCATCCGGAATGGTCTTAAAAAACAGAGCCATAATATTGGTGGAAAGACCAAGCGCAAACCCTACATAGGGAAGAATCAATGCTATTCTTGTATTTAAAATTCCCACCCTGCTGAAAGAGATAAACAGCGGAAGCAATGCTGCATGGACGGGAATCATCATTCCTGTGGTAATAAACAGCAAAAATAAATTGCTATATTTCCATTTCAGCCTGGTAATCGCATAGGCTCCCATGGTTGTAAGTACAATCACAATCAAAATTGTGCATCCCGTTACAATCACACTGTTAACAAGATATGTTCCTATTTTTGCATTTTCAAAGGCAACAACATAGTTTTCAAATACTGCCGGATCAGGCAGACCAAGTGCATTTCCGCCAAAGATCTGCTTATTGTTTTTCAGTGAGAAGAAAATCAGCCACACCATGGGATACAGCTGAATTATTGTATAAATACACAAAAACAGAAAAACAATGCGCTGTCCCCAGGATACGGACTTTTTTACTTTTTTTGCTGATGTGTGCATAATCATTCCTTCCTAATATGTATACTGTTTCGGCTTCCAGAGATTCAATAGCACTGTAAAGAGAAGACATTCTATTACAATAAAGACAGCCATGGAACTCCCATAACCGTACAGATTCTTTTTAAAGATTGTTGTATACATCAGCGTACTGGTCACTTCTGTAGCATGATCAGGTCCACCATTTGTCAATACATAGATGGTATCAAATGCCTTCAGCGCACCGATTACAATCATTACAACTGTGGTTTTAATAGATGGCATGGAAAGCGGTATAATCACATGCCATGCTGCCTTGAATTTTGTTGCCCCGTCTATTTCTGCTGCCTCAAACAGTTCGGCCGGAATACGTTTTACTGCAGAGTACAACAGTAACATATAATAACCGATATACTTCCATATCATGGCAACAAACGTACAGATCAGGGCTGTGTTTTTATTGCCCAGCCAGGCAATTCCGGTTTTTATAATTCCCAGGTTTTCCAATATTGCATTTAAAAGCCCGTAGTTGGGATTGTAAATCATGCTCCAGAGCTGACCCATAACAACTGATGAGAACAAAACCGGAATAAAAAATGCAGTCCTGAAAAAATTCGATCCTTTAATTCCACGGGCCAGCACAATAGCCAGAAAAAGTGCCAGGGGCAGCTGAATCGCTACTGAAAGTACTGCCAGGATCAGCGGATTCATCATTGCTTTTAAAAAGCCATCTGTATTATTGACAAATAGTGAAATATAATTCTGAACCCCCACAAAAACCTTATCTGTAATACCATTCCATGAATGCAGGCTATAGTAGAATGAACAGCCAACGGAATAGATTACAACAAATAGAAATATCAGTAATTCGGGAAGGATAAAAAATACAATCGCCTTCTTATTACTTAGTATTTTGTTCATAGTAGCCTCCATTGATCATATAATTAAAAGGTGACAGCACTTTTGTCGTCACCCTTTTAGCGTACTGCACACTACTTACTGCATGATCTCCGTGTTCATCTTCACAAATTCTTCCGGTGTGATTCCGCCCAGGAACAATTTGCCGGCTGCATCCATATGGTTCGTTGCCGGCTCTGCCAATAAAGCATTATCCCACCACAGTGATACACCTGTACTTCCCTTGTATAAGTCATATACATCTGCCAGTAACTTGTTATCAATACTTGCTACATCTGCATCTGTCTTCCATGCCGGGAGTCCTGCTCCACCCATCAATACATTTTCAGACAACCTTTCGCACATATATGTATATACTTCAACAACCTTCTCAGGATTTTTAACATTACTGTTAATCATAAATGTCTGATCAGCTCCTCCAAGGAACTCTGTATTTGCACCTTTACCACCCTCTATAGTTGGGAATTTTGTAACTACAACTTTATCTGCAATCTCAGAATTCATAACATTAGAGCAATACCAGCTTCCACAGAAATACATTGGGTTAATCTCAGATGTAAATAATGTATAAGCTTCATCACGACTCATTGCTGATGCTCCCGAATCAAAAGCACCTGCTGCAATCAGGTCTGTAAATGCCTGTGCTGCTGCCAGTGTTTCTGGGCAATCATATGTTGCTGTTCCTGCCAAAATTTGATTTACATAGTCAGCACCGGCAGTTCTCTGTGTCAACTGGTCTGTCCACCATGCA